>OEPS010000346.1_pt1 | contig 16868 bp, 16 predicted proteins | sample 1539411 | NCBI WGS metagenome assembly OEPS01 (sample SAMN02671747, study PRJEB22543) | soil metagenome | biome: bacteria | place: China:Hunan Province, Lengshuijiang City | collected 2012-10-15 | depth 0.08m m
CAGCGCCGCCGGAGTGGGCGGCACCGGCGGCATCGGAGTCACCACCTACACAACCGCCTCAACTGGTGTGATCGCCCTGGCCAAGGCTGCCGGGGCTCTGGTACCGATCACCTTCCACGACATCAGCAGCGGCACGTCCACCAACATCAACCAGTGCTCGATTGCGGACTTCACCACCCTGATCGCCGCGATCGCCTCAGCCGGGATGGCCGTCGCCACCTACGCCGAGGTGCTGCACTATGCGCTGTCCGCGATGGTGTCGCCGACCTTCTACGAGTACCAGGTCATCAACCTGCCGACCGACCTGGCTGCGAAGGCACCCTTGGCCAGTCCCACCTTTACCGGTACACCGGCAGCCCCTACGGCCAGTGCCTTGACGAACACCACACAGGTTGCCACCACCGCCTATGCCGACGCGGCGGTCTCCGTGGAGAAGACCCGGGCTCTCGCAGCCGAAGCTCTGTTGGCTCCCCTGGCCAGCCCATCCTTCACCGGCTCTCCCAGTTTCGCAGGCATCAACAGCATGACACCACTGATCATCTGTGGACGATCGACGACGTTTGGCGCCCCCACCACCGGTACGTGGGCGACCAACGACGCCATCATGGACGTGAGTGGGGATTGGTACTACTGCACGGCCGGTGGTACGCCGGGGACATGGCGCAATTTGGCAATGGGTGGTTCTACCGTTCGCCAAAACGGTCTTGCCGCCATGAATATGGATTTCCTCACGGCAGCCGCTACTACGACCTTCAGTGCCGGAACAATCTTCTATACCAGTATGTACGTAGAAGTTCCCATGTCCGTGAGTCACGTGTACCTGCGCATGACTTCGGCAGGTTCGGCGATGACCAACACGTATGTTGGAGTTTACGATGCACTTACTGGTAACCGACTAGGTCTCAGCGCCGATGTCAGTTCAACCTTCACTGGCTCTACTGGAGTGCTTTCCATTCCGCTTACTGCGGCCATCACTACTTTGACGTGGAATCAGCAACTATACATCGCTACACTCACTGGTTCTGCAACTACGATGCCAACGATGGTGGTCTCCGCTACTGGATCTGCCAATATGAACATTTCGGGAAGTACACGATTCCAGAAGACCAGTACCACCAATAACACATCGCTACCCAGCTCAATATCAACAGGACTGGTGGCTGGTGGTCAAATGCCAGCACTCGCACTGAGTGCTTAGGGGGGGGAGAATAGATCCATATGACTTATGTACGCTGGAATAACGATGGTGGTTCTGGTGCAGAGCCGGGCCTTGTTACACTGGTTCAGTGGGATGGAAGCACTAACGGACTCGAAGTCAAGGAAAGTCTTGAGGCGCAGATAGGGAATGGTATTACATTCCCCACCCCCACCGTTGACTTTGGTACTGGCGAGTGTCGGTTCGCGAGTTTCACCTGGGTAGATCCAGGTGACAACACGGACGTAGTTCCTGCCATCAGCATTCCGGTAGGAGCTATCGTCTACGCATATCTCAGCGAGGCTGCGACAGGTTTTGATCTGCATCTGACCACCATGGAGTGGTTGCGCCTGAATGGACAGGTCAAGGCCGTCTACTGATCATCAACGGAGGTCCCAATGGTTGAGCAGGCACACCCCGTCAACGGCAAGATCCCGCTCAAGTCGGAGCACGTCATTCGTGCGCTGCAAGAGGAGAACAGCATCGTGCGCGAACAGAACGTGACCCTGCGCGCGATGTTCTTCCAGTGCCAGAGCGAGGCGCAGGAGCAGATCAACGTTCTGCGCGCCGAGAATGAGCGGCTGCAGCTCCAGGTCGATCAGCTTCAGCAGTCGCCACTCGCCACCGCCGAGGCGCGCTGAGGTGACGATGCCGTGTCGCGGTGACACCGTCACCTTCTACCTGCCGGGCGACACCCCCATTCCCGCGCGGGTGCAGAACGTGGACGACGTCAAGGGCAAACTGATGGTGGCCTACCTCGATCCGTCTGGGAACCAGAATGTCGTCACGACCCCCTGGTCCACCCAAGGAACCGGGGTCGGCCAGTGGGAACCAATCGTGTGAGAGGGTGATCGTCGATGCCGTTGCCGATCCCGAATCCCAACCCGGCCCCCGCACCATCGTCCAATCAGCCGCTTTATGCGCGGCAAACTCAGGATTGGGCGATCCAGCAGGAACGGCAACGGCATGACGAATCAATTTTTTGGCTCGGTGAATATGCCTTCGTCGCGTTGATGTGGCATACCGTCGACTTCGAACTCGGCCTCGTCGGCCGATGCCACACGTGCTTCCAGACCGGCGACCCCATCCAGGATCGGATCACGGCCGTCTACAAGCAGCCGACCAAGCAGCTCTGTCCGGACTGCTATGGCACTACCTACGAGGGTGGTTACCGCGCGCTGCTGGTGCGTCCGTTCATCTTCACCGACGCCGACGAGAGCGAGAAGCAAGACCGTCGTGGCTCGGTGCACCCTATGGCGCTCAACGCCGAGTCCACCTGGGATTTCCGCAGCTATGAAGGCGACTACGTCTTCCGGTCCGACGGATCTCGCTACCGGGTGACCACCCAGCCACAGCGCACCACGCTCCGCACCGGCTTCGCGCATCCCTCCCAGCAGGCCACCACGCTCGGCTACGGCCGGATGAGCCTGGGGTACGAGGAACCCAATACGGTCGCTTACACGATCGCCCCCACCGGCGACGCCCTGGCCAGCTTGCTGACCCTCAGCGCACCGGAGCAGCCCGTCGACTTCACCGCCGTCGAGGTCATCCGGGGCCCCCTCATCACCGGTGATGGCGTCTTCATCCCGTCGCCTAGCGGTACCCCGATCACGATGACCGGCAGCGGATGGGGTGACTGACATGCCTGATCTGCTCGCACCCCAACTCCAGTACGGGCCCGGCACGCCGGACCGAATGGTGATGTTCGTTGACGTGTCTGATCAGGACGCTCAATACCTGGCGATCAACGCCACCGAGCACGCCCGCCTGACGATGCCGCGCGTCACCGGTGCCACTGCACGCCACATGCAGCCCTTGTGGGGCCCGGGATACTTCGGCATCTACTTCCCCGACCCCCACGTCTGGTACATGGAGCACGGCACCAAGGCACACACCATGAGGAACCTCCAGGGCAAAACGATCCCGATGTGGGTGTCCGACCTGGACGGTTCGCTGCGCGCCAAGAACCCGAAGATCAAGGTACGCACCACGGAGGACGGCCGACTGCAGGTGCTCATCTTCCGCCGGGCCGCACGCCTGGGGCAGCGCAGATTCATCCGGCGCCCCAACCGGTGGACGGGCGCCATGGAGACCGTGTCGGTCCCGGCGAGCTTCCCCGGCGCACCCGGACGCATCAGCCGCCGCGTCCCCGCTGGGTTCGGGCCGTCCGGTGGCCAGATCGCGGTCGGCAACGTCGGTGTCCGCTGGCGTCACCCCGGTCTGCGCGCCATGCAGTTCCTCAACTCGGCCCTGACCGAGACCGCGTTCAGCTCGGGGCTGCTCATCGCCGAGGTCTACGCCACCGACGGTGCCAATCTGGAAGCTCTGGTCGAACAGCAGAAGCGAAGGATGGCCTGATGTATCTCACAGTCCTTAAGGCCGCCGTTGTGGAGGCATTGGGCGCGACCTTCACCAGCACCTATCCCAATGTGGATTTCCGGCAGGTCTACGCATCGATCGAGTATCCGGCCGACGAAGCCAACTACCCGGGAATCTGGGTCCAATACGAGGACACCGATGAGCTGTCGGTAGCAGGCATCAACCACATCGAAACGGCCGTCGTCCCCGCCTCGGGCGGCATCCCGGCCCAATATCAGCAATGGACACGCTGGCGCTTCTTCGGCAGCGTCACGCTAACCATGGTTGCCATGACCTCGTTGGAGCGAGACCGGCTCTACGACGAGGTGGTCCGCATGTTCGCCTTTGCCAAGCAGAACCCGAGCCTCTCTCCGTTCCGCACGAAGATCGAGCAGAACGACTTCGTCGCGATGAACGCCAACTTCGACGACCTGAGACCCTTTGGCGACAACGCAGGGCCTGGCACCCCCTGGGGGACCGACGAGATCGTCTACGAGAAGTCGATCTCCTTCAACATCCAGGGCGAGTTCACCGGCGACGTCGAGACGATGGTGCTGACGAAACTCGACAAGGTCGAGGTCCAGCCGTACGTCGAAGGGAAGCCGTATCCGAATTGGCCCGACCAGCCAGGCGGCTTCGACCCCACCCAGTGGCACTGATGTGTGCTGTCCACGCGAGACGACCGCCGGAGTAAACCATGAGTCGATCTGGTGAGGAGTGGCGATGACGGGACCTTTCGGCAAGTATTTGCCTCCGGGCGTCTACGTGGACACCGGCCCCAATCCCACCGTCGCGTCGGTCGGGGTGAACCCGACCATCGTGTGCCTGATCGGCACCGGCGTCGGCTACCACACCTTCAATGAGGCCGACTCCTTCGCCTCCAGTAACTCGATCACTCTGGCGCAGACCGGAGTGGACCCGAACTCAGTCGTGGTTACCGGTTACGTCGCCGACCCGAACGCTTCCGGCAACTCGATCCCGACGACCTTCACCCCGGGTGCGAGCGGCACCAACCAGGGTGACTACTACGTCACGATCACCACCCCGGTCTCAGGTGGCCCGCAGAACACGATCGCGACCGTGATCAAGACGAGCGGTTCCCGCATCAGTTCGACTTACCCGCAGGTCACCATCAGCTACCACTACACGGACGCGAGCTACTACCAGCTCAACTCCTTCACTGACTTCGCCACGTTCCAGGACGTGTATGGCCCCCCGCTGGATCCGACCACGGGCAATATTATGTCGCCCCTGAGTCTGGCCGCCCAGTTCGCCATCCAGAACGGCGCCAACCGGCTCTACGCCCTCGCCCTGTCCGGTACTGGCACCATCGCCCAGCAGTTCGCCTCGGCCTACGCCACCCTGTCTGGCATCAACAGCGACGCGAACCTCGTCGTACCGCTCTGGGACGGCGTGACCGATCCCGGCGCGCTGGCGGGGATGCTGGCCACCCTCAACGCCGCGCTAACAGCCGACGCCCTCGACGGCGTGCTCCGGATGGCGATCATCGGTCTGGACCAGAACTACAACCAGTCCACCGCCTCCACCCAGGGGCTGGCCACCACCATCGCCTCCGAGCGGATCATCCTGGCGTGGCCGAACCAGCTCAGCCTGTACAACGGCGTCACGAACTCGACCGTCACGATCGATGGCTTCTACCTGGCCGCAGCCTACGGTGGCCTGATGTCCGCGCAGGTACCGCAGATGCCGCTGACCCGCAAGAAGCCCCTCGGTTTCGCCGGACTGCCCGCGTCGATCTCGATCGGCATGACCACCACCGTCAAGAACGCCCTGTCCTCCTCGGGGCTGTCGGTAACGGAGGTGGCCCGGCTGGGTGGTTTGCAGGTCCGGCAGGGACTGACGACCAACTACGCCGGGGGGGAGCTGACCCGGGAGATCTCACTGGTGCGTCAGGCCGACGCGCTGTACAACCTGGTCCAGACCACCCTGGACGCGGCGCAGCTCATCGGTCAGCCCATCACCGGAACCACCGCGCTGGCGGTCAAGGCGATCGTGACGCAAGCGCTGGAGACGGCCAAGGCCTCTCAGTTGATCGAGGGGTATACCGGCCTGGCGGTGCGGGAACAGGCACCCCCGAATGGTGACCCGACGGTCATCGAAGTCCAATTCGCCTGGCAGCCCACGTATCCGCTCAATTACATCCTGGTGAATTTTACAGTCGACACTACCACCGGTGTGACCACGGTGAATTCGGCGACGATTACCGGAACTACCGGCACGAGTACGGGTGGCTGATGGACATGAAGATGCCAGCCCGATGTGTCGACACTGGATGTCGTGTGAAGTTTGGTCGGGCTGGCGCCGTAGATGATACCACGTCCAATATCCGGACTGAAGGAATGGTGAGGTAGATGCCCAACACGCAGGTCCGGGTTGTTGGCAGCGGGTTCAGTTCGTTCTCCTACCAAGGACAGCCCATCGCGTTCCTCGAAGGTGTTGATGACTCAGGTCAGCGCGCCTTCTCAGACGCGGGGCAGGGCTACCAATTTATCCACCCATTGGGTAAACGGCATCCAGTTGAGATCGCGACATCTCGTGTATTGGCCGGTGGCACTCTGAACCTGACCATTCGGGAACTGTGGTCGGGGTGGGTGTGGGAGCAGCTTCAGGGTTTGGCCGGAACGAACAACATCGTCGATGTTTTCGACGTATTGGCAGCCAACCCCGCCTACGTCACATGCCAGACGGTGATCCAGCCTCCCGGCAATGCCGCGCCCCGTGGCAAGAACTACATGAACTGTCTTCACTCTGAGTCACGATACGTAACCCAGAGTGGTGTCAAGACTATCGGCGAGACCATCGGCACCACGCAGATGGTGATGTCATCGCGAGGGTGGTGGACACCGGCGGAGATCAGAGACTTCGGCGAGCAGGAGATCTGGTCACTCAAACTCCGTCGCGGCACTGAGACGAAAGAGGTCCTCGTCACCGCCGATCACCGCTGGTTTGTTCAGGGGCGCCGACCGCAGCGGTGCTATGCCACCGAGACGTTTACTCGTGACCTTCAGTCTGGCCAGAAGCTGGTATCGGTCTACCAGCCCAACCAGCTCGGCAAGCTGGAGCTGTCTCCTCAGGGAATCCAGGCGGGTATCGTCTTCGGTGACGGTGGTCTCCAGGGGAGGGCCCGGAACATGTCGGGAGTGAGTCTCTACGGAGAGAAACTCGCCGATCTGCTCAAGTGGTTCCCTCACAACACCACCAGCGTGGCACCACGGGCTCAAGTAGACGGATTGAACATCTACGGGATGCCGAGAAGCTTCAAGGCGGCTCCTGATCTCGGTGAGGGGTTGGGGTATCTCTATGGCTGGTTGGCCGGATACTTCGCCACCGACGGACACATGGACAAGAACGGCTTCGCGTCTATCTCCTCGGTGAAGAAGGACAACCTCGAACTGGTTCGGGATGTGTGTCAGCTGCTCGGCATTCCTACCGCCCAGATCTCTCGGGACTGGCATGAGCGGCAGGCGCCATACAAGAGCGGCTGGCTGTACCGGGTTTCGATTCCCACGTCAGCGCTCACCGAAGAGTTCTTCCTTCGGAACTCCCAGTACGAACGCGCGCTTCCTCGGCTTACTGATGAGACGCCGTACGAAGACTGGGTGGTTGATTCGGTTGGCACCACCGGCATCACTGAACAGGTAGGGTGCGCCGTTGTTCCGCAGGGTCACGCCTTCGTACTAGAGGACAACATCCTCACCGGCAACTGCACCATCGTCGACATTTCGGACAACGATACGATCACCGTTGGGGCCCTGGCCGTGACGAAGGGCATCGTGGTGGCGTACACCCACTCAACTTCATTGTAATCGGGAGACTGCATGGCCGAGTTCACTGCCGATCAGGCTGCGGTCGCCTCGGCCATGGCGGTTCAGCCATCGGCCGTGGAGACCCCGGAAGGACCCCCAGCGGCTCCGCAGGCGGCCGAGGAGGCTCTCCCGAAGCGGGACTACCGCGATTTCGACCCGAGGCACAAGGAGTCCTTCGCGGGGCTGCTCTACGTGGGTCAGCTCGATGACGAGTTCGTGCTCTACGGCCATAAGTTCCGGATCGCCACTCCGAGACAGACTGAGCGACTCCAGATCGGCCCGATGACCAGGGAGTTCCAGGACACGTCCACTCAGGAACTCGCCTACCAGGCTGCCGTCGTCGCGCTGTACCTGATCTCGATCGATGGTCAGGAACTACCCCAGCCGGTCCTGCTCAACATCAAGGACGGCGCCCTGCGCGACCGGTTCAACTGGGTGTGCGAGAACATCCGCCGTCCCATCATCAACGCGCTGTTCGATAAGTGCTGGATTCTGGAGGCCGAAGTGGACGCCACCCTGGAGGCCATGGGAAAAGCGTCGGCCTGACAGGGGTCGACGACTGGATGTCAGGCGAAATCAGGATGGCGGCCGATATGGGGCTGCTCACCGGTCTCTACCGTTCGCCCGTGCAAGCCAAGGCCCTGTTCATCAAGAGCTACCTGGACATCATTCGGGACGTCTCGTCCAAACAGGAGCAGCGCGGCGAGGCACTCAAACTCGCCATGGGATCCTCCGGCCAGTTCAAGTTCGACGCCCTGTTTCCCGAGGTCTTCTCGGACGCTCCCAAGCGCACCACCCGGTTCGTCTCCGAGCAGGAGTCCGACGAGCCCGTGGTCACCGACTCCACCCAGTGGTCTGACTCAGCTCGTTGGGACTACTCCGCCGTCGAGTGGAAGTCCCCCAGCGAAGCCAAGGACGAGTACGACGATCTCATGCGCAGGCTCGCCGCGAAATCCCATGGCAGCATGAACGGCACCCAGATCACCACCTCGATCCCGAACTTCGGCAAGTGGCGATAGGAGGGTCGGATGCCCCGCGAAGGACGACACCGCGCCGAACGCGGTGATCAGCGAGCGCAGGAGGCGCGTGAGCGGCTCATGCAGATGGCTGCCGGTCTCCCCGCCGGTGGCGGCGGTGGTGGCAACTTCCGTACCAGCCAGCTCGGCGGCGACACCAAGCACCCGCTCGCGGTCAACGTGGTCACCGGCCAGCAGGGGTTCTTCGACAAGCTCGCCAAGGCCATGGGTATCTCCGACGTCGAGCACGGCATCTCTTCCGGCCTCGGCTTGGGTGGTCTCGGCAAGCAGTTCCAGGCACTGGTCACCGAGACCCGGGCCCAAACCCAGGTGATGACCCAGTTCCTGCAAGAGCAGAAGATCACCAATCAGCTCCTGCAGATGGGTGTCGGTGGTGGCGGTGGTGTTGGCGGCACCCCTCTGGTGCCTGGCGTGCCCCCTGCCGCCCCCGGAGGGCCTCCCCCGGGTGGTCCTGGCGGCGCGGGTCCCTACAACCCGTACGGGGGCAACCAGACCCGCAAACCGCCTGCCAGCCCGTTCGCGGGCGCCCCGCTGCGCAGGACCCTGAACTCCTACTACGCCAACCAGGGTGGCCGACCCGCTCAGCACTACAAGTTCGGTGCGGCTGGTGGGCACATGGGTGGTCCGCAGAGCCTCGGGCACCTCCGCACGATGGCCGCCAAGGGTATGCATCAGCGGTATGGCATGGGCAAACAGCCAGTCCTGCACCAGATTCAGTCCACCGACGCGGGTGGCAACCCCTACACCCAGTCCATCCGGGAGGATCCCGACGGGACCCTGACCGATATCACCACCGACAGCGCCCAGATCGATGCCCTGTCCAGTCGCAGCCTCGGCATGGCCTCCCGGATGTCTTCCTTCGCCGGTGGGCTCGCCGAGGGGGGTGTGGGAGCGGGGCTTCGGGCCATCCCAGAAATCGGTCTTCCGATCGCCGCCGCCGAGGCTGTCAACAAGGGTGCCGAGTGGCTGACCAATCAGCGAGCAGCCAATGCCCAATATCAGTCGATCTACAACCAGGGCAACGTCGGCAACATCTTCGGCGATATCGGATCGTTCTTCAGTGGAGGATACGGGGGATCCACGAGTGGTCTCGGCAACCGGATGGGCGAAGAGGGCTTTGTGCTGTCCAATCGCTTCTCCGCCGGGGGATTGGACGAGCAGGACGCGCGGAAGCTCTATCAGGGCATCGCGGGATTGGGCTTCTCCGGTAACCAGCAGTCCCAGGCCCTCCAGCTCGGCGTGCAGAACTATTCGAACATGGGCATGCCGGTGGACCAGTGGCTGCAAGCGGTTCAGCTCTCCGCGCAGAACCTGAACGGTGACCTGGCCAACCTCTCCCAGCAGATGAACACCGTCTCGCAGGCGGCCGTCACCACCGGCCAGAATGCCAACACCCTGCGGGACAGCCTGATCGGCAACTACCAGCAGGTCGGCACCATGGTGACCGGCGCGGGCCAGTCCTCTCTGGCCGGTGCGCTGACCATGGCCAACCTCGGCACCTCTCGTGCCTTCGCCGGAATGACCTCGACCGGGATGCTCACCAACCCGGTCACCCTGAACATGATGGCCTCCAACCAGGGTATGACCGCCAATCAGCTCCTGGTCCAGGCCAATAACGGCAATGTCCAGCCGCTGGCCTCCGGCATGCAGAACGTGCAGACACAGCTCCTGGGCAACCTGGTCAGCCCTAGCATGCGCACCGCGCTGAACAACTTCGTCGCCAGCCACGGCGGATCAGCGGCGGTCCTCAACAGCCCCAACACCCTGCAGAACGCGGGCCAGGCGATGATGGCCGCGTCGAACATCCCGCCTGCGATGATCCCGCAGTTCATGCAGTCGATCGGCATGACGCCGGGCGCGAACATCGAGGACGACTACGCCAAAATCGCGCAGACCATGCTCGGCTCGGGTGTGGGCGGCGCGGCCCAGCAGAACAACTCGGTGGTCGGCCTCAGTTCGCAACAACTCGTTGGTGCAGGGGCGATCACCAACAACCCCACTGGCTACGCCGACAACAGTCCCGTCACCACGGCCCGAGTCGGCAATCCAGGCAACAACTGGGACGCTACGGCCGTCGGGCAATCCGGCACCAGCATCGACAAGGGACTCCAGACCTGGTTCAGTGCCAACACCAACGGTGCCTCCACGGCCGCAGTTTCGGCCTACGGACAGCTCGAATCGAAGTTCAAGGTCTCCGACCCGGCCATCAGTAAGTTGATCCAGACCATCGGCAACGACCCGAACGTCGGTATCGAGGTCACCACCAGCAAGGGCGATCAGGTGGTCTCCCTCGACAACGCCATTCGGCTGTTCCCCGACCAGCTCGCCAGTGGCAGCGCCACCATCGTTGGTGGTCAGTACGACGGCCAGAACGTGGGCCAGGTCGGAGGTCAAGACCAGGGCAAGACCCCCTACGGCAGCAGCACATCCAATGCGCCCATCGCCGGTGGGGTCCAGGGATCCGGCAAGACGAGCGCGGCGAAGGTGTGGGCCCAGCAGCACCCCGACTCCGCCACCCAGACCTCGGGCCAGAACGGTTCGGGTTCGTCGGGGTCGGTCACCGTGGATCTTTCAGCGAATGCCCAGCAGCTGCTGACTCTGATCAACCCCACCGGCAACGTGAACACCGCCAATGCCGGTGGTGGAGTTCCCGCGCCCACGTCGGGGGTGAGTCATTAAATGGCAGTTGCAACTATTGGCGGTGTTCCCTTCAGGATCAACCCGTCACAGGTAACGTGGAATTACGACGTTGACACCAATGTGATCCCCACCCTCGGCGGTCGAGTGATCCAAATCCTCGGGGTCACATTGGGCGATATGACAATCCAGGGAATGTACGGTGTGGACCGGGCTGGCAGGCAGGAGAGCTGGCAGCTGGCCCAGAGCTTCACCGACTCGATCGCGAACCTCGTCAAGATCCAGTCGGCGATGCCCACCGCAGCACAGCTCAGCGGGGCCGATTCGACCCCCATGCAGCCCACACATCGGTTCTTCTTCGACGACACGGCCGACACCCCACCGGGCTACCCAAGCCACCACTGGGACTTCCAGGTGTACGTGAAGGGCCTGATCGACCTCGATGAGAACGGCAGCTACGTCATCGGGCACCGTACCGGCAAGTACTCCTACCGCTACCAGCTCACTCTGTTCATCGTCGAGGACAACACCGGCCAGCTCGCCAAGATCGCGCAAGACGCCTTCCTCGACCGACTCGCCAACGGGGTCGGGTGGAAGCAGAGCGATTTCAATGGGCCGATGAGCGTCAGCGACCTGCAGACCTACCTGCAGCAGAACAGCCCGGACGGCACCATCCACGGCCTCGTGCTGCAGGAATTCGAAAATGCCTCCCGGGGGCCCTCGACGCCCTAAGAGGCGAGAGGAGGGGTGCACGATGGCAACCAGGAGCTGGGGTACGGACACCATCATCTCTATGCCCGCGCCATTGCGGCAGGGTCAGACCCCCCTGATCGATATGGGTATGTTCGCCATGACCGATACCGGCATTGCCCATAATCTGTCAGTGGCGGATCTGGAGGCCTATCTGAGTCCGACGTATCTACCGCCCAAAACCCCGCAGGTGTTCTGAATGGCTGCAGTCATCGATGGGGTCGCGAACGCCAACTGCACATTGTCCTACACCACCAATGCTGACGCGTTCTCCTTTGGCACCAAGGTACGGGGAATCGCGTCGGGATGGACGGTGCTGGCCACCGAATCCCATGCCCGGCTGCACCGTGCCTTCTACCCAATGCAGAAGACCGAGGGACCCTTCCAGCTCACCATGGAGCTGAACGGCTACACCGAGTTCCACAAGCTGATGTCGTTCCTGATGAACTACGTCGGTGCCCTACTGGGGACGGCAGCCAATCCGGCCGGAACTCCCCAGACCTCGGCCATGACCGTGCTGGCCGACCAGCCCGACGGCCTCGGGAACTTCTTCCAGATCGGCATCCCCATCACCGGAATGTCCGAAGGAGACCACGTCGGCTCCATGGTGTTCGCCCCCACCCTCGTGTTCATGCCCGTCATGGACCCCACCGATCCGACGATCTACACCAACGCCACCGGCGCGGCAGGGATCTCGTGGGAGGACTTCACGAACACGGACAACGGAGACGCCAGCCAGTTCTACTACCCCCGCTCCGCTGGATCGCTCGACCCCACGGCCGTTTCGCAGAGCCTCTACGACATCCCCCCAGCTAACGCCTCCAACGGAAACTCGAACTCCAACGCCCCCATTCAGGTCCCGGTCTTGCCGGGCCCTATCGGCGGCAGCTACTAAAAGAGGAGGCGAGTCCCACGGCCACGCTCGTCTACGCCCCCCGCGTCCAGGCGCATGTCCAGATCACCGACAAGCAAGGCAACGCCCAGATCGTGGACCTGAGCGAAGATCTCGTGCAGGGGTCACTCGCCATCCGATCCAACGCGCTGCACACGTTCCAGTTCCAGCTGCAGAACGCCCAGCGTAAGTACGACGGCATGATCCGGCCGATGGACAAGATCGTTGTCACGATGACGCGTATCGGTGCTCCCGCGCGGGTGTTCTCGGGCTACATGAACAACGGCCCCGTCTTCTCTGTGTGGCCCCGTGTCCTGAGCCTCTCGGCCACCTGCACGCTCAAACGACTGGCCTACTGGTCCTGGGACTCCACCTCGACGGCCGCCAGCACGCTGCTGAGTCAGTGGAACAACACCAACGCCACCGGCGCGAGCGGCACTCCCACTACGGGCGGCCAGGTTTCAGTCACCGATGGCGGTCTGCGCGACCTGGTCATCGACCTGCTCTCCACGGTGTGCAACTGGCCGAAGGGACAGATCCACGTCGGATCGATCCCGCCTGGCTGGTTCCAGTTCGCCCAGGCCATCGGCGACGAGATCACCGCAGCGGCCGACGAGACCTCTCTGATCGGCAGTCTGGCCGGGACGACCGGTGCCTCATCCTCGGTGGGCGGTCAGAGCATTACCTCCGGTGCACAGCTTCCCGCAGGCACCTACGGCGGTCAGGCGCTGAACGCTGAACAGGCCACCAACGCGTCGATCATCTTCGCCGTCGCCGCCAGCCTGAAACTCACCGCGCACGATGCCTCCATGGGCATCGGCTGTTCCATGCAAGAGGCATCCCTGATCAACCTCGATCACGGTGACCGGGATTCGGTGGGTCTGTTTCAACAGCGCCCCAGTCAGGGATGGGGGACCAAGGCCCAATGTATGGATCCCACGTATGCCGCGACCCAATTCTTCAACCACCTGGTCAAGGTGCCCAACTACGAGACGCTGCCCTACACCCAGGCAATCCAAGCCGTGCAGCGTTCTGGCTTTCCGGACGCCTACGCCAAGTGGCAGACCATGAGCGACGCCGTGGTCGCCAAGCTGCAAAGCCTCAACCAGAACTCCTCCAACGCCCAGAGCATCACCAACACCACCCCCAGTGGCAGCTCGGGTATCGGCATGGCGGCCCCCGCTGGAGCTACCGGCCGCAACGTTGCCGCCTACGGCTACAACCTGATCACCAGCCGGGCCAGCAACCCGATCCACTACACGCTCGGCGGAGATTCACCTGATACCACATCAGCTGCCCAAGTACAATCACTCGATTGTAGTAGTTTCGTTCAGTGGTCGTACTATCACGCTTCGAATACACACCTGGTACGTACAGCGGCCCAGCAGCAGGCCGCATGCACCCACACGCTGCCCGGCAACGTCGCCCAGTTCATCAAGGGCGCGGTTGTGTGGCCCGACTCCGGCCACATCGAGCTGAGCCTGGGCAACGGCTACACGGCTGCCGCGCACTCCAGCAGCTTCCCCCTGGGCGAGTTCGGCCAGTGCCAGGTCTCCATCGCCTACAACCAGTTCCCCTACGGCGGCCTCCTCCCCGGTATCGACTACACCGACGCGGCCACTACTCAAGCCGCCGCTGACGCCCTGACGGCCCTCACGGGCACCCCGCACACGGTCAGCAATCCCAGCGAGTTCCCCGGCGACGGCAGCGGCACCAGCACGCCTGGTACGGCCGGGACTCCCGGGTCGAGCACGGGTGACACGGCGGCCAGCGTGTTCAATGCTCTGATCAACGTCTACACGTGGGGATACGTCCCCTCCGTGGAGGGGCAGGTGCTCGCCGGACCTCGGGCTCTGATGAACGACGACCCGATCCTGCCCTTCGTCGCCAACCTGATGCAGGCCAGCATGCGGTCCTGGTGCTCGGCCCCCAACGGTGACTTCGCGGCCTGGTTCCCGGACTACTTCGACATCTGGAACTACGCGGGCAAGATGGTGATCCAGCCCATCGAGCTGATGGACTTCACCGTCGATTGGGCCGACACCGACATCGTCACGCACCAATACGTGATCGGTTCCATTCCGGGTATGGGCACCGTCGTCGACAATGGATCGGGCAATCTGGTGCCTACCAACAACGGCGGCCTCCTACTGGAGCTGGACTCTCAGGGCATCGCCACGATGGACTTCCCGCAGATCTTCCGCGCCATCTTCGGACAGGACGCGACGCAGGACTTCCTTGACGAGTATCTCAACCGCTTTGGTGCACGCCCCAATATCCAACAGGTGCCGTCCATCCAGCAGGGACGTCCCGAATTCTTCATGGCCCTTTATCTGTTCATGCAGCATTGGGCGAACCAGTTCACGGCCACCGTCCCCATGACCTTCATGCCCGAACTATGGCCCGGCATGATCATGCAGATACCGGCCTTCTCGTTCCAGTGCTACGTGATGAACGTGTACCACACGTTCTCCTACGGACCGAACGGATCCTTCAACACCAGCGCCGACGTGTGTGCCCCAGCTCGGATCGGCGACACCGACAAGATGTCAGTCTTCGGTATGTTGCCGGTGGGCGGCCAGAGCTACCTGGGAACCCAACCGGGTGTGCTGCCCACGAACAACCCCACCACCACGGGCCCATCGCTGGGAATTGGCCACGGCATGCAGAGCCCCCTCCTGAACAACTGAGGTGACCATGACGACTGCCGGAGGGCCGACCGTCCCGGGAACAACGAGCCGGGGTTCGTCCTACCTCAAGGTCACGATCATGTCGGTGAACGGCCCCATCGCCGTGGTCATCGACCAAACAGGACGCCAGATGCAGGTGCGTCGCGACCTGATGCGCGCCAAGGGGTATCTGCCGCAGCCCACCGAGCAGTGGCTGATCGACAAGTCGGTCAACAACATGTGGTACTTCGCGCTGTGCCTGAGCGCGGTGAACAGCGTCGACACCGACGTCGCGGCACTCCAAACCAACGTATCCGGGCTGCAGACCAGCATGGCGACCGTCCAGGCGGAAATCCCTCCTCTGCAGACCGCCGTCAGCAACCGGCTCGCCGTCTGCACGTCCACCCTCGCGGTAGCCCAGTCCATCAGCGCGAGCGTCGACACCTACGCGGCCAACAACTGGGTGGCCTTCGACCCCGAATCGATGGTCTTCCTGAGCCTGTCCACCGGCGTGAGCAGCTATGTCACCATTCCGGTCAGCGGTCGGTACCACGTCTACTACTGCCCCGTCATGGCCGCCGTGTCGGGTGCCGTTTTCGGTGCGTTCATCACCAAGAACGCGGCCAGCTTCGCCAACTCCATCGCCCGCGACACCCGCAACAACGTCGTCATTGGTAACACCCGGCCGCAGGCCTACCGGGAGGTCACCCTCCTGGCCGGAGACAAGCTCTATTGGGGCGTCTACTGCTCCTCGGCCACCACCCTGCTGACAAGCGACCTGAACGTACCCACGGAGCTGGAGATCCGGTACGTCGGTAGCCAGTGACTGTGCGGTCTTAGGAAAGCCGGTGATAACCAGGGAAGGGAGGTGGCGGCCATCGAACAGCTACAAGGACATGATTTTCCGATAGTGCATGTCAGCTCGCGCTTGCATGGCGATAGTCGTCACCACCAGGTCGGGAGACTTCTTCCGCACATGAGTGAAATGGGCATGCGCATTGGCACACGCTCTGCACCATCGGCTACGCGGATTAGAAGCGCTTCTCTTGACGTTGTCCCCCTCAAGAGAGTGACCTCGCGAACAGTTCACTTTACTCGCGTTATGGTTCTTCCCGTTCCCTACTGCGTCCAGGCTATTCTGGCGCGGAGTACCCCAGTAGAGGTTCGACAACCTATTGTCGGTGGGGATGTCATTTCGGTGGAGTGCAAAATGGCCATGGGGGCGTCGTCCGATGAACGCCTCCAGAACCATCACGTGAATATACCCTCTTGTCCTCCGGCCGTTGGATCGGAGATGGACACTCTGGTGCCCAATGTGACTGTTGGGCTTGAGGATACGACCAGCCTGGAAGCGTCGCAGGGGGTGATCCCATCGATCTATAGGCGCTTCGATATAGCGATCAAGGGATCTCACTCGGCCATGGTCACTGATCTCGTAGAGACCTTCCCACCTCACTACGGGATGCCATCGCTCGCTATCATGGGGCACGTTCGATCTCCTCA
>OEPS010000347.1_pt1 | contig 16853 bp, 15 predicted proteins | sample 1539411 | NCBI WGS metagenome assembly OEPS01 (sample SAMN02671747, study PRJEB22543) | soil metagenome | biome: bacteria | place: China:Hunan Province, Lengshuijiang City | collected 2012-10-15 | depth 0.08m m
CGGTCGATGAAGTCGTTGACGTAGCTGGCACCCAGGGCAATCGACAGGGTGTTGTTGATGTCGGCAATGGTCACGCCCAAGGCACTGGCGCGCTCGTCGTCGACGGTCAGCTGGTACTGCGGTTCATCGTTCAGGCCGTTCGGACGTACTGCCGAGAGGATCTTGCTCTGTGCGGCCATGCCGAGGAACTGGTTACGCGCTTCCATCAGCTTGTCGTGGCCGACGCCTGCACGGTCTTGCAGGAACACGTCAAAACCGGTGGCGTTACCCAGCTCCAGTACCGCAGGCGGGGCAAAGGCGAACACCATCGCGTCGCGGAAGGTGAAGAAGTGCTGCTGGGCGCGGTTGGCCAGGTTGAACACGTTGTTCTCGGCGGAACGCTCATCCCACGGCTTGAGCATGATGAACGCCATACCCGAGCTCTGGCCACGACCGGCGAAGTTGAAGCCGTTCACGGTAAACACCGAGGCAACGGTATCGGACTCCTTGTCGAGCAGGTAGCTGCGCATTTCGTCGATCACCACCTGCGTGCGTTCGGCACTGGAGCCGGCCGGGGTTTGTACCTGGGCGAAGAGTACGCCCTGGTCTTCCTCGGGGAGGAACGCAGTAGGGATGCGGGTGAACAGCCAGATCATGCCGACCATGATCAGCAGGTAGGCCAGCATGTACGGCGCTTTGTTGCGCAGGATGTTGCCTACGCCACGCTCATAGCTCTGCACGCTGCGGTCGAAGTTACGGTTGAACCAGCCAAAGAAGCCGCGCTTGGCAACATGATGCTCACCCTTGGCAATCGGCTTGAGCATGGTCGCGCACAAGGCCGGGGTGAAGATCAGGGCCACCAGCACCGAGAGGGCCATGGCTGACACAATAGTGATCGAGAACTGCTTGTAGATCACCCCGGTGGAACCACCGAAGAACGCCATTGGCAGCAGTACCGCCGAGAGCACCATGGCGATACCGACCAGTGCGCCCTGGATCTGGCCCATGGACTTCTTGGTCGCTTCCTTCGGTGAGAGGCCCTCTTCGGACATCACCCGCTCGACGTTTTCCACCACAACGATGGCGTCGTCCACCAATAGACCGATGGCGAGCACCATGCCGAACATGGTCAGGGTGTTGATACTGAAGCCGGCGGCCGCGAGGATGCCGAAGGTGCCAAGCAATACCACCGGAACCGTCATCGTGGTGATGATGGTCGCGCGGAAGTTCTGCAGGAACAGGTACATCACCAGGAACACCAGCACGATCGCTTCGATCAGGGTGTGGATTACCCCGCTGATCGATTCGGTCACTACTGGCGTGGTGTCATACGGGAACACCACTTTCATCCCAGGCGGGAAGAACGGTTCCAGCTCGCTGACGGTCTTGCGCAGGGCTTTGGCGGTGTCCAGGGCGTTGGCCCCGGTTGCCAGTTTGACTGCCAGACCCGAGGCCGGCTTGCCGTTGAACTGGGCGCTGACGGCGTAGTTTTCGCCGCCAAGACCGACGGTGGCAACATCACCGAGGCGCACTTGCGAGCCGTCGCGGTTGACCTTGAGCAGGATCTTTTCAAACTGCTCGGCGGTCTGCAGACGGGTCTTGCCGATGATGGTGGCGTTCAGCTGCTGGCCGGGCAGGGCCGGCAGACCACCGATCTGACCGGAAGACACCTGAACGTTCTGCGCCGCCACCGCGGTGCGCACGTCGACAGGGGTCAGCTGGTACTTGTTCAGCTTGGCCGGGTCGAGCCAGATACGCATCGCGTACTGGGCACCGAACACCTGGAAGTCACCGACACCGGCAGTACGCGAGATCGGGTCCTGCATGTTGGAAACGATGTAGTTGGCCAGGTCGTCCTTGGTCATGCTGCCATCTTCGGAGACCAGGCCGATTACCAGGAGGAAGTTCTTCACCGCCTTGGTCACACGAATACCCTGTTGCTGCACTTCTTGTGGCAGCAGCGGGGTGGCCAGGTTCAGCTTGTTCTGGACCTGGACCTGTGCGGTATCGGAGTTGGTCCCTTGCTCGAAGGTCGCAGTGATGGTCATGGTGCCGTCGGAGTTACTTTCCGACGAGACATAACGCAGGTTGTCGATCCCGTTGAGCTGCTGCTCGATCACCTGCACCACAGTGTCCTGCACGGTCTGCGCGGATGCGCCCGGGTAGGTCACGGCGATGGCGATGGCCGGCGGGGCGATGCTCGGGTACTGGTTGATTGGCAACTTGAGGATCGACAAAGCGCCGACCAGCATGATCACCAAGGCGATCACCCAGGCAAAGATCGGGCGATCGATAAAGAATCTCGACATGGTTTACTCCCCTTTGGCCCCTGCAGTCGTTGCATTGGCCTGGGCTGGCTGAGCAGGCTTGACGTTGGTGGCTTCGGTGGCTTTGACTTCGATGCCCGGACGCACGAACTGCAGACCTTCGGTGATCAGGCGGTCGCCGGCGCTCAGGCCTTTGACGATCAGCCAGTCGCTACCGACAGTACGGCTGGCTTCCAGCTGACGCAGTTCGACCTTGTTGTCCTTGTCGACCACCAGGGCGGTCGGCTGGCCTTTGAGGTCGCGGGTCACGCCCTGTTGCGGCGCGAGGATGGCTTCGGCGTTGACACCGGCCTTCAGGCGCGCGTGAACGAACATGCCCGGCAGCAGGTTGTGCTCAGGGTTCGGGAACACGGCACGCAGGGTTACCGAGCCGGTGGTCGGGTCAACCGAGACTTCAGAGAACTCCAGGCGACCTTCCTGGCGATAGGTGCTGCCGTCTTCCAGGGTCAGGGTGACCTTGGCGGCATTGTCGCCGACCTTCTGCAACTGGCCGCTTTCCAGTTCGCGGCGCAGCTTGAGCAGCTCGGCCGAGGACTGGGTGACGTCGACGTAGATCGGGTCGAGCTGCTGGATCACTGCCATGGCGTCGGCCTGACCATTGTTGACCAGGGCGCCTTCGGTGACCGACGAACGACCGATGCGGCCGCTCAGTGGGGCCAGGACCTTGGTGTAACGCAGGTCGATCTGGGCGCTGCGCAGCGAAGCTTCAGCTTGCAAACGTTTGGCTTGCGCGTCGTCGTATTCCTGACGGCTGACCGCTTGTTCGGCAACGAGCTGCTTGTAGCGCTCCGACAGCGAACGGGTCGATTGCAGGTTGGCCTGGGCGCTGGCCAGGGTCGCTTCGTACACCGAAGGATCGATCTGGTACAGCTGCTGACCTTCCTTGACCTCGGTGCCTTCTTTGAACAGGCGCTTGAGAATGATGCCATTGACCTGTGGACGGACCTCGGCAATGCGGTAGGCGGTGGTGCGCCCCGGCAGGTCGGACGTCAGGGTGTAGGCCTGGGTTTGCAGGGTAACGACGCCGACCTGAGGAACTTGCGCAGCAGGCGCAGCCTCTTCCTTTTTACAGCCGCTGAGCAGTGTTGCCAGGGCGACGGCGGAAACCAGAGCGGTAACAGCTGGCTTGAATTGCATGAAGATCCTCGGGTCGCAAGAGCTGAAGACGCTCAAGAATAATTGAAAGGGTGCAATAGAAAAATTTTGTCGAGTGGATAAATAGCTTGCTAAGGAATATACTTACATTCATGGTTGTTTGTAAATACTTTGCTGACGATGCCTGTGCTCGCCGCAAGCCTTGAAATTCATACTCCGGTAACAACCTGTCAGAGGTTGATCCGGCCCAGCCCCCAGGTGCCCGTGCGTGCGCCTGGGTTTTGATGAGGTCGTACTGCCATGGTCCGTCGAACCAAAGAGGAAGCCCAGGAAACCCGCGCGCAGATTCTCGAAGCTGCGGAAAAGGCCTTCTACAAGCGCGGGGTAGCGCGTACCACCCTGGCCGATATCGCCAAACTGGCGGGGGTGACCCGCGGCGCTATCTATTGGCACTTCAACGACAAGGCCGAGCTGGTCGAGGCCATGCTCGAAAGCTTGCACGAGCCGCTGGATGCCTTGGCACGCGCCAGTGAAAGCGAAGATGAACTTGATCCTCTCGGCTGCATGCGCAAGCTGCTGGTTCAGTTGATGCACCAGATGGTGCTCGACCCGAAAACCCGGCGAATCAACGAAATTCTGCATCACAAGTGTGAATTCACCGATGACATGTGCGAGATCCGCCAACAGCGGCAAACCTCGACGTTTGAGTGTCATGCCCATATTGCGCTGTCGCTGGGCAATGCAGTCAAGCGCGGGCAACTGCCCGCCGATATAGATCCCGAGCGTGCGGCGCTGGCGATCTATGCCTATATTGACGGCCTGATCCGTCGCTGGCTGCTGCTACCGGAAAGCTTCGATCTGTTGGCTCAAGCCGAACTGTGGATCGATACCGGGCTGGATATGCTGCGCTTGAGCCCGACCTTGCGCAAATGAGACTTTGTGAAGGTTTGTGATGAATTGTTTCCGCAACCTTGTGAACGACCTACGTACGGCCGCGCAATTGCCGATCCGGCAGGGCCAGCGCAGCCGTCAGGCCGAACAGGGATACCATAGCACTGCCCAGTAACAAATGGCGGAAGGTCATCAGCAATTCTGCCTGCATCGAGGCGCTTGGCTCTCCGGCCTGGAGGCTGCCGAGCAGGGCGTCGCCGGCCAGGCTCAGGCCACCTTCCTGGAGCATCGCCAGCAGCAGCGCCGACATGCAGGCAACGCCCATGGCCCCGCCCAGCGAGCGGAACAGGTTGCTGGTGCTGGTGGCGACGCCGATATCTCGCGCTTCCACCGCGCTCTGGGCTGCGACCAGCGAGGTGGGAAACTGCAAGCCCGAGGCAATCCCGGTCAAGACCATGAACAGCCCACTGAGCCAGGCGGATTCCGGCGCGGTGAAGGCCATGCCAACGATGGCAAACGGCATCAGCAGCGCACCGCCGAGAATCTGCGGTTTGTAACGGCCGGTGAAGCTGGTCAGGCGCCCCCCGCAATAGGCACCGATCGGCAGGCCGATGGCCAGCGGCAGTAAGTGCAGGGCCGCGCTGTCGGCGCCGGCTCCGGTAATGCTCTGGTAGCGCAGCGGCATCAGCATGGTCAGGGAAATGGCCTGGAAGCTGGTGAAGAACAGGGTGCACCAGCACAGGGTGGCGACTGGATTGGCAAATAACTTGAGGGGCAGCAAGGGCTCCGGCGTGCGGCGTTCATGGAGGACGAAAACCAACAGTCCGCCCAGGGCGCAGGCCAGCAGGGCGCTCACCTCGGAGGTGTACCAGGCGTGACCCTGGCCGATCAGGGTAATCCCCAGCAACAGGCTGCTGAGACCGAAAATCAGCAGGGCGGCACCTATATAGTCGACCTGTACCTGACGTTGCGGCACCACCAGGGTTTGCAGTGCCCGTCGGGTTACCCACCAGGCCGTAAGCCCCAGCGGCAGGTTCAACCAGAACACCCAGCGCCAGGACAGGTACTCGGTGAGGTAGCCACCAAGTACCGGGCCGATCACGCTGGCCAGGGCGTACATACTGCTGAAATAACCCTGATAGCGTCCGCGCTCGCGAGGCGGGACGAAGTCACCGATGATCGCCTGGCTGACTGAAACCATGCCGCCCGCACCAATGCCTTGCAGCACGCGCGCCAGGACCAGTTGCTCCATGTTCTGGGCGAGGGCGCAGAACAGCGAAGCAACCGTGAACAGCGCGGTGCCGGTGAGGATCATCCGCCGTCTGCCGTACAGGTCGCCGAGCTTGCCGTAGATCGGGACGGCCACGGTCATCGCCACCATGTAGCCGGAGATCACCCAGGCAAGCAGGCCAACATCGTTGAATTGCGCGGAAATCGCCGGCATCGACACGGCGACGATGGTCTGGTCCAGAGCACCGAGGAAAATGGCCAGCATCAGCGCAACCAGCACGCTGCGCAGGACCGGTTGCGGAGTGTTGAGTTGCGTCACGGGCCAGCTCGTAGGGCAAGGTTATTTCGCAGGCGTGTGCTGCGAAAGCGAGTGCTGGTCAGTGTACTCGATAGCTTGCTAAGCGTCTGCTCCAATCCATGCGCCAGCGCGATTGTGGGCCTGGATTGCGCTTATTTGAGGGCGCTCAGGGTGGCGGTGTGCGGGACGCAATGGGCCAGGCTGCAACTGGCTGCCGAATACGGCTGATTACGGATCTGTTCGACCCGGTAGGCGGCTGCGGCATAAAGCCCGACTACAGCGGCGATGGCACAGACAGCGGCGCATTTTCTGGATTTGAGGCCCATGATGCTTACCTCTTTCTCTCTGCACACAGGTGCTATTGAAAGCATAGGCCAGCTTCGTCCGGACTGCCTGCGCTAGTGCAGGTCGCGGTCCCAGGCAGGTTCGGCGGTGAAGCGCTCGGCGAGGAAGTCGAGCATGCTGCGCAAGGTGGCCGGCATGTGTTTGCGCGAGGTATAGACGGCGTTGAGGTTGAGTTCGCGGGGCTTGGCCTGGGGTAACAGACGCACCAGCGCGCCACTGTGCAGGGCGGGGGCAACCTGATAGGTGGGCAGCATGGCGATCCCGGCACCGGCCAGGGCCGCCCGTTGCAGGGTCATTGCTTCATTGGCGCTGATATTGCCCTGAATGGGAACCGAGACCGTTTCGCCCTCTACGTCGAAGTGCCAGAGGCTGCGGCCGAAATAGGAGTGAGTCAGGCAGTTGTGCCGGGCCAGGTCCTCGACCTGCAAGGGGGCCGGGTGTTCGCGCAGGTAGGCGGGAGAGGCGCAGATCACCGAGCGGCACACGGTCAGGCGACGGGCGATCAGGTTGGGGTCCAGGTCGTTGCTGGTGCGGATCGCCAGGTCAATACGCTCGTCCACCAGGTTCACCGTGCGATCGAGCATTTGCAGGTCGATCTTCACCCCGGGGTAGCGTTTGACGTAGTCGGCCATGGCATCCATCAATTGTGCCTGGCCGAACGAGGTGCTGACGCTGATCCGCAGCTCACCCCGTGGCGCTTCATCCGGTGTGCTCACGGCCGCCTGCAGGTCACCGGCCAGTTCCAGCATCTGCCGGCAACGCGGCAGGGTTTCCTGGCCTGCGGCAGTCAGGCTCAAGCGGCGGGTGGTGCGTTGCATCAGGCGTGCGCCGACCCAGTCTTCCAGCTCGGCGAGGTAGCGGGATACCACCGGGCGCGATAGGTCCAGGTGATCAGCCGCCGCCGACTGGCTGCCCAGATCGACCACACTGACGAAGACACGCATTGCTGTCAGACGATCCATGATTTGCCCGTTTTTAGAAACAAACTAATCCTAAGCATCGCATTTTTTGTATTGGTTCGTGCAACTAAGCTGTTGCTCATTGCCTCTCTCACAGGAATTGCCTTGATGCGTCGTTCACTCTCCTTGCGCGGGTTGTTGCTCGCCGTCGCCACCCTCGGTGTATTGGCCCAGGCACATGCAGCCGAGCAGCCGTTGACACTGGATGTCTACAACCCGGGCACGGCAGCGCTGTTTCCGGTCAGCTCGGTCATCGTCAGCGGCAAGCACGACGCTATCCTCGTCGATGCCCAGTTCGGCAAAGGCCAGGCCGAGCAGGTACTGGCGAAACTGCGCGCCAGCGGCAAACACCTGACCACTATCTATATCAGTCACGGCGATCCGGATTACTACTTCGGCCTGCAGACCCTGACCGATGCCTACCCACAGGCCAAAGTTGTCGCCTCGGCGGCAACGGTTGCCCATATCAAGCAGACCATGGACGCCAAACTGGCCTATTGGGGACCGCAGATGGGCGCGGACAAACCAGCAAGACTGGTGGTCCCGCAGGTGCTGGACGGTAATCGACTGACACTGGAAGACCAGCAACTTGAAGTGCTCGGTCTTGATGGTCCGCAAGCGGACCGCAGCGTTGTCTGGATTCCGTCGATCAAGGCGGTGGTCGGCGGTGTGGTGGTCGCGCATAACCTGCATGTCTGGATGGCCGACACCCAGACGGCGCAATCGCACAAGGACTGGCTTACGACCCTCAATCGCATCGAACTGCTCAAGCCGCAGGTCGTGGTGCCTGGTCATTACCTGGGCGAGCCCGGCGAATCGCTTGAAGCCGTACGTTTCACCGCTGACTACATCCGAGCCTTCGACGAGGAAACCGCCAAGGCCGCCAACGCTGCCGCATTGATCGCGGCAATGAAAAAACGCTACCCGAACCTGGGCGAGGAGAGCTCGCTGGAGCTCAGCGCCAAGGTCGCCAAGGGCGAAATGAAGTGGTAAGTGTCATTCAATCCTGACTGGAGGTTTTCCATGAGCAAGATCGCAATCATCGGGGCAACCGGCCGTGCCGGTAGCCAGTTGCTGGAAGAAGCCCTGCGTCGTGGCCACAGCGTCACCGCTATCGCCCGCAATCCGGCCAGCCTGCAGGGCCGCGACGGGGTGAACAGCGTGGCGCTGGATGTCAGTGATGCCGCAGCGCTGGAGCAGGCACTGGCTGGGCACGACGTGGTGCTCAGCGCAGCGCACTTTTCCAGCATCAAGCCGCAGGCCATTATCGAGCCGGTGAAGAAGGCCGGGGTCAAGCGTCTGCTGGTAGTGGGCGGGGCGGGCAGCCTGTTGTTGCCGTCGGGGCACAAGGTCATCGATAGCCCGGACTTTCCTGAAGCGTACAAGGCCGAGGCCACTGCCGGGGGGCATTACCTCGATACCCTGCGCCAGGAAAAGGAGCTGGACTGGACCTTCCTGTCACCGTCGGCCGAGTTTGTTGATGGGGCACGGACTGGCAGCTACAAAACCGGCAAGGATCACCTGTTGATCGGTGCCGACGGCAAGAGCTGGATCAGCTTTGCCGACTACGCCATTGCCATGCTTGATGAAGTGGAGAAGCCCGCTCACTCGCGTCAGCGTTTCACTGTCGGTTACTGAGCGGTGGGAGCGGGCTGGCTCCGCGATTGGGGCTGTTCATTCACATCGCCTCGCGGGGCAAGCCCGCTCCCACAGCCAGTCGAGCAGCTCCTGCAAGGTCGATGAAGCTGAACCTTGCGGCCAGACCAGGTAATAACCCTGGCCGGTACTGACCCTGAGCGGGAAGGGCGCTACCAGCCGCCCGCAGGTCAGGTCATCACCGATCAGCGACCAGTCGCCGATGGCCACCCCGGTACCCTGGGAGGCCATGGACATGGCCATGTCGAGGGTCTCGAAGTGCTGGCCTTTGCCTTGCCGGGGCAGGGCCGCGCCGGCTGCGCCGAGCCAGGTATTCCAGTCGTGCTGGTCGCGGGTCGGGTGCAGCAGCATGTGCTGTTCCAGGTCTGCCAGCTGCTGCAAAGGTACGGGGCCTGCGAGCAGTTGCGGTGCGCATACGGGGGTAAGTTGTTCATCGAACAGCTTGAGCCTGTGCAAGCCGTGATTGGGCGCTGCGCCATACACCACCGCCGCATCGAACACTTCACGACGAAAATCCACGCCGTGGTGCACCGTGGTGGTCAGCTCCACCGGCACATCCGGGCGCAGCGCCTGCCATTCCATCAGCCGCGGCAGCAGCCAGCGCATCACGCAGGTGGGCGCTTTCAGCTGCAAGGTGGTGCTGCGTGCACCGACGTGTTGCACGCCTTCTTCGATCAAGGCAAACACCTGCTGCACCCGTGGCAGCCAGTCCTGGCCTTCGCGGGTCAGGCTCAGGCCGCGGGCCTGGCGCAGAAACAGGGCATAGCCCAGATGCTCTTCAAGACCGGCGATCTGTCGGCTCACTGCGCCTTGGGTGATATGCAGCAACTGCGCCGCGCGGGTGAAGTTGCAGCACTGGGCGGTGACCAGAAAAGTGTGCAGGGCGGGCAGCGGCGGCAAGCGTTTCATCGGGCATCAGCCATGATCTGTGGACATGGCTAGTATGAGCTTTTTTGCATTGTGCCGGTAGCGAGGCAGCGGTCCAATAAAGCCTGTTTTCAGCACAATAACAGGCAGACGAACATGGCAACTTGCGGTGAAGTACTGGTCAAACTCCTTGAAGGCTATGGCGTTGACCATGTCTTCGGAATTCCCGGCGTGCATACCGTCGAGCTTTACCGCGGGTTGGCGCGTTCCTCTATCCGGCACATCACGCCACGTCACGAGCAAGGCGCAGGCTTCATGGCTGATGGCTATTCGCGTACCCGTGGCAAGCCGGGCGTCTGCTTCATTATTACCGGCCCGGGGATGACCAACATCACCACAGCCATGGGCCAGGCCTACGCCGATTCGATCCCGATGCTGGTGATCTCCAGCGTCCAGTCGCGCAATCAGCTCGGTGGCGGGCGCGGCAAACTGCACGAGTTGCCGGCCCAGGGCAGCCTGGTGGCGGGTGTTGCGGCGTTCTCTCACACCCTGATGAGCGCTGACGACCTGCCGATGGTGCTGGCCCGTGCATTCGCCGTGTTCGACGGCGCGCGTCCACGCCCAGTGCATATCGAGATTCCGCTGGATGTGCTGGTTGAAGACGCCGATCACCTGCTCGCCAGTGCTCCTGTGCGCATTGCCCGCGCTGGCGCCGCGCCGGCGCCTGTCGCGCAAATGGCCGCGTTGCTGGCCAGCGCTCGACGTCCGTTGATTCTCGCTGGCGGTGGCGCCATCGATGCCAACGTGGTCCTGACCCGCCTGGCTGAATACCTGCAAGCACCGGTGGCACTGACCATCAACGCCAAGGGCGTGCTGCCGGCCAGCCATCCGCTGCAGATCGGTTCGACCCAGTCGCTGGTGGCAACCCGTGAACTGGTAGCCGAAGCCGACGTGGTACTGGCCATTGGTACCGAGCTTGCCGAAACCGACTATGACGTGACCTTCAAGGGTGGCTTCGAGATTCCTGGCCGCCTGCTGCGCATCGACATCGACCCGGACCAGACCGTGCGCAATTATCCGCCGGAGATCGCCCTGGTGGCCGACGCTACCGTCGCCACCCAGGCGCTGCTGGTGGCGTTGGCCGAACAGCCAGCGCCGGTACGTGCCAGTGAGTGGGGCGCCACCCGCGCCGCGCGTTTGCGTGAACGCCTGCTGGCCGACTGGGATGTGCCGATGCACAGCCAGACGCGCATGCTCAAGACCTTGCTCGACACCTTGCCGAACGCGGTGCTGGTGGGCGATTCGACACAGCCGGTGTACACCGGCAACCTGACCCTGGACATGGATCAGCCGCGACGCTGGTTCAACGCTTCCACTGGCTACGGCACCCTTGGTTACGCCTTGCCGGCGGCCATGGGTGCCTGGTTGGGCAGTGCCGAAGCCATCGAAGACCGCGCACCGGTAATCTGCCTGATCGGTGACGGTGGTCTGCAGTTCACCCTGCCGGAACTGGCCAGCGCCACCGAGGCACAGGTGCCCTTGATCGTCCTGTTGTGGAACAACCAGGGTTACGAGGAAATCAAGAAGTACATGGTCAACCGTGCCATCGAGCCGGTGGGCGTGGACATTCATACCCCGGATTTCATCGGCGTGGCCAAAGCCCTGGGCTGTGCGGCCCAGGCCGTCGGCGATGTCGAGCAATTGCGTGAAGCGCTGCGCCAGGCCTGCGACCGCAAGGGTCCGAGCCTGATCGAAATCGACCAGAAGCGCTGGATGCAGGCGGTGCCAGCATGATGAATCTCCCGGGAGTCTACATCGATGGTGTCTGGCAGCACGGTCCGCAGCCGCTTGCGGTGATCAACCCGAGCAATGAGCAGCAGCTGGCCGAAGTCGCCGGTGGTGATGGCGCAGCGGTAGAGCGCGCCACCCTGGCGGCGAAAGCTGCGTTCGCTGACTGGTCGAGTACTAGCGGTGCACAACGCGCCAGCGTGCTGCGGGCCATTGCCGAAGGTGTCGAAGCGCGCCGCGAGCGCCTGGTGTTCTTGCAGGCCAGCAACAACGGCAAGCCGCTCGCCGAAGCGCAGATGGACGTGGACGACGTGATCGCCACTTTCCGTTATTACGCTGAGCGTGCGGATCAGCTTGATGCCGGGCAGAACTGCCCGGTGGCGCTGCCCACCGATGATTTTGTCGCGCGGCTGCGGCGTGAACCTTGTGGCGTGGTCGGGCTGATCGTGCCGTGGAACTTCCCCATGGTTACCACGGCCTGGAAACTGGCCCCGGCATTGGCCGCCGGCTGTTGTGTGGTGCTCAAACCTTCGGAAGTGACGCCGCTGGCGGAGCTGGAGCTGGCCAGTGTGATTGCGCAGGCCGGATTGCCGGATGGGGTGTTCAACCTGGTCTGCGGTACCGGTATTGCGGTGGGCGCGGCCCTGGCGGCAGACCCGCGGATCGCCAAGGTCTCCTTCACCGGCAGCAATGCCGTGGGTGTGCAGGTCATGCAGCGTGCGGCGGAGACCGTCAAAGGCGTGAGCCTGGAGCTGGGCGGTAAATCCTCTTTGCTGGTGCTGCAAGCGGCAGACCTGGAACTGGCGGTGGAACTGGCCTGTATGGGCGGCTTCTTCAATGCCGGGCAGATGTGCTCGGCCACCAGCCGGGTACTGGTCGCCGAAGCCTTGTATCCGGACTTTATCGCGCGGCTGAAGACGCGGGCCGAGGCGATCCGGGTGGGCGAGCCGTTTGCTGGCGACAACGAAATGGGCGCGCTGGTCAACCAGGCGCAATACCAGCGTGTACAGAAGCACATCGCTGTCGGTCTGCAAGCCGGTGCACAGCTGCTGTGCGGTGGATCACGGCCAGAGGCGCTGCCTTGTGGATACTTCATCAGCCCTACGGTTTTTACCGAGGTGCCGCTGGACAGTGCGCTGTGGCGTGAGGAAATCTTTGGCCCGGTGCTGTGCGTCCGGCCGGTGGCCAGCGAAGCTGAAGCGGTGGCTTTGGCCAACGACAGCGAATTCGGTCTGGTGGCCAGTGTCGTCAGTCGCGACCTGGACGCCGCCGAGCGGGTGGCCAATGCCCTTGAGGCCGGTCTGGTGTGGATCAATGCGCCGCAAGTGATCTTCCCGCAGACGGCCTGGGGCGGCTACAAGCAGAGCAGTATCGGACGGGAGCTTGGGCCTTGGGGGTTGAGTGCCTTTCAAGAGGTCAAGCATGTGGTCAGAGCGGTGTAGGCCGTCGCATCGCCGCTTGGATTTGTAGGAGCGGATTTATCCGCGATGGACTGCGTAGCAGTCCCAATTTGGGACCGCTACGCGCCCCATCGCGGATAAATCCGCTCCTACAGGAGACCGGCACGATCTAAAGCGCACTCCGCAATCGCGCCAGATCCCTCACCGGCGGCGCGCCATACAGCCGGCTGTACTCCCGGCTGAACTGCGACGGACTTTCATACCCCACCCGATACCCGGCCACTGCCGCTTCCAGCCCATCGTTGAGCATCAGCCGTCGCGCCTCCTGCAGGCGCAGTTGCTTTTGATACTGCAGCGGACTCATGGACGTCACTGCTTTAAACCGATGGTGCAAAGTCGAACTGCTGAGGTTCACTTCGCGAGCCAGATCATCGATGCGCAACGGACGGTGGAAGTGCTGGTTAAGCCATTCGATGGCCTGGCAAACCCGGTGGGTCTGGCTGCTGGACATGGCTATTTCATACAGACGGTACCCCTGCGGGCCGCGCAGCAGGCGGTACAGAATCTCACGCCGGATCAACGGCGCCAGGACGGCGATGTCCTTGGGCGTATCGAGCAGACGGATCAGGCGCAACAAGGCATCGAGCAGTAACGGATCAGTGCGCTCGACATACAGCCCACGTCCCGACGGCAGCGCCGGCACGCCTATGGGCCCGGCCTCGGCAATCAGGTTGTTGATCTGCGCCGGGTCGATGTTCATCCTTATTCCGAGGCTCGGGTTCTGCGGGCTGGCTTCCAGCAGCACACCACTGATCGGCAATGCCACCGAGAGCACCATGTAGTGCAGCGGGTCATAGACGTAGCGTTCATCGCCCAGGCAAATCTCCTTGCTGCCGTGGGCGAGGATGCACAAGGCCGGCTGCGCCAGTGCCGCCATGGAGCGCACGCTTTCCTCGTATTGCACCAGGTACAGGTCTTCGATGGCCGATTCGACGCTGATGGTTCGCGGCGCGTGACGGCGCACCAGATCAGCCAGCTCCTGGCGCTGTTGTTCCAGGGCGGGGTCGAGGGTAGTCATTGCAGCACTTCCGAATAAGGACCTGTGCAGCATAGGTATGTGCAAGCGGCGGCGCTAGCCGGATGCTGTCGTCTGCTTGCCTGATCCTGCCGCGCGCAGGATCAGGCAAGCGAGTGACAGGAATGACCTAACGCCACACGCGAGGCGTCGCCTAACCTGTGCAACCTGGCAATAACAACTGGCTGCTCTAGGAGAGATGCTCATGACCTCGTCGCAATCGGTCACCCACCTTGCTTTTATCCGGGCCAGCAGCGGTCGTTCAGTGGAACTGGGCGAGCGCTTGCGCCAACTGCTCGAACCTTCACGCCAGGCGCCGGGCTGCCTGCATTTCAATCTGCAGCAGTCCCAGGCCGATACCGATCTGTGGTTGCTCAGTGGTTTCTGGAGCGATCAGCAGGCAATGTGCGGTTACTTTGCCTCGCCCACCCTGGACCTGATCGGCGAGCTGGTTCAGGCTCAAGTGGTCGCCAGCCTCGATCTGCATACCTTTGGCGAGCCGTCTGCGGGTTAGAATGGCGCTTTCAGGCAATCGATGTGGATCTGAGGCACATGGCACGTAAAGAGTTTTCGCAGTTCGAAGCCGTATCGGCCGCTGTTCGCGGCGAAGAGGGGTATTGCGCGGCGATCGCCGTCAAAGGCCTGGGTGCCAGTGGTGCACCGCGTTTTCACAAAGTACTGGACGGGCGGACGTTCAAGACCGCAATGGCCGCTGACGAAGCGGCCTGTGCCGAGCTTGAACGCCTGCAGGGCGTCAGCGACGACGCCGAGCTGGTCTGGTAACTCAGCCGTTGACTTGCGGACGGGCCATCTTGAACAGATTGCCCAGCTCGAAATAATCCGCAGGACCACCGCCGCGCAGGATCGGTTGCGCGGCAGCCGTGTCGTAGATGCCATCCTTGAGCAGATGCTCGGCGATATGCACCGCCACCACTTCTCCCAGGATCAGCCAGCTCGGTACCAGCACCTGGTCCGCACGCTGTAGCTGGATGATCTGGGTCACTTTGCATTCGAATGACACCGGGCTTTCCTGCACCCGCGGCACGGCGATGACCTTCGAGGCCACCGGCGTCAGCCCGCTCAGGGCGAACTCATCGACCTCGGCCGGCACCGCTGCGCAGCTCTGGTTCATGGCCTCGGCCAGGGGGCGGGTTGCCAGGTTCCAGGCGAACTCGCCGGTTCTCTCGATGTTGTTCAGGCTGTCTTTGCGCCCGACGCTGGAGAAACCGATGATCGGTGGAATGTAGTTGAAGGCGTTGAAGAAACTGTAAGGCGCAAGGTTCAGGCGGCCTTCGTCATCCTGTGAAGAAATCCAGCCGATGGGGCGTGGGCCGACGATGGCGTTGAACGGGTCGTGAGGCAGGCCGTGGCCTTTTGCGGGTTCGTAGTAATACATCTGCGCTGGCCTTGCGGCCTTCCCTGTGAGTAGGCGCCTAGTGTGCCAAGGCTTTGCCGCGCTGAAAACGATTAAGCCCGGCCGAAGCCGGGCTGACTGCAGTGCATCAGGGGTTAGCTGATGCGGTGGGCCTGGGTGCGATCGAAGCCGTCTTCGGCGAATTTGGCACCGCCAGTGCGATCGAAACCGTCTTCGGCGAATTTGGCACCGCCGGTGCGATCGAAACCGTCTTCGGCGAATTTGGCGCCGCCAGTGCGATCAAATCCGTCTTCAGCAAATTTGGCCGCGCCGGTGCGATCAAAACCATCTTCTGCATACGTAGCCGACTGGGTTTGCACGGCGCCAAAGTTGTGGCTGTTGGTACGGTCGAAACCGTCTTCGGCGAAAGCGTTGGCAGCCAGTACCGAGAAGGCCAGGGTCAGGATCAGTTTGCTTTTCATGGTCGTTGCTCCGGGGTGGTGAGAGGTTGTTTGTTTCTATGGGTTTAATGTTACGCTGATTAAATTGATTAAAAAGCGCAAAAAATGGCGTATAAAAATCGGATTATTAGATGTGTTTGGCGACGGTAAGGGCCTCATCGCGGGGCAAGCCCGCTCCCACCGGATGTCGCGATGATGAAGATGACAAGACGGGATTAATGCGGCGTTAAACATGAAAAAAGGGGGCGTCCATTGCTGGACGCCCCCTTTCTGTTGACCTCAGGCCATGCCTCAGTCAGTGGTGATCCGCGAATGCTTGCGGGTGTCCTTCATGAACACATACACCAGCAACGAGCAGGCAATACAGGCGGTCACGTACCAGTAGTAGCCGGTTTCCATGCCGATGCTCTTGAACCACAGTGCCACGTATTCAGCGGTGCCGCCGAAGATCGACACGGTCAGGGCGTAGGGCAGGCCGACACCCAGGGCGCGGATTTCGGTCGGGAACAGTTCGGCTTTGACCACGGCGTTGATCGAGGTGTAGCCGCTGACGATGATCAGCGCCGCCATGATCAGGAAGAACGCGCCCCACCAGGTCTGGATGGTGTGCAGGGTGGTCAGGATCGGCACTGTGCACAGCGTGCCAAGTACACCGAAGGCGATCAGGATCGGACGGCGGCCGATCTTGTCGGACAGGCTGCCGATCACCGGTTGCAGGCACATGAACAGGAACAGGGTCGCCGCCGAAATGGTGGTCGAATCGCTGATGCTCATGCCCACCGTGTTCACCAGGTACTTCTGCATGTAGGTGGTGTAGGTGTAGAAGGCCAGGGTGCCGCCCATGGTCAGGCCGACCACGGTTGCCAGTTCCTTGGGATGGCGCATCAGGGTGCGCATCAGGCTTTCCTTGGACTTTTCCTTCTTGGTGAAGGAGGCGGTTTCTTCCATGCCGCGACGCAGGTACAGGGCCACGACCGCGCACAGGGCACCGATCACGAACGGTACGCGCCAGCCCCACGAGTACAGTTGCTCGGTGGTCAGGGTCTGCTGGAGGATGATCAGCACCGCGAGGGCGATGAGCTGGCCGGAGATCAGGGTCACGTACTGGAAGCTGGAGAAGAAGCCACG
>OEPS010000349.1_pt1 | contig 16799 bp, 18 predicted proteins | sample 1539411 | NCBI WGS metagenome assembly OEPS01 (sample SAMN02671747, study PRJEB22543) | soil metagenome | biome: bacteria | place: China:Hunan Province, Lengshuijiang City | collected 2012-10-15 | depth 0.08m m
CCCCTCAGCCGCCACCGTGCACGGGGCCTGCGCGGCACTGGCCTGGGTGTAGGCGTCGTTGACGATGTCGGGCAGGCCAGCGGCGTGGATGTCAGCCAGGAACCGGTCGGTGGGCGGCAGAGCGTTTGTTGGGGCAGCGACCACCGTGGAGGCCGGGACAGCATGACCGGTCACCGGCCTCCCTCGGAAGGCGAACCCCAGAATGATCGCGACGGTCAGGATCACGAGCCCGACGCCGATGAAAATCACATCGTGCCCATCGCGGTGGCTCATGACCGTCCCCGCTGGATCTCCTCGGCGACCAGGTGCGCGTGATGCCGCTCGATCATTCCGATGCCCTTGACGGCAGCAAGACCGACGAGCACGGCCCCGATGGCCAGCTCGGCGTTGACCTCGCGGTCGGTGAAGGCCAGCTCGGTGCGGCCCGCCTGGATGGCCTTGATGCGCTTGTGTCGCACCACGGCGCCGAGGATGCCGATCAGGATCCCGACTACGGTGCCGACGAAGAAGCCGATGAAGCCACCGGCCATGACCCCGATGATCGGTGCGGCGGTGCTGGCGATCATGCAGCCCCACATGGCCTCCTTGAGGCTCGTGTCGGGGGTGCTCGCCGTGGTCGGGACGGCAGGGGTGATCGGCTGGGTGGGCAGCTCACTGGCCGGGACGTACTCGTGGGTGAAGAGGCGGGGCTCAGGCTCGAAACGCTCATCGTCGAGGTTGTACATCGGGTGCTCCGGGGGAGTGTGTAGTTGGTGACGGGGTTCGTTCTGAGATGAGTATCCGACTTCGTCCGGATGGCACCAAGGGGTCAGCACGACGGTCCATGGATGGATGTCGCGTTCACTCTGGTCGTCCTGCCCGGCTGACACCCTATCCTGCCCTCCATGAGAGTCCACTTCTGTCTCGCCGACCTGCACGGGCCCGGGTACTACCGGGGTTTCCTGCCGCTGTCCCGGATGAGCCTTCTTGGTCATCGGTGTACCCACTCCACATCGATGCCCGTCTACGAGTCCGCCGTGGAGCAGGGCCTCGACGTTCTGATCGGCCAGCGGCTGGTCGAGCCCTCGCCGTCCGGTCTATGGCAGCAGATGGCCCGGCGGGAGGGTCGCCCCTTCGCCCTGGTCATGGACCTTGATGACGACCTCTGGAATATTGACCGATCCAACGACGCCCACTCGTTCTTCGACCCCGACCGGTTGAGACGATTGCGGGAAAACGTCTCGGTCGCCGACATGGTCACCGTCTCGACCGACTACCTGGCCAACATCGTGGCCGAGCACACCACGGTGCCCATAGTGGTACTGGAGAACACCGTGCCTGAATCCCTGCTCACCCTGGAGCCCGACCACGCGGGTGATGGGTCGTTCACCGACGACGACATCGTGATCGGCTGGGCCGGGAGCAGCACCCACAACCGCGACTTCGGCGAATGCGCCAAATCGATCAAGCGCGTCATCCAGGCCAATCCGAGGACGATCTTCCACTGCATCTGCCCGGTGGACTACACCGAGCGGGTGAAGTCGATCAGGGGTCGCACGAAGTGGACCAACTGGGTGAACGGCGTCGAGAACTACCACAAGGCACTGAACTTCGACGTCGGCCTGGCGCCGCTGTTCCCGTTCGAGTTCAACAACTCAAAGTCTGATTTGCGACTTGTGGAGCTGGGGGCGCTGGGCATCCCGGTGATCGCGTCCCCGGTCGGCCCCTACAAGCGGGCCATGGACGAGGGATATCCGTGCTACTCGGCGAAGACGCCGAAGGACTGGACGACCGTCCTCACCAAGCTGACTTCGACGACCCTGGGCGAGACCGGGAAGAAGGCTTCGGCCCTGGAACGCAAGGTCATAGGTGAAGAAGCCCGAAACTGGGTGCGCAAGCGCACCACGGAGGCGAACGTGCATCGGTGGGTCGCGGCCTACGAGCAGATCCTGTCTGGCGTCCGGGTCGGCTGATCCGCTACCGTTCCGCTCTGTGACAGACCCCATGACGGAGAAAGACCCCCAGCCGTACTCGCGGCTGAGGGTCTGATGGTCGAAATCATGTACAGAAAGTATCTGGAGGACACAGTGCCACACCGCCCCACCACCGCGCAACTCACCCCCGCGACCAGTGATTTCTGGCCCGTATCTAGTGGGGGATCTTCTTCATCCAGCGATGGTCCGGAACTGCCTGATCTGGCCACGTGGCGGCCACGGGACTGGTACGAGAACAATCACCTCTTCGCCGGGCTGGCCGCGAAGCTCGGGGTGGAGAGCCGGGGCAACAACTGGGTGCTGGACTTCTCGCGCGTGTACGCCGCCGCCGTCGAGCAGGGCGAGTCCCTGCTGGTGATCTGGCTGGACCAGGTAGATGAACGCATGCGGAGCCGCTGTCCTCGGGCCCAGCTCCGAGCCAAGAGCTTCGGCGTGGACTTCGAGTTGGTGCTGGTGGACTGCCGGACGCGGGGCTGTCCCTACTGCACGGAGGTCATGGCCAGCCGGATGTCGGAGCGGTGGGCCGACGCGTTCCGGCGCGACAAGCAGTCGGTGTACACCGTGGTCTGTGATTCGATCAAGCGCGCCTCAGCGATCATGGACTACGCGACGAAGCTCAAGCATGCGGCCCTGCGCATGCCGGTGGGCAACGGTCAGCACATGATCTACACCACGCAGAAGCGCAGGGACGGCGTCCTGGTCGATGTCAACGCGCTGCAGGACGAGCTGTATGCGCTGCTGCAGGCGATCGAGCCGGGCGAAGGGCACCGTGTCACATCCAACCGGCCACTGCGTGAGCTGGCCGAGCAGGGTGATGAGGACGCGGAGGAGGAACCATCTCCACGCGAGAAGGGGGCTGGTCCTCGACCCGTCGGCGTCGATCGGGACGAAGGCCTTATCGTGATCAAGGCGAGCTGGTACTGGTTGATCCGCAAGGGCTACGTCAAACCCATCAGCCGACGTCGATGGCAGGTCAGCCTTCCCCCCGAGGAGCTGGCCGAATTCCAGCGCATCAACGTCGGCGGCCCACCGGAGAACCGGTACCGTCCAGCCGCGTGACGTGTCGTGCCACACTGACGCACATGCCACTACAACCACGTATCGGCGACCAGTTCCGGCAGTGGATCACCGAAGCTCTGGTCGAGCACGAGCTGGGCGACATCGTGTCCTGGGACGTCGGTCTGGCCGCCCTGCCCGAACCGGCGACGGTCGGCCAGTTCGTCGGATTCATGATCGTCGAGGTGATGATCCCGGGTGAGCCGACCGTGGTGGACGGCACGCAGGCCGCTACGGTGGTCAGCTCGCGTGGACTGCTCCCCCCTTTCGCTCCACGCGAACAGGTCGTGCAACTCGTCAACGACCTCCTGGCCGACCTTCAGGCCGTCCGGGACGATGAGACCACCCCCTCCTCGAACACCGCTGTATGGACGCCTGAGACATCCGGAACGGGATCCTGATGAGCATCACTCCTCACCTTGACGCGTTGACCCTGGCCGAGAAAGAGGTGCTCGACCATCTCGCACGGGCGTGGAACACCTTCATCCAGCAGGTCACAGGCGATCAAGAGGCGGTCGACGAGGACCAGCGGGAGTTCATGCACCACATCCACGGGGCTCAGAACATGATCTTGGCCAATGCCGCTGGTCGGGTTTACGGACCGGAGCGGTATCGCCTGCGAGGAGGAAAGATCGAATGACCGGCCGCGAACTCCTGGAGGTCCTCCAGGCTCACTCGGATTGGCTGGAGCTGGACGTAGTGCTGATCGCCCCGGACTTCGTCGACACCGACGAGGGCATCCTGCGCACCGTCGAGCTCGACCGGTTCGAGGAGAATGAGCCGATGGTGATCTGTTTGGACACCCACCCCACTCCAGCCAGCGGTCGGGGCATCACCTCGTCCATGTTCAGCGACGACACCCGGAGGGATGGATGAGTTCCCCACTGACGCTCTCGGAGATCATCGAGGGGCTCGACCACTACGTCGGCGCACTTCGGACGTTCGTGCACGCCCAGGAGTCCACTCCGGAACTGCAGTGCATCTGTGCGCACTTCAGCGACACCGGCGGCATGCGGATCGGTGACCTGTGCTGCCCGGTGCACGGAGTGAACGGTCCCGAGCCGCTGGATGGTCCGTGGGATGACGAGACGAAAGGGGCGGCCTTGTGATCGTCACGCTCATCGTCTACTACCCGGATGGCCAATACACCTGCTTCAAGGATGTGCGGATCGACGCGGAGACCGATGGCGAGCAGGCCATTCTCACGGTCGCCCGGGAACACGTACGGCCGATTGATGAGTTGCTCGCGGTGCGATGGGGCAACGATGCGCGCAGTGCACGAGTTCACCTGGTTCAGAACGGCCAGACCTACTCCGGCCGTATCGTGCATCAGTTCTTGCGCCAAACCTACAAACAGGACTGGATGACGGCCCACGCCCAGGCGCCCGATCTGGTCGCGTTGATGCAGGAGGTACGGGAGTGACTGATCCTGTCGAGGCGCCTGAACCGCACCTGGACTATCTCACCTGGAGTGCCCTAGGTGAGCAGGTCGACGGTGACCTCTATCAGGCGCTGGCCGACCTGCTGCACACGTGGCTGGTGACCAAGGAGGGCACTCACGGTGTCGGAACCTTCCTGGACCTGCTGGCGCTGACCGAGTGGCAGATCACCCGCAAGCCGACGGTGATGGCGCTGGACGAGCTCCTGCCGCAGGCCTTGGACGAGGTGAAACGCCATGCTGACGAACGCGGTCGCTACGACGACATCGAGCTGGACGTGCTCACTCGTACCCGGGACCGGGGAGCGACATGGCAGCAGATCGCCGAGACCCTTGGGGTCACCGAGCAGGCGGCCCAGCAGCGCTACCAACGACTCGTGGAGCGGACGGTGACCGATGATGTGGACCCCACTGCAACGCCGCCTGGATGACATCCTCTCGGCTCCGCCGGGCGACCCCGACTATGTGATCCACCCGCAGGCGATCGCGGCGTTGCGGGCCGTCCTGGACGAACATTCCCGGACGGCCGAAGGCGCCTGCGGGTGGTGCTCGATTTTGCGATCGCAGGGGCCGCCGGTGTCGTGGCCATGCACCACCGCCCTGCGCATCATGAACGAGCTGGGTCTGGGGGTCCTGGCCGGGGAAGAGAAACTCACCAACGGCAGAAGGTCCTAACGTGATCAGCCCTCCCTACGCGCTGCTCGACGCCTACGGGAGCAGCCCCGACCCGTTCGAGCCCAACTTCACCAAGTACGCGGCGGCGATCCTCGCCTTCGAAGCGTTGCGTGCCGTCCTCGACGTGCACCGGCCCGACTCTGGTCAGGGGTCACCGTGGTGCCGAGGATGCGACCCCAACCCCGCGACCGGCCCGGACTGGCCCTGCGCCACGGTGCGCGTCATCGTCGCCAAGCTGGAGGAACACCCCGCCTTCAGTCCTGACAGGAGGAGCCCTACTCCGTGAGCAATGAGCTGATCGAATTCATCAATGCTCGGCTGACCGAGGACACCCGGATCGCCACCGCTGCCGGATATCCAACGTGGGTGCACGAAGACCCCGAACACGCGCCCGGTCGCATTGTGGACACCGACGGCAACGTGGTCGTCTACGACGAGGGATCGCCGAGCGAGGAAGAGGCTGCGCACATCGTGCGGCATCAGCCCCAGCGCATCCATGCCGGTGTCCGTTCGAAGATCGACATCGTCGACGAGTACGAGGCGATGCTCGGGCATGGCTACACGCTGCCCGATGGTGTCCACGATGGCCGGGACGAAAACGAGCGAGAATGCGATCAGGCCGTCCTGGACATCCTGGAGCGTATCGCGTGCTTCATGGCCAGCGAGTGGCGTGACCATCCTGACTTTCGTCCGGAGTGGTGGATCACGACCCCTTACGTCCCACCCTCAGCATCGCCCGGCGCTGACTCGCCGAAATGAAGCTGGTGCCGTCGCTCTGATCGCCGGTGGCCAGGTCGTGGTCGGCGTTGCGCTTGAGAGCCAGGTTGAACAGGCCAGTCTCGATGGTGTCCTGCGCGATCAACGTGACGCCGGTGACCGTCGGGTGGGCCGAGGAGAGCCGGTGGGCACGGTTGAACCGCTGTGTTCTGGTCGCGTAGGTGGTCGCGGACTCATACTCGAACACATAACTGGCGTTGCCGAGGTTCAGGCCCTTGGCGGCGGCGTCAGAGGCCAGGAACACCTCGGTCTGGCCGGACGTGAACTCCTCCCTGGCGCGGTCCTGCTCGCCGACGTTCATGCCCCCGGCGAAGGTGGAGACGGTGAATCCGGCGTTGCGGAGGTCGGCAGCCAGCTCGGGCAGCACGCTCTTGCCGAAGTAGGTGAACACGATCACCTGCGCGCCCTGGCCCTTGACCAGCGGCTTGAGCCGGTTGATCAGCTCGACGGACTTGCTGGACGGGATCGAACGCAGGAACTCCTCACCCATCACCTCCACGATGGACCGGGAGATGGGGTTGTCGGCGTGCAGGTGTGAGCACGGATGTCCGGCGGTCATGCGGGCAATGGTGAACGAGCGGATGTCCTCCGGATCCTCGAACGAAGCGAGTACCGCGTCGTAGAACTGCTGGTGCTTGGGGTTCAGCTCGACCTCGACCATCTTCTCGACCATCTGCGGGAACTGGTCGATCACGTCGGGATCGGTCTTGCGCTTGCGGATCACGACCGGGGTGAACATGGCCGCGAACTCGGCCTTGCGGCCACCCTGGAAGATGTAGCGGCCCAGCAGGTCGCGACCCTTGGTGTAGCGCTTCTCGAACTCAGCCACCGTCGGCATCACGGTAGGGCAGACGATCCGGCCGACGTTGTAGAAGTCCTCGAAGTCACGCTCGACCGGGGTGCCGGTCAGGCCGAGCACCCGTTGGTGGGTGTGTTTGCGGGCCTGGGCCAGGGCATAGTCGAAGGATTGGTGGACCTGGCTGCCCCGACCCCGGAGTTTGGTGACCTCGTCGAAGATCCACAACGTACGGCTGGCGCGGATGTTCAGCGCCTCCATCAGAGGGCCGTCCACACGGGAACCTCGTCCGCGTTTGCCTTCGTTCTTGTGCCACCCCATCAGATCGGTGCGCAACGTCTCGTAGGTACTGATCATGACCGGCTGTGGGTCTTTGGCCCACATGTTCTTCCTATTGGAGCCGTGATATTTACGGACGCCCAATTCGGAGAAGGAACGAAAGTCATTGACCCAATCGGTCAGCTTGCCCTTCTCGCAGGCCACCACGATCCGGTCTATCTCGTGGTCCTCCCAGAGGAAACAGGCCAGTGCGATCGAGCAGACGGTTTTCCCGAGTCCCATCTCGAACAGCAGCAACCTGCCACCGTCGATGCCGTGCTCGAAATTGGTGCCGTAGTAGCACAACGCGACACCCTCGGCCTGGTAGTCCAACAGGCCCGACCAGGGGGTGTGGAAGAGTCCCGGTGTGGTGGCCGGGGCTTCGTCCAGGGCGGTCACGCCGCCACCGCGCTCATGCGGATGGCCCACTCGACTTCGACCACTTCGTCCCCACCACCGCGCGGCAGCGGGCGAGCACCCTTCAGTTCATCGCCGCACCACAGGGACACGATCGGCACGTCGATACCGCAATGGGCGGCGAACGTCGCCCGGAAAACCACCCCGTCATCGGTGAGGATGCGCTCGGCGGGAACACGATCGGCACCGACGGACAGGAACCACGCATCGGTGGAGTGAAGGGCCTTTTCCAGCAGAGTGAGTCGGTACAAGGTGGAAGAGACGGCCTGCTCCAGCATGGGGGGCCTCTCCTTCCTCATGGCGTGAACGTCTCCCGATTGGCAGACAACACGAAACCCAGCATGGCTCAATTATGCACATGCTGGTCACAAGGGCAAAGCCCATTCGATATGACGGCTAGCTGCTACCGGGGTAGAGACCGGAGCCGGGATAGACATTGGGGCCCGGGAACGTCCCTCCTGTTGTCGTGTCCAAAGGCGTCGTGGAGGCCAATGGCCGGTACGCGAAGAACCATCCGCGCGGGATGGGTTTATCCCACGTTTGGAACGCGGCATCGTCGTTGATGTCGCCGAAGTGGTCGTAGGGCATCACGTTCGGACCCTGCGTCGACAGGCCCACCCGCAGACTGTTGCCAGACAACAGACCCGCGTACCACGGCCGGATCACCAGTGAGGAAATCACCGAGTCGGGTGCGTAGCTGGTGACTTTCCATACGAGGCCGGTGCCGGGGAGCTGACCCAGCTCGGTCACCTGGATGGACTGCGGGAAGGCCAGAACGCCCTGGGGGTTGTTGCGGATCTCGTAGGCCGGGAAGAACGTGTAGCCCCCGTCGGTGGAGAACGACCAGATGATCGGGTCGATGAACAGCGACAGGGCGTCGACGTACCAGACGTCCTGCGAGGGGCCGTATTGGACGAGCTGGGCTCGCAGGTTCGGGTAGCTCAGGGCCTTCTCTGCGGTGATGTCGTCGTAGGTGAGGCTGCCGTCCTGGGTGACCGTGTTCCAGGTCGGCTGTGTGGGATCTAGGGCGATGTTGGAGGCATCGGGTGCCCACACCCAGGCCCGGAAGCAGGTGCCGGACTGGATGGGGCCGTACCAGCTCGGCGGGGTGCCGGTGTAGGTATCTCCCGCGACCCCGCGTTTGGTGCCCCGCCAGATGGACAGGTTGCCATGGGCGAACCGGCCGACGATCACTCCCCCGACCTTGCCGATGATCATGTCGGGGAATTGGGCCGGATTGATGCTGCCCCGTGTCGCCGAGGAAACCCGGGACGTCTGTGCCCATTGGACGGTGATGTTGTGACCGGTGGGTATGCCGCCGGGGAACAGGTTCCCGTAGTTGATGCCACCGGAGATGATGTTGCCGTTGACGTCGACGTAGAGCCCATGGTCGGCGTCGAGCACGAGCACGTTGCCGTGCGGGGAAGTACCCGACGCGGCCCCGGCCAGGGTGGTGACGTGCGTGGTCATCGCGCCGTAGTAGCTGATGACGTCGGTGACGAAAGTGGATCCGTTGCTGGTGGCGACCAGGGGGTAGCCACAGTCGTCCCGACCGGCGAACTTCGGCACCCCCGACGCGTTCCAGGTGCCGGTGGCCGTCCACTGGCGGCCGTCCTTGGTGATCCAGGTGGTGTTCGCCGTACCCGACCAGGCGCCGTTGTTGAGGTTGGGGAGGCCATTGAAGGTCGACGTGGGGGTGGTGCCGTACCGCAGCGGGGTGTAAGCGAAGGATCCCCACTGCTGTCCCTGGTTGCCCTTAATGGCCACGATGGGCTGGGCGCCCCGGTCGTGGGAGACGGTCCGGACCCAGGAGCCATTGCGGTAGATCACCAATGAGTAGGGGGTAGCCACTGGGTCGACGCTGGCCTGGGTCACATCCCGCTGACTGTTCGGCACCACGATGGTCGGCAGCGAGTCGATGCGAATGTCGTCACCGGCGAGCACCGACTGCGTGCCGGAGCCGCCTGGGACGAGCACGGAGGCGTTGGGGGCTTCGAATGCGGCACCGGAGGTCATCATCAGCTCGCCCGCGATGTCCATCGCGATCGGGCCGCTCTTGATCAGGTAGGCCTCGGCGGTGGTGGTGAGGCTGACGTCGTCGAGTTCGAAGACGTTGCTGGAGGGTTGCGTGCCGGTGATCGCGACGCTGGCGATCATGTAGTTGGTGCCGCTGGGGGATGTCGCGGTGAGGGTGTTGTTGATCCAGGTGGTGGCCGAGGGCGTCACGGTGTGGATCGGCTCGGTGCCCACGACGTTGTGGTTCACGTCGTACCAGACGATGCCGATGTTGAAGTTGGCACCGGGCGCGTTAGTGAACCATCCCCACATGCTCAGCGTGTAGGAGGTGTTGGGAAGCGCGCCCATGTAGCTCTCGGAGTTGACCACAGCGGCCGTGGAGTGGCCGTCCGGCACACACCGCAGGGAGTAGCTGCCACTGTGCGCGGAGCCCGAGGCCGACAGGGAGATGGTGCACCCCTGGCCGACCCAGGGTGCGATGGTGCCGCTCTCGAAGGTGCCGTTGGCGAGGCTGTTGGGGCCGGTGACCGTGGTGTTGCTGATCGAGTTCGGGACGGTGAACTCGACCGATCCCCAGATGCTGTTGGTGTTGATGTAGTCCTTCTGGCCCTGCAGCGTTACCAGGCCGGTGTTGGAGGAGATTTGCAGGGACAGCGGGTTGCCGTTGTTGTCGAGGTCGTAGGCCCAGATCTGGGTCGAGTCCATCGTGCCGAGCGTGGTGGCGTTCGGCCGGTGGAAGCTGTCTTCCAGGGCGGGGGCGTTGTTGGGGGCGGAGAAGTCGCTCCACAAGAGAGGGACCGCGTCCACCCCGTCTCCGATGTGGTAGCCGGTGTACCACTCGGTGACGGTGTTCGGGGTGATGTCGACGGCCTCTTCGGACAGAACGTGCCCGGTGTCATCGTCGATGATCTGCACGTAGAGCGGCTGGCTCAGGGCGTTAGGGGCGATGACCCGGGCCGCGACGTAGACCCGGCCGCCGGGTGGTGAAGTGACCGCGCCGGAGGTGACGCCACCGGAGTTCTGCGGAACCGAGAACCCCTTCTCGATCGAGGCGTAGGTGATGTTGAGGTTCATCGCCGACTGGTAGTTCACATAGGTCGAGGTCAGCTCGGACCAGGTGACGCCGGTGGCGTTGCGGCTGATCTGGAGAGTGGATCCGACCACTTGGTTCTCGACGACGCCGGGCGCGAAGGAGGCGTCTCCGACGGCTGTCCAGTTGGTGTGGGTGGGGTCGTCGAATCCGTCGTCGGTGAGGTACTGACGCGGGTCGGACTGGGTGGTGGCGAACTGAATGGCCGACACGACCCGCTGCGAGTTGAAGACGTTGCTCTGCGCGACCGCGTAATCGGCGGCGCCCGAGGAGAGGGCGTGCGGTTGCGGGAGAAGGAAGTTGGTGTCGGAGTTGATGTTCGTCTTGTCGAAGAACAGGTCGACGTATTGGTCGGTGTCGGCCGTGGCCGAGTAGTCCAGACGGTAGACGCCCACCGACTTCAGGCCGACGAAGTAGGCCATCTTGGCGGTCTGCTGGATATCGATCTGCTCGTAGGTGTGGGTGCTGATGGTCTGGAACGACGGCATGACCGTAGGGCTCGCCGAGGGTAGGAAGCGCCATGCCCAGTTGGACAGAGCCAGCGCGGTCTGCTGGGTAAGGTTGGTGAGCACCCGGGCCGTGGTGGCGGTGTAGTTCTTGCCACGCAGGCCGCCGGTGCCCACGATCGGGTTCACGCCGCCGGTGTACTGATTGGCCGCGAGCATCAGGCTGGCCTGCCAGTTGGCGGTCGTGCCAGGTGCCTGCTGGTTGAGTGGGGCCGGGGAGTTTCCGGCCTGGCTCCACATCGTCGTGGGGTAGGTCTGGACGGTGCGGCTGATCGGTTCGTAGACCTCGTAGACCTCGGGAACGAGTCCGGAAAACTCCAGCTTGAGGTACTTCGCGCCGATCGGGAGGAAGTCGCAGTAGCCCTTGCGGAGGGTGTAGTCGCGGGTGATCGGTGTCCACACCAGATCGCGGTAACGGTCGGCCGGGCCACCGACGAACCCCGTGGGGTTGTTGACCGTGTCGACCAGATCGATGTGGTAGCGGATCAGCGAGTTGTCGGTGCGGGGGTCCTGGTCTCCGAGGTAGGCGGCGTTGAGGATGTAGGCGTCGGGGTTGGTGAAGAAGTCGGCGACGGTGGCGTCGTCGGGTACGTCGTCGACCTTGAGCACCAGTTCGGTGAAGTCGATGTTGGACACACCGGGGGTGGAACCCTGGAAGCCCCCTACCCGGATGGTCTGCACGGGTAGGGGGTAGGTGGTCAGGGAGACCGAGCCGGTGTAGGACACCGGGCCGATCTGCAGCCACGCGGTGACCGTATCGACCCCGTCGAAGGAGACGACGAAGAAGATCGGGGTGGCGGGGTCGAAGGGGGCGAGCGGGATGGAGAGATGGTCGCCGCCGGAGGTGGCGAACAGGAAGCCGGTGGGGGTCAGGCAAAACTCGCCCACTCCGGCATCCAGAATGGGGTGGTCGACGGTCTCGGTGCCGTCGTGATGGTACTTGGCGTTGATCTTGCCACCGAACCACCAGGAGTGGGTGGGGTCGAAGCCGATCGCCGAGTTGTCGATGTCGACGAAGGCGGTGTCACCGATCCCGGCCGATCCGGAGTAGAGGATGTTGCCGCCCAGGCCGAAGGCGTCGTTGACGACGATGACACCGTTGGGCAGCGGGTCGAAGCCGGACTCGAAGGGGCCGCTGGGGTCGTCGGTGGAGTAGTAGAGGTTCATCGCGGGTCCCGTGTAAAGAGGATCCACGTACAGCCGATCAATGACCTGGGCGTTGCCGTTGTCGTCGCGGGTATCGATGTAGAAGTTGATGACGGCCCAGGGGACGGGCTGCGGTTCGCACTTCCAGACGACCTGCTGGCCGGTCTGGGCGTTGCCGGGGGCGCTGGTGGTGCGCAGGACGTTGTCGGCCGAGTTGACGCGCAGGGTGTAGCTGACCGGCGAACCGAGCAGGTCGGTGGTGGAGGCGAACGTGCCGGTGACAGCCGGGATGTCGGACAGGGCGGAGACCGCATAACTGATCGCCACACGCCGGACGGCCAGCGAGTAGTCGACCGGGTTGTGGAAATTGTCGGTAGGGCTCTGACCGGTTGGGTTACGCAGGAGCAGCAACCGAATGGCCGTGGTGGAGAAGGGCAGCGTGTCCAGCTCAATGTGCTGCCAGTGGCCCGAGAAGCTGTGCTGGGGGTGCAGGTGGCCGCCGATGGCGCTGATGGGGGGGAGCACCTGCGGGATCGAGTCGCGCAGGCCCGCGCTGATCGGAGTGTCCGTGGCGGAGATGTCGAGGATGGGACTCCACGTGTTGGTCTGCGGGTTCAGGTACTCGGCGGAGATGTCACAGGGGAAGTGGCTGACATCGAAGCTGATCCGGTTGATCAGCCGCTCGACGCCGAGGGTGACATGCAGAACCTCGGTGGTGCGCGACGTGGCTGGCCGGTTCGGGGTCGACCAGAACCGTTGCGGGTCGTCGGCTTGCTGGTCCGACAGCGCCAGCTGGGGGTCGACGGAGACGAGCTGGTTGATGTTGTCCAGGGGCAGCGATCCGGCCCATGGCGCGGGAAGAGTGCCTGAAGGGATCGGGGTGCTCATACCGCGTTGACTCCCGTCATGGACCGGGCGGGCGCGTAGGGGCTGGACGCCAGGACGCCGTCGGATACCAGCGTCGCCGAGGCAGCCTGCGAGGTGGTCATCACCGCGTTGGGCGAGTGGTAGGCGCGCAGGGTGTTGTCGGTGAACACGACGGTCTCGTCATTGGGTGACGACGTGACCTGGCCGTCTTCCATGGTATAGCTGCTCACCATGGACACATCGCCGTTGTAGGTCCAGCTGCCGCCTTGGTATTGGCTGAATGCCGGTCGTACGGCCGGTGAGGTCTGAGCCGGATAGGGGTTGATGGGCAGCCTCGGGTTGGGGGTGACGGAGACGGTGATGTCCCAGTATTCGCTGTCGGCCGCGACCGAGCGGATGTCCAGGGGCACCTGGGTGCCGATACCGGCGGAGTTGACGGTGAAGTTCACTCCAGCCGGTTTGAACACGTTGAGTACACGAACAATCTCGTACGTCTCATCGGTCGTGAGTGTCCGATGTGGCTGGACGATGACCTCGGCCCGGTCACTTTGGCCCGTGCGCCCAGCGAACACATTGGACCCACCGCCCCAGGCGCCCCAGGTTTTGGCCTGCATTCCGCCGTAGGTCAGGTTGGTCTGCAGGAAGGTGTAGGTGTAGAGCTGGATCGGGAGCACGCCGATGCCCGCGCTTTGCTCGTCGATCCACTCCCAGCTCTCGTAGATCTCGCAGTCGGCCGAGATGATCGCCGATACCATCGCGCGCAGACCGGCGTAGCTGCCGCCGTAGTAGATGGCCTTGGCGAACTTCTGCAGCCGGTCGCGGTAGGAGGCATCCCGGGAGTGGATGTCGTCCCAGGAGGCGCCGTCAGTGGCGTCGGTGTAGGGGTTGAAGCTGGTGTCGACCTGCAGCTCGGCGTTGGTGCGCTGAATACCGAACAGGGCGCCGTAGAAGTGGTCGAGATCCAGGAAGTGCATGCCCTGGAAGCTGTTGGCCATCCGGGCCTGGGTGGACATCTTGCGTAGCGCCCCGGCTCCGGCGCCCCCCATGAGCACCTTGAGCAGCTTCATCAGGTGACTGCTGGCGGAGAGGTCGTAGATATCGGGGTCCATGTGGGACAGCCGATCGGCGACCAGGCGGTCCGGCAGTAGCGGATTGGTGGTGGTGACCAGGCCGCTGTCAGTGGGCTGGACGACCGTGCTCTCCAGCTGCAACGTCATCAGGTCGGTCGCTGCGGTCGAGCCCAAGCCGGTGAAGATGTTGGTCTTGTCCGAGTCGAGCAAGACCGGTGTGCTCGTCGGCGAGATGCCGCTGGCCGGAGTGGTCATCTACGCCCCCACCAAGAAACTATTCGGTGCCCGCTGCACGATCGTGGCCCCGTAGAAGACGGGGTACTGGTTGTCCGCGAAGAACACGTCCTGGGCGCGGCCAGCGTTGGCGTAGGTCTGGATCACGGTGCCGGGACTCCAGACGCTCATCTGCTGCATGGCGTAAGCCGAAGGGTTGTCGGTGCTCGTCAGGAAGCGCGCGTTCGTCACCCCGGGCACGTTGGTGACCGCGTTGAGGACGGCAGCGACGGTCAGCTCCGCATCGAAGCCAAGGCCATTGAGGAGGGTCGAGAGGGCAGTGTTGATCGACGTTTTGACCGCCGTGGGATCAAACGAACGGTTGTAGACCACGGCGAGGTTGAAGTTAACCGGAACCTGCACGCCCGCGTGGATCCAGCTGTCGGTGCCGACCAGGCGCCATTGCTGGATGGCTTGCTGCACCAGGTAGGCGACCGAGTTGTAGTTGTATTGGATCGAGAACGCGAGGCCATTGGCCGGTATCCGCGATGGAGTGGTCGTCCACAGGATTCCACGCGTTGAGTTCGGGGACCCACCGAAGCAGTCGTTGCGGGAGACGATCCAATAATCGGACCCGTAGTTGTAGACGGTGCCACCAATGTTCAATGTAGACGGCAGGCTCGTGATAGGGCCATAGACGAGCGGGATGAAGATGGCACCATTGGCGGGAGTACCGGAGGCCGCGTTGGAGGTGGTGAAGTAGCCGTTGTAGTAGGTGGATCCGGCCACGTTGGAGAACTTCAGCGTGTTCTCGAAGACGACGGATTGGGTGGCGACGGCCGGGACGGTGCCGTCACACCACACGTCGATGCGGTTGTTGATGCCGCCGGTACCGAAGCGTGTGTTGGCCGGGTCGTTGCGGGAGGACTGGGGGACGTACTCGAAGTCGAGATCGTACAAGCCGTCCGGCATGTTGGCGCTGCCGGAAGTGATGGTGACCGTGGCGTTGGCTCGGTTGGTGGGATTGTTCGGGGTGAAGATGAAGTCCGTACCCGCGACCAGAAAGGTTCCCGCGTCAATGTTCGGTCCGCAGTAGACGTTGTCGGAGTAGATGTAGGCGGCGTTGGTGACGGTCGAGTTCGCGGTGCCGCCGGTCATCTGGATCTGCTCGCGGTAGCGTTTCGAGCTGCCGAGCACGTTGACGGCACTGACCGCGTAGTTGGTCGGGGTGCTCGGGTCGGACGGCACCGACTGAGCCACTGCTTGGTACATGGCGCTGGTGCCCGCCAGGCTGCGGAACACGCTCTGCTTGAACCGGGCGCGGAGCTGAGTGTCGGTCTCGGCGTCCGAACCGCCGGTGAGGGGCTCGTTGTTGATGCACGTGGTGATGCCGGAGACGGCACTGGCCACGGAGGTCAGCAGACCGGCTGGAACATTGCCTGCCGCGCCAGCGAGTACCGCCTGGACCGGGATGTCGATGCTCGTCTGCCCGACGCCCAGTGAGGCGGACAGGGTGGTCTGCGCGTAGACGTAGGGGTTGGAGAAGGCGACGACCTGGGTGCCGGTCGCCACGACGCAAATGGTGGTCGCCGAGTACTGGTCGTTGGGCCGGGTGAAGGTGACGACGCCCTGGGCGCGCTGGGCCGGGATGCGCACGATGCCGAACAACGCGCAGAACGAGTCGAGATCACCACCCGACTTCGAGTCGATGTCATATTGGTACGATATGAGGTTCGCGTCGACGTAGGCCTCGGCGATCTGCTCGGCCACCGCGTCGAGAATCTTTCGGATCGGCGTACCGATCGAGGTATCCAGGTCGGGTTCGGACGCCTGCAGCGCCGCCATCAGGTTGGCCGAGATATCCGAGCTGCTGGGCATTAACTTCCCACCTTCTGGCCAATGGTGATGCTCTGCCCCGCCAGGGTGGTCAGAGAAACCGAGACGTAGATTGTGTCCAATGTGGCCGAGACATTGATGCTGTCAACGGAACGAACAACGTCCGATGTGGTGTACGAGGCGCCGGGATTGTTGTTATTGGCCACGTTCATCATTGACTGCTGGATCACGCCACTTTGGGTGATAGTCAGATAGTTCTGGAGGACGCGGTTGACCTCGGCCTTGACCAGGGTGAGCATCGTCGCGTTGTTGATGTTGCCGAGGTACTCAGGCAGGATCGATCCCCACGATGGGTGAAAGCGGTCGGTGCCATAGATATCGGACAAGGCGAGCGTCAGGTCCTGCTGGATACGCTGGGCGCCGGTAACCATGAGGTAACTTCCATCGGTGCCGATCATCAGATCGCCGTGGACCAGGGCAAGCTGTTGCAACTCTCAGTCACCACCCTTCACTGTAAGTGAGTGAATTACACTTCAGGGAAGGATGATCCCCGCGAGGCGCCAACCTCCGGGGATCTGGCTCGACCTGTTGAGGAGATCGAACGT
>OEPS010000350.1_pt1 | contig 16767 bp, 14 predicted proteins | sample 1539411 | NCBI WGS metagenome assembly OEPS01 (sample SAMN02671747, study PRJEB22543) | soil metagenome | biome: bacteria | place: China:Hunan Province, Lengshuijiang City | collected 2012-10-15 | depth 0.08m m
GTCGTCCTGATGGTGAGGTGGCGGCCGCCGGCGATCCTCTGGCTCTACAGCCTGCCGATCATCGCCCTGGCGCTGTACTACGACACCTACGCCTCGATGCCACGGTTCTACCTGACCGCCTTCCCGCTGCTGGTCGCCATCGCCCGGCCGCTCAAAGACGTGCCGTTCTGGATCACGGTCGCGGTGTCCTCGATGCTCATGGTCGGCATCTTCCTGCTGATCGGAACGACGACCTGGATGCTTCCCTAAGCGCTTACAGCCTGCTTGGTGTGATTTTTGCCCGGATTCCGGGCAAAAACAGACATAGACATATGCTCTAATGGCTGAATGCTATGGGAAGAGGTCGCAACGATCGCTACGTGCCAGCACGGGATCGTGACCAGCACCCAGCTTGGGCGACTCGGGACGAGCCACTCGGCCATAGCTCGTAAGGTGGAGGCGGCTCTCCTGGAAAAGGCCTATCCCGGCGTCTACCGGATCTGCGGGGCGCCATGGAGCTGGGAGCAGGAGCTGTTCGCCGCCTGCGCCTGGGGTGGCGGTGACCCCGCCGGGTGGCTCCGGACGGCGAAGGCGGTCGCCTCGCACGGGGCCGCCGCCCGGCTGCACGGGCTGGACCGGTTCGCAACGGCGGGAGTGGAGATCACGTCGCTGAAACGACCTCAGTTCGACGGCCCGGCCTTCACCGTCCACCACGGCAGGCCGCAACGGGACTTCATCACCGTGGTTGACGCCATCCCGGTGACCGGTCCCCACCGCACCCTCGTCGACCTGGCCGCAGTGCTGCCCTCCGATCAGGTCGAGAAGACGCTGGACGAAGCCCTCCGCCGGGACTTCGTCACCGAGGGAGCGGTGCTCTACGCGATCAAGCACATCGATGGGTACGGGCGGCGCGGCGCCAGGATCATGGCGGACCTTCTCGAAGACCGGGCACCGTACGACGGCCCGTCGGCCAGCGAGTTCCAGAAGGTACTCCGGCAGTTGGTACTGGGGGCCGGGTTCCCATTTGTCGAGGAGTACCGCATTCCCGGCCTGCCCTACCGCGGCGACCTGGGCACCGGCACCTACATGACGATCGTCGAGGGCGACACCGCCAAGCACCACTCAGGACGCCAGGACTCCGAGTACGACCGGATCCGGGGCAACGACATCGTCGCCGCCGGCTACGCCGTGCTCCGGTTCACCCCGGAAGACCTCAAACACCGGCCCGAGTGGATCCTCGACCGGATCGAGCGGACCCTCCGCTCACGGGGCTGGCCCGGCCCACGAACCCTCGCCGGGCCCCCGGTCACCCTCCGAGCTCGTCGCTGATGGTGCTGAACAGCCCCTAAAGGGCAGGGCGCGCCTTGGTGTAGCGCTCGTACTGCAGCCGGAACAGCTCGATCACGTTGGTCGCGTCTTCGGGGCCGCGCATCCAGCAACTGACCCAGCCGCTGTCCGGCAATACGTGGTGCAGCTCGGCCCTCCCGGCGGCGATCACCTCGTCGTGCACCGCCTTCGGCAGCGGCAGGTCGGCCAGCCGGTCCCCGTGGACATGGCCCATCTCCCGGCGCCCGACCTTGTACTCCCAGCCGCCGAAACGATGTGGCTCGACGCTCACCCCGGGCCAGGAGCCAACCTCGGCCCGGATACGCTCCCCGGCTCCCACCACAGCCCCGGGCGATCCTTCACGAGCCATCGTCGTCGGAACCCCCGGCGATGCGGGCCGCCGCCACCGCCGCCTGGCCGAGCGATATGCCGCCGTCGTTGGCCGGGACCCGGCGGTGCCGGTACACCTCGAACCCGGCCGATTCCAGCCCAGCGGTCACCGCCTCCAGCAGGAGCAGGTTCTGGAAGGTGCCCCCGGACAGGGCGACCCGGGTCAAGCCGGTCGCCTCCCGCACCGACGTGCAGCACGCCACCAGCGCCCCCGCCAACCCGTTGTGGAAGCGGGCTCCGGCCACCGCCACCGGCGACCCGGAAGCAAGGTCCTCGGCCAGCGCCGCCACCAGCGCGACACCGTCGACGACCAGGCCCCCGGGAGCGCCGACGGCGCCACCGACCGGGCAGGGGTAGGCCGACCGCTCCCCCGGGTCCGAAGCCTGCTCGAGCTCGATCGCCGCCTGACCCTCGTACACCACCGTCGACCGGAGCCCGGCGAGCGCCGCGGCGGCATCGAACAGCCGCCCCGCCGACGAGCAGACCGGGGCATTGATCCCCTTGGCTGCCAGCTCCAGCACCCGGCCCCAGCTGCCCGCCGTCTCCGCCACAAAGGGCAGTCGCAGTTCCGCGGCGGCCACGGCACCGAACGCCGCTTCCAGATACACCGCGGCCATCCGCCACGGCTCCTTGATCGCAGCCGCACCGCCGGGCAACGGGACGGTGCGCAGGTGGCCGGCCCGCCGGAACCTGGCCTGGCCCGCTACCAGCACCTCGCAGCCCCACAACGTCCCGTCGCTGCCCCAGCCGGTGCCGTCCAGGGCCAGCCCGATCACCTGGCCGCCGATCCCGTTGTCCGCCATGCACGAGGCGATGTGGGCATGGTGGTGCTGGACGCCGACGAGCTCGCAGCCCTCGAGGGCGATGCCCGGCGGCGGCTCGGCCTCGCCGGAGACCTGATCGAGCGCCCACTTCGTCGAGAGGTACTCCGGGTGCAGGTCGTAGGCGACCGCGTCAGGGGTGATCGAGAAGATCCGGCAGTAATGGGCGACGCCCTCAATGAACGAGCGCATCGTCTCGTAGTTCTCCAGGTCGCCGATATGGTGCGACACGAACGCCCGACGCTCAGCCCCCAGGCAGAAGGTGTGCTTGAGCTCGGCACCGACCGCCAGCACCGGCATGGGGAATGCCGCCTGGAGCAGCAGCGGCTCCGGGGCGTAGCCGCGGGCCCGCCGGATCAGGTACTCCTCGCCCCGGTACACGCGGGTGACCGAGTCGTCGCATCGCATGTGGATCGGCCGGTTGTGGGTCAGGGCGGCATCGGCGATCGGGCCAAGCCGGCCGGCGGCGTCGCCGTCCTCGTAGGCGATCGGCTCGTCGGAGCGGTTGCCGCTGGTCATGACCAGGATCCCCGGGCCGCCCTGCTCGGCGGCGAGGGCGGCGAAGGCATCGAGGAGGACGCTGTGCAGCGGCGTGTACGGCAGCATCGCTCCCAGGCAGCGGTTCCGGGGCGCCACCCCTTCGGCCAACGCCACCGTCGGGGCCGACGACCGGCCCAGCAGCACGATCGGCCGCCGGTGGCCGCTCAGCAGCGCCGCTTCCTCAGCCGAGATGTCGCACACAAGGCGGAGCGCCTCCAGCGACCCAGCCATGACCGCGAACGGCTTCTCCTCGCGGACCTTGCGCGACCGGAGGGCATCAACCGCCGCTCGGTTGCTGGCATCGCAGGCCAGGTGGTAGCCCCCAAGCCCCTTCAGCGCCACGACCTTACCGTCGGCCAGCGACCGGGCACACGCCTGGATCGCCGGCGGCCCGGTCAGCCCCCCCATCGATACCAACGGCCCGCAGACCGGGCAGGCGATCGGCTGGGCGTGGAACCGCCGGTTGGCTGGGTCCTCGTACTCGGCCCGGCACTCCGCGCACATGGCGAACGGGGCCATCGTGGTGTTGGGCCGGTCATAGGGGATACCGGTGGTGATGGTGAACCGGGGCCCGCAGTTGGTGCAGTTGGTGAACGCGTAGCCGAACCGGCGAGCGGCCGGGTCGCGGAGCTCGGCCAGGCACTCGTCGCAGCTGGCGACGTCGGGCGACACCAGGGCGATCCGCTCCCCCGCCCCGGCCTCGCTGGCGGCAATAGCGAACCCGCGCCCGCCATCCGACGCCCCCAGCGGCGCCAGTTCCTCTGGCGTCAGCGACTCGATCCGGGCCAGCGGCGGCGGCCGCACCACCAGATAGCTCAGGAATGCTTCGACCGCGTCGGCAGCCCCCTCGACTTCGATCGTCACACCCTGCGGGTCGTTGCGGACAAAGCCGCCGAGGTCCAGCCCGACCGCCAGGTTATAAATGAACGGCCGGAACCCAACCCCCTGGACGATGCCCGTTACCAGCACCCGGACCCGGCGCTCGGCGACAGGCGTCAGCGCTCGACTGGCGGCGTCATCGATACACACAGTCCCACCTTACGCCCGGCTTCACCGAGCCCCGCTCAGCGCCCAGCCCACCCTAGGACCGCCAGATGATCTGCTTTCTTCTGATTCAAGAGGCTTCTACGTATACGTCACCACAGGAAAAATACTCAAGAAAATGTTGGCCTGCCTGTTTGAACCCACCCGCCCCGGGTACAGGAAACATGCCGGCCCGGTCTGGGTGGGGCGCCACCCGGACCGGGCTCCCCCCACCAAGTGACCAGCCGCACAACCAGCCCCATACGGGCTACCCTGCCGGGCAACTCCCGACCCCCCCATCCGGTGCCCGGCAGGGGCATGCCCACCGCTCCTCATGGGCGGGCGTGCGCGCCCAACGGCACCAGGAAAGCGGCATTGCCGGTGCCAGCCGGTATCATTTGCCCCATCTCGTGAGCACAACACTCGATCCCGACGTTGCCGTAGCGACGTCGACCGCGCCTCAGCTGGGTCAGCGGATAAGCCGGTTGTGGACCTACCGCAACCTGCTGCTCAACCTGACCAAGCGGGACCTGCGCATCCGGTACAAAGAGTCGTTCCTCGGCTTCCTGTGGACCCTGCTCAACCCACTGATGTTCCTCGTCATCTTCTATATCGTCTTCGTCATCATCGTGCCCCAGGGCATCCCGAACTTCGTCATCTTTTTCCTGTCCGGGCTGCTGCCGTGGACCATGTTCCAGAACTCGATGATGATGACCACCAACTCCGTGGTGGGCGGGGCGCCGCTCCTGAAACGGGTGGCCTTCCCCCGGGAGGTGCTCCCGCTGGCGGTGATCGGGGCGAACATCTTCACCTTCGCCCTGCAGCTGGTTGTGCTCCTCGCAGTGCTGCTGGCATTGCGCTACAACTTCTATAGCTGGTACCTGCTGCTGACCATCCCGGCGTTCGTCGTCGAGGTGTTGCTGCTGGTCGGCTTCGCGCTGATCTTCTCCTCGCTGACCGTCTACCTCCGCGACATCGTCCACTTCATGGAGCTGGCCACCCTGTTCTGGTTCTGGGTGACCCCCGTCGTCTATCCGGTCGCCCAGGTGTACACGCGGTTCTCCCAACATCACCTGCCGTTCGGTCTGGTGCTCCTGAACCCGATGGTGGTGCCGATCCTCGCTTTCCAACGCGCCTTCTACAACGCCATCAACCCGCTGGGGCCGGTCAAAAAAGCAGGCAAGGTGGTCGGCTACCAACCGGTCCACATCCTCCACAACTGGTCGATGCTGTGGTACCTGAAGAACCTGGGCATCCTGGCGATCGTCGGCGTCATCCTGGTCTGGATCGGCTTCACCGTCTTCGGCAAGGCCGAGGGCAACTTCGCCGAGGAGCTCTAGCCCATGGCCCCGGCGATCGAGATCAAGGACGTCACCAAGGTCTTCAAGCTGTACCACGAGCAGTACCACACACTGAAGGAACGGCTGATCTTCCTACGGCGGGCGAAGCGCTTCGAAGAGTTCAAAGCGCTCGACCAGGTGAGTTTCGAGGTCGAGGAGGGGACGACCTTCGGGCTGATCGGGGCCAACGGCTCGGGCAAGTCGACGATGCTGAAGCTGATCGCCGGCATCCTCCGCCCGACCGAGGGCGAGATCCGGGTCCGGGGGCGGGTCGGGGCGCTGCTGGAGGTGGGGGCCGGCTTTCACCCGGACCTGACCGGCCGGCAGAACGTGTACCTCAACGGCTCCGTGATCGGCCTTCCCAAGCGGGAGATCGACGCCCGCTTCGATGAGATCGTGTCCTTCGCCGGCCTGGAAGCGTTCATCGACAACCCGGTGCGCAACTACTCCTCCGGCATGTACATCCGACTCGGGTTCGCGGTGGCGGTCAACATGGACCCCGATGTGTTGCTGATCGACGAGGTGATCGCGGTCGGGGACGAGTCGTTCCAGGCCAAGTGCATGACCAAGATGCGCCAGTTCCAGGAAGACGGCAAGACGCTCCTGCTGGTGACCCACGCCGTCGACGGCGTCCGCGACATGTGCTCCGAGGCGATGCTTCTGGTCAAGGGCAAGGTGGGGGCCGCCGGCAACCCGCCGGAGGTCATCCGGGCCTACCGCAACAAGGTGTCGGCCCTGAGCGGCCACAAGGTCGACCACCTGCTGGCCATCGACATCAAGAAGGTCTCCCTGATCGACGGGTACGGCGTCGCGCAGCCCTTCTTCACCGCCGGGGAGCCGATGTCGGCGATGGTCGAGCTGGACGTCCTGGATCCGGTCGACGACCCGGTCTTCAGCGTCAACATCTTCGACAACGCCGGCGTGCATGTCTTCGGGACCAACACCGACCTGCGCTACCTGAGCGCCGGGCTCGAGCGCGGCCCGGCGCGGCTGCGGATCGACTTCGCATCTGTTCCGATGCGGGAGGGCGCGTTCAACATGCTGGTCGGGATCCACTCCCGGGACGGAAAGACCGCCTACGCCGCCACCGACGGCGCGGTCCGCTTCGAGATGCGCAGCCCAAACGACGAGCCGGGCAGGCTGGCGATCCCGTGCACGTTCTCCGTCGAGCAGCCGTCGATCCCGGCAATCAAACGGGCGACCGGCTGACCCGCCCGCAGGCGGGCACCGAGACCCGGCATGCGGGCGGGGAGCCGGCACAGGCGGGCAACGCGGAGCCGGCGTCTGCCGGCGTAGGCCGGTTACGACCCTGGCGGCTGGCCCGCAACGGTCCCCGCGCCGGGCGGCCCGAGCAGTTGGCCATCGGGGCGGCCCTTGTGCTCGGGCTGGCCGTTCGCATCTGGATCCTCCGCCACCCATTGGGGGCACTCGACTCCGACGAGGCGGTGATCGGCCTGATGGCTGACCGGCTCCGCTCCAGCCACCAGATGACGACCTTCTTCTGGGGCCAGAACTACGGAGCCCCGATCGAGGCGATCATCGCCGCCGGGCTGTTCAGCGTGGTCCGCGCCTCAGTCGTGGCCCTGAAGGTGGTCCCGATCGCACTGTCGGCGGTCGCCGCCCTGCTCACCTGGCGGATCGGCCGCCTGCTCGCCTCGCCGGCCGCCGGGCGCTGGGCCGGGACACTCCTGTGGGCCTGGCCGCCGGCCTTCGTCTACTGGTCGACCAAGACCGCCGTGTACTGGGGATCGCTCTGCCTGTCGCTGGCCGCGGTCCTGTTGGCGTCCCGGCTGGCCCGGCAGGACGGCGGTGCCCGGGCAGCCGGCGCCCGGCTGGCTGAGTTCGCCGGGCTCGGCCTTGCGGTGGGGCTGTCCTGGTGGGCCAACCCGCAGACGCTCTACCTGCTCGCCCCGGCTGCGGTCTGGTTCGCCGTCCCATTGATCCGGCGGTGGGCCTACCTCCCGGCGGCTGCGGCCGGCGCCGCGGTCGGGGCCGCCCCGTGGCTGCGCTACGGCCTGATCCACCACTGGGCCTCGCTCGCCACCATCCAGCGGCAACCGGCGGGAACACCCGCGTACGCCGGCCGGCTGCTCGGCTTCTTCAAGACGGCCTTGCCGGAAGCCCTTTCGCTCCGGCAGCCCTACACCGGTCGCTGGGAGCTTGGCCGGGCCGGGCCGGTGCTCTACGTCACAGTCCTCGCCGGGTTCGCGCTGTGGCTTGCCCTCGCTCTCCTCCGGTCGCTCAGGCCGGGCGCCACACGTGGGCCGCTGCTGGTTGCCCTCGTCGCGCTCACCTACCCGTTCCTGTTCGCCGCCTCACCCATGTCCTGGTACGTCGCCTTCCCCCGCTACCTGCTGTTCCTGGCTCCGGCGGTGGCGCTCCTGCTCGGGCTGGCGGCCGCCCGGAGCTGGGTGTGGCTGCCGCTGCTGGCACTCGCCGGCGTGCTCACCGTCACCGGGATCGCGTCGCTGAACGCCTCCGGGCAGGCCCAGCCCTACGGTCCCGACGTCCACGTCCCGGTCGACCTGGCCCCGCTCCAGAGCCTGCTGACCCGGTACCACGTCCGGGACGCCTTCGCGGACTACTGGCTCGCCTACCGCACCACGTTCCAGACCGGCGAGACCACGCTGGTCGACCCGACCTACGTCGTCCGGGACCCGCTCATCGATGGGCAGGTGCGGGCGAGCCCGGACCCGGCCTACCTGTTCATCACCGCTTCGGCGACCCTCACCGCGTTCGAGCGGGACGCCCAGCAGCTGGGGGTGCCGCTCGCGCTCCACGCCGAGGGCCCGTTCACCCTGGCCCTGCCGCAGCGCAAAGTCCTGCCCGGCCAGCTCGCCGGGTTAACACCGTGACCGGCACCGGCCCGGACCCGGCGGCGCGCAGCTGGAGCCGCCACTACGCCAAGCTGTGCGACGTCGCTGATTTCGGCGACCCGGCGCTGTGCCAGGCGGTCGCTGAGATCCAGGGAACCGAGCCTGCCCCACTCGTGGAGCGCAAGCAATGGGAACGGGGAATGCTCGCCCTGTTCCTCACCGAATGGGGTCGCCTTGACGACGAATCATCCGTGCTCGCCATCGGCGCCGGCAGCGAACCGACGCTGTTTTGGCTAGCCAATCGCGCCGGGAGGGTGGTGGCAACCGACATCTACGGCGAGGGCAAGTTCGCCGAGCGCGAGGCGGCCGAATCGATGCTGCACAACCCGTCGTCCTTCGCTCCAGTGACCTACCGGCAGGAGCGACTGACCGTGCAGCGAATGGACGCCCGGCATCTCGAGTTCGCTGACGGCTCCTTCGATGCCGCCTACTCGCTCTCGTCGATCGAGCATTTCGGCTCGCCGGCCGAAGTCGCCCGGTCGGCCGCCGAGATGGGACGGGTGCTCCGGCCGGGTGGCGTGGCCGTGGTGGTCACCGAGTGCCTGGTCAGGCTCCACCCGCTCGACCGCGCCGCAGTGGAGTTTGGACTGCGCGCGGCAACGCTCGGCCGCAAGCGCCGCGCGGCAACGCTCTCCCGGAGAGCACTGCTTGGCGAGGCGTTCACCCCGAAGGAGTTGCACACCCGGGTCATCGCGCCGTCCTGCCTGCGGCTGCTGCAACCATTGCGGGTCGGAGTCTCCGAGCCGTCCTGGCAGAACTTGACGACCATCCTGCCTGGCGGTGAGCTCCAGCCGGCGACCGGTGCTGTGCATCCGCACGCGCTGGTGCGGATCGGCCGCTCGGTGTTCACCTCGGTGTGCCTGGTGCTGGAGAAGCCGGAGTAGGGAGTAACCCCCGACAGCAATGGGATCGGCCGGGGACCTCCCGCGGAGCAAAAAACGCGGGGACCCACCCCCCACTGCTAGCTTTTGCGGCGCCGCCCTCGAGCCGGCTTGGGGGCTTCGGCCTCGGCCTCGGGCTCCACCGCCGGAGCGGGTTCCCGCCGCCGCCGGGTGCGCGTCGCGCTCGGGGCATTCTTGGTCAGCGAGTCGGAGCAGGTCGGGTGCAAGGTCAGCACAACCTCCCGGCCCAGCCCGCGGGCGCCTTGCTTCCTTAGGGCCAGCTTGCCGATCAGGATATTCGTGTCGTTAATCGGCTTGGCACAGTAATCACAGACGTACTCTTCCTTGACAATGATTCCCACGGCGTTCTCCTCCTGCTGATAGAGATTCTGTACAGCCATTCTACGTTCGCCGCTGGCGGTCGCGCAGGATTGCCACCCGACTTTTTCCACGAATTTGCCGCTGCCATCGGTCTCGGGTGGGCAGACCGGCGCCAACCTGGCCCGTAGCGGATGCTCGCCGGGCGGTCCTGAGTTGATCCTTCGGGGCCAGGTGATTCGATAACCAGACTATTGACATCCTTATCATGTTGCCGTACGCTTAGCTGGTTGGGATTGCCCTGTGTGTCCCGCCACCGCCTGGGAATAGCTACCGGTGACCGGGCGAGGGCGGCCGATCGAAAAGGAGGTAGTCATGGGCCAGACCGCAGAAACTACGCGAAGGGTGGCCGGCGTCGAGCTTCCCGCGCCTGGCAGCTATACCGTCGACACCGCCCACAGCACCGTCGACGTCGTCGCCCGCCATCTCATGGTCACGAAGGTGCGCGGCCACTTCGCCAAGTTCTCCGGCACCGTCACCATCGCCGAGGTTCCCGAGGAGTCGTCGGTCACCGCCACGATCGACGCGGCGAGCTTCACCAGCAGCGACGAACGGCGGGACGGCCATGTCCGGTCGGCGGACTTCCTGGACGTCGAGCACTACCCCACCATCACCTTCGAGAGCACCCGCCTGGTGCCCGGGAAGGGCGCCGAATTCCAGCTCGAGGGCAACCTGACCGTCCACGGGATCACGAAGCCGATCACACTCGACTGCGAGTACCTCGGGATCTCCAGTCACCCGCACATGGGCACCCGGGCCGGGCTGTCTGCCAGCACCGAGATCGACCGGTTCGACTTCGGGGTCGCCTTCAACGCCGCGCTCGAGACGGGCGGCCTGATTGTCAGCAGGAATGTGCGGATCGAGCTCGAGGTGCAACTGGTCGCCCCGCAGCAATAACCCCGCGGCAGGAGCTGTGGGTTCAGATCCCAGCCAGGAATCCCTCGTAGCGGCTGAGGATGCCGTCCCATCCGTAGTGGGCCACGGCATAGCGGCGGCCGGCCCGGCCCATGGCCGCGGCCAGCGCCCGGTCCGCCTGCAGGCGGTCGAGGGCCGCCTCGAACTCGGCAAAGCCGCGGTAGGGGATCCCACCACCGCTGCGCCGGGCGTGGCCGTCGAGCACCGCTGAGCGCCCCTGCACCAACGCCGGTTTGCCCTGCGCCCAAGCCTCCACCAGCACGAGCGAGAAACTCTCGAAGTAGGAGGGTTGGATCAGCGCCAGCGCGCCGGCGACCGCGCCCCGCTTGGCCTCCTCGGAGACGAAGCCGGCGACGAAGATGTCCGGATCCGGCGGCGGGGGCTCGACTGGGTCGCCGACCACGACCAGTGCCAGGTCGGACGGGTGGCGGCGCTTGTATTCCCGCAGGTAATCGAACAGCTCGACCGAACCCTTGCCCGGATCGACCCGGCCGACGTAGACCAGGTACGGCCGGTCGCCCAGCCCGGGGATCGTCCGCCGGAAAGCGGCCGGGTCCCCGGTCGCGTCAAGGTCGACGCCGAGCCCGGTGATGGTGCTCGGCTGGGTGACGTGGAAGCGTTCGGCGACCAGTTCGGCCTCCTCCTCGGTGAGGAAGGCCAGCGCCGCCGGCAGCCGCATCGTCAGGTCGAACAGCGACAGGTAGAGCGGCGGCTCGTCGTGCGCGGTGGGGTGCAGCACCGTCTTCGTCAGGCCGGCGGCGGCGGGCAGGCCGGCGGTCGATGTGTAGTACAGGTAGGTGAAGAAGATCGCCACGTCGAACGAACCGGCGTGGGAGCGAAGCCACGGGGCCAGTTCCGGCAGGTTCGGGCCCTGCACTCGCATCCACTCCCGCTGGAAGAACGGTGGCGTCCGGAAGGCGCCGAACGGGACCCGGGCGTGCATCGGGCCGAAGACCCGGTCCTCGCGAGGGGCGAAGACGCCGAGCCGGTGGACGGTTACCCCGTCAAGGACCTCGGTCCCGGGCGGGTAGGCGTCGGCCCAGTCGACGTAGCTGACTGCCCGGCTGGTGAGCACCTCGACCTCGTGGCCGCGGGCGGCCAGCCGGGTGGCGAACTCCCGGCAGGCGAGCTCGGCACCGCCGGGCACCTCGGCGCCGTAGCGCTGGACAACGAAGAGCAGGCGCACCGGAAAAGGCGTCAGCGCACCGCGGTGAGCGTGCAGTGCGTCCCGGGTGCAGGCGGCGGCGGGCGCCACTCGACCGTCACCTCCGAGAAGCCGGCCTCCCGGCACAGGAAGGTGAGCTGGGCCGGGTGCAGCGGGCCGGGCGAGTCGAGCACCATGATCCCGCCCGGGCGCAGGCTTGCCGCGGCGCCACCGAACACGCCAGCCAGCGCCTCCTTGGGCACCCCGTCCAGCCCCCCGAGCAACGCCAGTCCGCCGAGCGAGGCCGGCTCGGTCTTGGCCAGTTCGGGAGCCGCGTGCGGGAGTTCGAGGACGACCGACGGCTCGTAGCCGGCCAGCCGTCCGGCGGCGGCCTCCGGACTCAGCGCCCCGGCCGGCAGCTCCGGCGAGGCCGCCGCCCACGGTGGCAGCTGGGCAGCCTCCAGCGCCTCCAACCGGCGCAGGATCGAGCCGAGCATTGCCGCGTCGGCCGGTGCCCGTTCGTAGTAGGCGAGCCGGTCCAGGACGGCGTCGAGCTCGGCGGTCAGTTCGGAATGGACGTGGGTCGGGCTGTCCAGCGTCTCGATCATCTTCCAGAGGATCACCCGGACCGCCTCGGCGAAGTCCTGCAGTTGCTGGGCGAGCCACCCGGCCTGCCGGGTGACCACCTTGGACACGGTGCGGTGCAGCACCTCGCCCCCAGGCACCCGGGAGCCGGTTGGGATCGAGGCCGGATCGAAGGTCAGCCCGGACTCGAAGCTGGCCATCGCCTTGTGCAGCGAGTCCAGGTCCCGGACCGGGCGGTGTTCAACGATGTGGCGGAAGTGCACGTCGAGGTCGTGCTCCAGCCCGGGCGGGTACTCCCCCGACCGGCGGCGCTCGTCCGCCCGCTGGCGGATCTGCACCAGCAGCGCGTCGAGATCGACCTCAGGATCCTCCGGTGCGTCCATGGACGGGCCGCAGTCTATCGACCAGCCCGGCCCTGTCCCCGGCAGCGGCGGCTACTGGGCGTCGATCTGGACCGGCGTCCCCATCGGCACGGTGTTATAGAGCTCCTGGAAGTCGGCGCCGGACATCCGGACGCACCCGTGCGAGGCGCGGGTCCCGAGGATGCTCGTGTCCTGCCATCCGTGGATGCCGATCTCCCCGCCGCCTGCCCAACCCTGGAGCACCGTCGAGAACACCGAGAGCCCGAAGATCCCTACCGCGTACGGCGCCCCGTTGTAGGCCTGCGAGACCAGGACGTAGTAGTTGCCGTCCGGCGTCGGCGTCGACGGCGCCCCGACCGCCACGGTGTAGGTGTGGATCAGCGAGCCGTTGTTGTACAGGTTCAGCTTGAAACTGGCCTGGTGGACCACGATGGCGTAGGTGTCGGTGCGCGTGGTGACGTCGGACGACCTGATCCATCCAGTGGATCCGTCCGGCTTGATCGGGAGCTCGACGTGGTACCAGCCGGGCTGGGAGTCGACGACAAGGAAGGACTCGGTCTGCCCCAGTACGTTGCTGCCCGGTACCGTCCCCTCCTGGGCACCGCCCGGGCTGGAGTAGTAGGGGATGCTGCCGAGCCGGGCGTCGGCGACCGTCGACGACGACGGTGCGTTATCCGGGTTGTTCGCCGATGGAGGCGGCGAGGCCGGAGGCGGCGGGGGCGAAGGCGGCGGGGGCGGCGGGATGAAGCTCGGGACGAGGCCCGAGAGGTTGATGTCCGGGAGGTTGGCCGGGAGCGGGATCGGTGGCAGCAGCGGGAGCTGCAGCTGGCCCTGCGTGGTGGCAGCGGTGCTGGGGCTGCCCGGCCCGTTCGCCCCGAGGGCGAGGAAGGAGGGGCCGGCCATCGTGGCCACCCCGGCGATCGCCCCGGCGACCAGCAGCCCGGCCGCGCCGGCCGCGGCCAGGCGCATGCGTATGTCCCGCCCCCCCGCGGCCCAGGTGTTGCGCGCGCGGTCGACCGCCAGCGACCCGGCGGCGAGCAGGCCCAGCACGCTGAGATCGGTGAGCCGGGTGCCTTCCGAACGCTGCCGGGGTTGCTGCCGCCCGGGACGGTGGCCCGGCGGGAGGCCGGTGGCCAGCGGGCGCCTGAGGGCGCCAGGGCCAGAAGTCGGTGGTTGCCAGACCGGAGATGACGATCGCTTTTGCATGGACCCCCCCATACCAACGGCGGGTGGCGCCGGGACCCGGCTTTGCTCGAATTGGAAGCCGGACTCTTTCTACCCGCTCGGGCAACAGAAAATCAACCGCGCTGCGTGGTCACGCCCGCCGGAGGTCAGCGGGCTCCGCCGGCAGCGATCCCGTAGGCCCGCCGGAGGGTCGCCATCACGTCGTGCGGCCGCTCCAGGACGTCCTTCCAGGTGAAGTCCAGCACCAACCACCCCGACAGCTGGAGCGCGTTCGACTGCCGCTGGTCGTTCTCCCATCTCTCTGGGCGGAGGTGATTCTTCCCATTCAGCCGGATCCCGAGCTTAAGCTCCAGTGGGTAGGCGAAGTCGAACCGGGCGACGCACACCCCGTCGATCCACACCCGGAACTGGCGGGTGGGCTCCGGGAGGCCGGACGTCCGGATGAGCCGGAGGAAGTGGGTCTCCAGCACGCTCTCGGTGGCGGCCAGCTCCGGGCCCCGCTCGGCGAGGAACTGCCGCACCACTGTAATGCCATTCCGACCTTGCTCGCCAAGCTCCCCTAGCCGATCGATCAGGTCGTCATAGAGGTGATCGTTCTTCCGGAGCGCCGATTCGGCGGCTGCCTCGAACGTCGCCGGATCCACGACCGCGGCCAGGTCAAACAGGGTCCGGGCCATGCTCGTCACCCGGAAACCCTTGTACAGGCCCCAGTCTCTCCGGGCAAGCAGCTTCGTGCGGTGGACCACGATGCCCGGCGGGACGTCACGGCCGGTACCCGTCGTCAGGAGCTGGATCATGCCCGGCTTCACCCCGTCGTACCCCCAGAGGGCGCCTGCCGACTGGTGCGAGACAACCGCCGGATCGCCCGCCCACAGTTCAGCGGCCTTCAGCCGCTGCTCCCAGGAGTCCGGCGCTCCGCCGATCACGTACACGCCCGGCGCCACCTGCCTCCACTCGCCAGTCCTCAACCGGTACTTGACCGCGTGTGGAGCAAGCCCCGAGCCGAGAGCCTGTTTCCGACTAATCACTCCAAACTGTCGAGCAGCCAGCTCCCGGAGCAGCCGTTCCCGGAGTTCTGTGCGTGATTGAGGACAATTATTGTTCCTATTCACGCACAGAACTGTACTGAGGGGTACCGACAGGATCAGGTCCTTCTGTGCGCCTCCAGGCAGGTGACCCCCTCCGGCCCCACGATCGCCCCGTGCGGCGTGCCTGCCGGCAGGTCGAGCCGGTCGCCCTCGCGCATCGTGACCGAGCGGGCGCCGAGGGTGAAGGTGATGCTCCCGCGCACGCAGTACAGGACCTTGTGGGTGGCGTGGCTGTGGACTCCGTAGCGGTCCCCCGGCCCGTTGCCCCAGGCATAGGGGGAGAGTCCCTCAGCGGCGTAGGCGGCTCGGATCGCCGGCTCCGAGGCGGCGGCGGGGTCGGGGCAAGGGGTGTGGATCACATCGGCCATGGCTAGCCTCCGGCGGTCGAGGTGGCGGTCGAGGTGGCGGTCGAGGTCGGCGGCGCCGTCGCAGTCGGCGACACCCCGAGGATCTGGCTGTTGCCCGGGTTGTCCTTGATTGCGGTCTGGTAGGCGGAGTTGGCGGCGGCGGTGCGGTTGAGTGCCCGGTCGAGCTGGATCAGCAGGACCCAGGCTGTCGCCTGCCCCGGCGACTGGCGGACGACTTCGGTCAGCTGGGTGACCGCCTCCTCCCGGATGCCGGGGTTGACATCGACGTTGGCCCAGTTGGCGAGCATCTGGGCGTACTGCTGGTGGACCTGCCAGTCGGTCGGGTCGATGGCGACCGCCTTCTTCCAATAGGTCTGAGCCAGCGGGAACTTGGTCTGGTCGGACCCCGCCCAACTCGCGTACACGCGGGCGATATTCATCACGTAGAACACGTTCTCCGGCTGCAGGTTGTACGCCTTGCGGTACCAGGTCAGCGCCTCCGCGTACCACGCTGCCGGCGGAACGGCTGAACCGGAGGACGACTGGCCGGCGTTGTTGCCCTCAAGCTCGAAAACTTGCCCGGCCATCGCCGGGTAGCTCGGCTCGAGCGGCCAGATTCCGTGGGCGTGCTCGTAAAAGGCGGCGATCGCCTGCGGGCTCTCGCCCTGGGTATTCTGCGCGATCTGCCCGTCGTGAGCGACCTCGTCGGCGTAGAACGGCTTGACGCCGAACACGATCAGCACGATGGCCACCACGAGCGCGGTCGCCCCGACCCACCAGCGCCACGGCCCCCGGCGCAGCACCCGGACCCCGCGGTACGGGTCGGCTTTGGCCTGTGCCCGGGCGACACCGCCGGGCTTCTTCTTTTTCGGCCGGGTGCCGCCCCTGACCTTGGCCGCCTGGGCCGCCTCGATGGCGTCCCGCTGGGCGACCCCGCCGGGGTCGGCCAGCACCGCCACGCAGGACAGCGACACCCAGCCGAGCACCGCCAGCGGCGGGATGTCGATCGAGAAGAACCCCTGGGCCAGGTAGGCGACCATCATGCCGAGGAAGGCAACGAGGAGCAGCCGCGTGCTGCCCTCGAGCTGGCGCACCCGCCGGTAGCCGTACCACAGGCCCAGGCCCATCATGGTCAGGTAGGTCCCGATGCCGATGATGCCGGAGTCGGCGGCGTACTCGAGGAAGATATTGTGCGGCTTGTCGGTGATCGTCAGTGCCAGCTTCGCCCCGTCCTGGGGCAGCCTGAAGCGCGGGTAGTTGGCGTAGTAGGTGTCCGGGCCGGTGCCGGCGATCGGGTGGTGCTTGAAGATCCGCAGCGCATCAATCCAGTACCAGGACCGCTCCTGGAAGGTACCGGTGCGGAACGGGCTGAACTGCCCGGCCTTCGAGAACAGCGCCGGTGCCTGGCTCATGAACGGGTGGAAGATGGCGACGATCCCGGTCAGCACCGCCAGGATCACCCCGGCGAGGGCGCCCAGCCGCACCCAGCGGGGCAGCCTGTCCCGGTACAGGAAGGCCATGGTGGCGATGACAACACCGAGCGCGATGAACGCCCCACGGCTGTCGGTGTAGTAGAGCGAGAGCAGG
>OEPS010000351.1_pt1 | contig 16748 bp, 19 predicted proteins | sample 1539411 | NCBI WGS metagenome assembly OEPS01 (sample SAMN02671747, study PRJEB22543) | soil metagenome | biome: bacteria | place: China:Hunan Province, Lengshuijiang City | collected 2012-10-15 | depth 0.08m m
GGAGGGCACCGGAGCGAAGGGACCCGGAGCGCAGCGTAGGGCCGTATGCAGGAGCAGGCGGCTTTGCCTACTTTCCCCAAGAGGAAAGTAGGCCGCCGTAAGGGCGGAAGGGGCCGGCTGCAGCGCCACCCCAAATGGATAAGCTCACAGCCGTAATCCAATCCAATCCAGGCGAGGCGAGGCCCAAGGTCATACTCCTCGGAATTCCGTAAAGAACCTTTTTTATTGACGCAGTTTTCAAGGCGTTACGCTGGCAACCGGCCCGGCGGCTTTTTGCACCTGCTCCCAGACCCGCAGGAAGTTGCCGGCCCACAGTTTGCCGATATCCGCCTCGGAGTAGCCGCGGGTGAGCAGTTCGGCGGTGACGTTGCGGATTTCGCTGACATCCTTGAAACCGTCGACGCCACCGCCATCGTTGAAGTCCGAACTGATACCAACGTGGTCGATGCCGACTTTTTTCACCGTGTAGTCGATGGCGTCGACCAGGTCCTTGAGGCTGGCCTTGGGTTCCTCTTCGAGGATGCCGTAGAGGCTGCCGGCGTATTCGCCGAAGCGTGCTTCCGGCCAGATGGCGATCACCGCATCACCGGGCATCAATGCGTTGGCCAGGCCTTGCAGCGGTTGCAGGTCGAACGTGGCGCGCAGCGCTTCAAGCTTGTCCAGGGTCGACTTGCTCAGAGGCTTGAGGTAGGTGCCGAAGGCGACCACCTGGATGACCCCGCCGCTGTTCTTGATCAGTTGCATTTCCTTGTCGCTGAGGTTGCGCGGGATGTCCACCAGCGCCCGCGGTGCCGAGTGCGAGGCGACCATCGGCGTACGGCTCAGGCGCGCGACATCTTCCAGGGCCAGGGTCGACATCTGCGAGACATCGATGATCACCCCCAGATCGTTCAGGCGTTTGATCGCCTGCTCGCCCAGAGGGGACAGACCGCCGAGGGCATCGGCGGTGTCGTTGAAGAACGGCAGTGGCCGCGAGGAGTCGGCCCAGTCGTTGTTGCCGGTGTAGCTGAAACCGAACATGCGCATGCCACGCGCGCTCCACAGGTCGAGCTGCGACAGGTCGTGGCCCAATGGGTAGGCGTTGAGCATGCTGATGAAAATGGCGAACTTGCCTTCGCTGTTCAGGCGCCGGAAGTCCTCGGGGGTGTAGGCGATACCGACCTGGTTAGGGAAGTCGCGGACCATGTTGCTGATGATCTTGTAGCGCACTTCCTGCTGGTGCCGAGCTTCATCGACAAAGCCCGGGGTAGGGCGGTGCGGGGCGTTGGGACCGTTCCACAACTCCGGCCAGCCGAAGATGGTCAGCGCGGCGCCGGACAGGCGGCCTTTGCCGATCTTGACCAGGTCGAGCTGGCCGGGGCCGTCTTTGTCGATTTCGTTATCGGCGTTGCCCAGGGTCAGGGGCACGGTGACATGGCTGTCGAATGACAGCATGTGCTCATGCAGTGCGGTTGCCTGTTCGACGATTGGGCGCGGATAGCCGGCGGGGCTCTGCTCATAGAAGTAACCGGCAGCAGCGACGCCCACGGCGACTGCCAGGGCAAGCGGCACGCCGATATACAGGGCTTTGCGGGAACGGTATTTGGAAGTGGTCATTGCCATCTCGACGCTGGGCTGATCGGAACGGCTTGCCCGGGCGCACTGGCGTGCCAGGGGCAAAGCTCGGCTATCAGGAGGGACGAGTGGCGAAGGGGTAAATTTACGCGCGGGTGGACGGTTCAAGTTTTACGGTGGAGGGCCGATAAAAAGGCGAACCCATACATCGTCAGGATGATAAAAGCATGGTCGGCATCACTTCCGTATCAATCAATGGAAACCCTTTGAGCAGCGCAGCTGCCGGGGTTGCCAGCGTCAAGGTCGGCGCTCAGGACCCGGCAGCGAAAGAAGAGGGCACGCTCAAGGTCAACCTGCCCGGCGTCGCCGAGAGCAAGAAGGCTGAAGCCAGCGAATCCGCCGAAAGCAGCGAACCGGGTCACATCAAGCAGCTGCGCCAGATGATCGAGCAACTGCAAAAGCAATTGGCTGAACAGCAGAAGCAGCTGCAGGCGGTCATGGCCAGCAAGATGGAAGAAACCGCCAAGGCCTCGGCGATTGCTGGCGCGCAATCGGCAGTGAGTACCACCATGGGCGCGATCCAGACAGCCACTGCGCAGTTGCTCAAAGCGCTGCTGGATGCCGGCGGCAGCAGCACCGGCAGCATGGTCAGCACCAGCGCCTGAGCGGCAACGGGCCTGTGGCGCGCAAGGCGCCCAGGCCCGCCTGGTCAGTCGGCCACTGGGCGGTTCTGGCTGCGCTCGGACTTGTAGCGCATGGCCACTGCAGGCGCCGGCTTGGTGCTGCCGGTTTCCAGCCACTGACGCATGCGGCTGGCATCGGCGAAGTGGGTGTACTTGCCGAACGCGTCGAGAATAACCATGGCCACCGGACGGTTATTCATCTTCGTCAACAGCACCAGACAGTGCCCGGCATCGTTGGTAAAGCCGGTCTTGGTCAGGTTGATGTCCCAGTTGCTCTTGTTGACCAGATGGTCGGTGTTGCGAAAGCCCAGGGTGTAGTTGGGTTTGCTGAACGCCACGGTCTTCTCGCGGGTAGTGCTCAACTGACTCAGCAGCGGGTAGTTGCGTGCCGCCAGCAGCAACTTGCCCAGATCGCGAGCGGTGGACACGTTACTAGTCGACAGCCCGGTGGGCTCCACATAGCGCGTTTTAGTCATGCCCAAGGCCTTGGCCTTGGCGTTCATGGCCTTGATAAACGCGTTGTAGCCACCTGGGTAGTTGTGCGCCAGGGTCGAGGCCGCGCGGTTTTCCGATGACATCAGGGTAATCAGCAACGTCTCCCGACGGCTGAGCTGACTGCCCAGGCGCACGCGCGAATAAACCCCTTTCATCTCCTTGTTCTGGGCGATGGTCATGGTGAGCATCTCATCCATGTTCTGCTTGGCGTCGAGCACCACCATGCCGGTCATCAGCTTGGTCACCGAGGCGATCGGCACCACCCGGTCGGCATTGTTGGCGTAAAGCACCTTGTTGGTCTGCAAATCGATCAGCAAGGCAGCGCCGGAAGCCAGGTGCAATTTGGCCGGATCACGTTGTTCCTGGAGAGGGGGAGGTGCGGCAGCAGTCGTAGTGACAGTCGCGGTACCGGTGAGCAACAGCAGCAGGCTTAGGATGGATAGGGAAGTTTTCACGTCGAGGCTCACTAAAAGTTGGTATGTCGTTGGCTGTGCAAGGGTTTTCCCCCAAAAAAACCGCTCGCATTCTGGAGTATGGCCCACAGTCTGTCGATTGGCCTGTGATCATTGGGCCATACATGAACGAAATTTAATTTTGTACCGATTCTGTACCAATTGACTGCGCACTCTATTGATCCGCGCCGCATGCATAGCGAGGCAGAGTGGCTGAAGAGGGCGGAAACGAAAAGCCCGGCGCATGGCCGGGCTAACGGGCTGTTCTGCCACTCCCATGATGGAGCGGCAAGGGTGTCACTCGCCAGTATTGCTCACCTTGTTGACCTTGTAATCATCGGCGACCTTGGCATTAGCGCCTGAATGCATCGAATCGGCAGAGGTTCTTCCGAGCACCTCTACGTTCCCGCCGTTGACGTCAGCAGCGTCAACTTCTTCAACGACGGGTCCTGACAATGTCGTATACGTAGCCGAACCGCCTCCTTCTGAGCTGAACGAGCTTTGTGTGATGGGTTCATCTGCGAACACCGAGAAGCACGCTGTCAACAGCAGTCCGGGCAGTAAAGCGTTCATCTTTATTGGAGTCATTTTGAAACGCCTCCTTGTGAGTTGCATCGTTAAGAATGGACCCTGCTCGCAAAACTCACGGATATCGTGACAGGCGGTCCCAGCGCGACAGAATTGTAAGTGATTGAATTGTAGGTAAATTCATGTTTTTAAGGTTGTTGGCGATACCCTTAAGGAAGAACGGTTCTTTTCCGGCGCATAGAAACAACTAGCCTGAGCCGATGGAGGCGCATATTCCACCGCCGTAAGGCGCAAGGGTGGCTCCATGAACAGCATGAGCATCACGACTGACTATCTGGTGATCGGCGCAGGGGCAACCGCAATGGCCTTCGTCGATACCTTGCTCGATGAATCGGATGCGAGTGTGTTGATGGTGGATCGACACGCTCAGCCGGGTGGGCATTGGAATGATGCTTACCCGTTCGTCCGTTTGCACCAGCCCTCGGCCTTTTATGGCGTTAATTCCTGCGAGCTGGGCTCCGGTAAAAAAGACGACTCCGAGTGGGGCGGTGGTTTGTATGAACAGGCCTCAGGCACCGAAGTGGTCAGTTACTTCGATCAGGTGATGCGCCAGCGATTCGTGCCGTCGGGTCGGGTGCGTTACTTTCCCATGCACAACTACGAGGGTGATCGCAGCGAACGTCATTGCATCACCTCTTTGCTCACGGGCGAAAGCAATCAGATCCAGGTGCGCAGGAAGTTGGTGGATGCAACGTTTGCGCAGACTGCTGTTCCTTCCACCCACGCACCCCAGTACCGGGTAGCGCCGGGCGTACGCTGCATACCGCTGAATGACTTGCCAAAGGTCGCAAGACCTTATCAACGCTACGTCGTGGTGGGGGGCGGAAAGACCGGTATCGATGCCTGTTTGTGGCTGCTGCAGAACGGTGTGGCACCCGGCAAGATTCAATGGATTGTACCGAATGCTGCCTGGCTGCTGGATCGCGCCAACATTCAACCCGGCCGGGAGAATCTGGTACGAACGATCGGCAGTCTGGTAAACCAGTTTGAAGCCATGGCGACTGCAGCATCGATCCCGGACTTGTTTAACCGACTGGAAGCTTTCGGTGAACTGCTGCGTATCGATACAAGTGTCGAACCCAGCGCTTTTCGCGCTGCGACAGTTTCACAGGGGGAGTTGCGTGCGCTACGGCGTATCAACAACACCGTGCGCCTGGGACGTGTACAGGCGATTGAGCCCAGCGGCGTGTCGCTCGAGAGGGGCTGCATTGCCGGCAATTCCGACGCCCTTTACATCGATTGCAGCGCCAGCGCTGTTCCAGTTATTCCTGAGGGAAGTGTCAAAGTATTTGATGGCAAGCGCATCAACCTGGTGACTATCAGCAGTTATCAGCTGTTGTTCAGTGCCGCCTTCATCGCCTGTATCGAGAGCCACCTCGACGATCCGGTGCAGATGAATGCACTCTGTGGCGTTGTCCCGCCGCCCCGCTTGCCGGAGGACTGGCTCAAAATGTGGGCTGTGTATCTCGCCAATCAGCGGCAATGGAAGCACCAGCCCGAGTTGTCCCCCTGGCTTGCGCATTGCCACCTGCACCTGATGCCGACAGTGATGAAATGCTTGCAGGAGGGAGACCCTGAAAAGCTGGCCGTACTGAACCGCTTTACCGAGGTTCGAAAGAGGGCGCTGGACAATCTACCCAGGCTTTTGCAGGCGCTGGAAGCGTTGTCACCAAGGCCCTGAGCTCAGGCTCGCAGGCTGGCGCTCTGCAACTGGCTGGCCAGGGTCTGGGCTGCAGGCAGCGAAGTCAGTGGTCCAGAAACCGCTTCGCCGTCGCGTACCACGTACCAGCATACCAGTAGACCCAGCTCCCGGAGTGAGGTGGGGACGGCGCTGCCGATGACGGACATGATGCTGATAGGGGCCATGGGGGTTCTCCTGTGATTCATGGGCCTACCTTACGTGGCGCAACGGGCCGGTTGAAATCAACCGGCTCGATAGTGCTCATCACTGTCATCGACCCGGCGCTTACCAGCGCGGCGGGCCGTAGTAGACCGGAGGCGGTCCGTAGTAGCGTTCGCGGTAATAGGGCGGCGCAACCGGCACGTAGCGTTCAACCACCGGGTACGGCTGGTAGTACACCGGCGGCGGCTGGTAATACCCCGGAGGAGGGCCGTAGTAGACTGGCTGACGTTCGACGTACACCGTACGGTCGCGGCCGCCATACAGTGCCGAGCCAACCACTGCACCGACCACTGCTGCGCCAATCACCGGTCCATACCAGCCATTGCCACCACCATGATGACCGCCGCCATGGGCAGCGGCTTGCGTGCTGGCGGCCAGGGCACCGACCAGCAGGACGATTGTCGGGAGATGACGGTTCATTGCGGATTCCTCACAGAGCAACCCCAGGGTTTACCTCTCTATAAGACTGCGGGAACCGTCGGCTGCACAGTGCGTCTGAGTAAAGGTTTTGTAAGCGCCGATCAACGGTAAGCGCGGCGTCTGTGCATAATGCCGAACCGATCGCAAAGGAGCATCAAATGGCCCATATTCCTGGCAAGGACACCGTCCTGTGCATCTCCCTGGCCGGTCGTCCCGGTACCTTTGGTGTACGGTTTCACAATCACCTGTACCAGCAGTTGGGCCTGGATTTTTACTACAAGGCCATGACTACCACGGACCTGCCCGCAGCCGTCGGCGGTATTCGCGCACTGGGCATTCGCGGTTGTGGTGTGTCGATGCCGTACAAGGAAGCCTGCATGGCGCTGGTCGATGAAATCGACCCGTCGGCGGCCGCGATTGAATCGATCAATACCATCGTCAATGACGCAGGACGGCTCAAGGCCTACAACACCGACTACCTGGCCATACGCCAGTTGCTTGAGCAGCGTCGCGTAGACCCGAACACGGCATTTGCCCTGCGCGGCAGTGGCGGCATGGCCAAGGCGGTGGCCAGCGCCTTGCGTGATGCCGGGTTCAACCAGGGCATCATCGTTGCCCGCAATGAGCAGGCGGGTCGCCAATTGGCCGACAGTTGCGGCTATCGCTGGCAGGCTGAGCTGGGTGATCTGTGCCCGCCGATGCTGGTCAACGTCACGCCGATCGGTATGGTTGGTGGTGTCGAGGCCGATCAGTTGGCGTTCAGCCGCGAAGCGATTGCTGCGGCGCAGTTGGTGTTTGATGTGGTGGCGATGCCGGCGCATACGCCGCTGATCATCGAAGCGGAAAAACACGGCAAGGCGGTGATTACCGGGCTCGAGGTGATTGCCCTGCAGGCGCTGGAGCAGTTTGTGTTGTACACCGGCGTGCGGCCAACGGCTGCGCAGGTGGCGCAGGCGGTGGCTTACGCCCGAGGGGAGGTAGCGAACCCTGTGGGAGCTGGCGAAGCCGGCGAGAGGCCGGTACAGGCCACAACAAATCGTAGCCGGGTTTTGCGACCGCTGTGCGGTCGATCGCCGGCTTCGCCAGCTCCCACAGGATGAACTGCACCCCAAAAGTTGCTGCAGTCGGGGTTTACTCCAGTGCCGCCAGGCGCTCTTCCAGCGCGGCAATCCGTGCTTCCAGCGCTTCGATGCGCTCCAGCGACACCGCGCCGCCACTGCGCTCCGGCCCTTGCTGGCGCGCCGCCAGAATCGCTTCGATCTCCGCCGGGTCACCCAGGGCATGGGTATAGCGGTCTTCACGCTGCCCGGCCTGGCGCGGCAGGTGCAAGGCAAAGCCACGGGCGATCAAGCGTTCAAGCTGATGCACGACCTGCTCGGCGTCTTCGAAATCATGCATGCGATTACTGCGGGTCAGCAGTTCGTTGACCGTCTGCGGACCGCGCAGGAACATCAGGCCAAGCAGGGTGACCTGCGCCGGCACCAGTTCCAGCGCCTTGTCCACGCGCTGCTCCCAGCGGTCGGCGCGGCTGCCCATCTGCAGACGGGTCAGGCCCTGGCCTTCAAGGGCACGCAGGGCCTGGCCAACCTGGCCCTGGCTGAGGTTCATCACCGGCTCACGGCTGGTCTTCTGGTTGCAGGCCAGGACCAGGGCATTCAAGGTCAGCGGGTAGGTTTCCGGGCTGGTGGCCTGTTTTTCGATCAGCGCGCCGAGAACGCGAACCTCGGTGCTGTTGAAGCGGGCTTCGGAAGGGGATTGATGATCGTCGGACATGACCCTGTCTCTATGCGAAGAAAGGCCTCTAGCCTAGGTGCGCGACAGGGTAAAACACAAGCAGCCGGTGCAGGACGCACCGGCTGCGGGTCAGGCTCAGGCGTTACGGCGCTCTTCGGCCATGCACGCGGCAGCGGTAAACAGCACGTCGGTGGAGGAGTTCAGCGCGGTTTCCGCCGAGTCCTGCAGTACGCCGATGATGAAGCCGACTGCCACGACCTGCATGGCGATCTCACTCGGAATGCCGAACAGGCTGCAAGCCAGCGGGATCAGCAGCAACGATCCACCGGCCACACCCGAGGCGCCACAGGCGCACACGGCGGCGACGACGCTGAGGAGGATGGCGGTAGGAATGTCGACGGCGATGCCCAGGGTATGCACAGCAGCCAGGGTCAGTACGGTGATGGTGATCGCCGCGCCGGCCATGTTGATGGTCGCACCCAGCGGGATCGATACCGAGTAGGTGTCTTCATGCAGGCCCAGGCGCTCGCTCAAGGCCATGTTGACCGGAATGTTGGCCGCCGAGCTGCGGGTGAAGAAGGCGGTAATGCCGCTTTCGCGCAGGCACAGGAGGACCAGCGGGAACGGGTTGCGGCGAATTTTCCAGAACACGATCAGCGGGTTGACCACCAGCGCGACGAACAGCATGCAGCCGATCAACACCGCCAGCAGGTGCAGGTAGCCGAGCAGGGCATCGAGGCCCGATTGCGCCAGGGTCGAGGCGACCAGGCCGAAAATACCCAGCGGAGCGAAGCGGATCACCACTCGCACGATCAGGGTAACGCCGTTGGACAGGTCCTCGACCACGGTGCGGGTGGTTTGCCCGGCGTGACGAATGGCCACACCCAGGCCGATGGCCCAGGCCAGGATACCGATGAAGTTGGCGTTCATCAGTGCGCTGACCGGGTTGTCGACCACGCTCAGGAGCAGGCTCTGCAGCACCTCAGAGATGCCGCCGGGGGCGCTCAAGGCCACGTCCGAGGTGCTCAGGGCCAGGTTCGATGGAAAGGCCATGCTGGCGATCACCGCAACCACGGCAGCGGCGAAGGTACCGAACAGGTACAGCACCAGGATCGGGCGGATGTGGGTTTCGGTACCGTGTTTATGGTTGGCGATAGACGCCATGACCAGGATGAACACCAGGATCGGCGCCACGGCTTTCAGCGCGGAAACGAACACCTTGCCGATGAAGCCCAGGTCCAGAGCGATCTCGGGGGCGATCAAGGCCAGCGCGATACCGGCCACCAGGCCGATCATGATCTGTGCGACCAGACTGGTACGGTTCAACAGTTTTAGAACAGGTGTCATGTCGGGTGTTTCTCAGTCTTGTAGAGGGGCAGCCGGCCCGTTGCGACGCCGGAAAATACAGGGGCGTCAGGCGATCAGGGCCATGAAAGGGGCGCGACTTTAGCACAGCGCAGCACAATGGGTGATTGCCCTGTGTCAGTCAGCAGGGCAGGGGTGTAGTATCCGCGCCCCTTGGAAACGGCTCAGTGCCGTCAATGTTTAAACGCTGGAGTGTAGATGTTACTGCCGATTCTGTTGCTGGCCGCGGCCGGCTTCACTGTACTGACCACCGAGTTCGTGATTGTCGGCCTGTTGCCGGGGATTGCCCGCGACCTCGCGGTCAGTGTGCCCCAGGCCGGGCTGCTGGTGACTTTGTTTGCCTTCACCGTGGCCTGTTTCGGCCCGTTTCTCACCGCCTGGTGCGCGCGCTTTGATCGCAAGCGCCTGTTCGTCGGCATCCTCCTGTTGTTCGCCGCCTGTAATGCGCTTGCGGCCATTGCCCCGAATATCTATGTCATGGGCCTAGCGCGGCTGCTGCCGGCGCTGGGTTTGCCGGTGTTCTGGGCGCTGGCCAGTGAAACGGCGGTCGACATCGTCGGGCCTGCCTATGCCGGGCGGGCCATTTCCAAGATCAGCTTCGGCGTGGTGTGCGCCACGGTGTTCGGTATTCCGGTCGGTACCCTGGTGGGCGATGCGCTGGGCTGGCGTGCGGCATTTGCCTTGCTGGCCGTACTGGCACTGGCCAAGGCGCTGTTGCTGCACCTGTACCTGCCGCGTACGCCACGGCATAACCAGGCTACCTCGTTGCGCGGGCAGTTCGGGATTTTGCGCAGTCGTTTGCTGCAGGGCCATGTGCTGCTTTCGGTGCTGGTGTTCAGCGGCATGTTCACCGTTTATACCTACCTGGCCGATATCCTTGAGCGTCTGGCCGGCTTCGATGGCGCGCGGGTGGGTTGGTATCTGATGGGCTTCGGCGCGGTGGGGCTGATCGGCAACAGCCTGGGCGGGCGTGCCGTGGATCGTCATCCGCTACTGGCCTCTGCCGGCTTCTGCGCGCTGATGCTGGTGGGGTTGATTGCCCTGGTGCCGAGCATTCATTCCACCTATGGTCTGATCGGTGCGCTGGCGATCTGGGGGGCAACCCAGGCGGCGTTGTTTCTGGTCAGCCATGTGCGCCTGATCAAAGCCGCGCCCCAGGCGCCGGCCTTTGCCGCTTCGCTGAACATTGCCGGGGGGAATCTGGGGATTGGCCTGGGCGCAATGATTGGCGGCCGGGTGATCGACACCCTGGGGCTGAGCAGCCTCGGCTATGCCGCCGCGCTGCTCATCGGTGCTTCGGTGGTACTGGCGTTGGTGCTGATGCGCATGCGTGACACCCGCATTACCAGTTGAACAACTGGCGGCGGGCCCCTTCGGTAATGGCGAGGATGCCGGGGTGCTTGACCTTGCGCTCCACCGAGATGGCATAGAACGACTCGATCACCGCGTCGGTCTGGCCGATCAGTTCGACGCCATATTGCCGGCAGACTTCATCGGCAATCACGCTGGGGCCGATGAAAATACCGCTGCCGGATTGCCCAAAGGCCTGCATCAAAGCGCTGTCGTCGAATTCGCCGACAATCCGCGGCTGGATCTGCTGCTCGGCGAACCAGCGCAGCAAGCGGCTGCGTACTACCGTTTCCTGGCCGGGAATCAGCAGCGGGGCGTGTTGCAGGCAGGCCGGAAAATCCTCGCCCAGCTCCGCGGCCAGGGCCGGGGTGGCGAAAAAGCTGATGCCGCATTCCCCCAGGCGCTGGCTGTAGCCCTTGATGTCCAGGTGGCTGGGCATGGGGCTGTCGGAAATCACCAGGTCCAGGCGCTGGATCGCCAGGTCGGCGAGCAGGCGTTCGAGCTTGTCTTCGCGACAGCTCAGGCGCAGGGCATCTTCCATTTCCATGGTAGGGGCCAACAGACGGTAAACGATGGATTTGGGCACCACATCGGCGACCCCGACGCGAAACAGAATCTGCTGCTCATCCGGGCGCGCACGCAACATGGCCTCAAGTTCACCGCCAATCTGGAACATCTGTTCGGCGTAGGTCAGCGCCTGACGACCGCTTTCCGTCAGTTCCAGCTGCCGTCCGACCCGGCGAAACAGCTCGATGCCATAGGTCTGTTCGAGCAGGCTGATCTGCCCGCTGATGGTCTGCGGTGTCAGGTTCAACTGCTCGCCCGCGCGCACGATGCTGCCGGTGCGGGCCACCACCCAGAAGTAATGCAGCTGACGGTAGTTGAGCATGCCAGGTCCCGATTCGTAAAAACCGAAGTATAACCGCTGAAAATACGAATTTTCCTGATGTATCTAGATATTTAGAATCCCCAGCCATCACGGTGCCACTGAGTGGGCGCTGATCATCGACACGGAGAACTTCACATGATGTACCTGAAATCCATCGGAACACCCCTGGTGTTACTGTTGGCCCTGTTTGCCATGAGCGGTTGCGAGCAGGCGGAAAAATCCGCCCAGCAAATGCTCAACCAGGCAGCGGAATCGGCCAAGCAAGCGATCGACCAAACCAACGAAGCCGCTCAAGAAGCCCTGAGCGAAGCCACCGGCTCTGACAGCGCGAAGGCCGACAAGCCTGCCAGCGATGACAGCGCCAAAGAAATCTGACCCACCCTTACCTTGATGCAGGATTGATTCATGGAATACTTGTTGGAACTCGCTGCAAGCCCGACCGCCTGGGTAGCCTTGGCCACCCTGGTGGCCATGGAGATCGTGCTCGGCATCGATAACCTGATCTTCATCTCCATCCTGACCAACAAGTTGCCCGAGGAATTCCGCTCCAAGGCGCGTCGTATCGGTATCAGCATGGCGCTGGTCATGCGCCTGGGTCTGCTCAGCACCATCGCCTGGATCGTGCAGCTGACCGAGCCGGTCATCGATGTGTTCGGCCATGCCTTCTCGTGGAAGGACATGATCCTGATTGCCGGTGGTCTGTTCCTGCTGTGGAAGGCGACGACTGAGATCCACGAGAGCGTCGACCCGCGGGCCAAGGAAGAGAGCAAGGCGTCCTCGACCATCACCCTGGGCTTCGCTGCTGCTATCGGTCAGATCCTGCTGCTGGACATCGTCTTCTCGATCGACAGCATCATCACCGCTGTGGGCATGACCGAGCACTTGCCGATCATGATCATTGCCGTGGTGAGTGCCGTAGTCGTGATGCTGGTCGCCGCCGACCCGCTGGCCAAGTTCATCAACGACAACCCGACCGTGGTGATGCTGGCCCTGGGCTTCCTGATCATGATCGGTATGACCCTGATCGCCGAAGGCTTTGGCGCCCATGTACCGAAAGGTTATGTGTATGCAGCGATGGCGTTCTCTACCGCGATCGAAGCGCTGAACATCCTCTCGCGTCGAGCGCGGCTCAAGCGCGAAGCGGCTGAAGGCTGATGGAAATCGCGGGGCAAGCCCGCTCCCACAGTGAACTTCTGTGGGAGCGGGCTTGCCCCGCGATGCTTTTCAGGAATCAATGCGCATTGGCATGCCGACGGCTACGACGCGTCGGCACCGCCTCACTGGTTTTCTTCGGCAAGGTATGGTGCGGGTGGTGGCGGCGGGCAATCCGCAGCACGCCCCAGAGCATGGCTGCGGCGACGCTCAACCAAGCGCCGACCAGCATGAAAATGGCCATTGTCAGGCTCATGTATGCCTCCTCAGGTCCCCGACCAGCCCATGATGCTGGCCACGCGGACACCCCTAGAGTCTAGCCGAAGCCATGTTGCAGGCTATTGACCGATGGTCCAAGTCCTTGGGCCGCTTTGTTCTAAGCCGTCTCCCCACTATACCCACGCGGCCTCCCGGCCTATGATCGCACCCCAGGGCCGGGCGCTGTCTGCCGGGCATCAGCACAAGCGAGTGTTCATGCTGCCACTGTCTACCTCATTCACTTCGGTTACCCCGCGTCGCCTGCTGGTGGCCTGCGCGATGGCGCTGGCCCTGGCCGGTTGCGCGAGTGAAGCGCCATTGCCCAGCAAAAATGGCTTGGCGCAGCGTGTGGAGATCGGCTCGGTGCCGTTCTATCGCGGCAATGCCAACCAGAGTGCGCCCATGGCGTTGGCGGCATTGCTGTCGCAACAGGGCGTGCGCATCACGCCAGGTCTGCTCGAACAATCCTTGGGCTTGCCCCAGGGCGTGGACAAGCTCCAGGAGTCGATGCAGAACACCGCCCGTGAATACGGCATGGTGGTCTATCCGCTGGAGCCTACGCTGGGCGCGCTGCTGACTCAGGTGGCCGCGGGTAATCCGGTGCTGTTGCGCTTCGAAGAGGGGGCAACTTTCTGGGGAGAGCCGCGTTATGCCTTGCTGATCGGCTACGACCGCTACAAAGAGCGTGTATTGCTGCGTTCAGGAATGAATCGACGCCTGTTGATGGACTTCGATGACTTCACTTCGGCGTGGAAAAAGCAGGGGAGTTGGGCGGTGCTGGTGCAGCAGCCGGGCCAGTTGCCAGCCCAGGTTGACCGTCAGCGTTGGCTGAAGGCGGCCAATGACCTGGCCCAGGCGGGCCAGGAACAAGCAGCCCGGCAGGCCGTCAGCGCCCTGGGGCAGTGACGGTGCCGGCCCGGGCTTAGAAGCCCAGACGATCGCGCAGGCTGTAGTACCAGGCGCCGATGGCGCTGAACGGTACGCGCAGCATCTGGCCACCCGGGAACGGGTAGTGCGGCAGTTCGGCGAAGGCGTCGAAACGCTCGGCCTGACCACGCAGGGCCTCGGCCAGCACCTTGCCCGCCAGGTGGGTGTAGGTGACGCCGTGGCCACTGCAACCCTGGGAGTAGTAGATGTTGTCGCCCAGACGGCCAACTTGCGGCAGGCGCGACAGGGTCAGCAGGAAGTTGCCGGTCCAGGCGTAGTCGATCTTCACGTCTTTGAGCTGCGGGAAGGCCTTGAGCATCTTCGGGCGGATGATCGCTTCGATGTTTGCTGGATCACGTGCACCGTAAACCACGCCACCACCGAAGATCAGGCGCTTGTCGCCCGTCAGGCGGTAGTAGTCGAGCAGGTAGTTGCAGTCTTCGACGCAGTAGTCTTGCGGCAGCAGGCTGCGCGCCAGGTCGTCGCCCAGTGGCTCGGTGGTGATCACCTGGGTGCCGCACGGCATGGACTTGGCCGCCAGCTCCGGCACCAGGCCGCCCAGGTAGGCGTTACCGGCAACGATGACGAACTTGGCGCGCACTTTACCTTGTGGGGTGTGCACCACCGGGTTGGCGCCACGCTCGATGCGTACTGCCGGGGATTGCTCGTAGATCTTGCCGCCCAGCGATTCGACCGCGGCGGCTTCGCCGAGGGCCAGGTTCAGCGGGTGGATGTGGCCGCCGCTCATGTCGAGCATGCCGCCCAGGTACTGATCGCAATCGACTACTTCACGAATGCGCTTCTGGTCCATCAGTTCCAGCTGGGTGTGGCCGTAGCGCTCCCACAGGCGTTTTTGCGACTCCAGGTGACCCATCTGCTTGGCGGTCAGGGCGGCGAATACACCGCCGTCCTTCAAGTCGCACTGGATGTTGTACTTGGCCACGCGCTCACGGATGATGCGCCCGCCTTCGAAGGCCATCTGACCGAGCAGTTGGGCCTGTTTAGGGCCAACGGTGCGCTCGATGACGTCGATGTCGCGGCTATAACTGTTGACGATCTGACCACCGTTACGGCCCGATGCGCCGAAACCGACTTTGGCGGCTTCCAGCACGGTCACACTGAAGCCCGCTTCCAGCAGGAACAGGGCGCTGGACAGACCGGTGTAGCCGGCGCCGATCACGCAGACATCGGTCTGAACCTCTTCCTGCAACGCCGGGCGCGGCGGTACCGGATTGGCCGATGCGGCGTAGTAGGACTGAGGGTAGGGGGTATTGGCCATGCTGCGAAACCTCTGTTTTATATTTTTTACGACTGTACCGATGCTATCAATAATAATAAACACCCGCTAGTCGTGTGTTGAAAATCCTTTACCCCGGGTTTTCACAAATACGTTTGATATTCAGTGGCTTAGGCTGAAAAAAAGAGTTGACACTGTCTGCCGATTCCGTAGAATGCCGCCACACAGCAGGCACATAGCTCAGTTGGTTAGAGCACCACCTTGACATGGTGGGGGTCGTTGGTTCGAGTCCAATTGTGCCTACCAAATCAAATCCGCCCCTGCTGGCGGTGCTAAAAAGGCGATCCGAAAGGGTCGCCTTTTTTGTTTCTGCAGTTCCGTCCCGCCAGGGACCGGCCATCCGAAGAACAGCCCATACAGACAGCAACGCTAGAATTAACTGGGGGATAACTTTCATGCGTACTGCTTGTAAGGAGTCCTACGATGAAGATTCTATCTTCACTGGCGCTGGTGTTGGCCGCTGGGTGGATCTCAGGTTGTGCTACAGGGCCTGATCATCAGGTAGTCAGCGTGCCGCTGAATGCCACCCAACACAACGCCGGGCATATCGCCCATGCCAGCCTGGTATCGATGGGCAGCGAGACGGAAATCTGGATTGCTGTCAGTGGTGTGCCCGATTCAACGACACTTCCCGCGCGTCTCTACACCTACCTTTATAGCGGTGGGTGCGGCGGCCTGAGTGGTAAGCCTGCGTACTCGATGAATGAAACCGTGCGTTCAGATCTCCATGGCTCGGGCATGGAACTGGTGAAAGTCGCGCCCTTGTCGCTCAACAGCTTGCGCTCGGGCAACTATGCCCTGGTGGTGCGCGCGAGTGCTGCAGACGGCAATCACGATCTGTTCTGTGCCAATGTCATCTAGTGTTCTTGCATGACTTCGTGCCCGCTCGGTGCGCGGGCGCGAAGGAGCAGACCGTGTTTTTCAGCGAAAGACTAAAGTTGCTGATTTTTTTATAAAATTTAGCTTTACGACAAGTGGTTATCTGCGTATTATGCGCCCCACAGCAGGCACATAGCTCAGTTGGTTAGAGCACCACCTTGACATGGTGGGGGTCGTTGGTTCGAGTCCAATTGTGCCTACCAAATCTCGACAGAAAGGGCGATCCGAAAGGATCGCCCTTTTTGCATTCTGCTGCGCCTGAATTACAGCGCAGCGCGGGTGGTGGTGTGGCCGAAGTGGTGCGTCCACAACCGGGCGCCCAGTTCGCCGCTGCGGTCCAGGGAAGAGCCGACAGTCAGGTCGGTGATCAGCGTCGGCGTCAGCCCGGCATCGAACAGGGCAAAGCCTGCGGCCAGCACACAGGTGTCGGTCTGGATGCCGCACACCAGCACGCGCTCGGGGTTGAGCTGCTTGAGGTGGGCGATGGTTTCGGGCGAGGGGCTGTAGCCATATTTGACGAACACCTGGTCGGCGGCGATCAGGCTGTCGTCATCCTTGGCTGGTTGCCAGCCGAGCTGGCGCTGGAATGGCGTGCGGCTTTCATCATGGCGCTCGACCGTGGCCACCGAGGGCATGCGCCCGAGCAGGCTGTTGATGCCGTCGATCAGCCACTGTGGCGGGTTGAACGAGGGTTGTACATCGATGATCAGCAGTACCTGGTGCATAGGGTTCCTCTGGCTCTTCTGCCTATCGCGGGGCAAGCCCGCTCCCACAGTGTGTGCCTGTGGGAGCGGGCTTGCCC
>OEPS010000352.1_pt1 | contig 16740 bp, 18 predicted proteins | sample 1539411 | NCBI WGS metagenome assembly OEPS01 (sample SAMN02671747, study PRJEB22543) | soil metagenome | biome: bacteria | place: China:Hunan Province, Lengshuijiang City | collected 2012-10-15 | depth 0.08m m
GGGCAGGACGCCGCCGGGCTGTCCCGCTGGGCGGCGTTGGACTCGGTCGCCGACGTCCTCGACGGCAGGCGGGCCGTGCGCTTCCGGCACACGCTGTTGCAGGAGGTCGCCTACGAAGGGCTTTCGTTCCGCCGGCGCCGCCGGGTACACGCCCTGGTGGGCGAGGCACTGGAACGGGGGGCCGGCGCCGCGGTGCACGACCGGACCGCCCTGGCCTCGTTGCATTTCTGCCGGGCCGAGGCGTGGGAGCGCTGCTGGGCCTGCTCGCTTTCGGCGGGTGCCGCCGCCCGGGCGGTCAACGCGGTCGGGGAGGCGCTCACCTTCTACGATCGCGCTCTGGAGAGCGCTGCTCACCTGCCCGGTCTCGATCCGGTTGCCTGGTCCGCTGCCGCCGAGGCCCACGCCGACCTGCACGAGCTCAGCGCCCACTATGCCGAGTCGGCTCGCAGCTATGCCCTGGCCCGGCACCTGGCCGCCGGCGATTGCCTGGCGACCGGGCGGCTGTGGCGCAAGACCGGGGTGCTCGCCGAGCGGGCCGGGCGGTACCCGCTGGCGCTGCGCTGGTACGGGCAGTCGCTCCGGGTGCTCGATACCGGGGGGCCGGGCGGGGGCAACGCAAACGGCGGGGAGGTGCTGGAGACACTCCTCGCCTACGCCGGCGTGCGCTACCGGCAGGGCCGTTACCGGGACTGCCTGGCCCTGGCCCGGCGGGCAGCCGATGCCGGGAGGAGGGCCGGCGAACAAGCCCATCTGGCCCACGCCCTCTATCTGCAAGGGGTGGCGCAGACCTACTTCGGCGACAAGGCAGCCGCGGTGGCTGCCGAGCAGGAGGCACTCGACCTCTACGAGCAACTGGGCGACCACCTGGGGCAGGGCAACGTCTTGAACAACCTGGGCATCGCCGCCTACTTCGACGGGCGCTGGAACGACGCCCTGGAGCTCTACGAACGCAGCCGGGCCGCCCGCCGCCGGGCTGGCGACGTGCTGGGTGAGGCGGTGCAGGCGATGAACATCGGGGAGGTGCTGTCCGACCAGGGTCACCTCGACGCCGCGCTCAGCATGCTCGAAGAGGCCCGGGCCGCATTCGAGGCGGCGTCCTATCCCATCGGCGTGGGCATCGCCTGCTCCGACCTCGGGCGAGCCACAGCCCGCGCAGGGCGTCCCACCGACGCCCTGCCGATCCTCTCCCGGGCGGTAGCCATGCTGGACGAGATCGGCGCAACCGCCCATGCGCTCGAGGCCGAGACCCGCAGCCTGGAATGCCTGCTGCAGCTGGGCCGCTTCGCCCAGGCAACGGCGCTGGCGGACGACCTGGCGGCCCGGCTGGAGGGACGGGAGGGCGACGAACCGCTCCGCGTTGCGGTCACCCGGGGACGGGCCTGGGTCGCCCTTCGCCGGGGAGACCCGGACCGGGCCGGGGCACTTGCCGACGAGGCCCGGCAACGGGCGCTCGCCCTCGGGGTGCCGTTCGACGAGGCGCTGGCACTGCAGGTCGCAGTCGAGCTGGAGGGGAGCCACGGCGCCGCTGCCGGGCGGCTGGCGGCGATCCTGGAGCAGCTCGGCGTCGTGCACCTGCAGCCGGTCCCGGCGCTCACCGCCGTGGACTAAAGATTTTGGAGTTTTTTCGCCGAAAAGCCGGAACCGGAAAAGACTCCACAATTCCGCGCTTTGTAACCGGGGCTGTCGCGTGCCGGGCTACGCGGTGTGCACGATGAGGATGTCGACCTCGGCCTGGTGGGCAACCGTGTTCGGGATGCTTCCCATGAGCCGGCGCTCCATCCCCTTGCTCCCGATCACAATGACCTCGGCGCCGACCGCCTCGGAGCAGCCCAGGATCGCGTCGACTGGATCGGCGGATACCCCATGGGTCTTGGCCTCGACCCCGGCCTCGGCCGCCTTCGCCTGTGCGGTGGCGAGGATGCCATCGACTTCATCGGAGGCACCTACCTGCCAGGAGACTTCCTCCGAGGAGCCGCCGCGTTCCGCATTGACCGCCCGGACGATCGGCGCACGGTAGGCGCTGACGATGTGCAGGGTCGCGTTGAATGCCTTGGCGAGCTCGATCGCCCGGGCCAGGGCACGACCGGCAGTCGTGCTCCCGTCGGTGCCGACCACGATGTTCGAATACATGGGTCCTCCTGACGCGCGTCCTAGCCTAGCCGGACGGGCTGGCGGCGGCGCGCCGCAGGCCACCCGTATTCTTCTCACCCCGTTCAACGTCCCGTCAATGAGCCTTCCCACCCCAGGGCACGTGGCGTCCGGGCTGTTGAGGCGCTACCGCTCCGATCCGTAGAAGTCCTTGCGCGGCCCGGTCGCCCGGGCGCGCAGGTAGGCGAGCACCGTTGCTTCCCCGGCCGGGGTAAGGGCGATGGTGTCGGGGGCCAGTCGCCGGTGGGTTTCGCTGTCCCAGCCGTCCTCCTCGTCCAGCAGGCCAAACATCCGCCACCAACGTAGTGGTCGCCAGGCGGCCCGTTTCACCTCCTGGGCGGTCACCAGGCCGCCTGCGGAGGACCACCCTTGCTGGCGGAGGACCGGGGCGACATCGGCCGCAAGGGTGGCTACGTAGATCCGGCCCCCGAGCAGCCGCAGCCCGACCAGCTCGGTGATCATGCGGGTAAACCCTTCGCTGTCTTCGGATTCGGTGGCCACCACCCGCCAGAGCTCCGCCGGGTCGCGGCGCAGCTCGGAGCCGCGGCTTGTGAGGCGTAACCGCCGGCCGCGCCTACGGACCAGATGCAGCCTGGTGGCCGCGGCCCGCAGCGACTGGATCTGGAACACGTCGGCCTCCGACCGGGGCGGCTTCGGCCAGTCCCACCAGCCAAACCGCGCCCCTGCGTCGACGACCGCCAGCCGTGGCAGGTAGCCGCTTTGGGTCAGCTCGGCACCTTCACCGGCGGCGAGGTCGAGAAGCCAGGCCATGGGCGCGATCGCCGCCGCCGGATCGGCAGGCGGCTCGATCGGGTTCAGGAGCCGGTTGCCGACCGCCTTCCGCCACTCCCGGAGCGGCGGCGAGGCCAGGTCGATCCACATGCTGACCCGCTCGGTGGTGATCAGGCTCAGGCGGGACTGGCCCGGGACGAGTTCCGAGGACGCCGACAACACCTGCGCGGTGATCGCCGCCGCCCTCCGCCGCCACCCCGCGGACCCGGGAGCGAGGGTGCTGAGGCCAAGCGCCTCACCGAGTGCCCGCTCCACCTCGTCAAGCGCCCGTGCCTCTTCGACCCCCATGAACGATCCCCAGGCCAGCAGCGGCGTGTCCGGCGGATCGACGCCGGAGTCGTGCTCGGCCTTCTTGAACGCCGCCGCGCCGCGGTCCTCGTCCTCGGCCCAGGCGGCGAGCACGGCGGCGGTTTGCTCCGACGAGGCGATCCGGGCCAGCCGCTCGATGCCGAGTTCGGTCAGCAGTTCGGCGGTGGCGTCGAGGTATTCCCGCCATTGGCCCTCCGGGCAGTTCCGGGGGAGGTACCACCACAGTGCCTGCTGCACCGATGCCTGGTGGATCATCGAGCTCCCCTCGCCGGCGGTCAGCCGGTCGGCCATGTTTTCTGCGGCCTGGCCAAGTTCGGGGCGCCGGGCGGCGACCCGGCGGACGGCGCGGTCAACCTGGTCTGGGCTGCGGCCGGTGGTCACCGGCCGACTCTAGGACGATGGCCGCTTCCCCGCTACAGCACCCAGGTCGTCGAGCGGCGAGCGATGCCGTAGAGGTGATCGATTCCGGCCAGCGGCAGCCACTCCGGTTGCGCCCGGAGCCAGGGGAGCAACTGGCGCCGCTCCACGATCCGCACGTCGGGGGGTAGTTCCCTGACGGTCACGGACTTGGCCCCCATGACCACGATGACCCCGGTGACGGAAACCGGTACGCCGGCCACGGCACCGAGCAGTTTGGCGGCCCGGCGGGCCTCGTGGCGGCTGTTGCGGACGTAGGGATGCCACTGACCGTTGACCATGAAGGTGTCGCCGGCTACCCAGACCTTGGCGTCCGGATGATTCTTGGTGTTCAGCGTGAAGATCCCGCCGGGTCCGATGGCGACGTGGTCGATGTCCGAGCCGGCAGTGCCGACCGGGACCGAATGGATCACCCGCCACCGGGGGTCGCCGCCGGTGAGGTCGGCCAGGAGCCGGCCGACCTTCGCCTCGCCCTTAGCGCCAATGCGCCAGGACCGCTCCTCGGTCTTAACCCGGAACGCCCGGGCCACCAGCGTGCGCACCGGTGCCGCCGACCGGAGCACTTCCGCCTGCTGCCGGGGCGCCTCGCCGGCGGTCCGGCCGGCCAGGTCGACCCAGTCCTGCTGGGTATCCACTGCCGGTCTACCGGGATGCGGATCGTCCTGACAATCGGGTCTTTCACTCACAACGCCTGAGCTTAGCACCCGTCGCACAACTCGTGTTGTGCGAAGCGGCGCTGCGGACTCACCGGTCCGGAGCGGTCCTCCGGGAAGCGGCGAGGGTTTAGTAGCCCCCGGACCCGGTGCTGTTCGAGCTGGTCTTCGCGGCCGCCCCAGTCACCGGCGAGCCGTTGGGGTTCATCGCCTCCCAGGTCCCGCCGAAACTGGTGATGTTCTGGCCATTGGCAGTGCCGCTCGCGTTGTCACCGGAGTAGGTGTACAGCGGGTACCCGGCGTAGGTCAGGTAGAGGCTGCCGTCGGAGCTGCGGACCGTGCTGAACTGCGACGCCTGGATCCCGCTGCCGGCGATGCCGGTACTCATCCCCGAGGGGAGCTCGGTGTCCGGCCACACCTTGGTGCAGCCACTGGCGTCGGTGCAGGTGATCTTCCCACCGGCCTCGGAGGTCAGGATGTAGAGCGTCCGGCCGTTGCCGTTCACCAGCACCGTGCCGACCCCGGAGACGTTGGCGGCCTTCACGGTGACGCTGGCGTGCGAGCCGCCCGAGGATCCCATCGAGGCGTTGTTCGACTTGCTGCAAGCGGCGAGCGTCAGCACGGCGCCTGCCATGAGGAAGCCTCCGGCGATCCACCGGCCCGTCCGCCCAAACCCCGCGCGTCGCAACACTCTCGTCTCCTTCCTCGGTTCCGGGCCACCCGCAAAAACGGATGCATGTGCCGGTACTACGGCCCGGCTTGCACGGGAGATTTCGCTCGGCGGTTTGTGCAGCGGCGGCGTCGCTGTGCCGACCGTCAAGGGTGGCGGCATCCAGATGACAAGAACGACTGTCAGCTCACCGTGCGCCCGCTCCGATCGCCCTCCCCCTCCGGCGGCGGGGTCGGTGCCGAGCGCCCGTCGTCGTCGAGGAGCTGTCTGGTCGGTTGAGGTGAAGCCACCCGCAGCCTGGCTTCGCAGGCCTCGAGCCAGCGCACCGTCGCCTCCGCCTGGAACATCAGCGAGTCGACGAGGAACATCCAGCCGAGCTCATCGCCTGCCCGGCCTGGCTCAGGGTGGGTTGCCGACTCACTCCGCAGCCGCCCGTAACGCTCGAGCCGCATCACCGCCGCCCGCCGCTCGACCTGGATCACCTGCTCGGCAATCCCCGACCGGGCAGCCAGGGCCACCTTCATCGCCAGCTCGTCCCGGGCCGGGGGGTCCGCCGGAGCCGCGGGCCGCAAGAACCACTCCCCCAGCGCCGCATACCCGGCGTCGGTGACCTGGTAGAGCCGTTGGCCTTCCGCGGCGGCGGCGATCTCCCGCAGCAGGCCGTCGCGCTCCAGCCGGCCCAGGGTTGTGTACACCTGCCCGACGTTCAACGGCCATATCCCGCCGGTCCGGCGTTCGAACTCGTTGCGTAGCCGTAGCCCGTAACTGGCCTCATCCTCGGCCAGGAGAGCGAGCAACCCCATCGCCACTGGGCCCGGCGTCATCGCTCGCTACTCCAGGCCCAGGTAGCGCTCGATCGCCTGCACCCGCTGCCGCAGCTCGGCGACCTCCGCCTCCAGCGACCGGGCGTGCTCCAGCTGGCGGCGGACCCGGGACGACTGGAGCGCCCGGTCGAGCACCGCCTCCAGCGGCACGAGCCGTTGCGGCCCGTGGGTTCCCGGCACCATCCGGGACGGCAGCCGGCCGGAACGGTACCAGGAACGCAAGGTCGACAGCGAGACCCCGGCGGCGCTGGAGGCCTCGGCCAGGGTCACCCAGCCCTCTTGCTGGGGCTGGCCGGACAGCTGGGAAAGCAGCCGGTCCCAGTCGACCGGGCCCGTGTCGCCCACATCGGACTGCTGTGTACTCACGGTTGACTACCCTAACATATAACAGTCACTTGACACGGGTTTTAGCAGCGTCTACTCTTCCATGCATGTTCGAACGGTTCACTGATCGAGCCCGGCGGGTGGTCGTTCTGGCCCAAGAGGAAGCTCGCAGGCTGAACCACAACTCCATCGCTCCCGAACACGTCCTGCTCGCGCTGCTCCAGGGGGACGGCATCGCCACCAGGGCGCTCCAGGCGCTGGGCGTCTCGCCCGAGGACACCGCCCGCCGGATCGAGGAGCACTTCCCTCCCGGCGAGGGGCCCGTGGCCCAAGGCCACATCCCGTTCGCCCGGGGATCGAAGAAGCTGCTGGAGCTTTCGCTCCGGGAGGCATTGGGCCTGGGGCACAACTACATCGGGACCGAACACATCCTCCTCGGCCTGCTCCGGCAGGGCCAGGGCGACGCCGACTCGGCGGTCCAGATCCTCGGCGTCGACGCCGACGAGGTGCGGGCGAAGGTCCTCGAGCTGGTGGCGCAACTGGCGCCGCCAGGGTCGCCGGCGGCGGTGGCCGGGGTGCGCGAGTTCCTCGGGCCAGACTCGTCTCCCGCGCTGCTGGCGGCAGAGCGGAGGGCCCGCCGGGACGCGGCGGCCGGACAGGTCACCACCGGCCAGCTGGTGTCCGCTTTCCTGGAGGACCCGGAGTCCCAAGCGGCCAAGGCACTCACCCGGCTCGGCGTGACCACGGAGACACTGGGCGCGACGCTCGCTGAGATCCCGGTGGCCGGGACCAGTGACGCCCCACCGCCTCCCCCCTCGGTCGACTTCACGGTCGGCGGGCGCACGACCACGATCGGGGACCCGGCCCTCGCCGCCGCGCTGAGCGCCTTGTCGCCCGAGGAGCTGCGAGCGGCGCTGCGGCGGGCGGTCGGCACGGACCCGGAACCCGGTCTCAGCGCAGGCAGCACCGGGGCCTAGCTGCTAGCTGGCAGGGACCCGGCTCAGTGCAATGCAACTCACGCTTCAGCGCCCTCCAACAGCTTCTTTGTAATGTGAGGGATCAAATAGAGCCGCCAGGTTACAAAGAACGATTTTGCCGCAGTGCCACGGGCAGGGGTAGCGACCGAGGGGCTGCCGACGACCTCGTTGCCCGGCTTGGCGCTCGAGCTCCCGGCCTCCTGTGATGCTCGACCTCGACCTGGCCGAGCGAACCGAGCCATTCAACTCCGGCGACACGGCAGCTGTGATCGAGGTTCTCCACGGCAGGATCTGGACCGTCCGGCCCGTGACGGTGATCAAGGACGCTGCCGACGAGATCGCGCTGTGGCTGGCGCCCGGCCAGATGACCCGCTACCCGTCTGGTCGCCAGCACGGGCGGCACACCGTGGCGCTTGGATGAGCGGAAGCTGGACTTTGACCGACCGGTTGTGGGACCCCGCCGGGAATGCTCCGCCTCTCCAGGCCAGGCGACCCCTTCGACGTCTGGCAGTCGCCCGACCCCGCATCGCCCTGGTACGTCAACCTCCAGGAGCCGCTTGCCCGCGTCAACGCCGGTTTCACGACAATGGACCACGTGCTCGACATCGTCGTCGCAGCGGACCTGCGTTCCTGGGAATGGAAGGACGAGGCCGAGTTCGACTACGCGCAGGAGGCGGGGTTTTACTCCCCCACCCGTGCGGCCGAGATCCGGACGAGCGGACTCCGGGTGATTGAGGCCGTGGAGGCCGGCCGGCCACCCTTGGACCCTTCCTGGGCCAGCTGGTCCCCTCCCACGGGGACGTGAGGTGGCGGCCCTGACCCGCCCAGCTGACGGATCCCGGCCTCGCGCAGGCCGCCTTGGACGAGCGCTTGACCGGCTGGCGCGCGCGTCGGGTACGTTCTATCCGGGTCGTGGACGCATCACGTGTCGTCTGAAGCCGAAACTTCCACTGTTCTGGGGAGAATTAGTGAAGGACACCGCCCTGAAGTCTCTTCGCCTCAATGTGGCCCTACTTCGCCTGGAAGCTCTGGGGACTGGACGTCCAAGACGACATTGGCACCGGATACGACTGCTCGACAGGCGGCGTCGGGTCTAGCGGCGGCGACCGTGAGATCCACCCAGCGCCGCCGCCAACGGCCACCACGTTGATCCTTTCCGCGGCGACTCCGTGGGTCGCTGCCACGGGGGAGTTGGTGGACAGCCACGTGGTACGGACGTTTGCCGTCGACCTCCACAAGGGGACGGTGAACTCTGCAGACTGATTCATTCCGTTTGCCTATCCAGCCTCAGGCCGGCTGTCACATCCGCCCGCCCCCAGGGGTCAGTGCTATGACACCCGGGAGGAGGGAGGCGTGACGCCATGGCGGAGAATCCGGACCGGGAGTGGCTCGAGGAGCAGTTCCAGGCCAACCGGGACCACTTGAAGGCGGTTGCCTACCGGATGCTCGGGTCGCTCAGCGAGGCCGACGACGCCGTCCAGGACACCTGGCTCCGGCTGAACCGGGCCGACCCCACCGGTGTCGAAAACCCGGCCGCCTGGCTGACGACGGTGGTGGCCCGGGTCTGCCTCAACATGCTGCGCTCGCGGGGGGCCCGCAAGGAGGAACCGCTTGAGGACCAGCCAGCGCCCGATCCCGGGTACCGGCTCGTAGCTGGGGCGACCGTCGACCCCGAGGAGGAGGCGCTGCTCGCCGACTCGGTTGGGCTGGCCCTGCTGGTTGTGCTCAACACGCTCTCCCCCGCCGAGCGGCTGGCCTTCGTGCTGCACGACCTGTTCGACCTCCCCTTCGACGAGATCGGCCCCATCGTGGGCCGCTCTCCCACCGCCGCCCGGCAGCTGGCCAGCCGGGCGCGGCGGCGGGTGCAGCACCCGGCCTCGGTGCCCCCGGCGACGTTGCGCCGGCAGCGGAAGGTCGTCGACGCCTTCCTCGCCGCCTCCCGGCAGGGCGACTTCGGGACGCTCGTCGCCATCCTGGACCCCGAGGTCACACTCCGAGCCGACGCCTACGCTTCACCCTCGGGGCGGGCGGTCGAGCGGCATGGGGCGAGGACCGTAACCCGGGGGGCGCTGGCGGCTGCGGCCCGGACCTTCCAGGCCGTGCCGGCGCTGGTCGACGGGTCCATCGGGCTGGTGTACGCGCCGCAGGGCAAGCTGCGGGTCGCGCTGATCTTCGAGTTCAACGGCGAGCTCATCTCGCACCTGGAGATCATCGGAGACCCCGAGCGGCTGGACTCTGTGGACGTGGCGCTACTGCCTGAAGACTGAACCGCGCAGGTATTCAGCGGCCGTTCGCCTTCAGGACCCGGAGGGCGTCGACGGTGACCGCACCCCGCCACTCCGCGGTCGCGGCGGGCGACCACTCCGGCCAGGGGAAGGTCCAGCCCCCGTCCTCCTGCTGGCCGCCGGCAAGGTAGTCGAGATGCGCCTGGATGACGGTGCCGTCGAACAGCCGGCGGGCTCGGTCGTCCGGGTTCGGGGCGTAGTCGAGCGGGGTGGCGCCGTCCCCCGGCGTCCCGGGTTCCAGGACGACCAGACCGAGATCGAGCATCAACTCGCCCATGCGGTCGAGTGCGGCGAGCGCCCGGTCGGGGTCCGGGACGTAGTTGAGGAACCGGATCGCGCCGCGCATCTCGTAGCCGAACGCCGAGGTCAGGCCCTCGATCGTCGACCACAGCCAGGCGGTCGCCTCGGTCAGCCACGGGTGGTCGACCTTGCGGGCGTGCAGGGTGCCGGCGATCTGGCCGGCCGCCACCAGCGACGGCGGTAGGCCGGGCTGCGGCTCCCACCACGGGGCGTGGGGCCATCCCGCTATCGACGGGTCAACGAGAATCGCGCCGCCTTCGGCCGGGGCGTGGTGCTGGAGCCAGTCACAGGCCCCGCCGGCGAGGTCCTCATCCCAGGCGTCGGCGTCGTGGAGCATGCGCAGGGCGACCTCGATGGTGCCCGGCTGGGTGCCCGGCGCCCGGCAGTCGGGCTCGAGGGCGTTGCCGAAGCCGCCGTCGGGGTTGGCATAGGCGGCCACGGCGTCGCGGACCGGTCCGGCCGGGCCCCCGAGCAGCCGGTCGAATCGGCGGCGGTCGAGGATGCGGGCGGAGCGGGCAAGAAACGTTGCTGCGGCGTCGAAACGGTCGGTGTCCATGGCTCCATGAGACCATTGCGCCCGGCGCCAGGTCTTGAAGGAATCGGCCATCCCCAGGCACACTGGGGCCATGGACTACCGGGAGTGGCAACCGCCGGCGGGCCTTGGCGGCGTGCTGTCCTGCCTGTGGATGCGGGTCGTCCCAGCCACCGGCGCGGCACCGGTGACAGTCCTGCCCGACGCCTGCGCTGACCTGATCTGGTCCTCGGAGCACGGGGCGTTCATCGCCGGCCCGGACACCCGCCCAGCTCCGGCCGAGCTGGCGCCGGGCACGGTGCTGATCGGCGCCCGTTTCCGCCCGGGCGCCGGGGGTCCGGCCCTGCGGCTGTCGCTGGACGAACTGCGCGACCAGCGGGTCGACGCCGCCGACGCCGCACCGCTCCTGGCCAAACGCCTCCCCGCCGGGCTCTCGCCCACCGAGGCGGCACAGCGGATCGGTCCGGTGGTCGCTGACCTGGCCGCGGCTGCCCGGCTCGATCCCGAGGTCGGCGAAGGCGCCCGGCTGCTGGCGATCCGGCCGGAGCTGACCGTCGCCCGCCTGGCCAAGGCGCTCTACGTCAGTGAGCGCCAGCTCCGCCGCCGCTTCGACGCAGCGGTTGGCTACGGCCCGAAGATGCTGCAGCGGGTCCTGCGGTTCCGGGGGCTCCTTGCCCGGCTCGATGCCCCCGGAGGGCCGGCCGGGCTGGCACAGGTCGCCAGTGACCTGGGCTACGCCGACCAGGCCCACCTCACCCGGGAGACCCGGGAGCTTTCGGGCCAGACGCCGGCCGAACTGGCCCGCGCACACTGGCCGGACCTTGTGATCCGCCGCTGCACTGGCACCCGCGAGGTTTGAAGTCTCACCTACGCAGAGTGTGGGTCAAGCTTCAAACCTCAGCCCAAAGGCGGGCCATCAGCCCGGGTGGCGGCGCACCCACCAGACGCTGGCCGCGGCCAGGACCATGGCGAGCCCGGTGAAGATCGCCAGGTCGGCCCACTGGTAGCCCCAGTAGCGGCTCGCCGGCTGGTAGCTGATGACCTGGTGGTAGCCGGCCAGGCAGGCCCGCGCGGCCGCCCCCGACGGCGGGTTGGCCGGGCCGAAATGGCTCATGCAGGCGGGCAGCGGTCCCCCGCTGAGCGCCTGCCCGGCCGCGTTCACGGTCTGGCCCGAGATCACCCAGGACCCCGGCGGCGACCCCCCGAAAAAGACGCTGATGCCGGCGCCCTTACCGCGGTTGAATGCGACCGTGATCGGGTGGACGGCATGCTTCAGCGCCCACAGGTGCGGATCGACCCAGGAAGCGAAGACGAGCCGGGTGACGGCGAAGCCGGCCAGGGTGGCGAACATCGCCGGGATGGTCCGCCTGAGCAGCACCCCGAGCGCCACCCCGAGCGCGAAGCCGAACAGCGCGTAGCCGACGGGGGCGATGTTGCGTGCCCCGAACAGCCCGGGCTGGAACCGGTCCATCGCCACCCGGTCCAGCGGGCTCGACCACCAGGTCAGCGCCAGGCTGACCAGGCCGGTTGTCGCAGCCGTGGCGAGGCCGAGCACGCCCAGCTTGCGAACCAGCCACCGGCTGCGGGTCACCCCCTGCGTCCAGGCCAGCCGGAAGGTGCCCGACTCCAGTTCCCGGGCGACCAGTGGTGCACCCCAGAAGGCGCCGATCACACCGGGGAGGGCCAGGAGCAGGTAGCTGAGGAGTTGCAGCCCGCGGTAGCTGTTCTGGAAGGCGCCGGCGTTGCAGGTCCCCGACGAGGCGCAGTCGACGACGTCGCTCCGGTACAGCGCCAGCAGGTGCGGGCCGGTCACCGCCAGCACGCCGGCGATCACCGCCAACCCGGCTGCGGCCAGCACCGCCTGGATGCGGAACTGCCGCCAGGCGACCCAGGTCACGCCAACCGCCTCCGGACCCACCACAGGCAGAAGCCGATCAGCAGCAGGGCGACCAGCAGGAAGAGGCCCAGCTCCATCCACTGGAACGCCCAGTAGCGGCTGGCCGGCTGGTAGCTGACCAGGCTGCGGATGTGGAGCTGGTTGATGCACTGCTGGACCAGCGCGTTTGCCCCGCCGCCCGGTGCCCGTCCGGTGGGTGCCGGCAGGTTGAGGTTGGGGCAGGTGCCGGCCCCCGGGCCGATGGCGATGCCCTTCCCATTGGCCATGGGGCCGATGGCGATCTGGCCGTTGGGGCCGAAACCACCGTTCCTACCGATCACCGTCCCGGCCCCATTGATCGTCTGGTCGGACAGCGTCCAGGCGTTGGTGCCAGCGGCCGAGGCCTGGGGGTTCATCAGATTGAACGGCAGGACGGCGTGGAGCGCTTTCATGAAGTGCTCCCGGACGAAGAACGACACGCCCAGCCGGGCGGCGGCGAAGACCGCTACCGCGGCGGCCATCGCCGGCAAGGTGCGCCGGATCAGCAGGCCGAGGGTGAGCCCGAGCGCAAACGCGAATGCGGCGTAGCCGAGCGGAGCGACCCCCCGCTCACCGAAGAGGCCGACCCCGAACCGGTTCGCACCGACCAGGTCGATCAGGCTCGACCACCAGCCGACCATGAAGGTGAGCGCTCCGGTGACCGCCACGGAGGCCAGGCCGACCACCGCCACCTTCACCATCAGCCATCGAGTGCGGGAGACACTCTGGGTCCAGGCCAGCCGGAAGGTGCCGGTCTCCAGCTCCTTGGCAATCAGCGGTGCCCCCCAGAAGATGCCGGTCAGCAACGGGAGTACGGCCAGGGCCGGGGTGAGGTCGCGCAGGACGGGGTAGCGGCTGATGAAGTTCTGGGTGACCTGGTCGCAGTCGCCGGCCTGGGCGCAGGGCAGCACGGCGCTGCGGTAGAGGTGCACCAGGCTCGGCCCGGTGGCCGCCAGCGCCGCCGCGACGGCGATGAGCAGGCCCAGGACGACCAGCGCCTGCGGGCGGATCTGCCGCCACGCCAGCCAGGTCACCCCGCCGCCTCCAGCGCAGGCCGCACCGGGGCGGGGGCCGTCTGGCTCATGTACGCCAGGACCAGGTCCTCCAGGCCGACCTGCTCGACGCTCCAGGCCGGGTCGAGGATCGGCCCGGCGGTGCGGACCAGCAGCGTCGACTGCCGGTCGGTGTGGCTGGCTTCGATGACGGTCTGGCCCTCGGGCATGGTGTCGGCCTCCCGGCGGGGGCCGGTCAGCCGGCGGTGCGTCGCCAGCAGCTCCTCGACGTCGCCGGCCAGCCGCACCCGGGAACCGACGAGGACGATCAGGTAGTCGCACACCCGCTCCAGGTCCGCCACCAGGTGCGAGGAGAGCACCACCGAGACACCGTGCTCGACGACCGCCTCCATCAGCGCGGAGAGGAACTCCCGGCGGGCCAGCGGGTCCAGGCTGGCCACCGGCTCGTCGAGGACGAGGAGCACCGGCCGCTTGGCGATCGCCAGCGTCAAGGCCAGCTGCGCCCGCTGGCCGCCGGAGAGCTTGCCCGCCCGTTGCCTGGGGTCGAGGCCGAGCTGGGCGATGCGCCGGTTCGCCACGGTTTCGTCCCATCGCGGATTGAGCCTGGCGCCCAACTCCAGGTGGTCGGCGATGCTGAGGCCGGCGTAGGTCGGCGTGTCCTGGGCGACGAAGCCGACCTTGCCGAGCTGGTCGGGCCCGGTGGCCGGGGCGGCGCCGAGGACCTCGATGCTGCCGGCGGTCGGGCGCAGCAGACCGACGGCGAGGTGGAGCAGGGTGGTCTTGCCGGCGCCGTTGGGCCCGACCAGGCCGGCGACCCGCCCGGGGGGCACCGCCAGGTTGCATTCCGACAGCGCCCACCGGCGGCCGTACCGCTTACCCAGGCCTCGGGCTTCCAGGACCGGGGTTTCGCCCCGCCCTCCCGGACCGCCGGTCCCGGCGGGCTCTCGCCGCTCCGGCTGACCGAAGCGGCCCTCCACGACCGCGCTCACGCTATGTCCTCCTGGGCGGCGGCCCGAAAGCAATCACGAAAAAGCGCCTCGATCATCTCGTCGTCCAGGCCGGCGCTGCGGGCCTTGGCGAACCAGCGCTCCAGCTCCCGCCTGAGCGGCACCTGGGCGACCTGCGGGGCGCCGTTGAGCGACCGGGTGACGAAGGTGCCCACGCCGGGGCGGGCCCGTACCAGGCCGTCGTGCTCCAGCTCCCGGTATGCCTTGAGCACGGTGTTGGGGTTGATCGCCAGGCTGGCGACGACGTCCTTCACCGTTGGCAGCTGGTCGCCCTTGGCCAGCATCCCGAGCCGCAGCGCGTGGCGCACCTGATGGACGAGCTGCAGGTACGGGGAGACCCCGGAGCGGGTGTCCAGGTGGAACTCGATCACGGCCGACCTCCCTTCCAGCAATCTCGTAATCAGCTAGGTTCCTAGATAAATATGCTCCTAGTCCGGAGTGGCGTCAAACCGTCGCCTGCTGGCGCCCCCTTGGCGGAACCACACCTGGACCGGGAGGACGGCGATCCACATGTAGGGAGCGACCTGGGGGGCGACGAGGGCGACCGGGATCGAGGCCCCGAACACCGTCACCAGCGACCAGGACCGCCACAGAGCGCGCCGCAATGCCGGGGGATCCATGCTGGCGGCCAGCAGGTGGCGCTGCCGGGCGACCAGCGTCAGGATCCCGAGGAGCCCGCCGACGACCACCATGTTGGCGGCGTACAGCACCGCCGAGACCGTCTCGCCCCCGTACCGGCCCAGCACCGCCGAGGGGAACGGGAGCACGGCGATCGCCGCCAGGAAGACCAGGTTGATTGCCATCAGCCGGTCGTCCACCCGCTTGATCCGGGCGAACAGCCGGTGGTGGCCCATCCAGAAGCCGCCGATGACGAAGAAGGTCAGCGCGAAGACGTAGTAGGAGCCGGCCTCGTGCTTGAGCGCGGTCGCCAGCATGTGGACGGCCTTGCCGTGGAGGTTGGGGGCCTGGATCTGGAAGGCGACCAGGGTCATGGCGATGGCAAAGATGCCGTCTGACAGGGCCAACGTGCGACCGAAGCCGGCTTGCCCAGCCCGCTCGTCGTCTTCCACGATCGGATGCTACCGGGTTGGCGGGCGCGGTCCCGGGTGGCACCCCGGGCGTGACCCGCTCAAGCGGTCACAAAACCCTGACCAGCGGCACAGGAAGCTGCCAGTCGGGCTACAGGACGGTCTCTTTTACTTTCGGTCGTGACCCCGAACGCCCCCCGGCCCGCGTACCGTCCACGGCCCCAGTGCCAGCTCCGGCCTCGCTGCGGACCGGACCGGGCGACCACACCAAGGGAGGCAGGCAGATGGCTCTGAGCGCGCTGGAACCGACAACCGGAGCCCAGCCCAGCCCCCAACCCCCGGCCCCGCCGCAGCGGCGGTGGAGCCGCAAGGTCATCGCCCTCGTAGGCGCCGCCGCGGTGGTGGTCGCCGCTGGGATCGGCGTGCTGATCTGGGCGCTCACCCGGTCCACGACGCCGTCGTCGCCGGTGACCGTCACCACCCAGAGCACCACAGTGACCACCGGGACCATGCAGCAGACCGTCGCCGCCTCCGGGACCATCGAACCGGCCAGCGAGGCCAGCCTCGACTTCACCGTCCCGGGCAAGGTCACCGCAGTCGACGTCGCGGCCGGCCAGACGGTCACCGCCGGCCAGACGCTGGCGAGCATCGACCCCACGGCGCTCCAGGACCAGGTGAACGCCGCCCAGGAGACGTTAGCGGCGGATCAGGCCCGGCTGTCGAGCGACCAGTCATCCGGGGCGTCGGCCAGCGCCGTCGACTCCGACGAAGCCCAGGTCACCTCGGCCGGGGCCCAGCTGACGACTGCCCAGGACAACCTCGCCGCCGCCAACCTGACCTCGACGGTCACCGGGACGGTCGCCTCGGTCAACCTGACCGTCGGCCAGCAGGTGTCGGCCAGCGGCGGAGGGGGCGGCGGCGGGAACGGGAGCGGGTCGTCCGCCAACTCCTCCAGCGCCCAGGTGGTCGTCGTCTCGACCAACAGCTACTCGGTGGCGACGACCGTTGACGACACCGAGGTCGGCCAGATCGCCACCGGCGACGAGGCGATCATCACGCCGAGCGGGTCGACCACCCAGGTCTTCGGGACGGTCTCGTCGGTGGGGCTGATCGCCTCCTCCAGCGGCGGGGTGGCGACCTTCCCGGTCGACATCGCCATCGGCGGGTCGCCGAGCGGGCTGTACGCCGGGTCATCGGCGACCGTCGCCATCGTGGTCAAGCAGGTGACCGGGGCGATCGAGGTGCCGACGGCAGCGATCAGCTACAGCAACGGCAACCCGATGGTCACCAAAGTGGTCAACGGCCGCCATGTCCCGACCCCGGTGACCACCGGGATCACCGCCAACGGCAACACCCAGATCACCAGCGGCGTGGCCTCCGGCGACGTGGTCCTGGAGCAGGTCGTCAAGTTCAACCGCTCCACCACGACCGGCGGCGGCACGCTCTTCGGTGGGAACCGCACCGGCGGCGGCGGGCGGTTCGGTGGTGGCGGGGCGGGGAGTGGCGGCGGCGGGATCCAGGTCTTCCCCGGTGGGGGCGGGGGCGT
>OEPS010000353.1_pt1 | contig 16738 bp, 13 predicted proteins | sample 1539411 | NCBI WGS metagenome assembly OEPS01 (sample SAMN02671747, study PRJEB22543) | soil metagenome | biome: bacteria | place: China:Hunan Province, Lengshuijiang City | collected 2012-10-15 | depth 0.08m m
GTTGTTTCCCCGTTGCAATGTTCTGGCAGGGGGCCGCGCAGTGTGCGGCACCGCGGTTGGATCGATCAGGAACGGTTGATGTCGAGCCACACCGGGCCGTTGGGGTATTGGTAGCGTTCCAGAGTTTCCGCACGCATCTCAATGCTGTAGCCGGGACGCTGCGGCGGCATGTAACGACCGCGACGAATCACCACCGGGTCGAGGAAGTGTTCGTGCAGGTGGTCGACGTATTCCAGTACGCGGTTGTGCAATGAGGCCGACACGGCGATGTAGTCGAACAGGGCAATGTTCTGCACATACTCGCACAGACCGACGCCGCCGCCATGGGGGCAGACCGGCACGTCGTACTTGGCGGCCATCAGCAGCACGATCAACACCTCGTTGAGGCCACCCAGACGGGCGGCGTCCAGTTGGCAGAAGTCGAGTGCGCCGGCCTGGAACATCTGCTTGAACATCACCCGGTTGTGGCAGTGCTCACCGGTAGCTACACCGATCGGCGCAATGCGCTGGCGGATGGCAGCGTGGCCAAGAATGTCGTCGGGGCTGGTCGGCTCTTCAATCCACAGCGGATTGAAGGCGGCCAGGCGGCGCATGTTTTCTATCGATTCATCGACGCTCCAGACCTGGTTGGCGTCCATCATCAGGGTGTGTTCCCAGCCCATTTCATCGCGCAGGATGCTGGCGCGGCGGATATCGTCTTCGAGGTTGGCACCGATTTTCTGCTTGATGTGGGTCCAGCCCTCGGCGATCGCATCACGGGCCAACTGACGCATTTTTTCTTCGCTGTAGCCCAGCCAGCCAGGCGCGGTGGTGTAGCCGGGGTAGCCTTCACGCAGCATCTGCGCCTCGCGCTCGGCCTTGCCGGGAGCCTGGCGGCGCAGCAGGGCGATGGCTTCTTCGGGGGTGAGTACGTCGGTGACGTAGCTGAAGTCCAGGCAGCGCACCAGTTGCTCAGGCGTCATGTCGGCCAGCAGCTTCCACACCGGTTTGCCTTCGTGCTTGGCCCACAGGTCCCACACCGCGTTGACGATGGCGGCGGTCGCCAGGTGAATCACACCTTTTTCCGGGCCAAGCCAGCGCAGCTGGCTGTCGCCAACGGTGAAGCGGTGCCAGAAGGCGCCCATGTCGGCAGTGATTTCTTCCAGGGTCAGGCCGACGATCAGCGGCGCCAGCGATTGCACGGCAGCGACGCAGATCTCGTTGCCGCGGCCGATGGTGAAGGTCAGGCCGTGGCCTTCCAGGCCAGTGGCGTCGGTGTGCAACACGACGTAGGAGGCGGAATAGTCGGGGGCGCTGTTCATCGCGTCCGAGCCGTCCAGCGACAGCGAAGTAGGGAAGCGGATGTCGCGAACGCTCAGGTGGGTAATACGTATGCTCATGGCGGACTCTTGTTATCGGTGACCACTGGGAGGCTTGACTGTAGGTTGGCGAGCGATACAGGCATAATCGCGAATTCCTAAGTAGGGATATCGGATTTGATATGTCTCTTTCCCCTGACGACAACACACGGCCGTCGGCCAGCCTCGGCGCGCTGAAGATCTCCAGCCGCCAGATCACCCTGCTCAATGCCCTGGGCGAGTTCGGCAACCTGCGCCGGGCCGCCGCCGCGATGCACACCACGCAACCGGCGGCGAGCCTGTTGCTGCAACAACTTGAAGAGCGCCTTGGCGTGCGCTTGTTCGAGCGCTTGCCGCGGGGCATGCAGCCGACGCTGTATGGCGAAGTGATGATTCGTTACGCCCAGGGCGCGCTGCACGAGTTCGAGCACGCCCAGGCGCAGATCGCGGAGCTGGCCCGAGGCGCCCTGGGGCTGGTGCGAGTCGGCAGTGTCATGGGTCCGGTGCCAGGCTTGCTGACCAAAGCGGTGTTGGCCTACAAACGCGACCATCCCAAGGTACGCATTTCCCTTGAGGTCGGCACCAGCGACACCTTGCTGCCGTCGCTGCTGCGCGGAGATTTTGACGTGGTGATCGGGCGTTTACCCGACCAGAGCGACAGCCAGGAGCTGAACATCGAGCTGCTGGACAGCGATGAGCAGATGCGCGTGGTGGCGCGCGCGGGTCATCCGCTGGCAGCGGCATCGGCGCTTGCGCTGGCCGACCTGGTCGACCTGACCTGGATCCTCCACCCGATTGGCAGCCCCATGCGCCGCCGGGTCGAAAATGCCCTGCAGGCAGCAGGCATGGTGCAGTCGCTGGACATTGTCGAAACCGCGTCGATCCTGGCCACCACGGCAATGCTGGAAGCTTCCGACATGATTGCAGTGGTGCCCAATGACGTCGCCGAGCATTATGCGCGCTACGGCATGGTTGCCATCCTGCCCGTGGAGCTGCCGATCTCGATGATCAATCTGGGCCTGTTGACCTTGCGCTCGCGGCCGCGCTCGGTGGCCCTGGATACCTTGCTTCACTACCTGCGGGCCCACTAGCCATGCGTTCCACTCTGCAAGAGGCAGTCACTTGATGGCGACGGACATTACCCATTCCAGTTTCTGTAACTGGATCCGCTTCAAGCACCTGGTGCTGATCGATACCCTGGCGCGGACGCGCAACATGCACGCCACGGCGACGCGGATGAACCTCAGTCAGCCGGCCTTGAGCAAGATGCTGCGCGATCTGGAGGAGCAGTTCGGCTTTGCCCTGTTCGAGCGCCTGCCACGCAGTATGCCGCCCACCGAGCTGGGCGAGTACGTGGTGCGCTATGCCCAGGGAGCGCTGGCCGAGTCGCAGCAGTTTGTCGACCAGGTCAACCGCCTGCGCAAGGGCGGCCACGGCTTTATTCGGGTCGGCGGGATTTTCGCCGCCACCTCGCTGGTCTTGCCCCAGGCCATCGCGGCGATCAAGGCGCGCAGCCCGCTGCTGTCGATTGAAGTGGTGGAGCAGTCCAGCGACCATTTGCTGACGATGCTGGAGCAGAACAAGCTCGACGTGATGATTGGCCGTTTTACCGAGGAGCGCTTCAGTCAGCTCTTCGACTTCCAGCCTCTGGAGCCGGAACCCTTCAGCCTGGTGGTCAATAGCAGTCACCCGCTTAATGAACTCGACTGCACGCCACTGGAGGCGCTGGGCGACTGGCCGTGGGTGCTGTATCCGGTTGGTACGCCGATTCGCGAACGCCTGGAGCAGGCCTTCCGGGTCGCCGGGATCACCACGCCTGCCGACAGCGTCGATACCATCTCGATGCCGATGTTCCTGCACCTGCTGCAGTCCGGGCCGATGATCGCCATGCTGCCCAGGTCCATGGTCGCCGCGCAGCTCGGCAGTGGTCAGTTCCGCGAACTGCAGACCCCGCTGCAACTGGCGCCGCTGGAGTACGGCGTGATTACCCGCAAGGACGAACCCTTGAGCGCGTCGGCCAGCGCCTTCGTCGATATCCTGCTGGAATTCGCCCGCCAGCGCCGTGCGCAGGAGAGCGCCGCAAGCGATTGATAAATGAGGCTCGATAGGCGGTAGCGATAACCCTGGGTTATCGATTGATCGGATCATCTCATTGGGAATGTTGTGCCTGGCTCCTTACAGTTATCGCAGATTCGCCCGGCACAGCTTGGGCGAGGCCATAACAAGAAGTCAGCCGCACCGCCCTGAGAGGTCCCATGCAACTGATTGCCCGCACCCGCACCGGCGACTCTGCCGTGATCCGCCTCAACCCTCTGGACAACGTGCTGATTGCCCGCCAGGCCCTGCCTGCCGGCCTGAGCCTGGACGCCGAAGCCATCACCGTGCGCCAGGTGATTCCCTCCGGACACAAGATCGCCACCCAGCGTGTGGAGCAGGGCCAGCCGCTGCGCCGCTACGGCCAGATCATCGGCTTTGCCTCGCAAGCCATCGACGCCGGCGACCATGTGCATGTTCACAATGTCGAGATGGGCGATTTTGCCCGTGACTACGCCTTTGGTGTCGATGCGCATACGGCGCCCACCAGCGAAGCCGTGTTTCAAGGCATCGTGCGTGCCGATGGCCGTGTGGCCACCCGCAACTATGTCGGTATTCTGACCTCGGTGAACTGCTCGGCGACCGTCGCCCGGGCGGTGGCCGATCATTTTCGTCGGGACATCCACCCCGAGGCGCTGGCCGCGTATCCGAACATCGATGGGGTAGTCGCACTGACTCATGGTGCCGGTTGCGCCGTGGACCCCAGCGGCGAAGCCCTGGGCCTGTTGCGCCGCACCCTCGGCGGCTACGCCGTGCATCCCAACTTTGCTGCGGTACTGATCATCGGCCTCGGCTGTGAAACCAACCAGATCGAAAGCCTGCTCGAAACCCAGGGCCTCAAGGCCGGTGAGCAACTGCGCGCGTTCAGCATTCAATCCATCGGCGGTACTTCGAAGACCATCGCCAATGGCATCGAGCAGGTCAAATCACTGCTAGCCCAGGCCAACCAGGTCAAGCGCGAGCCGGTCAGCGCCCGCCACCTGATCGTCGGCCTGCAGTGTGGCGGCTCCGATGGTTATTCGGGCATCACTGCCAACCCGGCACTCGGCAACGCCGTTGACCGTCTGGTGGCGGCAGGCGGCACTGCAATTCTCTCGGAAACCCCGGAAATCTACGGCGCCGAGCATTTGCTCACGCGTCGCGCGGTCAGCCGTGAGGTGGGTGAAAAACTCATCGCTCGCATCCACTGGTGGGAAGACTACTGCCAGCGCATGAACGCCGAACTGAACAACAACCCCTCGGCCGGCAACAAGGCCGGTGGCCTCACCACGATTCTCGAAAAGTCCCTGGGCGCGGTGGCCAAGGCCGGCTCCAGCAACCTGGTGGACGTCTACCAGTACGCCGAAGCGGTACGCGCCCAGGGTCTGGTGTTCATGGATACCCCGGGCTACGACCCGGTCTCGGCCACCGGCCAGGTCGCCGGCGGCGCAAATCTGATTGCCTTCACCACCGGCCGCGGTTCGGCCTACGGCTGCGCCCCGGCGCCGTCGATCAAGCTGGCGACCAACAACCGCGTGTTCGAACACCAGCAAGAGGACATGGACGTCAACTGCGGCGGCATCGCCGACGGCTCCACCAGCATTGAGGAGCGCGGTGCCTACATCTTCGAACAGATGCTGCGCATCGCCTCCGGTGAGCGCAGCAAAAGTGAACAACACGGCTACGGGCAGAACGAGTTCGTGCCCTGGCAGATCGGTGCCGTGACCTGATTGACAGCCCTGCACCCTTTTTGAGGCGAAAAGCACATGCACGTTAACGGATACAACTTCATTGCCGGCCAGCGCAGCGCCCTGGGCGACACCCTGGTCTACAGCGTCGATGCCCACACTGGCGAGCAATTGCCCGGTGCCTTCCATCAAGCCACCCTGGCGGAAGTCGATAACGCCGTGGCAGCGGCCAGCGCGGCGTTCCCGTTGTTTCGCAACCTGGCGGCAACCCGTCGGGCGGAATTTCTCGAAGCCATTGCCGACGAGCTCGACGGCCTGGGCGAAGATTTCATCGCCTTGACCTGCCAGGAAACCGCACTGCCCAGCGCCCGTATCCAGGGTGAGCGCGGCCGTACCAGCGGCCAGATGCGTTTATTTGCCCAGGTACTGCGTCGTGGCGACTTCTATGGCGCGCGCATCGACCGCGCGCTGCCGAGCCGTACGCCATTGCCGCGGCCCGACCTGCGCCAGTACCGCATCGGTGTCGGCCCGGTGGCGGTGTTCGGTGCCAGCAACTTCCCGTTGGCATTCTCCACCGCCGGTGGTGACACCGCTGCTGCACTGGCGGCAGGTTGTCCGGTGGTGTTCAAGGCCCACAGCGGCCACATGGCCACCGCCGAGCGCGTGGCCGAGGCGCTGATCCGCGCCGCTGAGCGCACCGGCATGCCGGCCGGGGTGTTCAACATGATCTTCGGTGGCGGCGTCGGTGAGGCGTTGGTCAAGCATCCCGGCATTCAGGCGGTGGGCTTTACCGGTTCGCTCAAAGGCGGGCGTGCGCTGTGCGACATGGCGGCGGCGCGGCCGCAACCGATTCCGGTGTTTGCCGAGATGTCGAGCATCAACCCGGTGCTGGTGCTGCCCCAAGCCCTGGCCAATCGCGGCGCGCAAATGGCCAAGGAGCTGACCGCCTCGGTGGTGCAGGGCTGTGGCCAGTTCTGCACCAACCCCGGTCTGGTCCTGGGCATCCGCTCGCCAGCCTTCAGTGCCTTTATTGAGCAACTGACCGGGCACATGGCCGAGCAGATGCCACAGACCATGCTCAACGCCGGCACCTTGAGCAGCTATGGCAAAGGCCTGCAGGCGCTGCTGGCGCATCCGGGCGTGAAGAAACTGAGTGGCCTGGCACAGAAAGGCAATCAGGCGCAGCCACAACTGTTCGAGGCCGATGTCAGCCTGCTGCTGGATCAGGATGAACTGCTCCAGGAAGAAGTCTTCGGCCCGTGCACCGTGGTAGTCCAGGTCGCGGATGAGGCTGAACTGCTGCGCGCCGTCGGTGCCTTGCGTGGCCAGCTGACCGCCACACTACTGGCCGACGAGGCAGACCTGGCGGCGTTCGGCCAACTGTTCGGTGCGCTGGAAGTGAAGGTCGGCCGGGTGCTGCTCAATGGCTATCCGACCGGTGTCGAGGTCTGCGATGCAATGGTCCACGGCGGGCCGTACCCAGCGACCTCCGATGCCCGTGGTACCTCGGTCGGCACCCTGGCCATCGATCGCTTCCTGCGTCCGGTGTGCTACCAGAACGTGCCCGATGCCTTGCTCCCCGCGGCCTTGCAGAACGCCAACCCGCTGGGCATCCAGCGCCTGGTCGATGGCAAGCACAGCGCTGCGGCCCTGGACTGATTACGGAGGCATTGGCATGACAGAAGCCAGACGCTACGACGCGCAGATACTTACCACGTTCGTCGAGCAGCTGTTTGAAACAGCCGGCGCCGATAGCGAGGTCGCCCGAGTGGTGACCCGCGTCCTGCTCGAAGGCGAGCTGCTCGGCCATCGTACCCACGGCCTGAACCTGGTCAGCCGCTATATCGGTGGCATGCGGGCAGGGCAGGTCAAGGCCAGCGCCAGCCTGCTCGAGCAGGTTTCGGACAGCGGTATTTCGGCGCTGTTCGACGGTCACTATGTGCTCGGCCCGTACTGTGTCAGCCGCGCCCTGGACTGCGCGGCCAAGGGCGCCACGCAGCAGGGCATCGGCATTGCCGTGGTGCGTCGTGCTGCGCACATCGGTTGCCTCGCCGCTTACTTGAAGCCGTTCACCGACCGCGGCCTGGTGGCCATGGTGTATTCCTCGGACCCGTCGGTGGGGCTGGTCTGTGCCCACGGCGGCATCGACCCGATCTACACGCCCAACCCGATTGCCGCCGGCATTCCTACCGCCGATGAGCCGATCCTGCTGGATGTGAGCATGTCCACCGTGACCCTGGGCCTGGTCGGCCAGTGCCGCGAGGCCGGCCGCACACTGCCGCACCCGGTGCTGATGAGCAACGACGGGCAACTGAGTGACGATCCCGGTGATTTTTTCACCACGCCACCCGGCAGCATCCTGCCGTTAGGTGGTCGGGAATTCGGCCACAAGGGCTTTGCCCTGGCGCTGCTGGTCGAGGCCCTGACCTCCGGGCTGGCGGGCCATGGGCGCAAGGACGCGCCCGATCAGTGGGGCGCTTCGGCCACGGCGGTGGTGATCGATCCGCGCTTTTTTGGCGGGCTGGAGGCGTTCACCGCAGAAACCTCGTTCCTCGGCCAACTGATCCTCGCCAGCCGCCCGGTGGACCCCGAGCGTCCGGTGCGCCTGCCCGGACAGGCCGGTCTGAAATTGCGCAAGCACGCCCTGAGCGAAGGCTTGAGCTTGGCACCGCAACTGGTTGATGAACTCGACCAGCTGGCCGCGCAGTTGCAACTTCCCGCACTTTCACAATGACTGACAACAAGAGTGCCGACATGACAGAGCAATCGAACGCAAACGTGCCGCTGCAATTGAGCAACGATGCGGCAGTATTCAATACCGGTACCTGGGTCGGACGTGTCTGGCTGCCGGAGCAGGGCCCGGCGGTGGTGCTGGTCAAGGCCGGTGCCGTGCACGATATCAGCACCCATGTGGCGACCGTTTCGGCGTTGCTTGAAGTGGCCGATCCGGTGGCCTACCTGCGTGGGCTGCCGTTGGGCCAAGCCTTGATCGAGTTACCGGCGCTGCTGGACAACAGCGACCCGAACCAGCGCGACCCGCAGTTGCCGTGGCTGTTGGCGCCGATCGATCTGCAGGCGGTCAAGGCCGCCGGCGTGACCTTCGCCGCCAGCCTGCTGGAGCGTGTGGTAGAAGAGCAAGCCAAAGGTGACCCGGCCAAGGCCGAGGCGATTCGCGACACCCTGGCCAGCCGCATCGGCGCCGACCTGTCGCAGATCGTCCCGGGGTCGGCTCAGGCCGAGGCGTTGCGCAAGGTTCTGGTGGAGCAGGGCTTGTGGTCGCAGTATCTGGAAGTGGGCATTGGCCCGGACGCTGAAGTCTTCACCAAGGCCCAGCCGTTGTCGGCGGTCGGCCAGGGCGCCGACATCGGCATTCATCCAGGATCGAGCTGGAACAACCCGGAACCGGAAGTGGTGCTGGCGGTGTCGAGCAGCGGCTGTATTCATGGCGCTACCCTCGGCAACGACGTCAACCTGCGCGATTTCGAAGGGCGCAGTGCCTTGCTGCTGTCCAAGGCCAAGGACAACAACGCCTCGACCTCGCTCGGGCCGTTGCTGCGCCTGTTCGACGAAACCTTCAGCCTCGATGACGTGCGTAACGCCGACGTCGACCTGCGCGTCGAAGGTGAGGACGGCTTTGTCCTCCAGGGCCGCAGCTCGATGCGCCAGATCAGCCGCGACCCGCTGGACCTGGTGCAGCAGACCCTCAACGAAAATCATCAGTATCCCGACGGCCTGGTGCTGTTTCTCGGTACCCTGTTCGCCCCCAAACAGGACCGCGACCAGCCGGGTAATGGCTTCACCCATAAACGTGGCGACGTGGTGAGCATCAGCAATGCGCAACTGGGCACCCTGTGCAACCGGGTGACCACCAGCGACCAGGCGCCTCAGTGGGACTTCGGCCTGCGTGCGCTGATCGCCAGCCTGAGCCGGCGTGGCCTGCTCGACGCGGCGGTGACGGCGCGCCAGCCCTGATGATGTGTATGCCCCAAGGATGAGTGTGTCACCGATTGAAGGATCGCCCAGGCGTTGAAAACGCTGCAACAATAATAATAAAGGCCCTCAGATGAACGCACTGAAGAAGTATCAAAGCATCACGGTTGTCTTCTTGCTATTGATCGGCATCGTCAACTACCTGGACCGTAGTGCCTTGTCGATCGCCAATACCTCGATCCAGAAAGACATGATGATCAGCCCGTCGCAGATGGGCATCCTGTTGTCGGCGTTTTCCATTGCCTACGCCTTTGCGCAGTTGCCGATGGGCATGATCATCGACCGCCTGGGCAGCAAGATCGCCCTTGGTGCATCGTTGCTGGCCTGGTCGGTGGCGCAGTCGGCGTTCGGCATGGTCAACAGCTTCGCCGGGTTCATGGGCTTGCGGGTATTGCTGGGGATTGGCGAGGCGCCGATGTTTCCTTCGGCGGCCAAGGCACTCTCCGAGTGGTTCGACGCCAACCAGCGCGGCACGCCTACCGGCATCGTCTGGTCCTCGACCTGCCTGGGCCCGTGCCTGGCACCGCCGTTGCTGACGCTGTTCATGGTCAACTTCGGCTGGCGCGGGATGTTCATCATCACCGGCTTGCTCGGTATCGTCCTGGCCCTGTGCTGGCTGACCTTCTACAAGAGCAAGGCGCAGTACCTGGCCGAGCTGGCGGCCGAGGGCAAACCCTTGCCGAGCGAGGAAGCGGCACAGGTGCAGGCAGCCTCCCAGGCACCGAAGGCTTCGTATTTCGCCGGCTGGCTCGACCTGTTCAAGCACCGCAGCACCTGGGGCGCGATTCTGGGGTTCATGGGCGTGATCTACATGCTCTGGCTGCACCTGACCTGGCTGCCTGGTTACTTTGAGCGCGAGCATGGGCTGAACCTGTACAAGACCGCCTGGGTAGTATCGCTGGCTTATGGTTTCGGCGCGGTCGGCACCATTGTCGCCGGGCGCTTCTGTGACCTGCTGGTACGCCGCGGCATGAGCATCCTGGCCAGCCGCAAGTTCAGCGTGATCACCGGGCTGGTGCTGGCGGCGCTGTTCACCTTGCCGTTGTCGTACGTCAGCGGGTTGACCGGCTGCATCATTCTGCTGTGCCTGGCGCTGTTCAGCATCAACATGGCCAGTGCCACGGCGTGGATGATCGTCAACACCATCGTCGACAGCCGCCGGGTGGCGTCGTTCGGTTCGATCCAGAACTTCGGCGGCTACATCGCCGGTTCCGTGGCACCGATCGTCACCGGCTTCAGCATCCAGTACTCGGGGTCGTTCAACACCGCTTTCATGATCAGTGCGATCGTGGCGCTGTGTTCGGCGCTGGCCTACTTCCTGTTGCTCAAGGCGCCGATCGGCAGTGCCGAGCCTGTGCCTGAGCATATCGTCGGGGTGACTGAGTAGGTCAATTGTGGCCGAACGCATGGCTGGCTGTGCGTTTCGGTAATACTTGTGGGAGCTGGCGAAGCCGGCGATCGACCGCACAGCGGTCGCAAAACCCGGCTGCGGTTTGTTGTGGTCTGCAGCGGCCCCTCGCCGGCTTCGCCAGCTCCCACAGGTTCAAGGTAGCCAGGTCATCTGTAGCGGATTACCGCTTACGCGCCTTTGCCAGCATCTCATCCAGCTGCGCAATCAGATCGTCTGCATCCACCTCGTGCCATTCCCCGGCCTCAGCCTCGGCGATCATCTGCACCAGCCCAGGGCTGTACTGCTCCCCGCACTCAGCCGGCTCAGCCCCCAGGTCATAACCGATCATGAACAACGCTTGTTCGAGGGCGCGCAGGGTCTGTGCCGGGGTGGTGCCTTGGCGGAAGCGGCTGGCCGCCGTCAGCGGATGCGCGGCTACCTGCGCCAGCACAAAACTGGCGTTGATGTTCCAGCGCGCATGGTGCGCACCGGAGCGCAGGCGTTTGAAATGCAACGAGCCGGTACTCGGGTTGCGGCGTTTCGGCGCCAGCGAGGAGTCGCTTTCCTTGGCGGCCGCCCAGGGGAAATCAAGCGCCGCCGGGACCTTGCCGAGGCCTTTCGCCTGGCAGTACTTCACCACCAGCAAACCGAGTGCCGCCGCCACCCGGCTGTCGTAGATAACGAAGTCCGGGCAGATCAGCGAATAGATCTTGGTCATGCCCGAATTGAAACGCAGCGCCTTCGAGCACAGTACCGGTGCTGCCGGGTCCTGGTTGATCAGCGCTGCCTTGACCTCCAGCAGCATGCGCGCCAGGCCTGCCTCGTTAGCCTTGAGCCACTCGGCGTTGCGCGCCGTGACGCCGCCCCAGGCCATGACATCGAGCGCGGCCTGCAACATCAGGGCATCGTCGCTGCCTGCGGCCAGCAGGTCATCGCGCAAGGCGTCCAGCGCTTTTGCATTGCTGGCCGAACACACCCCGGGCGCAAACCCCAGGCGGGTGTTGCCCGGATGATTCCAGGCGTAGGCCTGGTAAGCGCCATAGAGGCTGTCACAAGACCAGATCATGCCCGAGCGCCGATCAATATAGGCGTGCTTGATCAGGGCCGGGGACTCGAGTTCACCCGCCAGCCATTCGATGAATTCGGCGACGTGGGGCAGGGTGGCGTAGGCGACTTTGGACTTCATGAACGGCTCCTGTGGGTTGGCGGCTGTAATCGCAGAATTGCGTGCCAACGAGGAGATGCTATCGTCTGTCAGAACCACTTTTTGTCCCTATGGTGATGTCTTTGGCAGGTCAGCGCACGTATACCGAAATTCACTATGAAGAACGCCGATCGGCCCTGCGAAAAATCCTTCAGCGCGAAGGGGTGCCGATGTCGACCGCCGACCTGCATACGGCGGTGACCAAATGGCACAACACCAGCTACCACATCAAAACCACGCGCCTCGATCTCAAGGCCCTGACCACCGCGACCCTGGTGGCGCCAGCGCAGAGCCCCAGCCCGAAATCGAAGTACTGGAAGCTGGGCCGAGGCAGCTTCGACCTCGCGCTCTCGCCGTCGGAGTCGATGACCCTGACGGCAATCTTCCAGCATGCTGATCGCTTCGGCTTTCGCACTGAGACCGAGCAGCTGACCAAGCTGCGCGACTACGCCAACTCGGCGATTCGTACCCACGCCACGCGCAACCTGGTCGCCGAGGGACGGATCACTACCGGCACGCGCTTCACGGTGCTGCAGCCGGGCAACTACGCCACCGAACATCTGGCGACCATTCAGGAGGCGATGCTCGCGGACTGCGACCTGGAGGTTGTGTACCGTCCCAGGGATGCCGGTGATGTCCCGTGTACCTACCACCTCAAGCCCTTGATGCTCTCGTACCAGGACTCGAATGTTTACCTCACGGCCTACATCGCCAGCGAAACCTGGCCACAGGGCCATGAACCTGAACCTGACACACCACGCGGCAAGTACAGCAGCAACGGCCCCGGCAAGACCTGCGCGTTGATGCTGCACCGCATGCTCGGCGTACGCACGACGTTCCTGAAAATACCTGATCAAGCCGCTTTCGATGCGGGCTCGCTCGCCGTGCAGAAAGACCTGATGACGATTCACGGTGACACGCCTATCCACTTGCAGCTGCGCCTGAGTCCGAACCTGCTCAACCGTTTGACCGAGAACCCTCTGGATCAACATCAGCAGGTAACCACGGACGCGCAGGGCGGGACACTTGAGTGCCGGGTCATGGACACCCAGGGGCTGCGCCTGTTCCTGTTGAGCAATGCCGCCGATATCGAAGTAATGGCGCCAGGGTACTTGCGTGAGCATGTACGTCACACCCTGGCGACTGCGCTAGAACGCTATCACAACAGCCCGTGAAGGGCTGGCCTCGGTTCTTTATTTCCAAGGGCTATACGTATGTAGCCAACGGGTCTTGCGCCATAAACCGCGGTGCTTGCCGGTTTGCGGGGTTAGCGTTTAGCTAGTCGGTGGTGTGGGCTCCCCACTGGGGTAACCCGTTCGATCAAGCCGACAACCAGGTGAAGACGATGAGCACACCCGTGGATCTGAAAGCCTTGAAAGCGCGCCAGCAGGCTGCATGGGCCAGCGGCGACTACGCGGTGATTGGCACAACCTTGCAGCTGGTTGGCGAACGATTGGCCGAAGCCTGCGACTTGCGCTGGGATGAAAAGGTGCTTGATGTGGCCGCTGGTAACGGCAACGCCACCCTTGCCGCAGCGCGGCGCGGTTGTCAGGTGACCTCCACCGATTACGTGCCCGAGCTGCTGAAACGAGGAGAAGAGCGCGCCCGGGCCGAACACCTGAACGTCGTGTTCCAGGGTGCCGATGTTGAAGCACTGCCTTTCTCCGATGGCGCCTTCGATGCGGTCATCTCGACCTTCGGGGTGATGTTCGCCCCCGATCAGGCGCAGGCGGCGAGTGAACTTGGCCGGGTGTGTCGCTCGGGTGGGCGTATCGGCCTGGCAAACTGGACACCCCAAGGTTTTGTCGGGCAAATGTTCAAGACCCTCGGACGCCATGTTCCACCGCCTGCCGGAGCGCTGCCGCCCTCGCGCTGGGGCGATGAAGAACAGCTGCGCGAGCTGTTTGGCGCCAACATCGGCGCGCTGAATGTCAGCCGCCAGCATTTCAATTTCCGTTATCGCTCGCCGGCGCATTTCATCGAGGTGTTCAGGACCTGGTATGGCCCGGTGCACAAAGCCTTTGCCTCACTGGAAAGTGACGCCGCTGCGGCGCTGGAAAAGGATCTGACGCAGCTGCTCAACGACAACAATGTGGCAGGCCCCTCGTCGCTGGTGGTGCCAAGTGAATACCTGGAGGTAGTCATCAGCCGACGCTGAACCCGACCTGATAGTCCCGTCACGCATTTGAGCGAGGTACGCAATGGGTCGGCAAACAACTCCGGGCGTAGTGGCGTTCACCGCGATGGCCTGCCTCTGGGCAGGCTGCGGCTCGGCAGCGCCCCAGCTTGATGATCAGGCCATTGCCGATAGCTATATCTATCTGCTCGGGCGTTTACATGTCACGCGCCAGCAGCAACTCGACTTCAAGGAAGGCTTCAAGTGGAACGTGCTGGTGCACCGCGAGCCTGGCGCGGTGGACTGGCCGAACCCCAACCTCGATGTCGCCTATTCCGAGGCCTGGGTGGCGGTGGACGAGAGCAGTTGCACGATTGTCACGGTGCCGCAAATCCAAGGCCGCTACTTTACCGTTCAGTTCCTCAACGGTTGGGGCGAGACGCTGGCCAACATCAATGAACGGCTTTTTCCCCAACAGCCCTACGGTGAGTTTGCCGTGTGCCTGCGCGGTGCTGAGGTCAAGCTGCCCGACGGCGTGACCCGGCGCATCGATCTGCCGGTCAGGCATTCGCGCATCCTCACCCGCATTGCGTTGAGCAACGATCGGGACGGCGCCATTGCCTTGCAGCAGAAATTCAAGCTCACCGCCACCGGCAACCCGAAACTACCTGACATCCCCGCAACGCCAATCTTCGCGCTGGAGAAACTGCCGGGGGTAGAAGCCTTTGATGCCGCCAACGTGGCGCTGGATAGTGAACCCGATTTGAATCCTGGTCTTGAAGCCATTGGGCAGACCGCGCGTGATGTAGCCGCAGCAATACAGGACCCCGCGCAGCGCACTCGCGTCGACCAGGTAATTCACAAGGTGGCCTTCCCGGCGTTTGCCAAAGCCGGGGAAATCATCGGGCATGGAACGGTGCAAAACGGTTGGGCCCGTCCCGGTGTCGTCGGCGAGTACGGGCTCGACTATGTCGCGCGAACCCTGGTCAACCACGGCGGTATCTGGGCCAACATCAAGCCCGAAGTGCTGTACTACCGCGGTGGCAGCGACGCCTCAGGCGCGGAACTGAAGGGCGACAATGTCTATACCATGACGTTTGCGGCCGACGCGTTACCCACCCGCTTTGCCAAGTACTTCTGGTCAGTGATCGCTGTCGATAGCGTACGTTTCCGCGTGCTGCCGAACCCCATGAAACGCTACCTGCTCAATGAACAGACCCACCCGACGGCAAACCCGGATGGCTCGCTCACCCTGTACTTCGCTGCAGAGAAACCGGCCGATGCGCCAGAGGGGAACTGGCTGCCGACACCCAAAGGCTCGACTTATCGCCTGACCTTGCGCTTTTACGGTCCGCTGGACGGGGTGGCCAACGGCACCTACTACCCGCCGGCGCTGGTCAAACACCAGTGATCCGCTGCAACAAGATCAGTTCGACGTTACGTCGGGTTGTGGCACGGCGGTGTCAGTGCGTTTGAACTTGATGCGCCTGCTCCAGGCGATTGCCGGGCGTTCGAACAGTACGTAGGCGATGGCGGCGAAGAGGATGCAGGTCGCAATGATCAGCACGGTTGCGAGCAGATCCGAGGCGATGCTGGTCGGCATGAAACGGCGGAAAACCCGCATGAACGAGCCTGTCACCGGTGAATGAAACAGATACAGGCTGTAGGAGATCAAGCCGATCTTTTGCACCGGGTAGCTGGAGACAAAGCCCAGCGTCGCGGATTTAGTCACCAGGAAGCAAAACGCAACGCCGGTCAATCCGGCCGCTATGGCGAATGTATTGTTCGTGGCGACGCCAATCAGCAGCACCACCGCGCAGTAGCCCACGGCGATAGAGCGGCTTTGCGCTGTGCCGTTCAGGGCTTGCGCGCACAGCACCCCAGCCATGAAGCTGAACCAGAAGCCGATAAATCCACCTTGCCAGCCGATCGACTGAACCAGCCCGGTGGGCCACAGCAGCGCCAACAGGGCACTGGTCCAGATCGCCAGGTTTCGGGCGTTGAAGGTCTGCTTGCCTCTGGCTTGATCAGCCAGCCACAGCAGCAGGGCAAAGGCGATGTAGAACTGCACCTCGACACACAGTGTCCAGAACACCGTCATGATGTTGTTGATACCCAGGAAACCCTGCAGAAACAGCAAGTGCCCGAGAATGTCGGTGACGCTGGGTATCGCAATATCGCTTTGCCCGAACATGTGTTTGGTGGCAATCACCGAGACTCCCAGGGCAACGGCGGCATAATAGGGCGGGGCCAGGCGGACAAAGCGACGGGCAACAAAGTTTGCAGCATTCACCCTGTTCATGGGCACGTTGAAGGTGGTGGCCGCCATGACGATGCCGCTCAACACGAAAAAGATCGGTACGCCCAGGTGGCCGGCATCAAACACTGCAGCTTTCACCCAGCTGGGAATGGCGGCAAGCAGGGTCGGAATGTGATTGCCTTCGGACATGTGATACAGAACCACCCAAAAGGCGGCAAAGCATCGTAGTGCGTCAATCAGGGCAAGACGATGCTTGTCGTCCGTGGTGATTCCACCCATTCCCGTCACTCCTTGCGCGTGCTGCAGCTGTCGATCAGAACGTTCGGCCACTGAGCCGAAAGCTTAGCAGTTGGAATGGCCTGTCAAGGTTGCCAACCTGGCCGTCGCTGGGTGACCCTGGTCGCAGAAATTTGAAATGCACGGCGGAGCCCGCTAGAGTCGCGCCCCGATCCGGCCAATGCTGCCGGGCGTTCGTGGTGAAAAGGGGCCGCAGGTGAACCAACAGACATTGTCCAAGCGCCTGGAGCGCGTGGCGGCGCATGTGCCAGCCGGTGCGCGCCTGGCCGATATCGGCTCGGACCACGGCTACCTGCCGGTAGCGTTGATGCGCCGTGGAGCGATTGCCGCGGCGGTGGCCGGGGAGGCGGCCTTGACGCCGTTCCGTTCCGCAGAGCGCACGG
>OEPS010000354.1_pt1 | contig 16716 bp, 14 predicted proteins | sample 1539411 | NCBI WGS metagenome assembly OEPS01 (sample SAMN02671747, study PRJEB22543) | soil metagenome | biome: bacteria | place: China:Hunan Province, Lengshuijiang City | collected 2012-10-15 | depth 0.08m m
ATCGGGACCTCGTGGACCGTGTCGGTCTGCGGGGCGTACTGGATCAGCTCCATCAGCTCGTTGCGGAAGACCACCTTGCCCGGGGTCGCCGCCAGGTCCTTGCCAACCGTGAAGGCGCTCCGGTCGACCTGCTGGGGCATCCCGCGGTGCTCGATCAGATCGTTGACGAAATTGCGGAAACCCTTGATCAGGCTCACCCCGCGAGTCTCGACGGCCTTCCGCAGCGCGGCAGGATTCGAGGCGAGGAAGTTGGTGGGGGCCAGCGCGTTGACCAGCAGGCTGAGCGCGAAGTCGGCCTTGGCCTCGTCGTTGGGCTCCAGCCCGCTGGCGTGGATCAGGTCCTCGACAAAACCGGACCAGGCGAGATAAGCCTGCTCCTCGCCGAAGAACAGCGGGTTGGTGTCCCAGGCCTTGTCGGCGAAGCGGCGGTCCTTCGGGCCGGGGGCCATCGGGGCCTTGCCCTGGACCCCGAACGCCCGGGCGAGCACCCCGGCAGCACCCTTGGTGAGGTTGGCGGCGAAGCGGGTGCTGGCGTCGAAGACGGCGCCGGGGTGGGTGGCCAGCCGGCCGCCGAGGGCAAGCAGCGACGGACCGAGCGACAGCGGGTCGAGGACGTCGAACAGGCCCGCCTCGGGGCCGAGCTCGTCGACTGCTTCCTGCCAGTAGGGTCCGTCGTCGGCCCCCCCGTTGCCGGAGCCCCCGGAGCCGCCCGACCCGTTGCCGGGAGGCGGGGGTGGTGGCGGTGGGGGGGCATCCGCCCTGGCCCGGGGCGGTGTGGACGAGTGTGAGTTTGACCGCGGGGCGGGCGTCACCTTGCCGGCGGGCGTCTTGATGTCCGTCTTGATGTTCGTCGCTCGAGCCGCGTTGGGCGCCGGTGCCGCGTTGGGCGCCGGTGCCGCGTTGGGCGCCGGTGCCGCCTTAGCGGCCCGCTTGGCAGGTGGCGCGCTGTCGCCTCGTGGTGTCATCGACCTACCTCCGGCCCTGGTCAGGGCGCAGTCGTGTAGTAGCGGAACAGGATGTCGGCGACGCAGCACGGCTTCGCTGCCCCATCCGTTCCCACGGTAGCTCGGTAGGTGACCTGCACGCCGCCCTGAACGTCCTCGACGCCGGCGATCTCGATCGTCGCCCGGATCCGCGAACCCACCGGCAGCGGCGAGGGGAACCGCACCCGGTTGACGCCGTAGTTGAGGATCATCTTCGCCCCGGTAACCTGGACGACCTCGAACAGCATCCCGACCGCCATGCCCAGTTCCATGAAGCCGTGGGCGATGGTGGTGCCGAACGGGCCACTCCTGGCCCGTTCCGGGTCGACGTGGATCCACTGGTGGTCGCCGGTGGTATCGGCGAATGCATTGATCTGCTCCTGGGTAATCGTCCACCAGGAGCTGGAACCGAGGACCTTGCCCACGTAGCCACCCAGGTCGGCAACGTCGATCGTGGTGAGGACGGGAACCTGCTCGGTCTCGGCCATGCGCTGCGCCCCTTCCGTGTCGGCCGTGTAGGCCGTGTAGGCCAGGATGTTGCTTGACAAGGTTAGCAGACTGAGGGCATACTTAGCAAGAGATCTCGCCCCCCGTCGAATCGAAAAAGGAAGGAGCATCCTATGGCCGAGACTGCGGTCACCCCGCTTCAGGAAGAGGTCCTGCAGAGCATCACCACGTTCGAGGACGCCACCGTCAAGGTCGCCAAGAGCTGGGCCAAGACGCTGACGACCAGCCCGAGCAACGGCGAGCTGTTCACCGCCCCCAAGCTCGACAACTACTACAGCTTCTTCGAGCGCCTGTGGGGCGTGCAGCGTGACTTCATCGTCAACCTGCTGGAGGTCGCAACCGAGGCCGGCAAGACCGTGCCCGACCAGGTGAAGCGCACCGCCGAGCGGGTCGGCGCCACCGCCGGCGTCAAGTAATCCCGTAACCACGGCCCCCCGCCGTACCCGTGCCACGCTGCTGGGCCCCTTGGGATTGGCCCGGCAGCAGTGGCACACTGTTGAGGCGATGGACGACCTCGGCAGTTTCATTCGTACCCAGCGCCGCCTGGCCAACCTGACGCTTCGCGAACTGGCCGAGCTGGCCCGGGTGTCGAACCCGTACCTGAGTCAGATCGAGCGGGGGCTGCACCAGCCCTCGGTCCGCGTGCTGCGGTCGATCGCCACCGCGCTCAACCTGTCGGCCGAGACGCTGCTCGCCCAGGCGGGACTGATCGACAGCGTGGCCGGCACCAAGACCGGCGCGAACCACACCGGGAACACCGAGCGGGCGATCCGCCTCGACCCGGCCCTCACCGAGGCCCAGAAGGAAGCGCTGCTGGGCGTCTACCGGAGCTTCCTGGCCGACTCCCACTAAAGCGCCGGCTTGCTGAGCGGAGGTCCGCGTGGCTACTCCCCCTGGCGGTCCAGGAAGTCGTAGACCTCGCTCAGGTCGACCCCGGCGAAGGCGCCCGCCGGGAGGGTCGCCATCACGTAGCCGTGCACCCGAGCGGCCGGCCAGGCCCTCCCCTGCCAGCGGGCGGCGACGTCCGCCGGAGGTAGGCGGCAGCAGTCCCCGTCGGGGCAGCGCGACACCCGCCGCTGGATTGAGTCGTGGCCGCGGAACAGCCTGGCGTCGGCGGCCCGGCAGCCGAGGGTGATCGCCTCCGGCGGCGTGACGTCGGTCTCGACGTGGGTCGAGCACCAGAACTCCCCGGCCGGGGTCATTGTGTACTGGGCGTACTCGTCGAACTTGTCGTGCGACTGGAACGCCTGCCGGGTACCCCACTGCCGGCAGATCCGCTGGCCCTCGATCACGCCATCGGCATCGGCGGGGAACGGGACGCCGTCGTTCTCGTACGCCTTCCAGATCACGCCCTCGGCGTCCGCCCGCTGGAAATGCATCCGTACCCCAAGGTGATGGGTGGCCAGGTTGGTCAGCCGGTGGGCGGCCATCTCGTAGGAGATGTAGAAGACCTCCTTCAGGTCCTCGGCGGACAGGTCACCCTGGGCGGCCGCCGCCTGCATCAGGGCGACCGTCGGCTGCTCCGGCGCCAGCACCGCCCCGGCGAAGTAGTTGGTCTCCACCCGCTGGCGGAGGAAGTCGCCGAAGTCGGTGGGATCGGAGTGGCCGAGGGCGAAGTGGCCGAGGGTCTGGAGCACGACCGACCGGGCCGCCCGGGTCGGCAGCGTGTTGCGCTGGTGGACGTAGATCCGGTGGCGGGCCATGTCGGCCACCGAGTCAACCGACGCCGGCAGGTCCTGGACCCGGTGCAGGGTGAAGCCGAAGTGGCCGACCAGGTCGGTCAGCGTCCGCTCGGATACCGCCCCGACCCCGCCGTAGCCCGCGGCCGACAGCGCTGAGGCTGCCGCACGTTCGATCTCGGGGAAGTAGTTGTCCCGTGCCCTCATCTCTGCCCGGAGGGCGGCGTTGGCTCGCCGGGCGTCGAAGGCGGCGCCCTGGGCAGGGGGCGGCGGCGGGGTCACCCGGACCTCCCCCGGCGACGTGGCCTTGAGCGCCCCGAACAGGGCGAGAACGTGCTCCATGAACTCCGGCGGCACCTGCCGGGACGGCTTGAGCGGCGGGAGACCGAGCCCCTCGTAGAGCGGGTCCTCCTGCGCTCGGAGCAGATCGACCTCGAGCCTGGCCCGGCGCGAGAGCGGCTCGGCGGTCATCAGTTCCGCCGGAGCCACCGAGAGTGCGGAGGCGAGGTCCTCGATCAGCGACAGCCGGGCCTCCCGCTTCCCGTTCTCGATCAGCGAGAGGAACGAGGCGGCCTTCCCGACCCGGTCGCCCAGGGCGTCCAGCGTCAGCCCCCGCGCCTTGCGCAGTTGGCGGAGACGCTGGCCGAAGACCAGGCCGTCGACTCGGACACTCATCGCAGTTAATTTTGCCCAGAAATCCGCGTTCTGGCAAGAATCCAAGAAATTAACTACATCAAGAGTCTGCATACTCTCCCAACCAGTAAATATTCTGGGTACCTGAGGTTAACAAGGCGCGAACAAGCACGGACCAAGGGGGCACGATGAAGGCGGACCAGCTGGAGCGGGGAGTCGAGGTGCTCGAGGAACTGGCCCCGGCGGGCCCTGGAATGGACGGCGCCCTGGCGGCCGTGCTGACCCCCGATGCACTGGCCTTCGTCGCCGAGCTGCAGCGGCGGTTCAACCCGCACCGGCAGCGCCTGCTCCGAGCCCGGGCCGAGCGCCAGCGCCACCTCGACTCCGGAGAGTGGCCGGAGTTCAACCAGGCTACCCGCTGGATCCGGGACGCCGACTGGCAGGTCGGCGACGTGCCCAAGGACCTGCAGGACCGGCGTGTCGAGATCACCGGCCCGACCGACCGCAAGATGATGATCAACGCCCTGAACTCCGGAGCGAAGGTGTTCATGGCCGACTTCGAGGACGCCCTCTCGCCGACCTGGGAGAACGTGGTCACCGGCCAGCGGAACCTCCAGGACGCGGTCCGGGGCACCCTGTCGTTCGAGTCCCCCGACGGCCGCCGGTACCGGGTCAACGCTCAGCATGCGGTGCTGTGCGTGCGGCCCCGCGGCTGGCACCTGACCGAGCGCCACCTGCTCGTCGACGGCGAGCCGGTCTCGGCCAGCCTGTTCGACTTCGGCCTGGCGTTCTTCCACAACGCCCGGGAGCTGCTCGACCGGGGCTCCGGCCCGTACTTCTACCTGCCGAAGCTGGAGGACCACCTGGAAGCCCGGCTGTGGAACAAGGTGTTCGTCGCCGCCGAGGAGGCGCTGGGCCTGGAGGTCGGGACCGTGAAGGCGACGGTGCTGATCGAGACCGTGCTCGCCGCCTTCGAGATGGAGGAGATCCTCTGGGAGCTGCGGGACCACGCCGCCGGGCTCAACGCCGGGCGCTGGGACTACATCTTTTCGATGATCAAGAAGTTCCGGGTGCACCCCGGCTTCGTCCTGCCCGACCGTGCGCAGGTGACGATGACCGTGCCCTTCATGCGGGCCTACACCGAGCTGCTCGTGGCGACCTGCCACCGGCGGGGAGCGTTCGCCATCGGGGGCATGGCCGCCTTCATCCCGAACCGCCGGGACCCGCAGGTCACCGAGGCCGCCCTGACCAAGGTGCGGGAGGACAAGCTGCGGGAGTCCGCCGACGGCTTCGACGGGACCTGGGTGGCCCACCCGGACCTGGTGCCGGTCGCCCTGGAGGTGTTCAACGCGGCCCTCGGCCCCCGGGCCAACCAGCTGGGGAGGCTGCGGGAAGACGTCTCGGTGACCAGCCGGGAGTTGCTGCACGTCGACCACCCGGGCAGCGGGGTCACCGAGCAGGGCCTGCGCAACAACGTGTCGGTCGGCATCCGCTACCTGGAGTCGTGGCTGCGGGGGGTAGGGGCGGCGGCAATCAACAACCTGATGGAGGACGCCGCCACCTCGGAGATCTCCCGGGCGCAGATCTGGCAGTGGTGCTACCACGGGACCCGGTTGGACGACGGGCGGGCGGTCACGCCGGCGCTGGTCCGTGGCCTGATCGACGAGGAACTGGCTGCCCTGCGCTCCGTCATGGGGGCGGCGTTTGACGCCGGCCGGTTCCCCGAGGCCCGGGCGATCTTCGAGCAGGTCGCCTTGGAGGAGCCGTTGGCCGACTTCCTGACCCTGCCCGCCTACGAGCACCTGTCGTGAGCCCGTCGAGTAGCAGCCGCACCATTCGCACGTCCCAAGCCGGCCGCCGGAAGGACCGAACCGCAGTGAAGGAGGCAGTGATGTTGAGCGTGGCGCAGGACCGGGAGATGCAGGGCGAAGCGCTGGAGGCGGAGTGGGCCGCCGAAGAGCGCTGGGAGGGGAGCCGCCGCGATTACACCGCCGCCGAGGTCGTCGGGTTGCGCGGGTCGGTGCCGGTCGAGCACAGCTTGGCCCGGGCCGGGGCGGAGCGCCTGTGGGCCGCGCTGCGCCGCGAGGATTACGTCCACGCCCTCGGGGCGATGACCGGCGGGCAGGCGGTCCAGATGGTGCGGGCCGGGCTGCAGGCGATCTACGTGAGTGGGTGGCAGGTCGCCGCCGACGCCAACCTCTCCGAGCACGTCTACCCTGACCAGAGCCTGTACCCGGTTTCCAGCGTGCCGTCGCTGGTGCGGCGGATCAACAACGCCCTGCTCAGGGCGGACCAGATCGAGTGGGCAGAGGGCGGGCTGACCCGGGACTGGATGGTGCCGGTGGTAGCCGACGCCGAGGCCGGGTTCGGCGGGCCGCTGAACGCCTACGAGCTGATGCGGGCGATGATCGAGGCCGGGGCGGCCGGGGTCCACTTCGAGGACCAGCTGGCCGCCGAGAAGAAGTGTGGCCACATGGGCGGCAAGGTGCTGGTGCCGACCGCCCAGCACATCCGGACACTGAAGGCGGCCCGGCTGGCGGCCGACGTCGCCGGGGTGCCGACGGTGCTGATCGCCCGGACGGACTCGCTGGGGGCGACACTGGTCACCTCCGACGTCGACCCGCGCGACGCCGGGTTCCTGACCGGTGAACGCACACCGGAGGGCTTCTTCCGGGTGCGGGCGGGGATCGAGGCGGCGATCGCCCGGGGCCGGGCCTTCGCCCCCTACGCCGACGTCGTGTGGTGCGAGACGGCGACCCCGGACCTGGACGAGGCCCGGCGCTTCGCCGAGGGCGTGCTGGAGGAGTACCCGGGCAAGCTGCTGGCCTACAACTGCTCTCCGTCGTTCAACTGGCGCAAGCACCTGGACGAGGCAACGATCGCCCGGTTCCAGAAGGAGCTGGGGGCGATGGGCTACCGGTTCCAGTTCATCACCCTGGCCGGCTTCCACGCCCTGAACGTGTCGATGTTCGAGCTGGCGTCGCAGTACGCCGCCCAGGACATGACCGCCTACCTGGCGGTGCAGGAGCGGGAGTTCGCACTGGAGCCTGAGGGCTACACGGCGACCCGCCACCAGCGGGAGGCGGGGGCCGGGTACTTCGACGAGATCGCCAAGGTTGTGAGCGGGGGCGCGGCGACGACGCTGGCGCTGGAGGGTTCGACCGAGCGGGCCCAGTTCGAGGGCCGCAGGCGGCTCGCCAGCTGAACGAGTCCTATTTTCGAAAAGGCGTGAGTGGCGTTTGGCCGCCGCAGGCAACTGTCCTGTTTTCCGGCGGAATCCGCCTGCTATCAGGACAGTGGGATCTGCCCGCCGCGGCGGCCACAAGCAGCGGGGCTGAGATCCGGGCCGACTGAGCAGAAACGGGCGTGATCACACCCCTGGCTGCTCACTCACCCCGGAAACGCCCTACCGGCGAGCCGCACCTCGGCAACCTCATTGGCGCGATCCGGCCGGCGCTGGAGCTCGCCGAACAGTACGACGCGATGTACTTCATCGCTGACTAACCATGCGCTAACGGTTCTCCGCGACCCTGAGCTGCTGCGTCACTACTCCCGCTCCGTGGCGGCCACCTGGATCGCGGCGGGCCTCGACCCCGAGCGCATCACCATGTACCGACAGTCCGACGTACCGGAGACATTCGAGCTGGCCTGGGTGTTGTCTTGCGTGACGGGTAAGGGGCTGATGAATCGCGCTCACGCCTACAAGGCAGCGCGGGACAAGAACGCCGAAGCGGGCAAGGAAGACCTTGACGCGGGCATCAACATGGGACTGTACAACTACCCCGTCCTGATGGCTGCCGACATCCTTCTCATGGATTCCGACGTCGTGCCGGTCGGCAAGGACCAGTCACGGCACGTCGAGTACGCCGCCGATATCGCCGGCTCGTTCAATCACCTGTTCGGCGGTGAGCATCACAAACTGAAAATTCCTCAGCTGGTCATGCCGGAAGCCGACACCAGCAAGATGCTGCCCGGTATCGACGGCCGCAAGATGAGTAAGAGCTACGGCAACACCATCCCACTGTTCGTCAGCGAGTCGCAGCTCAAGAAGCTGGTGCGGCGCATCCCCACTGACAGCACGCCCGTCGGGGACCCGAAGGACCCGGACAGCTCGTCGGCCTTCCAGGTCCTCGAGCAGTTCGCCGCGCCCGACGTCACCGCCGACACGCGCAAGCGCCTCGAAGCCGGCGGCATGGGCTGGGGTGACCTGAAGAACCTGCTGTTCGAGGTACTCAACGACCAACTGGGACCACTGCGTGCCCGCTACGTCGCGCTCATGGAATCGGGCAGCGAACTGGACGACGTGCTCACGGCCGGAGCTGAGAAGGCACGCGCTCGCGCTCGGCTGGTGCTGAACAACGTGCGTGAGGCGACCGGCATCCAGTAGGCGGGGCATGCAGGTGGGCTCTGCAACGCCTTCTTTGTAACGTGAAGGGTCAAATAGAGCCGCCACGTTCCAAAGAACGATCTTGCCGGCGGGAGAGCGGGGCCGGGGTCCGGGGCCCCAGACCGTCAGGCAGGCCCAGCCCGCTGCTCGTACTCCCCTGCCCCCGTGGCGAAAACATGGCGGGAGGAGCCGTCGGCGGCGGTGAGGGTCAACAGCCAGGCCTCCCTCCCGCGCGGCCCGTCGTGGACGAGCACCGGCTCGGCCACCGAGCCCCCATCCGGCCCCAGCTGGGCAGCCCGACGCTTGGCCCCGGCGCTACTCAACCCGGTGACCGCATGGGCGGCGTCGTCGGCAGGGGCTCGAAGCTCCCCGACCGTGGCGAGCTGCCCGTCCGGGAGCACGCGGGCGACGGCAAGCACCAGCCCGTCCCGGTAGCCGGCCACGAGCCAGTAGTCGAGGCTGCCATCCAGCCCGACCACCGGCTCCGGTGCTCCGGCAACCAGCTCCTGCCGACCCACCACCGGCGAATCGAATGCCTGCTGGGCGACCGCGCCGATCAGGCGGTCAGGCGTGGTGGACGATCCCAAACCACATCACCGGCGACACGTTCCACGACTCCCAGTATGGCGATCCCGGGCTGCACTGATCCGGGTTCCACGGCCATGGGTCGTAGATGTACAGCATGCGGCCGTCGCCGCCGAGCAGGGTGATGGCGAAGTTGTCGGAGTAGCCCACGCAGACCCGGTAGTGGTGGGGGACCTGGGTGAACAGCGGGCGGTTGGCCGAGATTTCGGTCACCGCGTCGGCGAACTGCTGGTCCCGGCTGGCCCCGCCATCAAACGTCAGCAGCAGCGTGGCGTCGGTCAGCAGCTTGAAGCCCGACGTCAACCCGGCCCCCGTGGTGCCGCCTTGGGCGGCGCTGGTCCCCATCGGCCCGGCGATCTGGTTCTGGGTGTAGTTCCAGCCGTAGTGCTCGAGCAGCATCTGCGCGCTGGCGTCGACGCAGAAGTAGTCGAGGATCTGCGCGTAGTGGGTCAGCCCGATCGGACTGTCCGGGCAGTACGGCGACAGCAGCACCTGCTGGCTGGTGACCAATGGGAAGTGGAGCAGCTCCGGCGCCTCGGCCGCCGCGGCGATCGCGGCCTCCGACCGGGCGAAGGCCTCCAGCCGCTCGTCCACCCCTGCCAGCGACTCCAGCATCGAGTAGCTGGCGACCTGGTTGTCGGTGTCGTCGGAGGGGAGGACGGGGTTGCCACTCGAGGCGTCGAAGAGGCCGGTTGCCCGCTCGGAGCCTACCCGGTAGGCGAGTTCCACGGCCAGCTTCGGGTAGGCGTAGCAGACGAGGCGGGAGGACTCCACGATGGCATCGGGAGCGCTGGCGTGCAGGGCGTTGACCGCCAGACGCACCGCGGCGCCCGGCTCCCATCCCGGAGCCCCATGGCTGACCGAGACCAGCGGGCTTCCGAGCGCTCGGTGAGCCGCCGTGCGGATTGTCCCGACGACGCCCTCGGGGCCTTCCAACAAGTAGTCGTGGAACAGCGGCTCCCCGTTCGTGTCGTGGACCGGGATTGGACTGGAGGCAAGCTTGGCCCCCCTGGCCGACTCCGAGCCACGGAGCCGGGAGGCCGAGAACTCCCGGTGGGCCAGCGAGGCCACCGATCGCGTGAACGTCGTGCTCAGATGATGAGCGGAGACGTCGCCACCCTGGTACCTGGCCATCTGCCACCTCCCGAGATCAGGCCCGGCCGAGCGGGGCGAGAACCCTCCGTTCCTTCCGACCTGGGCGCTTTTTATGTGACCTCAGCAGTAAGCCAGTCCGCCCCCCGGCTGAACAATCCTGCCAGTACGAACATCGGCGTGGGGAGGCAGGCACCACCGTCGGCGGCTATGGGGTGGTGCCAGAAGGGTGTGGTCAGGCGGCGGAGCAACCAGGCGACAGTAGACTTTTCCGGGAACCCTTGGCGATGTCAGCGAGCGGTCGGGGGGCCGGGGCAGATGGGCGACGCGGGGAGCAACGGGGGCGACCTGCAGGTTCGCCTCCTGGGTGGATTCCGGGTCGCGGTCGGGACCCGGGTCATCGCAGACGGCAGCTGGCGGCTGCGCAAGGCGAGCCACTTGGTCAAGCTGCTCTGCCTGGCGCCGGGCCATCGCATGCACCGTGAGCAGCTGATGGACGTGCTGTGGCCCGACCTCAACCCCGATGCCGCCGCCAACCAGTTGCGGAAGGCGGTCTACGCCGCCCGCCGGTCCATCGACCCCAACGCCGGCGGACCCTCCCCGTACATCGGCTTCGTCGCCGAGACGCTGTCGTTGCCGGCGGGCGTCTGGGTCGACGTCGACCACTTCGAGCGGGCCGCGGACGAGGCGCGGCGCACGAAGGACCCGGCCGCGTACCGCATTGCGGCGGCGCTCTACGGCGGGGACCTGCTCCCCGAGGACCGGTACGAGGACTGGGCGGTGCGGCGTCACGACGACCTTCACAGCGAGTACGTTTCGCTGCTGATCGAGCTGTCCGACCTGCTGTCGGCGGGCACCGACCTCGAGGGGGCACTGGCGGCGCTCGACCGGGCTGTGGTTGCGGATCCGGCCAACGAGGCGATCCACCGGCGGCTCATGCAGCTCTATGCGCTGACCGGCAGGAAGCACGATGCCCTGCGCCAGTACGACCGCTTGTTCAAGGTCCTGGCGCAGGAGGCCGGCGCCGAGCCGGATGGCGCCACCCAGCGGCTCTACGAAGAGATCCGCACCGGCGAGAACCAGGACCCGGCGATGCGAGCCGAGGTCTGGGAGCGCGTCGGCGACCTGCGGCTCCAGTCGGGCGACGCCGCCGGGGCGGCAAGCGCGTTCGAGGGTGCGCTGGCGGCCCTCCCGGCCGGCACGGACCCGCTCTGGTTGAGCTCGCTGCACCGCAAGGCGGCCCAGAGCCACCTCATGCACCACCGGGCCATCCCTGCCCAGCCACACGTGACCGCCGCCGTGACGTTTGCCCGCCGGGCGGGCGACGAGCTCGAAGCGGGGCGGGCGCGCGGCGTTGAGGCGGGCCTGTTCTGGCAGACCGGTCGCATCGACGAAGCCGAGCAGGCCGCCAGGGAGAACCTTGCAGTCGTCGAGCGGCTCGGCGAAGCCGCCGACATCGTGGCCGCCAGGGAGAACCTGGCGATCGTCTTTCACTTCAAGGGGTCGTGGCGCGATGGCGTCACCGAGGAGCTCCAACGCCGCTCGATGCTCGGCCTGCCCGGGACGGAAAACGGCGAGGCCGGAACCGGCTGGCTCGGGCGGGTGTTCGACCTCCACCACTGCATCGGCCAGTACCACCTCTACGGCGACGACCTCTTCGCCAGCGTCGAGGACTACGCCCGCCAGATCCTGGACCTCGCCGTGCGCAAGGGGGCAAAGCGGGCCCAGGCGTTTGCCTGGTGCCTGCTCGGCGAGTCGCTGCTCCTCCAAGGGCGGTGGGACGAGGCGGCGGCGTGCCTGGAGCGGAGCTGCGAGCTCCATGCAGAGTTCGGGGTCAGCTCCGGAGTGCTGCCGTGGCAGCGGCTGGGCGAGCTGTCGGCGTGCCGGGGAGACAGCGCGGCTGCCAGGGAGTTCGTGCGCCGGGGCATGGCGATCGCGGTCGTCTCGCCGATGGCTCCCCACGCCTGGGGGCGACTCTACGCCACGGCTGGCTTCGACGCCCTCGAGTCCGGCGACCCGACCGCCGCCGTGGCCGCGGTCCGGTCGGCCGCCCGTGCGGCCGCCCGTTACGGCGACTGCCCGACCTGCAGCGCGCTGATCCACCCGGTGGCAGCCGAGGTCTACGCGCTGGTGGGAGACACCGAGCGGGCGAACTGGCACGCCGCCGAGGCAGACAAGGTCGCCGGAATCTTCCAGTCCTCCGCCTGGCGGGCCATGGCCGAGACCGCTGCCGGGTCAGCCGCGTTGAGCGCCGGCGACCGCCAAGAGGCCGCCCGCCGATTCCGAGCCGGGGCCGACCTGTACGAGCAGGCCGGGCAGCCGTTCTGGTCCGCCCGGGCCAAGCGGCAGGCGGCCGAGGCGATGGACGACGGGTCGGCGCTGGACAGCGAGGCCCAGCAGGCGCTGGAGCTGTTGGGGGCGTCCCGGACCGCCCGCAAGCGGTTCTGAGCTTCGCTCGGCCCCAGGTTTTCTCCGCCTCGCCGCGCCCTGGGAATGGCCAGGGAATGGCCGCCCCCTAGATTCCTCGCGGTCAGGCGGTTTCGGGACTCAAGGGATGGAGGGACAGCGATGGGCGACGAGTACGCATCGGGTAGCTGGAAGGTGGGGGCGGGCAACGAGGAGACGTTCCAGCGGCTGTGGGTCGAGTTCCTGGAGTGGACGAAGGCCGACTGCCCCGGGTTCAAGTACGCCGGGCTGATGCAGGAGACCGGCAACCCACGCCACTTCATCTCGTTCGCCGCCTGGGAGGACGCCGAGTCGCGGGCGGCCTGGAAGCACAAGCCCGGGTTCCGGGACCGGCGGGACGCCTGCGTCTCCCTGTGCGACGACTTCCAGGGCGCCGACTACGAGTCGGCGGCCCAGGTCGGCTGAGTAGCGATCCTTCCCGGGGTCAGTTCATGCGGGAGGGCTCCGAGTCATACGGGAGGGCTCCGAGCCGCCGGGCGGGTTCATCCAAGGCAACGTCACCTCGCGCCTCCGGATGCACCTCGCCCGGCCGCTCGCGCCGCGGTCGCCAGGCGCTAGGAGACCCAACCGGAGACGGTTCCGGGCGAAGGCCCCGCCAGGCGCAGCCCCGAAAGCCACCACCACCAGGTGTGTGCGGCGACGAAGATGGCCCCGACATCGTTTGCCTCATTCGCCCATGCGTTCTCCGTAGGCCGGCGAGGCACCACAAGATGCATGAGCTGCGGGGTGTCTTCGAGCGGCTCAACCGCCAGGCTGGACGGGAAGGTGAGGCCGGTCTCGCTGGACAGTGCCGCCTTCGGGTCCTTGAGGATCCATTCCCGGTATGCAGGATCTTTCCAGATCTTGCCGATGATTGCCACCTGGATGCCATTGCGGAGCTTCTCGGCGGCCTGTGGCCGGCCCTCCCGGGTCATCCACCACCACCACCCTACGGCGAACAGGTACCAGCTGGCCATCTGCTCATAGCGAACCCATGCCTCGTCCATCGGGGGGCTCACCGGCACCACAAACCGGAATACTTCGTCCTTCTCCTGTAGAACTTCCACATGGAGCGCATCTGGCAGATCGATCACACCTTCTGCGGCCAAGACCTTTTTCGGGTCGCTGAAGAAGTCTGACCTCAGCTGCTCATCGTCCCAGATCGTGTTGACCAGCCGTAGCTGGAGCGCCTCCTTGTACGCGCCGAAGTTCGACATGTCGAGGCCTGACCAGGTGCTCCGGACCGCACGATGTTGACCTTCATTTACGTTCATGCCAACCTCCTCCAAAACGGTCCCCATTTTTCCGTTTCAAGAGATGCTACAGGTATCAAGCGGGCCTATCAAGACGCACTATGAGTGTCATTACACAGTAATGTTCGTTTCGGAACGGACCAGAAGCACATCGCTGACGACCGATTTCGATAGATACCTATTATTGATACTTCAACTCTGTATTTAATCGTTTCATTGCCAAGAAGGCTACACAAGTGTGGCTGACGTTTCGCAGGGCGTAGAGGGCCGGAGCGCTTCGCGGTCGAGGGCGGCCCGGATAAGCTGCGCGGGAAGCGGTCAGGTCGTCGATGTGCCGAACGGACGGGGGAAGCTGTGGCAGCTCAGATCTTCGGGATGGTGTTGTTGGTTGGAGCTGTTTGCGTCGTTTGGGGCATATTGAGCCTCATCATGAAGAAGGTCAAGCCCGCAGGCCGACGGCCCTCGAGGCCCGGGCCGATGGCCGCCTCGGCGAACGAGATGGCCCGGAACTTTCAGACACTGGCCGTGCCGACGATCATCGGTGGGGCGATCCTTACGCTTGTCGGACTCATCGGTCTTCTGGCCAGCCGCTGAGCTACAGGGCGACCCATGACCGGGTGACAGACCCGATCCGGGCAGCGGCGGTGCCGAGGCCCTGGGGAATTACCCACAACCGTTCGGGAGGTGCCGGCCTGCTCCGCTCCAGTTCGGTGTCGGAGTACCGGGAGACCTCCCCGTGCCAGTACAACTCCCCCGCCATGAAGTCCTTCAGGCTCTGCACATAGCGGCCGACCACTTCCTCGGTGGCGGCATCCACGTCGAACTCTTTCAGGAGCGAGGGCAGCTCCGTAGCAGCGACGTGGTCGAACTGCTCAAGCCGGGAGGTCATCAGTCGAGCGATGACGTCCATGGCGGCGGGGACGTCGCAGTCGAGGAACGCCTGCATGACCAGCACCCCGTTGTTCAGCTCCCCTTCGAACTCCACCTCCTTGCGGAAGGAGTAAAGGTCGTTGGTCAGGCTGGTGTAGTTGGCCGCGGCGCCGGTCATGGCTTGCAGCGGCCGGGTGGCGGCGATCGCCGCGGGAAGCTGCGGTAGCCCAGCCATCGATCGCAACGCGATCATGAACTCGCATCCAAAGGTTTTCACCCGCATCTCGAAGTAGTCGATGGGGTCTGGGACCCGGTGCTGGATGTGGTTCGCCAGCTCCCACAGCCAGCTCTCCAACATCTCCTCGATCGCCCCCCGCAGCCGGCCGCGGGCCAGCTGACACATACCGGGCGCGGTCCGGGACCACAGGTCGCCAAGTGCCCGCTCCCCCGGGTGTGCCGGTGGAGGCGTCGGGCCGAGGTCGAGCGGCATAAAGGCCGGCATGCGGGCGACGAACACCTTGGCGCCCGCCATGTCGCGGGCGTTGCCGAAGATGGCGGGGAAGTGGTCGTCGCACCACGTCGCCCAGGTGAGCCACTGCGACGCCAGGACCAGCTGGTCTTCGGACGCCTCCGGCAAGTCGACCGCCGCGGCCAGGGGGAAGTCTCCGGCCTCGAGCTTGCGGGCGTCCCAGATGCTTGTGCCCGAAAGGCCGGCGATGGCATCCAGTAGGCCCATCTCTTCGCTCCATGCCCTGTTGTGCCGGCGGGCGACCTCCAAGTGGGGGTTCCGGCGGACCGGGAAGGGCATCGCGAGCTCGGGGATGGCGACCGGTCCCACGGGCCGGTAGGGAGCGTGCTGGAAGTTACGCACGCCTTGGAGACCGAGGGCCTCCGGCGACAGGAGCCGGCCGGACCCGGTGCTGAGGTCCGCCGGTTTCCACATCTGGCCGGGTCTGGCTCCCTGGTTCATGTATCTGCTGGAGCGCAGGTGCCACTCGTGGCCCCCGGATTGCCAGTCCTGCAAGCCCTTCACGTAGGCGGCAACCTGCAGGCGGCCGAAGGGGTCGACGCGGTGCTCCTCGAACAACGCTGGCAGCTCGGCGAGAGCGGTGTTCTCGAACTGGTGAAGCCGCGAGGTGATCAGGTCGTTGACGATGCCCGCGGCGGTCTGCGGGTCCGTGTCGAAGAACCGCATGGCCACCAGCACCGCATTGGCGGTCTCGCCCTCGGACTCAATCTCCCGCTGGTAGGAGAAGATGTCATTGCGGAAGTGGACGGCGTCGGCGAATGTCTCGGTGAGAACCCGGATCGGTCGCGTGGCCGTGAGGCCGGGCGGGATCTCGGCGGTGGCGTGCTCGACCAGGCATGCGGACCACGGGGCCCCGCCCACCTTCCGGCGCCCCTCCACGTACTCGATGGGATTGGCGACGCGACGCCTGGCGATGTTCGCCAGCTCCCAGACGGATTCCCACAGCAGGTCCCGCAGTGTCACCGCGAAGCGGGCCCGCCATGCGGGCGACATCGTCGGCACCGTCCGGGCCCACAGGTTGGCCAGCCCGGCCTCCGCCGGGTTGGTAGGCGCTGGCATCGCGGCGTCGGCGCTGGCGCTCGCGCTGAGCGGCATGTAGGCCCCGAGCGCGTCGAGATACTCACGGGCGCCAGCCGCGTCCTCGGTCCGCTTGTAGCGATCAAGGAAGTAGTCGTCGAAGAAGAACACCCACACGTACCAGTCCGTGACCAGCTCCAACTCCTCGGCGGAGCAGTCGGGGTGGGTGTAGGCGCAGAGCAAGGTGTAATCGTGAGCGTCGTAGGCGGCCTCGTCCCAGACCGCGGAGCCGTCAGTTGACTTGGAGTCGTCCAGAATGCCCACGGACCTGGCCCAAGCCTTGGCGTGGCTCCGGGCGCGCTCCCGATGGGGATTGAGGCGTGCAGGCCAGGGGACGTAGAAGTCAGGAAGCTCGTAGGGCTGCGAGGTCGTGGACCGCAGACCCGATGTCATGGACAACGGCAACCGGCGGCCCCCTTACTCGACGAGCACCCCATCTTTGCGCAGCGAGACACCTGGCCGGGCCTCCATTGGAAGCCCGGAGAGCAGGTTTCGCGGCGGTCTGTGAGGCCCCCCGGTGATGGTCCATCGACCCCAGCCAGGGGTACCTGTTTCTCAGCCACCACAGCCAGCGTCACGATAGCACCAGCAGCGAATCGCTGGGATCGCCTGGATAGCCCGCGAGGTTTGAAGGTTCTCTAAGCCTTGTCAAGCCATTCGGGCTCCTTTCTTGAGG
>OEPS010000355.1_pt1 | contig 16702 bp, 17 predicted proteins | sample 1539411 | NCBI WGS metagenome assembly OEPS01 (sample SAMN02671747, study PRJEB22543) | soil metagenome | biome: bacteria | place: China:Hunan Province, Lengshuijiang City | collected 2012-10-15 | depth 0.08m m
TGGCAGTTCGCAATCGCGGGGCAAGCCCGCTCCCACCGCGCTGTTTAAAAAAAACCTGATGATCCCTCCCTATTCTGTAGGGCATGGCTATCCTTCCCTGTGTCACGATGACAATTGGACATCATTGTGCAGGCCCGCACACGACAGTGGATCGCCGCTCCAGCCGCCTACTGTCGGGATGAACTCATTTGGCCAAACGGGTGGCACAGGTTTTCAGGTTTATGGGCAAACACACAATCAACGGGCAAATGCGAAATTCAAGTAACTCGTTTTTTTTGACGCCAGCGCTGTCGTTATCGATAGCCTGCTCATCACATGCAGTGGTTGATACCGCAGAAAGTATCACGAGTAGCCAACAGCTCCATGTGAGGAAACTATGATTAAAGAGCCCTACATGCTGTTCACCAGAATAGTGATAAAAAAAGACAGCCAAGGGCGCCTGTTTACCGACCCCTTGTGGGCGAAAGACCTGAAGCTGCACCTGGACTATATCGAAAACTTCGGAATCTGCTGCCCGGTCGAAAAAAGCAAGAACGTGGCCGGCCTGCAGGACATTTCCCAGCTGGATATAAAATGGCTGTTTGAGCTGAAAAACGACCGTGGCGTCCTTTCCGTTTTAAAAAACCTGTTGCCGAATTTCCTGACCGTGATCAAGGCCTGCAAACAAGCACGAATTGTTCACTCTGATGGCGCCGGCTGGGCATTCCCCTTGTCTTTTTATTTATTGCTACTCAAGCCATTCATGCCCTTTAAATGGATTGTCGTCATCGAGTCGTCCTTCTGGATGCTGGGTGATAACGAGTCAAAAACCCCCCGCAAGGTAATTGAACACTACGCGCACAAAAGATTATTGAAGTGCTGCTTGAAAGCCGCCAACGCAAGAATATTCACCCAGTCCTTCTACCGCGAGTATTTTCTCGGCAACGAAAAAAGACGGACACTGATCAACCCCGCAACCTGGGTGGATCAAAGTAATTTCTCAACCCCGGAAGCGGTTGCACGCCGATTCAAAGACAAACGCGATGGCGCAGTGAACATTTTATTCCCCTCACGCCTGGTAATAGACAAGGGGGTTCTTGTGGTGCTCGACGCCATCGAGCAACTAAAGCTTCATGAGGTGAATATCAATATAACCATCATGGGCTCAGGCGACCTTAAAGAAAACTGCCTGCGCTTTACCAATGGGCAACACGGCGGTGTTAGCGTGCGCTTCCAGGACAACATCAATTACGGCGAAGATTTCTTCAGGATCATCGCCGAACATGACTGGGTGCTGGTTCCCACCCTCAAGCAGGAGCAACCCAGAATCATCTTTGACGCGTTTAGCCAAGGTACGCCAGTCATCGCCTCAGACACCCATGGCATCCTCGACATTACCAACAAGGACACCGCCTTTACCTTCGAAACAGGAAAATCATCCAGCCTGGCAGAAACCATTCTTCATGTAGCGCGGCATCCCGATCTTGCGCTGACAATGGGACTCGCCGGTTTGCACTATGCGGCTGGCAAGACCCACTTGCAGATGCATCAGGACAGAGCAACATTCCTGAAGAGCAGCCTCAATCGATGATCAATTATTATTCTCAATAACATTATCCGTGCAGCACTGCCACCGGTCTAATTAAGCTGCAATGATTTAACTACTTCGATGCGCTGATCTACGCTCAATCCAAGTCTGCTTGGAGCGCCTCCGATGCCATCGGTTGAAGAACAAAAACCTGTGCGACGCAAGGAAGCCCTGCTGTTCATCTTCCTGGTCGCCTGCCTGTTCCCTCTGCTATCGGTGGCAATCGTCGGTGGCTACGGATTCATCATCTGGTTTTTGCAAATGCTCTACGGCCCGCCCGGGCCGCCGGCCTGACAGGCATTCCCTTGTGTCTAACGGAGCCAGCGCATGGACCAAACTCTGCATATTGCCAGCCTTGTAGTACTTGCCCGCCCCGAACTGTTTGATGCAGTAAAGGCCAACTTGCGCCTGCTCGACGGTCTCGAACTGCACCAGGAAAGTAGCGCCGGAAAGTTGGTGGTGGTGCTTGAGGCCGAGGATGAAAACCAGATATTGCAACGCATCGACCAGATCAACAATCTGCCGGGTGTACTCAATGCGGCGTTGATCTATCACGAACTCCTCGACCCCGCAGGAGAGACCGAATGAGCATGACCCGCCGCGAATTCACCAAAGCCCAGGCCGCCGCCATCGCCGCTGCTGCGGCCGGGCTGCCGATCTATACCACCGCCAGTAACCTGATTACCGAAGCGGACATGGTCACCCTGGACTGGAACAAGGCGCCCTGCCGTTTCTGTGGCACCGGTTGCAGCGTGATGGTCGCCACACGGGACAACCGCGTGGTCGCTACCCATGGAGACGTCAAAGCCGAGGTCAATCGGGGCCTGAACTGTGTCAAAGGCTATTTCCTGTCAAAAATCATGTACGGCAACGACCGCCTGACCCAGCCGCTGCTGCGCATGAAGAACGGCCAGTACGACAAACAAGGTGAGTTCCAGCCGATCAGCTGGGAAAAAGCCTTCGACATCATGGAGGCCAAGTTCAAGGAAGCCTTGAAGAACAAAGGCCCAAGTTCGGTCGGCATGTTTGGCTCCGGGCAATGGACCGTCTGGGAAGGTTATGCCGCCAACAAACTGATGAAGGCCGGCTTTCGCAGCAACAACATCGATCCCAACGCCCGTCATTGCATGGCTTCGGCGGTCATGGGCTTCATGCGCACCTTCGGCATGGACGAGCCGATGGGCTGTTACGACGACATAGAAGCCACTGATGCGTTCGTGCTCTGGGGCTCGAACATGGCCGAGATGCACCCGATTCTCTGGAGCCGGGTCACCGACCGGCGCCTGAGCCAGCCGCAGGTCAAGGTCGCGGTGCTGTCTACCTTTGAGCACCGCAGCTTCGAACTGGCCGATATCCCCATGGTGTTCAAGCCACAGACCGATCTGTTGATCCTCAACTACATCGCCAATCACATCATTGAAAGCGGCGCGGTCAACAAGGACTTCATCAGCAAGCACACGCGCTTCGCCCAGGGCGCCGACGACATCGGCTACGGCCTGCGTCCGGACAACCCGCTGGAGACCAAGGCGAAGAACGCCGACAAGGCCAACACCTGGAGCGACATCGACTTCGAGCAGTTCGCCGCGTTCGTCCGCCCCTACACCCTGGAACGCACCGCGAAGGAATCCGGCGTGCCCGCAGAACGCCTCAAGGCCCTGGCCGAACTTTATGCCGACCCCAAACGCAAGGTCGTGTCGTTCTGGACCATGGGCTTCAACCAGCACACCCGTGGGGTCTGGGCCAACAACCTGATCTACAACATCCACTTGCTCACCGGCAAGATCAGCGAACCGGGCAACAGCCCCTTCTCGCTCACCGGCCAACCCTCTGCCTGCGGCACTGCCCGCGAAGTCGGGACCTTTTCCCACCGCTTGCCCGCCGACCTGGTGGTGACCAATCCCAAGCACCGCGCCACGGCGGAAAAAATCTGGAAGCTGCCGGCTGGCACCATCGAGGAAAAGGTCGGTTTTCATGCCGTGCAGCAGAGTCGCATGCTCAAGGATGGCGTACTCAATGTTTACTGGACCCAGGCCAGCAACAACATGCATGCCGGGCCCAACATCATGCAGGAGGTGCTGCCCGGCTGGCGCAAACCGGAGAACTTCGTGATCGTCTCCGATGTGTACCCCACCGTCTCGGCCCAGGCCGCCGACCTGATCCTGCCCAGCGCCATGTGGGTGGAAAAGGAAGGTGCCTTTGGCAACGCCGAGCGCCGTACCCAATTCTGGCATCAGTTGGTCAGCGCCCCCGGTGAGGCCAGATCGGACCTATGGCAATTGGTGGAGTTTTCCAAGCGCTTTACCACGGATGAAACCTGGCCTGCCGAGCTCTTGGCCAAGTCGCCGGAATACAAGGGCAAGACCCTCTTCGAAGTACTGTTCAAGAACGGCCAGGTCGACCAGTTCCCGGTCGAGCAACTGGAGGCCGGTTACAAGAACGATGAGGCCAAGGCATTCGGTTTCTACCTGCAAAAAGGCCTGTTTGAGGAATACGCCCAGTTCGGCCGCGGCCATGGTCATGACCTGGCCCCGTTCGATCAATATCACAACGAGCGCGGACTGCGCTGGCCGGTGGTCGATGGCAAGGAAACGCGCTGGCGCTACCGCGAAGGCCTTGACCCTTACGTCGAGGCCGGTAGTGGCGTGCAGTTCTATGGCTATCCGGACAAGAAGGCGATCATCTTTGCCCTGCCCTACGAGCCGCCTGCAGAAGCCCCGGATGCTGACTACCCGTTCTGGCTGAGCACCGGCCGGGTGCTTGAGCACTGGCACACCGGCACCATGACGCAACGGGTCGAAGAGCTGTACAAGGCCGTGCCCGACGCCTTGGTATACATGCACCCCGACGATGCCAAAGCCCTGAATGCACGGCGCGGCAGCGAAGTGAAACTGATCAGCCGGCGTGGCGAAATCCGCGCGCGCATCGAAACCCGAGGACGCAACAAGCCACCGCAAGGCTTGGTGTTCGTGCCGTTCTTCGATGCCAACAAGCTGATCAACAAGGTCACGCTCGATGCCACTGACCCGATCTCCAAGCAGACCGACTACAAGAAATGCGCCATACGAATCGAGTTGATCAGCGTGGCCTGAGGAGCACCGTCATGACGTCAAGAATCCTGCCGTTGTTTCTCTTCGCTGCGATTGGCGTGGCGATTGCAGCTGAAGTCAACTATCCGCTCGATGCCCCGGGGCCGGATGGCCGGCGACCGGGCGGCACGCTGACCCAGAGCATGCCGGCGCCGCCGCTTGCCAACGATGAAAACAAGGACCTCAAGCGCGAGCGCAATTACCCGGACCAGCCGCCGACCATTCCCCACAGCATTCGCGGCTATCAGATCGACAAGAACGGCAACAAGTGCCTGTCGTGTCACAGCCGCGCCAACAGTGCCCGCAGCCAGGCGACCATGATCAGCATCACCCACTACATGGACCGCGATGGTCAGGCCCTGGCGGCGGTATCGCCGCGCCGCTACTTCTGCAACCAGTGCCATGTGCCGCAGAAAGAAGTGCAGCCACTGGTGGGCAACAGCTTCGAAACCATCGACAAGATCCTGCAAGACGACGCCAACGCCGAGAAAAAACCCTGAGGAGGCGCCATGAAAGCACTGTTCGCCCTGCTTAAGGAGTACTGGGGCATCCTCTGTCGACCGAGCGTCTATTTCAGCCTGGGCTTTCTGACCCTCGGTGGTTTTATTGCCGGGATCATTTTCTGGGGTGGATTCAACACCGCGCTGGAGATGACCAACACCGAGAAGTTCTGCGTGTCATGCCATGAAATGCGTGACAACGTGTTCGTCGAACTCAAGGAAACCATCCATTACACCAACCGCTCCGGGGTGCGCGCCAGTTGCCCGGATTGTCATGTACCGCACGAGTGGACGCACAAGATCGCACGCAAGATGCAGGCCTCCAAAGAGGTCTGGGGCAAGATTTTCGGCACCATCGACACCCGCGACAAGTTCGTCGCCCTGCGCCGGGAGCTGGCCGAGCATGAGTGGGCCAGGCTCAAGGCCAATGACTCGCGCGAGTGCCGCAACTGCCACAACTTCGAGTTCATGGATTTCACCCGCCAGAGCAAGCGCGCTGCCGCCATGCACTCCACCTCGTTGGCCAAGGGCGAAGCCACCTGTATCGACTGTCACAAGGGCATTGCCCACCGCTTGCCGGACATGCATGGCGTCAAGGGCTGGTAATGCTTGGATTCTACACTGACGTCTGTGGGAGCTGGCGAAGCCGGCGAGGGGCCGGTACAGATCACAACAAGCTGCAGCCGGGCTTTGCGACCGCTGTGCGGTCGATCGCCGGCTTCGCCAGCTCCCACAGTACCGCCGCTCAGGGCGTTACCTGATAGCCCTTGCCCTGCAAGCAACTGGTGTACGCCGTGGCACTGTTGGTCTCGTTGGCGCGGCGCTGTTGGCGGCGCTCCTGGCGTTGATGGGCGCCACCGACCACGGCACCGGCCGCTGCGGTTTCCTTGGCCCGGTTCTGCCGGTAGTCCTGCTTCACATCGTCGTCGACGCGGTCATAGACTTCATCGTGCTGACGGCCACGCACCTCTGCCCCTACCGCACCGGCGGCAGCACCCACCGCCGCACCCCTTACCCGGCCGCCCGCCACGGGCGGCGCGGTCGTGCTGCTATTGGCGACATTGTGACAATCGTTGATGTCCAGCTGGACCTGCTGTGAGCTCTGGCCCTTGAGGGGCACCACGGTTTCAGCCCACGCAGAGGCGCCGGACAAGGACAGGATCAGGCAAAAACCAAGTGACGATAAACTGCGCATGATGAACTCCAATGCTTGAAGAAGCACCGAATCCTATAAGAATAGCTCAGCACGAACAGCTCACCGATCAATACCCAGCTCATCTTCAGTCAGAATCGCCCGGGCAATGTCTTCATCGCTGGCTTGCAGGCCGGGATGCTCCTGGCGAATACGCTGCATCATCGACTCCAGGTAAACGCCACGAATCGCGCCGCCGCTGGCAATGAACGAAGAGGCATCGTCACGGGCCGGGATGATGCGTTTGTCATCTTTGAAGGTGGAATACAGCGAAGCGGATACCCCTGCCGAGGTAGCCACATCGCCGGCGTCCACATCAGCCAGCGCAGCGCCCATGGGCAAGCAGAGAACAAGCGAAGAAGCGATCAGTAAACGACGCATGGTGGTGCCTCCGGAAAAAGAGTACCTACGTCCCATAGATCGTCGTAGTAGCGCCCAAGTTCCCTGCTACTGCACCGGCAGGAAGTTCATCAGCAGCAGGCTTTGCGCGTAGTTCAAGCCAATGCGCCGGTAACGCTCATCGAGCATCTGCGCCAACAGGTCCAAACGCGCAACGATCTTGCCGAATTCGACGGCGAAACTCAGGTTGCTGGCCTCCTGCGACATTTCGTTGGAAAACAGTAACAGCACGCCATTGGCATCCTGGCGCTGGCTGAGCATCCAGGTGGCTTTTTCGATGTTGCGCGCCGCGTTGCTGACAAACTGCGGGTCGATGGTATCGGTCATGAAGAACTCGGTTCGCCCTCCATGGGCGGTCACCAGCATGCTGCCAATGGCATAGATGAACGCCCCGACCCGGTCGCCGCGAAATTCCGGGCTCAAGGCATAGCTCAGCGCCGCCAGGTCGCGACGCTCGCCCAATTGTGGCAAGGCCTGGCGTTGCTCGATGGCCTGGCGGATCTGGCGCTCGGCGGTGCGGGCGTCAACGAAGCCGGATTGCCGCCATTGCTCGGGGTTGCGTTGATACAGCTTGTTCATCAGCAGATACAGGCTGCGCAGGTTGTCGCGCATGGTCAGGGTGGCCATGCGATCAACGCTGGTCTGGAACAGTTCCTGCGGTTTGCCCTGGCTGAACTGAGCGACGATGTCACTGCCCTGTTGCTGGCTACAGCCACTGACGCAGAAGATCAACAACGCGGCCAGCACCGGCTGCCAGCGCCTTGGCGGGGGTCGAACAGGACAATTATCACGCATCGGCAACAGGCTCGGACTCACTGGCGGCATCGGGAATCAGTGCCGCCTGCCCCTGAGTAGAACCGTGAAAGGTGAAAAAGTGCCTGGCTGCACTGCGGCCAAGGTTCAGCTTTTTTCCGCAACCTGTGCGCAGTACGTTGAACCCCGCGCACGCCAGGCACCTCGAATGGATAAATACCTGTGCCCGGCCACGCGGGGTGGTGCAATGAGTTTCATCCTCTGGTTTGCGGTGCTGGGCGCTGTGCTACTGGTGCTGGCACTGACCACCTCCTGGTTGGGCTGGATGCCAGCCACCACCTCTGCGGTGTGTTTGATCCTGGGCCTGGCGATCGGCCCTGCGGGGCTGGGCCTGTTGCAGCTGAATGTAACGCAGGCTGCGCCGTGGATGGAGCACCTCACCGAGATAGCACTGCTGTTCTCGCTGTTTGTCTGCGGTCTCAAACTGCGCCTGGCATTCAGTCGACGCATGTGGCGAGTGGTGCTGGGCTTGGCCGGGCCCTTGATGCTGATCAGTATCGTCGGCCTGTGCCTGGTGTTGCATCTGTGGCTGCAGTGGTCCTGGGGCCAGTCGTTGCTGGTGGCGGCGATACTTGCGCCCACCGATCCGGTGTTGGCGTCGCTGGTACAGGTCAATGACGCTCAGGATCAGGATGCCGTACGTTTCGGCCTCTCCGGCGAAGCCGGGTTGAACGATGGCGTCGCCTTTCCGTTTGTGTTGCTCGGCTTGCTGCTGATCGGCGACCCGTCTCCCTCCGCTCACTCGCTGTTCCTCTGGAGCGTGCTCGACCTGTTCTGGGCGGTCATAGCCGGACTGCTGGCGGGCTACGTCATGGGCCATGGCGTTGGCCGCCTGACTCTCACGTTACGCATTCGCAATGCCGACAGCACGCTGTCACCCAACGACTACCTGGCGCTGGCGTTGATCGCCCTGACGTATGTCGGCGCTGAGCTGATCCACGCCTATGGTTTTCTCGCCGTGTTCGCTGCCGGTCTTGGCTTGCGCCGTGCCGAGATGACCTCTGCCCCGCATGCATCGGTACCCGCCGAACATCTGGTGCAGCCGGTGGTCGGTCACTCGCCGGCGGAACCGGGGCGCGTTCTGCATGGCGATATCTCGCAACTGGAAGACAAACAGGTGGCCGCAGGGGTCATGATGGGTGACATGCTCGCGTTTGGTAGCTTGGTGGAGCGGGTGATGGAAGTGTTTCTGGTGACCTTGCTGGGCATTGTCCTGGTCACCCATTGGGATTGGCGTGCGCTGGGGGTCGGCCTGGTCCTGTTCATGCTGTTGCGACCTGCAGGTGCGCTGATTATCCCTTGGGGCACGTTGCTCGACCGTCAGCAACGGCTGTTGGTGGGCTGGTTCGGCATTCGCGGGATTGGCAGTCTCTACTACCTGTTCTACAGCCTCAATCAGGGCATGGCCCCTGCCCTCGCTGGCGACTGTATCGATCTGATCCTGTCCGTTGTGGCGTTGAGCATCCTCATTCATGGGCTGAGTACTCAGCCACTGCTTGCCCGCTATCAGCAGAAGTCCTGAGCGTGCTGGCACTCTTCATCCGCAAGAAAAATTACTGCCGGGTCTCGGTGCGCGCCTAAATGACCTATACCCAATAGGCCGAACAGCACGTATTGGGGCGTCTATGGCCGAGTCGAAGAAAATGGGCCTGATTGGCCTGACCACCCTGGTCACCGTCAACATGATGGGCTCGGGCATCATCATGCTGCCTACCAGCATGGCGCAACTGGGCGCGGTATCGTTGCTGTCCTGGGGGGTGACCGCCATCGGCTCCATGGCCATCGCCTATAGCTTTACCCAATGCGGGGTGTTCTGTTCGCGCTCCGGCGGCTTGTCGGCCTATACCGAAGAGGCCCATGCCAAGTCGGGATTCTTTCTCTGCTCTTACCTGTACTTCCTGTCGCTGGCGATCGCCAATGTCGCCGTGGCCATTTCCGCCGTGGGCTACATGACTGCGTTCCTGCCCTGGTTGGGCAGCGGTGCGACGGCGCTGTGCATTGGCACGGTCGGGCTCATCTGGTTGACCATCGTCGCCAATTTCGGTGGCCCGGCGATTACCGGCAGGATCGGAGCGATCACGGTCTGGGGCGTGATCATTCCGGTCGCCGGTTTAAGCGTGATCGGCTGGTTCTGGTTCGACCGCGAGGTCTTCACTCAAGCCTGGAACCCCAACCAGCTGCCCATCTGGGAGGCTATCGGCAAGACCATTCCCCTGACCCTGTGGGCGTTTCTGGGCATGGAATCGGCGGCTCAGGCTTTCGATGCGGTGGAAAACCCCAAGCGCAACGTACCCCTCGCCTGCCTGTTCGGCACCCTGGGTGCAGCCGTGGTCTATGTGCTGTCGACCACGGTTATCCAGGGCATCGTGCCCAATCTGGAGCTGGCCAATGCCTCGGCGCCGTTTGCCCTGGTCTACGCGAAGATATTCAACCCGGTGGTGGGCAACATCATCATGGTGCTGGCGGTAATGGCCTGTGTCGGTTCGCTGTTGGGTTGGCAGTTCACCCTGGCGCAAACAGCGAAAATGACCGCTGACCAAGGCATGTTTCCCAAATTGTTCTCCCGGGTCAGCGCCTTGAATGCACCGATTCTCGGCATGCTGGTGTGTGGCGTGCTGCAAACGGCAATGGCGCTGTCGACCATCTCGCCCAATGCCAGCGCGCAGTTCAGCAAGCTGGTGAGTCTTGCTGCAGTGACCAACCTGATCCCCTACGTGACGGCCTTGACCGGGCTGCTGGCGATCATGCACAAGGCCCGGGTGAGCCCCGCGGTGTACAGCCGCAATACCCTGGTGCTGCTGGTGGCGGTGGGCTACTCGCTGTATGCCCTGTATGCCTGCGGCATGGAAGCGGTGCTCGGAGGCGCGCTGGTGCTGGCCTTCGGTTATCTGCTGTATGGCTTTCTGGCCAAGCGTTTCATTATCGAACAGGCCAGGAGCGAACGAGGGACCGGCTATGAAAGCTGATCTGCGCCGACTTGCCTGCCTGCTGACCCTACTGCCAGCCCTTGCTCAGGCGGCAACGCTGGAGCAGGTGCGGGCCAGCAACACCTTGACCCTCGGCTACCTGCCGGACTTTGCCCCCTTCAGTGTGCAAGACGGCGACAAGGCCAGCGGCTACGCCGTCGACTTGTGTCTGAAGGTGGCCGAGCAGGTAAAGCTGACGTTGGCACTTGCCGATCTGCAGGTACGTTTTAAGCCGGTAGCGCTGGCCGATGAAATCACCGCGGTCAGTTCCGGCCAGGTGAATATGCTCTGCACACCCACGGTCGCCACCCTGGAACGGCGCAAGCAGGTGAGTTTTTCCGTGCCGGTGTACACCGCCGGGGTAACGGCGCTGGTGCGCAAGGATGCTTCGCCGGCGTTGCTCAATGTGCTCAACGGCAAACAGGCGCACAAGGGCCCGACCTGGCGGGCAACGGTGAATCGGGGGCTGGCCAACCAGACCTTTGCGGTGGTCGCCGGCGGCGTGACTGAGGGGTGGGTCCATCGGCAGTTGCAGGCGCTTGGGGTGATCGCCACGGTGATCACAGTGCCGAACAATGACGCGGGGATGCAGGCGGTCGCCACAGGTAGCGCCGATGCCTTCTTCTCCGAGCGCATGCTGTTGAAGAATCTGCTGACACGGCATACAGATGTCGAAGCGTTGATGCTGGTCGAGCGGATCTACGAGTACGCGCCGGTCTCGATGGTGCTGCCCCGCGATGATGAAGATTTTCGCTTGCTGGTGGATACGGTGATCAGCGGGCTGTATCGGTCCGGGGAAATCGAGCAGGCTTATGGGGTGTATCTGGGCGGCGCGACCGAGGCGGTCAGGCGCTTGTTCAAGTTGTATGCGCTGCCGTTGTAGCGATCAATCACCCTCCCGCCGCCGCTGCTCACGTCCCAGCCACGCCCCCGTCAAGGCCCAGACCAGCGCAATCCCGGCGCCGATGAACATCGCCAACGCCGGATGATCCGCCATCAGATCCAGTCCGCGCTTGACCCAGCCACTCAACGCATCGCCGCCGCGATACACCACCGTATCGGTAAAATTCTTGGCCTTGTACTTATGTTCCGGCGCCACCACGGTATAGAGCATTTCCCGCCCTGGCCGCACCAACGCATACTCCCCGACCCGACGCACCACCATCACCACGACAAACACCGCAAACAACGGCGCCAGCGCCAGCCAGAGAAAACCGAGGACCATCACCAGCGGCACCGCCACCAGCAAAATACCGACGCCCAGCTTGCGCGCCAGATGCCCGGTGATGAACACCTGGGTAAGAATCGACAAAAACTGCACGACGCTGTCAATCAGACCAAACACCTGGGTCTGTTCGGTACGGCTGCTGAAGTGCTCGGCCACCAGACGTGCCTGTTCGAAGTACAGGAAGGTACTGACACTGGCCAACAGCACCACAAACAACGCAATCGCCAGCAGGTAGGGCGAGCGAAACACCTCGCTGGCACCGGCGAACGGATTGCCGCCCAGAGGACGCGAACGCGGCCGCTCAGTGTCTGCCGGTAACGGATGTCGATCCCTGAAGCGCTGCAGGAACACCGCGGCAGCCACGCTGCCCAACAGGCAGGCGGTGGCCAGCAGCACCAGCCCGGCATGGCCAATCACCCCGACCAGCACGGTGCCCAGCAACGGCCCGAGCAAGCCGCCCAGGCTCGCACCGCCCGCGAGCAGGCCGAACAGGCGTTTGGCCTGTTCGCTGGACAGCAGGTCGGCCAGCACACTCCAGGCCAGGGAGATGCTCAGCAGATTGAACATCGACAACCAGATGTAGAACGCCCGGGCGCTCCACAGGTTGTCGGGCTGCACGGCAAACAGCGCCGCGAACACCAGCAGGTTGCTGGCGAGAAAACCGTAGGTCCAGGGCAGGATGCGTCGGCGTTGTACTTTCGAGGCCAGCCAGCCGAACAGCGGCAAGGCGATCAGGGTCAGTACGAAGGTGCCGGTGAACAACCACTGCAGATTCTCGACGCCGCCCGCCACGCCCATGGTCTCGCGTACCGGACGCAGCATGAAGTAACCGGCAAACAGCAGAAAGAACAGCGCCAGGCCCGCCACGACAATCGGCATTTCACCTTGGCGAACATTGAACAGGCCAGTTGCCGAAATAGCCATGGGCGATCAGGCGAACTGCTCGATCAGCTGTTTGCGCTGAGCGTCACTGAGCAAGGGACCGCTGCCGGCCTTGAGCTGGTCGAGTTGCCGGTCCGGACGACTGGTGGCCGGGATCACCGCGGTCACCGCCGGGTGGCTGATAGCGAACTTGAGGAACAGCTGCGCCCAGCTGCCGATACCCGCCTCCGTTGCCCAGGCGGGCAATGCCTGGTCCTTGACCCTGGAAAACAGCCGGCCATCGTCGAAGGCACGGTTGATCAGCACGGCCACGCCCTTGTCCTGGGCCAGTGGCAGGACGCTGCGGGCCGCGTCGGGCGAATTGACCGAATAGTGGATCTGGATGAAGTCCAGCGGCTCTTGACGCAGGATGCGCTCCAGTTCGTCCAGGCCGCTGTCTATATAGTGAGTTACGCCAACGTAGCGCGTCAGGCCTTGAGCCTTGAGTTCGCGGGCGTAAGGCAACTGGCGCTGCCAGTCGCGCAGGTTGTGGATCTGCAGCAGCTCGACTGTGTCGGTGCGCAGGCTGCGCAACGTGCCTGCCCATTGCGCTTCGGCAGCGGCGCGGCTGTCGGCGGCGATCTTGGTGGCCAGGAAGGTTTTGCTGCGCCAGCCACCCTCCTCCAGCAGCTGACCGAGCACGGCATCGGCACCACCGTAATTGGGTGAGGTATCGATGACCTGGCCGCCGCCATCGAAGAACACCTTGAGCACTTGCTTGAGCTGCTGAAACTGCGGCGAGCCGGTTTCAACCTCGAAACTGCCCGAGGTACCGGCGCCAATCACCGCAAGCGCTTGACCACTGGAGGGAATCTTGCGTGTGAGCATGGTGCTGCTTTGGGCAAACCCTGGGCCTGACAGCCCCAGGCAGCCCAAGCCCACGGCAAGCGTGGCACTGGCAGCAAGAAAATCGCGACGGCTGGGCATGGCAGCTCTCCTCGGCGAATGTCTGGAGCAAAGAAAAAGCTTAGCCCCGAGGGCCTCGCACTGCCCCGGCAATCGTTACCGTATATGTAGGCTGCGCCGAGAGGAGTACATTTGTACTCCTGCCGATGAAAGGCGCATCAATCAACGACAGCAGCACACCAGACAGTGCCCACGTTCATCGCCGTTCTCTGTATGACGGAAAAATCCGTGGACTTGCTCACACGCCGACTATATTGAGCTAGTCACCGCCCGCAGCCAGAGCGCCCCATGCTGGATACCGATCAGCTGATCATTTGCGAACATTGCGACTGCGTGTACCACAAGGTCCCCCTCGGCAAACACCAGAAGGCCTTGTGCCAGCGCTGCGGCGCCGTGCTGCAACGCTATAACGGCCTCACCCTGCAACAGCGCCTGGCCTTGAGCTTCACTGCCGGGGTGCTGTGGCTATTGGCCAATTTCTACCCGGTGATGAGCATCAGCCTGCAGGGTTTCTCCAACAGCGCCACGCTGTGGGATTCAGTGCTCGCCCTGGCCACCGGGCCGATTACCTTTATTGCTTTGGTGGCAGCGATCTCGATCATCATCGCGCCACTGTTCCAGCTGTTGTTGCTGATCTGGGTGCTGTGCTTTGCCGTCGCCGGCCAACGTTCACCGGGCTTCAGCCTGTGCATGCGCTGGCTGGAAACCCTGCGCCCGTGGAGCATGCTCGAAGTCTGCCTGCTGGGCGCCATGGTCGCGGTATTCAAACTGGCCGGCCTGCTCGATGTGCTGCCGGGCATTGGCCTGCTGGCCCTGGCGGCGTTGAGCCTGTTGATGATCCGCGTCGCCGGCCGAGACATCCGCGAACTCTGGGACAGCCTGCCATGAGCCGTCCACCGCTGGCCTCGGAGCTCAACCTGATGCTGTGCCACGCCTGCGGCAAAGCCTGCGACATCAGTGTGGCCGGGCATTGCTGCGACCGCTGCGGCGCCCCGCTGCATGCACGCAAGCCCAATTCGCTGACCCGCACCTGGGCTTACCTGATCGCCTCGCTGGTGTTCTATGTGCCGGCCAACCTGCTGCCGGTGATGAACACGAAAATGCTCGGCAGTGGCGATGACAGCACGATCATGAGCGGCGTTATCGAGTTCTGGTCACACGGCGCCTGGGACATTGCCCTGATCATCTTCATCGCCAGTATCGCCGTGCCGGCGACCAAGTTCGTTGCCCTCGGCCTACTGCTGATTACCGTGCAGCGCGGCAGCGACTGGGCGCAGCGGGAGCGCTCGAAACTCTATCGTTTTGTCGAGCTGATCGGTTACTGGTCAATGCTCGATGTAATTGTCGTGGCGCTGGTCGCCGCACTGGTCAAGTTCCAGGCCCTGGGCGACATCGAGCCGCGCCCGGGCATTCTGTTTTTCGGCCTGGTGGTGGTGTTCACCATGCTCGCCGCCATGAGTTTCGACCCCCGGATGATCTGGGAAAGCCGTCAACCCGAGGAGCACACGGATGAAGTCAGCAGCCACTGAAGAGCCGCCAGTGCCAGGTCCATCGACCGTCAAGACCCGACGCTTCAATGTGTCGCTGGTGTGGATCGTGCCGATTGTTGCAGTGCTGGTGGGTATTTCGCTGGTGGTACACAACTGGTTGCAACAGGGACCGACCATCCAGATCACCTTCAAGACCGGCGAAGGCCTGACCGCCAACAAAACCGAGGTCAAGTACCGCAATGTGGTGATCGGCCACGTCAGCACGGTGGAGTTGAGCAAGGACCAGAAAAGCGTGACGGCCACGGTGAACCTGGTCAAACAGGCCGATAACTTCACCCGCGAAGATTCGACCTTCTGGGTGGTACGCCCACGCATTGGTGCCGGCGGTATTTCCGGTATCGACACCCTGCTGTCCGGCGACTTCATCGGTGCCGATGCCGGGCAATCGAACAACCGCGCCAAGGCTTTCAAAGGCCTGGAGATGCCTCCGCCGATCACCTACGGCGAGCCCGGCAAGCGCTATACCCTGCACACCGACGACCTCGGCTCGCTGGGGGTCGGTTCACCGGTGTACTACCGCAAGATACCGGTCGGCCAGGTGGTGGCCTATGAGCTGTCCAAGGACGGCAAAGGCGTCGATATCGAAATCTTCGTGCACTCGCCCAACGACACCTATATCAGCGATAACACCCGGTTCTGGAACGCCAGCGGCATCGATGTCGAAGCCGGGGCCAACGGCTTTGCGGTGCGCACCGAGTCGCTGTCGTCCCTGCTGGTCGGCGGCATTGCCTTTCGTGCGCCGCAGTACAACCCCGATGACCAGGTGGCGGCCGAAGACAAGGTGTTCGAATTGTTCGAAGACGAGAAGACCGCCCTCGCCCCGCCCAACGGCAAGCCCCAATACCTCGCGCTGCGTTTTGACCAGTCCCTGCGTGGCCTGAAAGTCGGCGCGCCGGTGGAGTTCCTCGGCGTGGAAATCGGCCGGGTGGTCTCGGTCAACCTGGATTTCGACGTCGAGTCGCGGTCCTTCCCGGTCAATGTCGGTATTGTCATCTATCCGCAGCGTTTGGGCCGGGCGCACACCAAACTGGTCAAGGCGCTCAGGCACAACCCCGACGATGAATTGGCCGCTGCCCAGGTACTCGGAATTTTCATCGACAACGGCCTGCGCGCCCAGGCCCGCAGCGGCAACCTGCTGACCGGGCAGCTCTATATCGCCCTGGATTTCGACCCGAAAGCGCCGAAGGTGGTGTTCGATCCGACCGCACGGCCAATCACCATTCCGACTATCCCGGGCAGCCTGGAACAGTTGCAGGAACAGTTCCAGGCCATGGTCGAGCGCATCAACCGCCTGCCGATCGAGCGCATCGCCAACAACCTCGATGCCAACCTGGTGGAAATGCGCAAAGGTCTGGCCCAGTTCAACAGCCGCACCCTGCCGGGTGTCCAGGGTACCTTGCAGGAGGTCAGCAAGACCCTGCAGTCGGCCAACTCGACCCTGGCCGACGACTCGCCGCAGCGTGAACAGTTGACCCAGACCCTGGACGAGCTGGGGCGCATGTCACGCTCGCTGCGTGAGCTGGCCGATTACCTGGGCCGCAACCCCGAATCCTTGCTGCGTGGCAGACCCAAGG
>OEPS010000356.1_pt1 | contig 16666 bp, 15 predicted proteins | sample 1539411 | NCBI WGS metagenome assembly OEPS01 (sample SAMN02671747, study PRJEB22543) | soil metagenome | biome: bacteria | place: China:Hunan Province, Lengshuijiang City | collected 2012-10-15 | depth 0.08m m
TCTGCGCGGTGCCGCAGCACATGCCGCTGGCGTTGTTGGCGACGATGCCGCCGATTTTGCAGGCGTTGATCGAGGCCGGGTCAGGGCCGATCTTGCGCCCGAACGGGGTCAGCCAGGCGTTGGCCTGGGCACCGATGACGCCTGGCTGCAGACGAATTTGCTTGCCGCCATCGCGGATCTCGCGAGCGTTCCAGTTATCGCCGAGCACCAGCAGTACCGAGTCGCTCACGGCCTGGCCGGACAGGCTGGTGCCGGCAGCACGGAAGGTGATTGCAACCTGCTGGGCGTGCGCGGCCTTGAGCAGGGTGGCGACTTCATCTTCGCTCTCGACGCGGATCACCAGCTTGGGGATCAGGCGGTAGAAGCTGGCGTCGGTACCGAAGGCCAGGGTCGAGAGCGGGTCGTCGAAACGCCGCTCGCGGGGGATCAGGTGTTCAACCGTGTCGAGGAACGCGGCGGGCAGACTCATGCAATCTCCTCGCGGGACCGCGGCGTCTGGCGCGCCGTGTGTCCCGGTCAATCAGGCGGTGATCGGTGCGGGCGCGGCAATCAGGCGCCCAGTTCGCGTACCAGCGAGTCACGGGTGATCTCGCTGATGGTCTTGGCACCGGTGAGTACCATGGCCACGCGCATTTCTTTCTCGAACAGTTCCAGCAGATTCTTCACGCCGGCTTCGCCTGCAGTGGCGAGCGCATAGAGGAAGGCGCGACCGATCAGCACGGTGTCGGCGCCCAGGGCAATCATGCGCACGACGTCGAGGCCGCTGCGAATACCGGAGTCAGCGAGAATCTTCAGGTCACCCTTTACCGCGTCGGCAATTGCCGGCAGGGCGCGGGCACTGGACAGCACGCCGTCGAGCTGGCGGCCGCCGTGGTTGGAGACGACGATCCCGTCGGCGCCGAATTTCACCGCGTCCTTGGCGTCCTGTGGGTCGAGGATGCCCTTGATCACCATCGGGCCATCCCAGAACTCGCGGATCCACTCCAGGTCTTTCCAGGAGATCGACGGATCGAAGTTGGCGCCCAGCCAGCCAATGTAATCGGCAAGACCGGTAGGGCTGCCACGGTAGGTGGAGATGTTGCCCAGGTCGTGCGGTTTGCCCAGCAGGCCGACATCCAGGGCCCACTGCGGATGGGTCATGGCCTGCCATACACGGCGCAGCGGTGCGTTCGGGCCGCTCATGCCCGAGTGCGCATCGCGGTAGCGCGCGCCCGGTACAGGCATGTCGACGGTGAACACCAGGGTGGTGACGCCAGCCGCTTTAGCGCGCTCCAGGGCGTTGCGCATAAAGCCGCGGTCCTTGAGGACGTAGAGCTGGAACCACATCGGCCGGTCAATCGCCGGGGCAACTTCTTCGATCGGGCAGACCGACACCGTCGACATCGTGAAGGGGATGCCTTTGGCGGCGGCCGCACGAGCGGCCTGGACTTCGCCACGCCGGGCATACATGCCGGTCAAACCGACCGGAGCCAGGGCCACCGGCATGCTCAGGGTCTCGTTGAACAGCTGGGTCTCAAGGCTCAGCTCGGACATGTTTTTCAGCACGCGCTGGCGCAGGGCAATGCTGGCCAGGTCTTCGACGTTGTGGCGCAGGGTGTACTCGGCGTAGGCGCCACCGTCGGCGTAGTGGAACAGGAACGGCGGCAGCTTGCGTTGGGCTGCGGCGCGGTAGTCGGTAGAGGCAGAAATGATCATGTGGTCTCGCTGCGTCGTTTGAAAGGAGCGGATGCCGGGCGCACTGTAGCGCGCCCGGCCTCTGTCACTTTAGTGAACCAGCATGCCGGTCAGCCAATAGGCCTGGATCAAGGTGATCAGGCCGACGATGGTGGCGAAGAACAGGCTGTGTTTGAGGGTGAAGCGGAACAGGTCCGATTCCTTGCCGACCAGGCCGGTGGCCGCGCAGGCGACGGCGATCGACTGTGGCGAAATCATCTTGCCGGTCACGCCGCCGCTGGTGTTGGCTGCGACCAGCAGGGTGTCGTTGACCCCGATCTGGTGTGCAGTAGTGGCCTGCAGCGAGCTGAACAGGGCGTTGGACGAGGTGTCGGAACCGGTCAGGAACACACCCAGCCAGCCGAGGAACGGCGAGAAGAACGGGAATGCCGCGCCAGTGCCAGCCAGTACCAGGGCCATGGTCGAAGACATGCCCGAGTAGTTGGTGACGAAGGCGAAGGCCAGCACCATGCCGATCGACAGGATTGGCCAGCGCAGCTCGAAAAAGGTCTCTTTCAAAGTGGTCAGACCAGTTTTGAAGTTGATCTTCAGGACCAGCATGGAGATCAGCGCCGAGAAGAAGATCGCGGTACCGGTGGCGGAAATCGGGTCGAGTTTGAACACGGCCGGAATCGCTGTCGGGGTGGCGACGATCGGGGCGGTCTTGATCACCAACTGATCAAGGTGCGGAATGGCGAAGTTGAACACCCAGCTGTACATCGAGCCGCCGGCAGCGAAGGCTGCTTTGAACGGCTTGAGGGTCCAGATGGTGACCAGCACGGTGAGGATCAGGAACGGCGACCAGGCCTTGAAGATTTCACCGAAGCTGTACGGCGAAGGCTGGCTGCCACCGCCATTGACCACGGCGGCGCCTACGCTGCCGGTAGCGCTGGTGAACGAACGCTTGGGCTGCCAGACCTTGAGGAACAGGGTCAGGGAAACCAGGCTGGCCAGGGCCGAGGTGATGTCCGGCAGTTCCGGGCCGATGAAGTTCGAGGTGAAATACTGGGTGACCGCGAAGCTCAAGCCGGCCACCAGTGCTGCAGGCCAAGTCTCTTTGACGCCGCGCAGGCCGTCCATCATGAACACCAGCCAGAAGGGTACGAACAGCGACAGCAGTGGCAGCTGGCGGCCGGTCATGGCGCCGATCTTGAAGGCGTCGATACCGGTCACCTGACCGGCGACGATGATCGGGATGCCAAGGGCGCCGAACGCCACCGGGGCAGTGTTGGCGATCAGGCACAGGCCGGCGGCATACAACGGGTTGAAGCCCAGGCCTACCAGCAGGGCGGCGGTAATCGCCACCGGGGCGCCGAAGCCTGCCGCACCTTCGAGGAAGGCACCGAAGCAGAAGCCGATCAGCAGTACCTGCAGGCGCTGGTCATCGGTAATCGACAGCACCGAGCTGCGGATCACTTCGAACTGGCCGCTCTTGACCGTCAGTTTGTAGAGGAACACCGCCGCAACGATGATCCAGGCGATTGGCCACAGGCCATAGGCAAAACCGTATCCGGCGGCGGCAAGCGCCATGTCGGCGGGCATCTGGAAGGCAAAGATCGCCACCAGGATCGACAGACCCAGCGTGATGCTGCCCGCCACGTGACCCTTGAGGCGGAACACCGCCAGAGCGAGGAAGAAGAATACGATCGGGATGACTGCCGCGAGTGCGGACAAGCCAAGACTACCAAGCGGACTGTAGAGCTGTTGCCAGGTTTGCATATGGGGTGGCCCCTAATTGTTGTTGGTCAGCACTGGCATTGGATAATTGGTAAGACCAATTTACAATGTCGAGGCGCTAGGTTAAAAGCCTCGCTGTGGGTGTGTCAATTTGTCCCAAGAAAACTTTCGTCGGATGTCGACGTAAGGAATGGCCTGAGCGGCAGGGAAAGTTGCGATCTGATGGGTGTCGGCGGGGTGCGGATAGGCCAGAATAGGCGGCCCCGAACGTACTCGGGATTGTGGAGAGCATGTGATGGTTTTTGATCAGGTCCGCCAACGCCGTTTGTCCGACGATATCGTCGACAGGCTTGAGGGGATGATTCTTGAGGGCACTTTGACTGCCGGTCAGCGCTTGCCTGCTGAACGGGCGCTGGCCGAACAGTTCGGGGTGTCGCGACCGTCTTTACGCGAAGCGATCCAGAAACTGGTGGCCAAGGGGTTGCTGGTCAGTCGCCAGGGCGGCGGTAACTATGTAGCTGAGTCGCTGGGTACGACCTTCAGCGATCCCTTGCTGCAGCTGCTTGAAAGCAATCCCGAGGCGCAGCGCGATCTGCTGGAGTTCCGGCATACCCTGGAGGCATCGTGCGCCTATTATGCGGCGATCCGCGCAACGGAGCCTGATCGTCAGCGGCTCAAGGCAGCGTTTGATGCCTTGCAGGATTGCTACAGTCGATCCGCTGAAGTGGACCGGGCCGAAGAGGGTGCGGCCGATGCGCGCTTTCATCTGGCAATCGCCGAAGCCAGCCACAACGCGGTGTTGCTACACACCATTCGCGGTCTGTTCGATCTGCTCAAGCGCAACGTGGTGACCAACATTGGCGGGATGTACAAGCAGCGCGCCGAAACCCGCGACATGCTCATCAGCCAGCACCGTGAGCTGTACCTGGCCATCGTTGAGGGGCGTGCGGAGGAAGCGCGCGAAGTGTCCAGCCGGCACATTCTGTATGTGCAGGAAGTGCTCGACGAGGTGCGTCAGGAAGCGCACCGAACGGCGCGGGCGGAGCGGCGGAGCGGGCGTTGAAGCCATCGCGGGGCAAGCCCCGCGATAAGGTCAGTTCAGACTGAAATCAGTCTTCCTTGCCCTTGTTGCGCACTGCACGCTGCAGTTCGCGATCGGAATCACGCTCGCGCTGGGTATCGCGCTTGTCGTATTCCTTCTTGCCCTTGCCCAGTGCAATCTCGCACTTGATCAGGTGCTTGCTCCAATAGATCGACAAGGCCACGCAGGTGTAGCCCTTTTGCTGGACGGCTGCATGCAGGCGCTCCAGCTCGCGTTTATTGAGCAGCAGTTTGCGGGTACGTGTCGGGTCGGCAATGACATGCGTACTGGCAGCCGTCAGTGGCGTGATATGGCTGCCCATCAGCCAGGCCTCGCCATTTTTCAGCACCACGTAACTGTCGGTCAGATGCGCCTTGCCGGCACGCAGACTTTTTACTTCCCAACCGGACAGGACCAATCCGGCCTCGAACTTGTGCTCGATGAAGTAATCGTGTCGCGCCTTTTTATTCTGCGCGATGGTCCCTGTCGGATGTTTCTTTTGTTTAGCCATAGGGGCGGCATTATAGGCAGTCGTTGCGCTGTCGGCTACGGGGTAGCAGTGCGCTTGAGCCTGTGAGATGAATCCCGGACAATGCGCGCTCTTTTTTTCCACAGTTGAGCGTGTTGATGTCGACGGACAAGGTTTCTGTCCATGGTGGCTGGGCCAGTCGCTGGGTGTTTGTGCTGGCGGCTACCGGTGCCGCGGTGGGGTTGGGGAGTATCTGGAAATTCCCCTACATGGTCGGCGTCTATGGTGGCGGTGCTTTTGTCCTGGTGTTTCTGGCCTGCATTGCCTTGATCGGTATTCCGGTGATGCTGGCCGAGACCCTGATCGGTCGGCGCACCCGGCAAAGCCCGGCCAATGCCCTGCGTGACCTGGCGCTGGAGGCCGGGCACTCGCCGCGCTGGTCCTGGTGGGCGTTTGCCGGGATGATCACCGCGCTGTTGATCTTGTCTTTCTATAGCGTGGTGGGTGGCTGGTCGTTCGACTACATCATCAATATGGGCAGGGGCGACTTCGAAGGCGTGACGGCCGATCAGGTCGGCAGTTACTTCAACGGGGTTATCAGTGACCCTTGGCGCCTGATGCTATGGCATACCCTGTTCATGCTGCTGTCGGCGCTGGTGATTGCCCGCGGTGTAGTGGCGGGGCTGGAGAAGAGCCTGCGGATCATGATGCCGCTGTTGTTCCTGTTGCTGGTGATCCTGCTGGGCTACAGCCTGACCACTGGGCACTTTATGCAGGGCCTGCATTTCATGTTCGACTTCGACACCACGCGTCTGCTCGATGGACTGTTGCCAGCAATGGGGCATGCCTTCTTCTCCTTGAGTGTCGGTGTTGGCTCGCTGCTGATTTATGGCGCCTACATGCCGAAAGGGGCTTCCATTGGCGGTACCATCGTTGCCGTTGCCCTGCTCGATACCTTCGTCTCCCTGCTGGCTGGCCTGGCCCTGTTCCCGATTGTGTTCGCGGCGGGGTTGAACCCTAGCGAGGGCCCGGGCCTGATGTTTGTCGCCTTGCCGTTTGCCTTCGGTAATGTGGCCTTTGGCCAATTGATGGGCGTCGTATTCTTTGTTCTAGTGGCGGTGGCTGCCTGGAGTTCGGCGATTTCCCTGCTCGAACCCATGGTCGCCTACCTGGTGGAACGCACGGGAGTGCGACGCGGCTGGATCACGACATGGCTGGCGTTTAGTTGCTGGCTGGTTGGCTTAGGTACGGTGTTTTCGTTCAACATCTGGCAGCAGGCACGCTTTTTCGTCAACGACGGCAGCGGTTTTCAGCTCTACCAATGGGGTGCGAGCGGCGGGCTGGACTTCTTTGGCGTGATCGACTTTTTCACCTCGCGGATCATGTTGCCGCTGGGTGGTTTGTGCTTTGTAGTATTCGCTGGTTGGATCATGGGGCGAGAGGCGGTGCGCGATGAATTGGCGATGCGTAGCCCGCTGCTGTTTGCTCTGACCTTCTTCTTGATGCGCTATGTGGCGCCCCTCGGCATTCTGATTGTGTTTGCCGCTCAGCTTTGGAAGTGACGCCTGGATGACTACCCATATTCAACGTTCGGCCCTGTTGCCCTATCCGGCCCAGGCGTTGTACGACCTGGTCAACGATGTTGCGCGGTACCCGGAGTTTCTGCCCTGGTGTTCGTCCAGCACGGTGCTTGAGGTCAGTGACACGCTGATGCGTGCCAGCCTGGAAGTGGCCAAAGGTGGCATGAGTCAGAAGTTCGTCACTCGCAACGTATTGGTGCCGGGGCAATCCATCGAGATGAACCTGGAGGAGGGGCCGTTCAACCAGTTGCACGGTCTGTGGATCTTCAAGCCGTTGGGTGAGAAAGCCTGCAAGATCAGCCTGGACCTGTCGTTCGACTACGCCGGGCCGCTGGTACGGGCGACCCTCGGGCCGCTGTTCAATCAGGCCGCCAATACCCTGGTCGATGCTTTCTGTCAGCGAGCCAAGCAACTTGCAGGTTGAAGTGGTTTACGCCACGGCCGAGCAGCAATGGTTGCTGGTTGTGGAGGTTGCGCCCGGTACGACGCTGCGTGAGGCCGTACGCTTGTCGGGTATCGCCGAGCAGGTGCCAGGTCTTGATGTAGAGGCGTGCCCGTTGGGGATCTTCGGCAAAGTCGTCAACGAAGCGGCCAAGCAGGCGGTCGAAGAGGGTGACCGGATCGAGTTGTACCGGCCTTTGCTGGTTGACCCCAAGGAAGTGCGCAAGCAACGCGCCGCCAAGGTGGCAAGGGTTTTCAAGAAAGCCAAGCGCTGAAACTGCAGGCACAAAAAAGCCCGGAATGACCGGGCTTTTCTTTGCCTGCAGTGTGCTTACTGCGGCGAGGTTTCCAGTGGGGCGGGGGTCGGTACCGGAATTGTTTCGATGGTGTCGACTTCGCGCTGGATCTTCTCTTCCAGGGAACCTGGCTTGGCCGGGGTTTCCTTGACTTGCTCAACCTGCTCGGTGGTACCTGGCTGAGCCGGGCTGACACTGGTGTCGCCGCTGCCACCAAGGATTTCCTGGTCGCGGCTGACGCCCGGCATGAAGTCGCCGGACAGGCTGACCAGTTGATCGCTTTCGTTGAAGTAGATGCTCATGCGCTCCTGCTGGCGTTGACCGCCACCAGGTTGCAGGCTGTACAGGTAATCCCACCGGTTGGTGTGGAAAGTATCCTGGATCAGCGGGTTGCCCATGATAAACCTTACTTGCCGACGGGTCATTCCGGGGCGTAATTGGTCTATCATGTCTTGCGTGACGACATTGCCCTGCTGGATGTCGATTTTGTAAACCCCGGGGAACGAGCAACCGGCGAGTGCGAGCAGTCCCACAAAGGTGAGGCTGGTTAGCAAGAGCTTGGTGTTTTGCATCGGTGGGCGACTTCCACTATCTTGGCTGGACAACGTAAACCCCGATCATACCCGTATTCAGAGAAGCTGCGAAGCAGCATCGGCGAGAAAGCTGACCATGGTTGAAAATAGCGAACTGCGCAAAGCCGGTCTCAAGGTGACACTGCCTCGAGTAAAAATTCTACAGATGCTCGACTCTACCGAGCAGCGTCACATGAGTGCTGAGGATGTCTACAAGGCGCTGATGGAGGCAGGCGAGGATGTCGGTCTGGCCACGGTCTACCGTGTTCTGACCCAGTTCGAAGCCGCGGGCCTGGTCGTGCGCCACAACTTCGACGGCGGTCACGCTGTGTTCGAGCTGGCCGACGGCGGCCACCACGACCATATGGTCAACGTGGAATCTGGCGAGGTTATCGAGTTCTTCGATAGCGAAATCGAAAAGCGCCAGAAAGAAATCGTTGCTGAACATGGTTTCGAACTGGTTGACCATAATCTGGTCCTGTACGTGCGCAAGAAAAAGTAAGTAACACTTCTTGCTGCACAGCATCGAAGGCGACCTCAGGGTCGCCTTTGTGTTTTCCGGGCAAGGCATCAGACCTTGCTGGTGACTACCATCTTGCGGGCGTGGGCCAGGGATTCCTTGGTCAGATCAATGCCGCCCAGCATCCGCGCCACTTCCTCGACCCGTTCACGCTTGCCCAGATTGGCGACTGCCGTGTGGGTGGCATCGCTGTTGCGTACTTTATGTACAAACAAATGATGATGGCCCTGGGCGGCCACTTGCGGCAGGTGGGTGACGGTCAGCACCTGGCCGCGTTCACCCAGGCGTCGTAACAGCTGGCCGACGATTTCCGCCGTCGGGCCGCCGATCCCCACATCGACTTCGTCGAAGACCAACGTAGGGATGCGTGACGTTTGTGCGGTGATGACCTGGATCGCCAGGCTGATTCGTGACAGCTCGCCCCCGGAAGCGACTTTGGCCAGGCCCTTCAACGGCTGGCCAGGGTTGGCACTGACCAGCAGTTCCACCTGTTCCAGGCCGTGGGGCGACAGCTCGTCGTTGGCATTGCTGCGCAACTCGATGCTGAAGCGTCCACCGGGCATGCCCAGGCGCTGGATTTCCAGTTCGACCGCGCCGGCCAGCTGGCTGGCCGCCTGGCCGCGCAAGGCGCTCAGCTCACTGGCCCTGTCCTGGTAATGACGCGCATAGGCAGCCAGCTCTTCGCCCAGGCGCTCAATCGACTCGTCATTGGCATTGAGGTTTTCCAGCTCTTCCATCAGGCGCTGCTGCAGGCTGGCCAGTTCGGTTGGGTGCACGCGGTGCTTGCGAGCGAGTGTATAGATGCTGTCGAGGCGCTCTTCGAGCTGCTGCAGGCGCGCAGGGTCGGCGTCGAAGTTATCCAGAAAGCGGTTCAATTCGCCGACCGCTTCTTCCACCTGGATTTGTGCGCTGGCAATCATGGTGGCAGCTTCGCCCAGGGCCTTGGGGGCATTTTGCACGGCGGTCAGACGATTGAGGCTGGCGGTCAGGGCGTTGAGCACATTACCCGAGTCGTTTTCGCTGCAATGGTCGATCACCTGGCGGCAAATGCCGAACAGCGCTTCGGCGTTGGTCAGGTTCTTGTGTTCCTGCTCCAGTTGCTCCAGTTCGTTCTCGCCCAGGCCAAGGTTGTCGAGCTCTTCGAGCTGATAGCTGAGCAATTGATGCTGTGCCCGCTGCTCGTCGCCGGAGTTGGACAGGCGCTCCAGTTCCTGGCGGGTCTGGCGCCAGCGCTGCGCGGCCAGCTGCACCTGGCGGGCGAGGTCGGTAGCGCCGGCGTACTCGTCGAGCAGGCGGCGGTGGGTGTCGGACTTCAGCAGCGACTGGTGCTCGTGCTGGCTGTGGATGTCGATGAGCAGCTCACCGAGGGCCTTGAGGTCACCGAGCGGGCAGGGCGTGCCATTGATATAGCCGCGGCTGCGGCCCTCGGCAGTGATGACCCGGCGCAGAATGCACGGGCCGTCGTTGTCCAGGTCGCGTTCGGCCAGCCAGGTGCGGGCTTCGGGGATATCTCCGAGGTCGAAGGTGGCGAGGATGTCGGCTTTGTCGGCGCCTGGGCGTACCACGCCACTGTCGGCACGATCACCGAGGGTCAGGCCCAGGGCGTCGAGCATGATCGATTTGCCGGCCCCGGTTTCACCGGTGATGACACTCATGCCGCGAGCGAGCTCGAGGTCCAGGTGTTCGACGATGGCATAGTTGTGTACGGACAGGTGCACCAGCATTGGGGTGGCTCCCAGGCGTTAAGTCTGGTTATTTATACAGTGTTTTCAAATCCGCTGACAATGGCTGCGCTTAGTTCGATTTGGTTATCAGAAGGCTGTTCTGATTGCGATGGGTTATGAATCAATCTGCCGAGTGCACGTTGTCCCCCTTGAACCTGGGTTTTGCGACCCCATATAGCGGGCAGAAGCGCGAGTTCAGCTCGCTGAAACTATTCGAGAGGAGAGATTTTATGGCTGACGAACAGCTGGATGAACAGAATCTGAACGCCGAAGAAACTGGCGCACAAGACCTGAGCGCCCGCGTGCAGGTGCTCGAAGAGCAGCTGGCGGCGGCCCAGGATCAATCCCTGCGCACCACCGCCGACCTGCAGAACGTACGTCGTCGTGCCGAGCAGGACGTCGAGAAGGCGCACAAGTTTGCGCTGGAAAAATTCGCCGGTGACCTGCTGCCGGTCATCGACAGCCTCGAGCGCGGCCTGGAACTGTCCAGCCCAGACGACGAGAGCATTCGCCCGATGCGTGAAGGTATCGAGCTGACCCTGAAAATGTTCCACGACACCCTCAAGCGCTACAGCCTTGAGGCGATTGACCCGCACGGCGAACCCTTCAATGCCGAGCAGCACCAGGCCATGGCCATGCAGGAAAGCGCCGAGGTCGAGCCAAACAGCGTGCTCAAGGTGTTCCAGAAGGGCTATCAGCTCAATGGTCGCCTGCTGCGCCCGGCCATGGTCGTGGTCAGCAAGGCCCCTGCAGCGGTTTCGCCGTCGATTGACGAGCAGGCTTGAAATCGTTTCGGGCGCCCCCATCTAGGTGTCAAGCATTCAAGTATTACCGCAGTTAGCCACCACTGCTGCGGCAACCAAATTCAAGTTTCGGGAGAGTTAACATGGGCAAAATCATCGGTATCGACCTGGGGACCACCAACTCCTGCGTCTCCATCCTGGAAAACGGTAACGTCAAGGTTATCGAGAACGCCGAAGGCGCACGTACCACGCCGTCGATCATTGCGTACGCCAACGATGGCGAGATTCTGGTTGGTCAGTCGGCCAAGCGTCAGGCTGTCACCAACCCGCACAACACCCTGTACGCAGTAAAGCGTCTGATCGGTCGTCGTTTCGACGAAGATGTCGTGCAAAAAGACATCCAGATGGTTCCGTACAAAATCGTCAAAGCTGACAACAACGACGCCTGGGTTGAAGTCAACGGCCAGAAAATGGCACCGCCACAGATCTCGGCTGAAATCTTGAAAAAGATGAAGAAGACCGCCGAAGACTACCTGGGCGAGCCAGTAACCGAAGCGGTCATCACCGTTCCGGCCTACTTCAACGACAGCCAGCGTCAGGCCACCAAGGATGCCGGTCGCATCGCCGGTCTGGACGTAAAACGTATCATCAACGAACCAACCGCAGCGGCTCTGGCCTACGGTATGGACAAGGCCAAGGGCGATCACACCGTGATCGTTTATGACCTCGGTGGCGGTACTTTCGACGTTTCGGTTATCGAAATTGCCGAAGTTGATGGCGAGCACCAGTTCGAAGTATTGGCCACCAACGGTGACACTTTCCTCGGTGGTGAAGACTTCGATATTCGCCTGATCGACTACCTCGTCGACGAGTTCAAGAAAGAAAGCGGCATGAACCTCAAAGGTGACCCGCTGGCCATGCAGCGTCTGAAAGAAGCTGCCGAGAAAGCCAAGATCGAGCTGTCCTCGAGCCAGCAGACCGACGTCAACCTGCCGTACATCACTGCAGATGCCACCGGTCCTAAGCACCTGAACGTGAAGATTTCCCGCGCCAAGCTGGAATCGCTGGTAGAAGACCTGGTTCAGCGCACCATCGAGCCTTGCCGCATCGCGATGAAGGACGCCGGTATCGACGTCAGCAAGATCGACGACGTGATCCTGGTCGGCGGTCAGACTCGTATGCCGCTGGTACAGAAAGCTGTAACCGATTTCTTCGGTAAAGAAGCACGTAAAGACGTCAACCCTGACGAAGCTGTTGCCATGGGTGCTGCAATTCAGGGTGCGGTACTGGCCGGTGACGTCAAGGACGTACTGCTGCTGGACGTCAGCCCGCTGACCCTGGGTATCGAAACCATGGGTGGCGTGATGACTGCGCTGATCGAGAAGAACACCACTATCCCGACCAAAAAGTCGCAAGTGTTCTCGACGGCCGATGACAACCAGAGCGCCGTGACCATTCACGTGCTGCAAGGTGAGCGTAAGCAGGCTGCACAGAACAAGTCTCTGGGCAAGTTCGACCTGGCCGAGATTCCACCAGCACCACGTGGCGTGCCACAGATTGAAGTAACCTTCGACATCGACGCCAACGGCATTCTGCACGTAGGCGCCAAAGACAAGGCTACTGGCAAGACCCAGTCGATCGTGATCAAGGCCAACTCCGGCCTGTCTGATGAAGAAATTCAACAGATGATCCGCGACGCCGAAGCGAACTCGGAAGAAGACCGCAAGTTCGAAGAGCTGGCCGCTGCCCGTAACCAGGGTGATGCACTGGTTCACTCGACTCGCAAAATGGTCGCTGACGCGGGTGACAAGGTCACTGCCGAAGAGAAGGCGGCGATCGAAGCTGCTGTTGTTGCCCTGGAAGCTGCAATCAAAGGCGACGACAAAGCGACCATCGACGCCAAAGTCGAAGAGCTGTCGAAAGTGTCGGCTCCAGTTGCTCAGAAGATGTACGCCGAGCAACAAGCCGAGCCACAAGCTGGCGCGCAGCAAGCTGAAGAGCCTAAGCACGACGACGTCGTCGATGCCGAGTTCGAAGAAGTCAAAGACAACAAGTAATTGCTACAGGTTGTCGGCCGGTTGACTGCTTGTTAGCGGTTGGCTGGTAGGATGTCGCCGCGCGGGGGCTTGCTCCCGCGTTGGCGTGTCTGGAATACCCGAATTTTTACAGCATCTGTCAGGCCTGCTGAGGGCAATTGAGATGGGTGCTGGCGGCACAGCGCGAAATGCGCGGAGGTTTGCCGAACGTCCTCAAGAGTGAAAAGACTTATGGCAAAGCGTGACTATTACGAAGTTCTGGGAGTTGAGCGCGGCTCCAGTGAAGCGGACCTGAAGAAGGCCTATCGCCGCCTGGCGATGAAGCATCACCCGGACCGTAATCCTGATGACAAAGAGTCGGAAGAGAAATTCAAGGAAGCCAACGAGGCTTATGAAGTGCTCTCCGATGCCAGCAAGCGCGCAGCCTATGACCAGTACGGTCATGCTGGCGTTGATCCGAGCATGGGTGGCGGCGGTGCCGGCTTTGGCGGCGCGAACTTCTCCGATATTTTCGGTGACGTGTTCAGTGACTTCTTCGGTGGCGGCCGTGGTGGTTCGCGTGGTGGCGCCCAGCGTGGCAGCGACCTGCGCTACACCCTGGAGCTGAACCTGGAAGAAGCGGTGCGTGGCACCACGGTCAATATTCGTGTGCCGACACTGGTCAACTGCGAGCCGTGTGACGGTTCCGGTGCCAAGAAGGGCTCGTCGCCTTCGACCTGTCCGACCTGTGGCGGTATTGGTCAGGTGCGTATGCAGCAGGGCTTCTTCTCGGTCCAGCAGACCTGCCCACGCTGTCACGGTCAGGGCAAGATCATTACCGATCCGTGCGGCTCCTGCCATGGCGAAGGTCGTGTCGAGGAATACAAGACCCTCTCGGTCAAGGTGCCGGCGGGTGTCGATACCGGCGATCGCATTCGTCTTTCCGGCGAAGGTGAAGCGGGTTCGCATGGCGGCCCAACCGGTGACCTGTACGTGGTGATCAATGTGCGCGAGCACGCGATCTTCCAGCGTGACGGCAAGCACCTGTACTGTGAAGTGCCGATCAGCTACACCGATGCTGCCCTGGGTGGCGAGCTTGAAGTGCCGACCCTTGATGGCCGGGTCAAGCTGAAGATTCCGGAAGGCACCCAGACCGGCAAGCAGTTCCGTCTGCGCGGTAAAGGTGTTGCGCCGGTTCGCGGTGGCGGTGCCGGTGACCTGATGTGCCGTGTTGCGGTCGAGACGCCGGTCAATCTCAGTCGTCGCCAGCGCGAACTGCTCGAAGAGCTGCGTGATTCGCTGGAAGGCGACAGTTCCCATTCGCCCAAGGCCAATGGCTGGTTCGAGGGTGTGAAGCGCTTCTTCGGCGACTTGTAAGAAGGAATAGGGCATGCGACGTATAGCGGTGATGGGCGCGGCAGGGCGGATGGGTAAAACCCTGATCGAAGCGGTGCAGCAAACTCCGGGTGCCGGGCTGACGGCGGCGATTGATCGTCCGGACAGTACCCTGGTCGGGGCTGATGCCGGCGAGCTGGCGGCGCTGGGTCGAATCGGAGTGCTGTTGTCCGATGATCTGGCAAAAGTTGCCGAAGAGTTCGACGTGCTGATCGACTTCACTCACCCTTCGGTGACCCTGAAGAACCTGGCGTTCTGTCGCAAGGCAGGCAAGGCCATGATCATCGGCACCACGGGTTTCAGTGTCGAAGAGAAACAGCTGTTGGCTGAAGCGGGCAAAGAAATTCCGATCGTCTTTGCCGCCAACTTCAGTGTGGGTGTCAACCTCAGCCTGAAGCTGCTCGACATGGCTGCGCGGGTGCTGGGTGATGATGTCGATATCGAAATCATCGAGGCCCACCACCGGCACAAGGTCGATGCGCCGTCGGGTACCGCGCTGCGCATGGGTGAAGTCGTTGCCAATGCGTTGGGGCGTGATCTGCAGGAAGTGGCGGTGTATGGCCGTGAAGGTCAGACCGGTGCCCGTGATCGCAAGACCATCGGCTTCGCCACTGTGCGTGCCGGCGACGTAGTCGGTGATCACACCGTGCTGTTCGCCGCTGACGGTGAGCGACTGGAGATCACCCACAAGGCCTCTAGTCGCATGACCTTTGCCAAGGGTGCGGTACGTGCCGCCCTGTGGCTGGACGGGCGCGAGCCTGGCCTGTACGACATGCAGGACGTGCTCGACCTGCGTTGATTGCAACACCCTGTAGGAGCGGATTCATCCGCGATGGACGACACGGTCGTCCCCATTCCCAGTGAAAGGGGGGCGCTATGCACCCCATCGCGGATGAATCCGCTCCTACAACAAGCTTCCTACATGCGCCCTGTCGCATTCCTGCGCCTTTCAGGCACATCAGTGGTAGACCAAAAAAGCGTTTTTCTGTAAGCTACAGCTTTAGTGTGTCCACTAAAAGCGCGCAGATAATTCGACGAAGAAAGCGGGGTGACGTGTCTATACGTCATTCCGCTTTTTTGCAACCTGCGATCGCCCCTTCAGGCTAGATTTACGGGAGGTCTTCTTGACTAAGCCAGCCATACTCGCCCTTGCTGATGGCAGCATTTTTCGCGGTGAAGCCATTGGAGCCGACGGTCAAACCGTTGGTGAGGTGGTGTTTAACACCGCAATGACCGGCTATCAGGAAATCCTGACTGACCCTTCCTATGCGCAGCAAATCGTTACCCTGACTTACCCGCACATTGGCAACACCGGCACCACGCCGGAAGACGCCGAGTCCGACCGTGTCTGGTCGGCCGGTCTGGTGATTCGCGACCTGCCACTGATTGCGAGCAACTGGCGCAACAAGCAGTCGCTGCCTGACTACCTCAAAGCCCACAACGTGGTAGCGATCGCCGGTATCGACACGCGTCGTCTGACGCGTCTCCTGCGTGAGAAGGGCGCGCAGAACGGTTGCATCCTCGCCGGCGACAACATCAGCGAAGAGGCTGCAATTGCCGCCGCTCGCGGATTCCCTGGCCTCAAGGGCATGGACCTGGCAAAAGTTGTCAGCACCAAGACCCGCTACGAATGGCGCTCCAGCGTCTGGGAGCTGAAAACCGACAGCCACGCGACCATCGATGCCGCCGAGCTGCCGTACCACGTGGTTGCCTACGACTTCGGCGTCAAGCTGAACATCCTGCGCATGCTGGTGGCGCGCGGTTGCCGCGTGACCGTAGTGCCGGCGCAAACCCCGGCCAGCGAAGTCCTGGCGCTCAACCCTGATGGCGTGTTCCTGTCCAACGGCCCTGGTGATCCGGAGCCATGCGACTACGCGATCCAGGCGATCAAGGACATTCTTGAAACCGAAATCCCGGTATTCGGCATCTGCCTTGGTCACCAGCTGCTGGCCCTGGCTTCCGGTGCCAAGACCGTGAAAATGGGTCATGGTCACCACGGTGCCAACCACCCGGTCCAGGACCTGGACACCGGCGTGGTGATGATCACCAGCCAGAACCACGGTTTTGCGGTTGACGAAGCCACCTTGCCGGGCAATGTCCGCGCCATTCACAAGTCGCTGTTCGACGGTACCCTGCAGGGTATCGAGCGCACCGACAAGAGCGCCTTCAGCTTCCAGGGTCACCCTGAAGCGAGCCCGGGCCCGACCGATGTCGCGCCATTGTTCGACCGTTTCATCGATGCCATGGCCAAGCGCCGCTGAGCACCTGCGAGAAGGCCCTGAACCGGTGCAAGCCGCGTTCAGGTGCTGTCCCAAGAATGTTCAAAGCGGCTTGCCGACTGACCTGCGGAATTGAGTGATACCCATGCCAAAACGTACAGACATTAAAAGCATCCTGATTCTCGGCGCTGGCCCGATCGTGATCGGCCAGGCCTGCGAAT
>OEPS010000357.1_pt1 | contig 16658 bp, 17 predicted proteins | sample 1539411 | NCBI WGS metagenome assembly OEPS01 (sample SAMN02671747, study PRJEB22543) | soil metagenome | biome: bacteria | place: China:Hunan Province, Lengshuijiang City | collected 2012-10-15 | depth 0.08m m
AAACGGCTGCCCCTCTATTATCGATTTTTAAAAAACCTGCATAGTTCTGGCAAGCAAAGGGTTTCCTCAGCGGAATTGAGTGAAGCCGTTAAAGTGGACTCAGCAACGATTCGCCGCGACTTTTCCTATTTCGGTGCATTAGGGAAAAAGGGCTATGGGTATAATGTTAATTACTTGATTTCCTTCTTTCGTAAAACCTTAGATCAAGATGAATTAACAAAAGTTGCCTTAATAGGGGTCGGTAATCTAGGGACAGCGTTTTTAAACTATAATTTTTTAAAAAATAATAACACAAAAATAGAATGCGCTTTTGATGTTGATCCGGACAAGATGGGAACAATGATCCGTGAGGTACCGGTTCATGCTATGGATGACTTAGAGAAGGTTTTATCAGAGTCTAATATATCAGTGGCCATCTTAACGGTTCCTGCGCCCGTCGCTCAGATGATAACTGATCGACTCGTCAGTGCGAATATCAAAGGGATATTAAATTTCACTCCGGCAAGGTTAAATGTCCCTCCAATAATAAGGGTTCATCATATTGACTTAGCCGTGGAACTGCAGTCCCTAGTCTACTTTTTAAAGCATTATCCGACGGTGGAAATAGAAGAAGAAGAATGAAATATAAAAGGCTTTTCACAAAATTTGTGGAAGGCCTTTTGTATTTTTAAACTTTACTTTTTTTAATTACATAATCTATCAAAAGACGAAGGCATGCACTAAGATGAAGGTAGATAAAATGCAAACGGTTACTAAGCCGGAAAGTGGGGAATCCAATGTCAATTTTGCGAGATGAAGCGTTAAAAATGCACAAGGAACATCAAGGAAAGGTTGGAATCTATTCAAAGGTTACAGTACATAATGCAAAAGATTTAAGTCTTGCTTATTCACCTGGTGTGGCAGAGCCTTGTTTGGATATTTTTGCAGATGAAAGCAAAGTCTATGATTACACCTCGAAGGGTAATCTTGTTGCCGTTGTATCCAATGGAACAGCGGTTCTTGGTCTCGGGAAAATAGGGCCAAAGGCTGCGATGCCTGTGATGGAAGGCAAGGCCGTGTTATTCAAGTCGTTCGCAGATGTTGACGCTTTTCCTATTTGCTTAGCCACTACGGACACAGACCAGATTGTCGAAACCGTCAAGTTGCTAGAGCCAACATTCGGAGGAGTGAATCTGGAGGATATTGCTGCGCCGCAATGCTTTGAAATTGAAGACCGACTTCGTAAAGCTTGTGAGATTCCGGTTTTCCATGATGACCAGCACGGGACCGCAATTGTAACAGCGGCTGGTTTAATCAACGCATTAAAATTGGCGGATAAAAGAATAGAAGATATTCGCGTTGCCGTTAATGGAGCAGGTGCAGCTGGCGTAGCGATTGTTAAGCTCTTGCTACATATGGGTGTTAAGGATGCTATTTTGTGTGATACAAAAGGAATTATCTATGAAGGCCGCCCTGCCGGAATGAACCCTTTCAAAGATGAAATGGCACGGATGACAAATCGTGAACAGAAACAAGGAATGTTAGCCGATGCGCTTGTCGACGCCGATGTATTTGTCGGGGTATCAGCTGCCGGGGCTTTGACAAAGGAAATGGTTGCTTCCATGCATCGTGACCCGATTATTTTCGCTATGGCCAATCCGGTACCGGAGATCATGCCAGATGTGGCAAAAGAAGCGGGTGCGCTTGTTGTGGGCACAGGGCGCTCTGATTTTCCGAATCAGGTTAATAATGTACTGGCTTTCCCGGGCATTTTCCGTGGTGCTTTAGATGTCCGTGCAAAAGAAATCAATGAGGAAATGAAGCTAGCCGCGGTATATGCGATTGCAGGTTTAATTTCTGATGAAGAGCTGCATGCCGATCATGTCATTCCAGATCCATTTGACCCTCGTGTAGCTGCGGAGGTAGCAGCAGCAGTCGCTTACGCTGCAATGGAAACTGAGGTAGCCCAAAAAATTATCAATGTGGAGGAAGTTAAAGAACGCCTGTTAGCATTAGGAGCAGCAAAACAGCCAGTGCTTGTTTAGAAGACCAAAAAAATGATAGCTTTTATAGAAAGACTACCTCATACAAATTGTGAGGTAGTCTTTCAAATTATGGTGGTTGGAGTATAATTCAGCTATACTTTGTAAATTTTTAGTATAATGATAAAAGATATTGCGGAAGCCGAAATAACTGACTGATAGTCTCCAGTTACTGGAGGACAGGATGCAGTTACAGGCAATTGAGGTTGTTTTGTCGATCGAAACAAGTAAGCTAACATTTCCTAGAAGGTCATCATCTAGGGTTTTACAATCGGAGGGGATGGAGTTGGCGATTGTGCTGACGATGTTTGTGTTGGGGATTTTATTAGGATTTGTCGGGGCAGGCGGCTCTGGTTTTATTATTGCTATTTTAACCGTTATTTTTGGAGTACCCATCCATATGGCGCTGGGAACTTCACTGGCTGCTATGGTGTTTACTAGCTTATCAGGTGCCTACAGCCATTTTCGTCAAGGAAATATCTCCATTAAAACAGGCCTAATCGTAGGCGGTTTTGGTGCAGTTGCTTCCTTTTTAGGTTCAAAACTTGCCGGTATCATTCCGATGCACTCTTTGCATTGGTTAACAGCAGGGATGTTATTCCTATCTGCTATCATCTTAATTGTCCGCTTATTTATTGTTCAAAAAATAAAGGCAAAAGACAAAGGCGAGACAAACAGCACTTTTCTTCTCATAAAGAAAGCGGCCGGTGTCGGAATTGTTACCGGATTGTTGTCTGGTACATTTGGAATTGGTGCGGCACCGTTCATTCAAATAGGACTGCTTTTAATTTTAGGGCTATCACTTAAACAATCTGTGGGTACAACCATGCTTGTCATACTGCCAATCGCTTTAGCAGGGGGCATCGGCTATTATTTTCAGGGCTACTTGGACTTTACCCTGTTAGTTGAAGTAGTGGCGGGGACCATGATTGGCTCCTATGTTGGGGCTAAATTTACTGCCCTTGCTCCGCAGCCGGTATTAAAAAGTGCGATGGTGATAACCCCAATTATGGCAGGAGCTATCCTGCTTATTAGTTAAGCAGCGATTGCAAAGGTGGAGGAAAGATGAGAAAGGGAAGATGGAGTTTACAGTCGGTAATTATCATATTTGTGTGTGTTGTGGTGACTTTGTCACTTTTAATCACTGATTTACTGATAAGCTCAAGAATTGCATTACAGACAGAAAAGGTTCAGGCGGAACAAGCAAGAAATGTAGCGCGAATGGTTGCCCATAGTCCGCTGGTAATTGATGCAATGAACGGAAAACGGGATGACAAGGATATTCAAACATTTGCTAATGAAATGAGAAAGGTCACAAACGTTTACTTCATTGTTGTAATGGATATGAAAGGGATTCGGAAATCCCATCCTGATAGTAAAGAGATAGGATTGAAATTCAGGGGCGGGGATGAAGGGCCTGTCCTAAAAGGGAAAGAGCACCAGTCGATTTCAAAGGGCTCCTTGGGACCTTCCTTACGTTCGTTTACGCCAATTTGGGATGCAACTGGAAAGCAGATCGGGGCAGTAGCGGTTGGGATTTCGCTTGCTAATGTGGATAAAGCCGTCGCTAAAAGCAGAACTGGGATTTTTATTGGAACGATGTTTGGAATCTTAATGGGTGTTCTCGGAGCTGTTATTTTAGCAAGATATATAAAAAAAATCCTTCTTGGACTTGAGCCGTTTGCCATTGCGAAATTATTAGAGGAACGAAGTGCGATGCTTCAATCGGTGCATGAGGGAATTGTCGCTGTTGATCAAGAGTCGAATATAACACTCGTCAATCGAGCAGCATTAAAGCTGTTTGATAAAGCGGGCTTGCCGGATAATCCGGTGGGGATAAATATAGAAGAATACATGTCCACTACGCGCTTGACTGATTTATTAAAAACAGGTAAACCTGAATTGGATGAAGAGCAGAATATTAATGGGATGACCATTGTAACCAATCGAGTCCCTGTAATTGTTGAAAATAAAGTAGTCGGCGCCATTGCTACATTTCGCGATAAAACGGAAATGCAGGTGCTTGCTGAACAACTGACAGGGGTTAGAACCTACGCCGACACACTTCGGGCACAGGCCCATGAGTTTATGAATAAACTTCATGTAATCCTAGGAATGGTTCATACTGGCCATTATGACAAGGTGGTCGAGTATATCAATGAAACGGTTGACCATCGTAATAGCGAAATTGGCTTTGTTACCAAAAAGATAAAGGACCCGGTGTTTGCCGGTTTTTTAATAGGAAAGTTGAGTTATGCAAGGGAAACAGGAGTAGAGTTATCAGTATCCTGCACGCAGCCTCTCATGAAGCCCGTTGTTTCTGATGTTACACATGAACTTATTACCATCGTTGGCAATTTAGTTGATAATGCCATCAAGGCGGTGACTGATAGTCCAGTCAAGAAAATAGCCGTAGGTTTCGAATATGGAGATGATATTTTAACCATCGAAATAAAAGATACGGGCACTGGAATGAGTGAAGAACTACAAAACCAAATTTTTAATAAAGGCTTCTCCACAAATGGTGAAAATAGAGGGCTAGGGATGTATCTCGTTTCGCAAGCAGTTAAGAAGTTGGAAGGGGAATTAATTCTTTCATCAAAGCCTGGAAAAGGAACCGTCTTTACCGTTTATATACCATATGAAGGGGTGGGTACCGAGAATGATCCGGGTAATGATTGTTGAAGATGATCCAATGGTAGCAGAATTTAATAAACGCTATCTTGAGCAAGTTCAGGGATTTACATTGGTGGCAATGGCAGCCTCCGTGGACGAAGCAATTAAGAAGATAGAGAAACTAGAAATCGATCTCATCTTATTAGATATATTTATGCCGGGAAAACTAGGATTAGAGCTGTTAACCTACCTCCGTGAAAATGAGAAAGAGACGGATGTGATCATTATTTCAGCTGCATCAGATATGGAGCGGATTAAAAAGGCATTACGGTACGGAGCGGTGGATTATCTAATTAAGCCGTTTGAATTTGATCGCTTGAGCAGAGCGTTAGTTACCTATAAGGAACAAACTAGGTTTATTCAGACGCAACATGTGATTAACCAAGACGTTTTGGACCAGCAAATATTGCACCGAGAGGACAAGCCTTTGATTGAAGATTTGCCGAAAGGGTTGACAAAAGATACCCTAAAACAAATTTGGGAAACGATTCAGGAGTTGAAAGATGCCCCGTTTTCAACGGAGGACGTGGTAAAGGTCGTCGGCATTTCTCGAGTTTCCGTCCGTAAGTATCTAAATTTTTTAAAGGAAATGGAAATCTTAGATGTTAAGGTGATCTACGGTACAGTGGGTCGACCTGTTTACCAGCATGAATTCAATAAATTGAAAGAACATCTAATCAAGAACTTTTTGTAAGCAGTTTGAAACTGCTTACTTTTTTTATTTACAAAATTCTTATTCAATTTACATAAACTATGAAAGCGTTTCAAATCAAAATATGATAGAGATATAAATTTGATAGGGGGATGAATTTATGGAACCAGTTAAAAAATTGCAACCGCTTACGGTTGTTTCGGGGGAAAAAGAAGAAAAGAAAGGTTTAGTGGGTAAAATCGGCAGTATGAAGATAGGGGTAATTCCACTGCCGCTTTATATCGTTATCGCAGCTGTTGTTTACTTTTCAGCCGTCTATAAATTGCTTCCGGCGGATATGATTGGCGGCTTTGCCATCATTATTGTCACGGGTATTTTACTTGGTGATCTTGGTATGAAGATTCCGGTCTTGAAGGATATTGGCGGCCCGGCAATTCTAGCACTATTGATTCCATCTATATTAGTCTATTTTAGTGTAATTAACACAACTGGAATGAATGCGGTTACCCAGTTAATGAAAACATCAAATTTCCTTTATCTCTATATCTCTGTTTTAGTAGTAGGAAGTATTCTTGGGATGAATCGCAGAGTCTTAATTCAAGGCTTCACACGCATGTTTGTACCTCTGATTGTCGGGACAATTGCTTCGATTGCAGCAGGCGTTCTCGTTGGATTGCTTTTTGGATATGACATGAAACACACATTGTTCTATATTGTTGTTCCGATTATTGGTGGCGGGATTGGAGAAGGAATTTTGCCGCTTTCATTAGGCTACGCTGAGGTTCTTGGAAAGTCATCAGAAACATTTGTCGGGCAGTTAATTCCTGCTGCAGTAATTGGAAATATTGTTGCGATCATTTGTGCAGGTGTTTTATCGCGCTTAGGTGAGAAAAAGAAACATCTGACAGGTAATGGAGTATTAGTAAAAACCAAAGGCGGCGATGGAATCACAGAAGCGGCAACGATAGATAAGCCTATTGACTTTCCACTTATGGGTGCAGGATTGTTAATTGCATGCAGTTTCTTTATCTTAGGTGGACTTGGAAATAAATTCTTAGGTATTCCGGGACCTGTGTTAATGATTATTGCGGCAGCTGTTGTGAAAAGTATCAAGGTAATGCCGGCTAAAATGGAACAAGGGGCATACCATCTATATAAATTTGTCTCATCAAGCTTAACTTGGCCATTAATGGTTGGCTTAGGAATGCTTTATATTCCGCTGAAGGATGTAGTTAAAATTGTAACACCAGGATATGTGGTTGTTTGTGCCGCAGTTGTAGTTGCAATGATTACGACTGGTTACTTTGTAGGAAAAATGATGAATATGTTCCCAGTCGACTCAGCGATTGTTACAGGCTGTCATAGTGGTTTAGGGGGAACGGGTGATGTTGCGATACTTTCAGCTTCAAACCGGATGTCATTAATGCCATTTGCCCAAGTTTCGACAAGAATTGGCGGCGCTTCCACTGTTATTTTGGCTATTCTTTTGCTGAAATTATTAAGCTAGTCATTCATCAATCGGGCTGTGCCTTTAAAGCCACAGCTCGAATTTTCATTTAAAAAGATACTCTTCACTGAGATAATAAATAGTTTTAATTTGGAACAAAAGGAGAAGGTTGGAATGAATGAACGAAAGATAAAAGAACAGGCCGTACTGCTTCACAAAAGGCTTGCGGGTAAAATTAGTATCGTCAGTAAAGTAGAAATGAACAATGCGGATGATTTAAGTTTAGCCTATACGCCAGGTGTAGCTGAGCCATGTAAGATCATAGCAAAAAATAGTGAGGCATCTTTTGAACATACAGGGCGGGGGAATTTAGTAGCTGTGGTGACAGATGGAACAGCTGTCTTAGGGTTAGGAGACATTGGTCCGGAGGCGGCAATGCCGGTAATGGAGGGAAAGGCCGTTTTATTTAAGCAATTTGCAGGAATTGATGCCTATCCGCTTTGCTTGGCAACGAAAAATGTCGATGAAATAGTCAATATTATCAAAGCATTAGAGCCAACCTTTGGCGGAATTAATTTGGAGGATATTGCTGCCCCAAGATGCTTTGAAATTGAAGAACGCTTAAAAAAGGAACTAAACATACCCGTTTTTCATGATGATCAACATGGAACAGCGATTGTCGTATTAGCTGGCCTTTTAAATGCACTAAGAATTGTGAAGAAAAGTATCTATAAAGTAAAGGTTGTCCTTAATGGTGCCGGTTCTGCCGGTATTGCGATTGCCAAGCTTTTATTAAAAGCAGGCTTTAAGGATATCACATTAGTAAGCTTGGAAGGCATTCTTTGTCCAGGTGAAGAATGGATGAACGACCGGCAGGTAGAAATTGCAGAGGGAACAAACCTGCGCAGGATTCATGGAACCTTACAAGACGCGATTATAAATACGGATATTTTTATCGGGGTCTCCGGTCCTAGTGCTTTAACGGGAGACATGGTCCGATCCATGAATAAAGATTCCATTGTTTTTGCAATGGCTAACCCAGTGCCTGAAATTTATCCGGAGGAAGCGTTAGCGGCAGGTGCAGCCGTAGTGGGAACAGGCCGTTCTGATTATCTCAATCAGGTAAATAATGTCCTTGCCTTTCCTGGAATCTTTCGCGGGGCGCTCGATGTGAGAGCAACGGACATAAATGAAGAAATGAAATTAGCAGCGGCTTTTGCCATTTCTAGTCTCGTAACGGATAAAGAGCTAAGTGCTGATTATATCATTCCTAACGCCTTGGATTCCCGCGTGGGCGAAAGAGTTGCAGCAGCAGTCGCAATTGCAGCAATTGAATCGGGAGTTGCAAGAAAAGGCACTAACTATAAAAAACTTGTTGAAATTATTTGAGAACAATAGAGTGAAAATGAGTAGTATAAAGGGACCTTTCACATATAAGTGGAAGGATTCCGTTTGATGTCCTTTTCTTAAAAATACGTGGGGAAATGACAGATGTATTGGTATATAAAAAGTAAAACTCGCCATAAGTATTGGCGAGTTTCTTTCGTAGGATGACAAAACCTTATTTATATAAAACCCCACTGTAATGCATCGAAATGAAGTTCTCTTGGATTTTTGAGATAAAACTCACTCCTTTTTTTAATAAGATGCCTTGTCCTTAATCGAGGAACTAGCAAAAGTAAAATAGGCGGAGATTTTCCGGTTACATGCTGGGTGGGGCTCGTTTCGGGGGATATAAGCGGAATTCTTCCGGTTATATAAAGCAAAGTCTCTCATTTTTGAATTTTTCAAGTCAATAGGCGGAATCCCTCCGTCTATTTAAGCCTTTTTTAATAATATTTACTAATTAAGCGGAACCTTTCCGTCTATTTATCAGCTCGGGAGTTCAACAGGATCCCCCAACTGATAAGTGCGAACTTTCTTGATCCCAGATGCGGAAACCAGCAGCTTTTTATCGACCAGCATAGCACCCAAGAACGGAACCCTTTCACAAAAATGTGGAAAGGTCTTTTTTTGTGGAAGGCAAAGTTGGACAGTATAAAAGCTTACTTATACTTTACAGGCGTAACAGTGTTATGTTACATTGTTTTTATGAAAGGGGTTTTTATGATGAGCGAGGAGTTAATCTCAAAGAAAGACCTATTAGAATTGGCCGGAATATCCTATGGACAGCTGTATAGATGGAAAAGAAAGGGCCTAATTCCGGAAGAATGGTTTGTCCGCAAGTCCACGTTTACAGGGCAGGAGACTTTCTTTCCAAAGGAAAAGATTCTAGAAAGAATTGAAAAAATCCAAATGATGAAAGAAAATTTGTCTTTGGATGAATTGGCTGATATGTTTTCACCGAATGTAACAAATCTAAATTATTCCAAAGACGAATTAATAAAACGTAACATTGTTTCGACAGCGGTTGTCGATTTTTACCTTGAACAGGAAAAGGGCAGTCCTCAATTTAATTTTACAAGAATGTTGGAAGTGTTTGTTTTAGAAAAAATGCTAGAGTCAGGTGAAATTAACCTGGATGAAGCCAAAATGGTCTTGCAGGTATTAAAGGATCAAGCGGGGGTAATCAAACAAAAGAGCTGTCAATTGGTGATGACTAGAAAGCTTGGTATGTCATCATGTCTATTCCTAGTTAATGCAGAAGAATTTCATTTCGAGCGTGGAACCAAAGTGGTCACAACTCTTTCGCTGTTGACATGCATGGAAGAAATTAAAGCGAAATTATTATAGAGGAGAATGACGATATGGATATGAAAAGCAGGGGAGACTTGGTTATTAATGGCTTCGGAGCATCGAATGGGGGACAGTTCCAGCTTGTCACATTAAACGGCAGAGGGACAGTTAACAATGATATCGAATGCGTCGAACTTGATTGTAATGGTTCAGGTACCTTAAATGGAAACGTCATTTCTGAAAAAGCAAAAGTGAACGGTCATGCAAGGTTCAGAGGAAATATCGACAGTCAGAATCTTAAGATTGATGGGTCCGCAAGAATCGACAAGAATCTGACCGCAGAAAAAATAAAGGTGTCTGGTAAGGCAACAGTTGGCGGAAAGGTTAAATGTGAGGAAATAAAAATTCAGGGGACATTTACAGTTGGCGGGGATTGTGAGGCGGAAATTTTCCAAGCTGAATCGCAGTTTACGATTGGCGGCCTTCTAAATGCAGATGAAGTTAACCTAAAATTGTTTGGAGCGTGTTTTGCAAAAGAAATCGGCGGGCAAAACATTACGATTAAAGCGAAGGGCTCCTTAGTTGGGAATTTGCTTAAATCCTTCTTTAAACCACAGCTTGAAACTGAATTAATTGAGGGCGACAAAATTGAAATTGAAAATACAATCGCCAAAATCGTTCGTGGGAATCAGGTGAAGATTGGCCCCAATTGTCAGATCGGTTTGGTGGAATACACAGAGGAATGTTTGATTGATAAAAAGGCCGTTGTTGCTGAGAACAAAAAGGTTTAAGGGGGATATGAAAATGAAACGAAGCGAAAATCTTATTATCAATGGCTCGGGAAGTTATCCCGGCGGCCGATACGATAAAGTCAGTATCCGCGGCGAAGGGACAATTGTTAACGATGTGGAGAGCTCGACTTTCCATGTATATGGTACAAGTGAAGCAGTTGAAAATCTCAAAACAGGCTCGGTAAAAATATATGGTGAGGCAGAGGTCAAAATGAATATGGAGGCCAAGGATACTCTTGTCATGGGCTCTATGATGATTGGCGGTAATGCTCTTTTAAAAAAAATGAAAATTCTTGGATTACTAGAAGTCGGTGAACGGTTATCGGGTGATGAAGCGAATATTAAAGGGAGTATTGCCGTGAATGGTGACGTAGAGTATGAGACGTTCGACTCCAGTGGGGGCTTTGAAATTAAGGGTTTACTGACGGCAGACACAATTAAAGTGGGGCTGCGATTTGGGCAAAGTTCAGCGGAGGAAATCGGCGGCGGGAAAATAACCGTGAAAAAAAAGAGTAACACGCTACTTCCCTTTGGGAAAGAGGTAGGATCACTGGTTGCGAAGGTTATTGAAGGGGATGACATCTATCTTGAAAATACCACGGCTGATATGGTTCGAGGCAATAAAGTGAAAATCGGCCCAGGCTGCCTTATCGGTGTGGTAGAATATAGGGACGATTTCACACACGATCCAAAGGCAACAGTAAAGACGACGACAAAGATATAAAAGAGAGATGGAAAAGGTGTCAGGCACCATGTGAAAAATTCACATGGTGTCTGACACCAGTTTTATTTTTTCTTTAGTTTATCTTTGTATTTAAAGTGAAAAATGATCATTTTTAGGCTGGAACCAAAATCAAAGGTTGCTAATAAAACGAGGAGGTAACTGAAAAACCCCCAGCCGTTTTTTGTAACATCATCGATGGCAAAGTAAGTAAATAACCCGCCTAGAAAAAAGTATATCAATCCAGAAAACAAAGGTGAACGTCTCATAAAAATCCTCCGATAAAGTTTTGAACGGCTTTGGCATCACGCTGTAGTCTCTCAATATCGTCTTTGTAAACTGACTGAACCAAGACCACCAAAGTGTTCATTGCGACATGGGCAAATATTGGTACGAAAATAGATTTTGTTTTTACATAAAGAAAGGCAAACGTAAAGCCCATGGCCGAATAAAGCAGAATATGCTGGAACTCCATATGTGCTGCGGCAAAGATGACCGAACTGATAAGGGCAGAGATGAAGAAATTATAGCGATTATGAAGAGATCCAAAAATAATTTTTCGAAAAACAATTTCTTCTAAGATCGGTCCAATAATGCTCGTGACAATAATCGCTAAAGGGAAGGCCTCAATGATGGTCAGAATTTCCTTTGTGTTTTCAGACCCCATTTCCACCCCTAATAGATTCTCAATGATGGCGGCAGCGTACTGGGCAAATAGCGCAAGGAAGATGCCGACAATAGCCCATATCACCGATTCAGAGACAGAGCCGCCCCGCTTCCTAAAGCTACGGTTGTTCATTTCCTTCCGTAAGATAAAAATAATAATCAATAGGGCAAGCGTGAAACTAGTTAGCAGCCAGGAAGGAACAGCTAGGCTTTGACTTATTCCAAAATAGTTAAAGCCATATAAAAATAAGGGTATTCCGATTAGACTTGAAAACTGCATCACGATATAAACAATAAGGATGATCCAATAATCTCGTTTCAAATAATCTAGTCTCCTTTAGATGTCTTTTTATATTTTTGACGAATTGATAATTAATAACCATTTACAAAGTGCCAAATTGCCTAGCCTTTCATATATGCTATTCTTCATTTACTCATAAAATGGGCGTGGTTTCAATTTAGAAATACTTTTTAAAAAAATAGGTATAGAAAATAATGTTTTATACATACTTTATAAGGTTGTCTAAACCGATAATTGTCTAGCTCCAGCGCCTAGGGGCTCGGGTCATAAGCCAAACCGTCAAGAAGGTTAAAGAGCAACCTTCTCGCCGGCTCGTCTAGACTCACGCCTCTGACCAAGGCGCTTCCGCTTTTCGATTTTTTTTTGTAAAAATTTATGCTTCACACTTGCAAAAAAATTTCAGATTCATTATTATAATAATTGTGTTAGCACTCATTAATCGAGAGTGCTAATAAGTCAGAATTACATACATTTTTGAGGAGGTTGTTTGATTTGTTAAGACCATTAGGTGATCGTATTATCATTGAGCTTGTTGAATCAGAAGAAAAAACTGCAAGCGGGATCGTATTACCGGATTCAGCGAAAGAAAAGCCTCAAGAAGGAAAAGTTGTTGCCGTTGGTACTGGCCGCGTACTTGAAAGCGGTGAACGCGTAGCACTTGAAGTTTCTGTAGGTGATCGTATTATCTTCTCAAAATACGGCGGTACAGAAGTGAAATACCAAGGAACAGAATATTTAATCTTACGCGAATCTGATATTCTTGCTGTTGTAGGCGCATAAGATTTTCACTTAAAAAATACAAAGAACTTAAAAGATATGAGGAGGTTTTTAAACAATGGCTAAAGAGATTATGTTTAGTGAAGATGCACGCCGCGCAATGCTTCGTGGTGTTGATGCTCTAGCAAATGCAGTAAAAGTTACTCTTGGACCTAAAGGACGCAACGTGGTTCTTGAGAAGAAATTCGGTTCACCACTTATCACTAATGATGGTGTAACCATCGCAAAAGAAATCGAATTAGAAGATGCATTCGAAAACATGGGTGCGAAACTTGTTGCTGAAGTAGCAAGCAAAACAAACGATGTTGCCGGTGACGGTACAACAACTGCAACTGTTCTTGCTCAAGCGATGATTCGCGAAGGCTTAAAGAACGTAACTGCAGGTGCAAACCCAATGGGTATCCGTAAAGGGATTGAAAAAGCAGTTGTAGCAGCGGTTGAAGAATTAAAAGCAATTTCTAAACCAATCGAAAACAAAGCTTCTATCGCACAGGTTGCTTCGATCTCTGCAGCTGACGAAGAAGTGGGCCAATTGATTGCTGAAGCAATGGAGCGCGTTGGCAACGACGGCGTTATCACCATTGAAGAATCGAAAGGCTTCACAACTGAATTGGATGTAGTAGAAGGTATGCAGTTTGACCGTGGATACACTTCTGCTTACATGGTAACTAACACAGATAAAATGGAAGCTGTTTTAGAAAATCCATATATCTTAATTACAGACAAAAAGATTTCTAGCATTCAAGAAATCCTTCCAGTTCTTGAGCAAGTGGTTCAACAAGGCAAGCCGCTATTATTAGTTGCTGAAGATGTTGAAGGTGAAGCACTTTCTACTCTAGTAGTGAACAAACTACGCGGAACATTCAATGCTGTTGCAGTTAAAGCTCCAGGCTTTGGTGACCGTCGTAAAGCAATGCTTGAAGATATTGCTGCTCTAACTGGCGGGGAAGTTATCACTGAAGAGTTAGGCCGTGAACTTAAAACTACAACTATCAACTCTTTAGGCCGTGCTGCTAAAGTTGTTGTTACTAAAGAAAATACAACAATCGTTGAAGGTGCAGGAGATTCTGCTGAAATCGCAGCTCGTGTAAACCAAATCCGTGTTCAATTAGAAGAAACTACTTCTGAATTTGACCGTGAAAAATTACAAGAGCGCTTAGCTAAATTAGCTGGCGGTGTAGCAGTAATCAAAGTAGGTGCTGCAACTGAAACAGAATTAAAAGAGCGCAAACTTCGTATCGAAGACGCTTTGAACTCAACTCGTGCTGCAGTTGAAGAAGGTATCGTATCCGGTGGTGGTGTAGCCCTTCTTAACGTATACAGCAAAGTGGCTGAAATCGTAGCTGAAGGCGACGTAGCAACAGGTATCAACATCGTATTACGTGCGATGGAAGAGCCTGTACGTACAATCGCTCACAACGCTGGCCTTGAAGGATCTGTTATCGTTGACCGCTTAAAGCGCGAAGAAATCGGTACTGGCTTCAACGCTGCAACTGGCGAATGGGTAAACATGATCCAAGCTGGTATCGTTGACCCAACTAAGGTTACTCGTTATGCATTACAAAACGCTGCATCTGTAGCGGCAATGTTCTTAACAACTGAAGCAGTTGTTGCTGACAAACCAGAACCAGCTGGCTCAGGCATGGGTATGCCTGACATGGGCGGCATGGGTGGCATGGGCGGCATGATGTAATTAGGGCTTTATAACCCTGTTATATCAACGTTTAAATCGATAAGCGGACAAACTTGTCCGAGAGTTTGTCCGCATTGTTCGACAAAAGAAAACCCAAACTAATTAAGAAGGCCTTTCATCAGTTTGCTAAACTGTTGGGAGGTCTTTTCTTTTGTACTTTGAGTGACATGAGTATAAATAACTGTTGTTGTCTTTGGATCCGTATGGCCAAGTTGTTCCATTACTTCTTTGATAGTTGCGCCAGCTTCAAACATTAATGATGCATGAGTATGGCGGAATGTGTGGGGCGTAATATTTTTTTTAATTCCTGCCTTTTTCAGCAGACGGTGAAGCCTGGTTTCAAAAACTTTTCTTAATTGTGGATGCCCGTCATCCCGAGCAAAAATAAATCCACTATCTTGGTAGATGGGTTTGTTTTTCAGCTTTATTTCCTTTTGCTTAATTTCATGTTTTTTTAGCATTTTTACCACCATTTCATCAATCTCGATAGTTCGTTTTGATCCTGTTGTTTTTGGGGTAAGCAGCTGATACTTTTCAAAATTATTGGTTGGGTTGTAAATCGTTTTGGTTATGCGTAAAGTTCTTTGTTTTGCGTTAAAATCTACCCATTTTAGGGCTAATAATTCGCCTATTCTTAAACCGGTATAGGAAAGTACAGTAAAGACTAAATGATCCATTTCAAGCCCATCTGATTGGGCTAATTTAAGAAAATGAGCAAGCTCTTCTTTTTCTAAAAAGTTAATGTCCTTTTCTTCCTTCTCTAATTCTTCTACAGTCTGTTGCTTTTTAGGTAATTTATAATCTTCAGTAGGATTAATTTTTATTAAACCTTGGGTTACAGCTTTCTTAAAAATCATTCTTCCGCAAGCATGAATACCGTCCATATAATTGTGGCTATACTTCTCGTTTAACTCCAGGATCCGCTCCTCGTACATTTTTTTAGTAATGCGGCTTATCGGAAAAGGCCCCCAAACACTGATAAAGTGCTTCATTTCCTTTTCCCTGGCTCTTACGCTGCTCACCTTTACACCACTTCGGCCATACGTTTTTAACCAATCCTTGGCGAATTGCTCAAAAGGCATATCTGATTCTTTAATTAAAGTTCCGTTTTGTTTTTCAAGTTCAACAATACGAGCTGCAGCCTGCGCCTCTCTTCTTGTCTTAAAACCGCCCTTTGTAATTTGGGGGCGGCGTTTTTTTGTGAGTGGATCTATACCCATATCAACGACATAGGTCCACGTTTTTCCACGTTGTCTGTATTGTGCCATGCTGATTAGTCCTCCTTCAGTCGTTCAATAAAAAGTGCATCTAAATATGTCTTTGTGAGCTTTCTATCCTGATTTGTTAGTTCATGGCCTTTGTATTTTAACCCTGGTTTTTCAAGAAATGTGTTTAAATCCTCTCCATTTTTTCTGTCTGTAATTACCTGAAGAAAATCAATTGGTTCTAATAAATCTTCTTCATTCCAGTAACCAGCTAAAACCATTAAATCAACAATTGAGTAGTTATATACCTCTGCTAACTTTTGTAAGGTTTCCACTGTTGGCTTTCTTTCTTTTCCAGTTCTAGGATCTGCACCTTTTTCTAAACTACTGAGGTAAGTGTGACTTACACCAGATATTTTTTCGATTTCCCTTAATGAACGATTTCCTCTTAGTTCCCTTAACTTTTCACCTATTTTAGACATAAGATAACCTCTCTTAACATTTTTGGTATTCAGGGCTTGCAATAATAATAACACTAGTGTATATTAATGACAAGGAGGTGGTATTCGTGAATAGCAACAACAAGTTAAGAGATATTAGAAAAGAAATCGGAATGCCTTTATCAGAATTGGCTAGACGAGCAAATATAAGCAGAACTGCACTAACAAATATTGAATTGCGAGGTACAATCCCAAAAGGCAATATTATGTTAGAAATAGCGGAAGCGCTAAAAAAGGATCCAAGGGAAATTTTTTTTACACACTCTGCTATTCGTGAATAGCAAATGTATGGGAGGGGGAAAGGATGTTTGACTTTAAGTTTGATGAAGAACAACTAAAGGATTTATACCTTGAAGAAGTTCAAAAACGGTTGGATAAAATCGAGTTGCAATCAATGTTAATGGATTCTAAACAATTAAGAAAAATGCTTAATCTCTCATGGCCGACAATCGAGAAAGTTTTTCTCGGTGATCCGAATTTCCCGAAAATGCGCATTGGCTCCCATCGGTGATCCAAGCCGAACTGGCGCTTG
>OEPS010000359.1_pt1 | contig 16574 bp, 18 predicted proteins | sample 1539411 | NCBI WGS metagenome assembly OEPS01 (sample SAMN02671747, study PRJEB22543) | soil metagenome | biome: bacteria | place: China:Hunan Province, Lengshuijiang City | collected 2012-10-15 | depth 0.08m m
TCGATCTCGGTCGCCGCGAACGCCAGCGCCGCCGCAGTTCCCGCGGGGCGCGGCTCGGCGATGATGTTCTCCGCCGGGACCTCGGGGACGAGCGCGCCGATCGGCCCGATGAGCCCCGCGTTCGTCAGGATGAGAGTGCGCGCCGCGGGAACGAGGGGCGCGAGCCGGTCGAGGGTGTTGCGCAGGAGCGGCGCGTCGTCGACCAGCGGGAGAAGCTGCTTCGGTCGTTCGGGGGTGCTGAGTGGCCAGAACCGCGATCCCACGCCGCCCGCGAGGACGACTGCCCAACGCGTCATTCGGCGTCCGCTGCGTCCGCGCCGACTCCGGCCAGCTCCGCCGCGCGAGCGAACAGCTTCTTCGGGCTGAACGGCTTCGTAAGGAACTCGCTCGCCCCGAGCGAGAGGGCGCGGCGCTGCTGCGTCTCCTGTCCAGCCGCGGTCAGGATGATCACCGGCACGTCCTTCAGCCGATCGTCGGCACGCATCTTCGCGAGCACGTCGAGCCCCGTCAGCCGCGGCATCATGACGTCGAGGAGCACGAGGCCGATGTCGCCGTCGCGCAGCATCACGTCGAGCGCTTCCTGTCCGTCGTACGCGAGCGTGACCCGGAACGGGCCCTGCTCGAGCTTCATCTTGATGATGCGGCCGATGTGCGGCTCGTCGTCGGCGACGAGCACGTGACAGAGCGCAGCGCCGGCGACCCCGCCGTCGTCAGACAAGTGCGGCAATGTGTTGGCGGTTGCGGCGGAGTTCGAAGAGGAGCTTTCCGACATCGGCATTCTGCTGGACGAGGACGAGGAGAAGCGCCTCCTTCGACAGGACGGAGACGATGGCGTAGCCCTGCTCGTACTCGAGCACCGACGTCACGAGATCGCCGCGGCGCGCCGCGCTGGAAAGCTCTTCCGCCGCGTTGATGATCGACGGGATGTGTGCGGCGATGTGCTCGGCGTCCAGGTTGGGCAGCACCTGGCTGTCGATCAGCAATCCGTCGCGGCCGAGCACGACCGCGGCTTCGACCCCTTCACGCTGTCGAATCGCGCCCACGAGGTCGCGAATGGTGGCCATCTTCGCTCCGTGAAATGGTCGAGCGAAGCTAGAGTCCGCACAGGTCGAAGTCAAGCAGTCACAATCGCTTGAACTCTTTCCGGCAGCGGGGTATTGTAAGCCTCGTCGTCCCTCACTTTTCTCTGGTGACACCGGTCCGAATGCCCCTTCGCCGTGCTTTCGTCGCGCTCACGCTCGTCGCGCTCCCCCTCCTGGCCGCGGTGGCCTGCAGCAAGGACCCCTACGCCCCGAAGGCGCTCTATGGGGTGACCGCCGATACCTTCCGCGTCCTCGCGCTGAACGGAACCGCTCCCGAGGCGCAGAGTGGCGTGCGGCTGCTCACGGCGCAGAGCACCGTGCCGGACTACTCGCAGGTCTTCGACTTCGCGCTCGACATCGACGCCGAGGGGAAGGTGATCGTCCTCCCCCGCTCGAAGGTCGTGGCGTGCACGAGCATCTGCCAGCTCGGCGTGAAGGTCATTCCGCGCGATTCCGTCGAATTCGACAAGCTCTACGACGCACCGAAGGCGGGTTACACCTATGACTCCGTCACGACGATCCCGGTCGGCGCGACCATCGCGTTCGTGACGAAGGACGTCTTCTGCCAGCCGTCGAACATCTCGACGTACGACCTCTACGCGAAGATGATCGTCGACAGCGTGCGGATGAGCGATCGCTCGCTGTTCGTCCGCGTCGTCTCCGACCCGAACTGCGGCTTCCGCGGGCTCGTCCCCGGTGTCGTCCCCGGCCACTAGCCACTCCACATGCACGACCTTCGAGCGGTACGCGACGCCGCCGACGCGCTGCGCGACGGCATGCGTCGTCGCGGCAAGCTCGACACCCTCGGCCCGGTGATCGATCGCGCGGTGGAGCTCGACCGCGACCGCCGCCTGACGATCCAGGCGGTCGAGGAGCGGAAGGCCGCGCGCAACGCGTCGACCCAGGAAGTCGCCCGCCGCCGGAAGGCGGGGCAGGACGCCGCCGACCTCATCGCGCAGGGGCGCGCGCTCGGCGAGGAGATCGCCCGCCTCGAGCGCGAGCTCGCCGCGTCCGAAACCGAGCTGCAGGCCATCCTCCTCGAGATCCCCAACGTCACCCTCCCCGAGGTGCCCGAGGGCGGGGAGGAGGCGAACACCGTCGTCCGCAGCTGGGGAACGCCGCGCCCCGCCGAGAGCGTCAAGCCGCACTGGGAGGTCGGCGAGACGTTAGGCATCCTCGACCTCGCGCGCGGCGCGAAGGTCTCGGGGTCCGGGTTCGTCGTCCTCCGTGGAGCGGGCGCGCGGCTCGCTCGCGCGCTGATGAACTTCATGATCGACCTGCACACCACCGAGCACGGCTACGACGAGACCTGGGTTCCTTTCGTCGTCAATCGCGCCTCGATGACCGGCACCGGGCAGCTCCCGAAGTTCGCCGACGACATGTATGGCCTCGATGGCGGCGAGATGTTCCTCATCCCGACGGCGGAGGTTCCGCTTACGAACCTCCACCGCGACGAGCTCCTCGACGCCGCGCAGCTCCCGATCGGACTCGTCGGCTACAGCCCGTGCTTCCGCCGCGAGGCGGGGGCGGCCGGAAAGGACACGCGCGGACTCATTCGCGTCCACGAGTTCGACAAGGTCGAGCTGGTCCACTTCACGACCCCGGAGGCGAGTGCCGCGCAGCACGAACAGCTCACGCGGAACGCCGAACGCGTCCTGCAGCTGCTCGAGCTCCCGTATCGGGTGCTCCTCCTCGCGAGCGGGGACACGGGCTTCGCCAGCGCGAAGACGTTCGATCTCGAGATCTTCGCGCCGGGAGTGGGCAAGTGGCTCGAAGTGTCGTCGTGCTCGAACTTCCTCGACTTCCAGGCGCGGCGGGCGAACATCCGCTACCGCCCCGCACCCGGGGAGAAGCCGCGGTTCGTTCATACGCTGAACGGGTCGGGCGTCGCATTCCCGCGCACGATCATCGGCCTGCTCGAACATCACCAGCAGCCCGACGGCACCATCCGCGTGCCCGCCGCGCTGCAGCCCTACCTCCGCACCGACGTTCTCCGCTAGCGAGCTGCGCCGCCGCGCGCCGGTGGTGGTCATCGCCGTCGGCATCGCGGTCCTCCTCACCTGGTACGTCGCGTACACGCAGCGCGTCGTCGGCGAGCTGCGCCGTGAGGCCAAACGGTCGGCGCGCATGTACGCCGACGTCTATCGCGGGCTGAACTCCCCGACCGACGTGAACGGCACCGGGGCGCTCCTCCAGCTCGCCGACGAGATCCGCGAGGCGGGCGTGCCCCTCATCGTCACGACGATGGACGGGACACCGACCGCCGCCGCCAACCTTCCGTTCGACGCCGAGCCGGCCGACCCGCGCGTGCGCGCCTATGTCCCGAAGCTCGATGCGACCAACGACCCGGTCGTGGTGCGCGGGATCGGGATGGTGCACTTCGGCGACACCCCCCTCGTGCGCGGGCTGCAGCTCTACCCGCTGCTCCAGGGAATCACGCTTGCCCTCCTCCTCGCCGCTGGTGTCTTCTCACTGCGCTCGCGCGGGCGCGCCGATCGCGATCGCGTCTGGGCGGGGATGGCGCGAGAGTCCGCGCACCAGCTCGGGACTCCGCTCTCCAGCCTCCGCGGCTGGCTCGAGCTGCTCGAGGAGCGCGACGTCGGCGATGGCGCGCGCGAGACCGCGCAGCTCATGCGCGCCGACATCGAGCGGCTCGACCGGGTCGCCCACCGCTTCGAGCGCATCGGCCGTCCCCCGCGCCGCGAGCCGGTCGACGTCGCCGCGCTCGTCGCCAGCGTCGCCGGCTACTTCCGCGCCCGCGTCCCGACCCTCGCCCGCGCGGTGCGGATCGAAACCCGCACCGCTGACGGGCCGGTGATGATCGCCGGCGACGCAGTGCTCCTCGAGTGGGCGCTCGAAGCCCTCGTCAAGAACGCCGTCGACGCGCTCGGCGGCCGCGGCGGAGTGATCGAGCTGTCCGCCGAGCCCCTCGAGGACGGCGCCCGGGTTCGGGTCAGCGACGACGGACCGGGGATCTCGCGGGAAGCGCGGTCGCGGATCTTCGATGCCGGCTACACGACCAAGAAGGGCGGGTGGGGGATCGGCCTCCCGCTGGCGCGGCGCATCATCGAGGAATGGCACGGCGGGACGCTCCGTGTCGTTCCCTCCGACCGCGGCGCGACGTTCGAGATTATCTTCAGTTGATGCACACTCTCGCGGACGACACCCTCCTCTCCGGCCTCAACCCCTCGCAGCGCGAGGCGGTGATCCACTTCGAAGGACCGCTGCTCGTCCTCGCCGGCGCCGGCTCGGGAAAGACGCGCGTGCTCACCTCGCGCATCGCCCGCCTCGTCGGCCATCAGGGCGTCGACCCGAAGCACATCCTCGCCGTCACCTTCACCAACAAGGCCGCCGGCGAGATGCGCGAGCGGATCGAGCGCATCCTCGGCGAGAGCCCCGCCGGGATGTGGACCGGGACGTTCCACGCCATCGGGGCGCGGATCCTCCGCTCGGCCCCGCACATCGTCGGACGCGACCGCGGCTTCACGATCTACGACGAGGACGACCAGCTCAACGTCGTGAAGCGCGTGATGGAGCGGCGGTCGATCTCGCCGAAGCAGTTCGCGCCGAAGGCGATCCACGCCGCGATCTCGAGCGCGAAGAACGCCCTCGTGTCGCCGGCCGAGTACGCGAAGCTCGCCAACGATCCGTTCACGAAAGCCACCTCGCAGGTCTACGACGACCTCGAAGCGGCGTTTCGCGCCGCGAACGCGGTCGACTTCGACGACCTCCTCGTGCTCCCCGTGCGCATGCTCCGCGAGAGCCCCGCGTTCCACTCCGAGCTGCGGTCGAAGTTCCAGTTCATCCTCGTCGACGAGTACCAGGACACCAATCACGCGCAGTATCAGCTCGTGAAGCTCCTCGGCAGCGAGCACCAGAACGTCTGCGTCGTCGGCGACGACGACCAGTCGATCTACGGCTGGCGCGGCGCCGACATCCGCAACATCCTCGACTTCGAGAAGGATTTTCCGAACGCGAAGGTCGTCCGCCTCGAGGAGAACTACCGCTCGACGCCCGGCATCCTCCGCGTCGCCAACGCGGTGATCTCGGCCAACACCGAGCGTCGCGGCAAGACGCTGCGCCCGACGCGCCCCGAGGGTGATGCGATCACGGTGGCCGGCGCGCTCGACGACCGCGACGAGGCCGACTACGTCGTCGAGGAGATCCTCGCCCGCCGCCAGTCGAAGGCGGGGATGCAGCTCGGCGACGCGGCGATCCTCTATCGCACCAACTCGCAGAGCCGGTCGATGGAAGAGGCGCTGCGCAAGCACGCGCTGCCCTATCGCCTCATCGGGTCCGTCCGCTTCTACGACCGCCGCGAGATCCGCGACCTGATGGCCTACCTGAAGCTGATCGGCAACCCCGCCGATGACGAGGCGTTCCGGCGCGCGGTCAGCGTCCCCCGCCGCGGCCTCGGCGAGACGACGGTCGAGCTGCTTTCCGAGCGCGCCCGGGCCGCCGGGGTGCCGATGCTCGCCGCCGCGACCCGCGCCGATCTCCACGAGGGGATCCGCGCCGCCGCCCGCACGGCGTTAGGCGACTTCGCCAGCGTGATCATGAACTTCCGCGAGCGCGCGAAGACCGACAGCGTCGATGCGATCCTCCGCGACCTGATCGACGCGATCCGCTACGTCGAGCATCTCCGTGCCGAGGGCCCCGAGGGCGAGGAGCGGATCGAGAACGTGCGCGAGCTCGTCACCGGCGCCGCCGAGGCGGTGATCGAGGAAGGGGGCGAGGTCGGGCTCACGCCGCTCGAGCACTTCCTCCAGCGCGCCTCACTGGTCGCGGAGCTGGACAAGCTCGACCCCGATGCCGACGCCATCACCCTGATGACGGTCCACAACGCCAAGGGGCTCGAGTTCCCCGTCGTCTTCGTCACCGGGCTCGAGGACGGGCTGTTCCCGCTCGCCCGGGCCTTCGACGACCCGAAGATGCTCGAGGAGGAACGGCGGCTCTTCTACGTCGCGGTCACGCGCGCCGAGGAGAAGCTCTACCTCACCCACGCCCGCAGCCGGCGGCGCAATGGCGAGACGATGCCGTCGATCCCGTCGAGCTTCCTCACCCCGCTCGCCGCGAGCCTCGTCGAGACGAAGGCGACGGTGCGGCTCCGGGCGACGGGACGGACGGTGCTCCCGCAGCCGCCCTCGCTCCGCCGCCCCGGCTCGCCGTTAGGCAGCGGCTGGCGGAAGCCGGCGATCGACATGGACGTCGAGGCGTCGCAGGACTCCCCGCGCTACGTGAAGGGAGAGCGGGTCAGGCACGCGCGCTTCGGCGGCGGGGTGATCACCGAGCTGGCCGGGACGGGAAAGGACACGAAGGTGACAATCGATTTCGATGATGAGACGATCGGGCGGAAGCGCCTCGTCGTCGCGTACGCGGGCCTCGAACGGGAGTGGGACTGAGTGTCGGTCACCATCGATGACGTCAAGCACGTTGCGCGGCTCGCCCGGCTCGGCGTGACCGAGTCCCGCGCCGCCGAGCTCGTCGGCGAGCTCAATCGCATCCTCGACCACATGTCGATGCTCGAGAAGGTCGACACCGAGGGCGTCGCCGAGGCGGCCGGTGTCGGCGCGTCGGGGATGCCGCTCCGTGTCGACGCCGGTCCGCCGATCCCCCTTGCCAGGGCGCTCGCCGACTTCGCTCCCGCGGTGCGCGATGGGCTCATCATCGTCCCCCGCCTCGCGTCGCACGAGGGCGCAGGGAGCGACGACGCCGTGGAGGAGGGATGAGCGCGCCCCAGCAGCCGTCCCCGTCGGGCGCGCGCGCGATCACCGGCGCCGTACGCGCCGGCGACCTCACTCCCGAGCGCTCGGCCCGCGAGGCGTTCGCCCGCGGCGATCTCGCCCGGGTCGGACCCGAGGGGCTCAATGCGCTGCTCTGGACCGACCGCGAGGCAACGCTCAAGGAAGCCCGCCGGGTCGACACCAGGACCGCGTTCCCGAATCCCGGGCTCCTCTCCGGCGTGCCGGTCGCCGTGAAGGACAACATCGCCACGACCGTCCTGCCGACGAGCTGCGGCTCGCGCATCCTCGAGGGGTACGTCAGCCCCTTCGAGGCGACGGCGATCACACGGCTGCGGAATGCCGGCGCGGTCATCATCGGCAAGACGAACATGGACGAGTTCGCGATGGGCTCGTCCACCGAGAACAGCGCGTACGGCCCGGCGCGCAACCCGCGCGACGCATCGCGCGTTCCCGGCGGCTCGTCGGGGGGCTCGGCGGCGGTCGTCGCCGCCGGGATGGTGCCGCTCGCGTTGGGCTCCGAGACCGGCGGTTCCGTCAGGCAGCCCGCTGCGTTCTGCGGCATCGTCGGCGTGAAGCCGACCTACGGTCGCGTCAGCCGGTACGGGCTCGTCGCCTTCGCCTCCTCGCTCGACCAGATCGGCGTCTTCGGCGCGACCGTCGACGACGCGGCGTTAGGCATGGAGGCGATCGCCGGCCACGACCCGATGGACGCGACCAGCGCCGACGTGCCCGTCGAGCGCTACGGCGACGCCGCCGGTGCCTCCCTCAAAGGGCTCGTCATCGGGCGGCCGAAGGAGTATTTCCCCGACTTCCTCGATGCCCGCATCCGCGCGCGCTGCGAGCGCGCCTTCGAGGCCTTCCGCCAGCTCGGCGCCGAGGTTCGCGACGTCTCGCTCCCGCACACCGGGCTGGCGATCCCGGTCTACTACATCATCGCCCCGGCCGAGGCGTCGTCGAACCTGGCGCGCTTCGACGGCGTGCGCTACGGCGTGCGCGAGGCGGCCGGCAGCCTCGCCGGCACCTACGAGGCGACGCGCTCGCGCGGCTTCGGCAGGGAGGTGACGCGCCGCATCCTGCTCGGCACCTACGTGCTGTCGGCGGGCTACTACGACGCGTACTATCGCAAGGCGCAGCAGGTCCGGACCCTCATCGCCGACGACTTCCGCTCCGTGTTCGCCAGCGGCGTGCACCTGCTGTTCACCCCGACGACGCCGAGCCCGGCCTTCGAGCTCGGGGCGAAGTCGGCCGATCCGCTCGAGATGTACCTCAGCGACATCTTCACCGCGACCGCGAACCTCGCCGGCGTTCCGGCGATGTCGCAGCCGATCGGGCTGGTCGATGGACTGCCGGTCGGGGGTCAACTCATTGCCCCGCACTTCGACGAGGCGCGGATGTTCGGCGCCGCCTATGCGCTCGAGAAGGCGCTCGGCGCGGAGGCGATGCGATGACCGCGACCGCGGTGAGCACCGACTGGGAGATGGTCGTCGGCCTCGAGGTCCACGTCCAGCTCCGGACGCGGACCAAGGCGTTCTGCAACTGCAGCACCGAGTTCGGCGCGCCGCCTAACGTCAACACCTGCCCGGTCTGCCTCGCCCTTCCCGGCGCGCTCCCGGTGCTCAACGTCCACGCCGTCGAGCTGGCGACGCGCGCCGCGCTCGCCCTCGACTGCGAGGTCAACCTCGTGTCGGTGTTCGCGCGCAAGAACTACTTCTATCCGGACCTTCCGAAGGGCTACCAGATCTCGCAGTTCGACAAGCCCCTCGCCGAGCATGGGCACCTCACCATCGGCCACCGTGCCGACGGCGCGCTCATTCGCGTCGGGATCGAGCGCGTGCACATGGAGGAGGATGCCGGCAAGTCGCTCCACGACCGCTACCCGGGCGTGACGGCGATCGACCTCAATCGGGCCGGCGTGCCCCTCATCGAGATCGTCAGCGGCCCCGACATGCGCTCGGCGGAAGCGGCTGGCGGATACCTCCGCGCGCTGAAGCAGATCCTCCAGTACTGCGGCATCAGCGACTGCGACATGGAGAAGGGAAGCCTCCGCGTCGACGCCAACGTCAGCGCCCGCCGGATGGGCGAGGTGAAGCTCGGGACGAAGACCGAGGTCAAGAACCTCAACTCCTTCTCCAACGTCGAGAAGGCGCTCGCCGTCGAGTTCGCGCGCCAGGTCCGGCTGCTCGAGAGCGGCGGGAGCGTGCAGCAGCAGACGATGCTCTTCGACGCCGCGAGGGGCGAAGTCCGCCCCAGCCGCACCAAGGAGGGAAGCCACGATTACCGCTACTTCCCCGAGCCCGATCTCCCCCCCCTCGTGCTGGCGCAGGACTTCGTCGACCGGATGCGCAAGTCGATTCCGGAGCTGCCGGAGAAGCGCCGCCAGCGCTTCGTCGCCGACTACGCGTTAGGCAGCTACGACGTCGAGGTCCTGACGTCCTCGGCGGAGTTGGCCGACTACTTCGAGGGAGTTGCCCGCCAGAGCGGCGACCCGAAGGCGGCCGCGAACTGGACGATCAACGGCGTCCTCGCCGCCCTCAACGCCAGCGGCGACACCCTCGAGGACTTCCGGGTGCGGCCGGCCGACCTCGCATCGCTGATCACCCTCGTGCGCGACGGAGTCGTCGCCCACTCGGCGGCGCGCCAGGTGTTCGCCGAGATGGTCCGGACCGGCGACCGCGCCGAGCAGGTCGCGAAGCGCGAGGGGCTCGTCCGCGTCGACGACGACGGCGCGCTCGCCGGCTGGATCGACGAGGTGTTCGCCGAGCATCCGGTCGAGGCGCAGCGCTACGTCGCGGGGGAAAGGAAGCTCCAGGGAGTGCTCGTCGGCCTCGTGATGAAGAAGTCGAAGGGGAGCGCCGACGCGAAGAAGGTCAACCAGCTGCTGGCGGCCAGGGCCCGGGGATGATCGGCGACGCCGCCGTCCGCGCGTAGTCCAGCGCCGACGACGGCAGCGCGAAGTGTCGCGCCGCCTCGTCGACGAGCGCGTCCGCACCACCACCCCCCGCGCGGAGCGTGTCGCGGCGGATGATCTTCGCCAGCCGCAGGTGCTCCTCCCCCGCCGGATCGAACTTGTACGGCTCCGACCGGTCGATGCGCACCAGGAAGTCGATCACGTAGTCGTACGCGAACGACACATAGCGTTCGACGTCCGCGTCAGGCAGGTCGTGCCGGCTCATCTCCTTCGCGACCTTGAACACCCGCTGCCACGACTCGCTGTCGGTGACGTAGACCATCCCGCGGAAGATCCGCCGGTTGGTCGGCGTGCTGAAGATCGTCGGGCTCAGCACGCGGTCGAGCAGCTCGTCCGAGCGGTTGTGGTCGAGGAGGATGACCTCCTTCGCCCGCCGCGCGTGCCCCTCGCCGAGGTGCGCCTCGAAGCGGCTCTCCCAGTAGCTGTGCCCGAGCCCCGCCGTCCGCGAGGCGACCGCGAGCTGGCGCGGCACGAAATAGTTGTGGGCGACGACGTCGGCGGCGAGGTGCGTCAGGTAGCCTAACGCGAAGGCGCGGAGGGGCTCGTCGCGCGCCTTGTCGTGGATCTCCAGCCCGACGTTCCAGGCGTGGCAGTGCCGGCCGGGCGCCGCGTATTTCTTCGCAATGCTCGTGTCGGCGGCGATCGACCCGTAGAGGAAATCGTAGGGGAAGGCCTGCAGCAGCTCGGCGATCGCGGCGGGGAGGGTGGCCAGCGCCCGGAGCACGGCTTCGCTGAGCATGATGTGCGTCCCGGGTGTCCACGCCCAGGCGGCGCGCGGAAGGAGCGCTCCGAGCGCGACGGCGGCGAGAATGAACCCGGACAAGCGGAAGAGGCGCGCGGCTGCCAGCCGCACGCCACCTCCCGACTGCGGCCCGGCGTCAGATGCCGAGCTTGCGGCGCTGACGATTGATCGCCTTGCGAAGATCTTTCATCTCCGACTCGACCGTCTCGCTGATCCGGTCGCGCGCTTCCTCGAGGAACTCGCCGATCGACTCGCCGATCTCCTCGGCCGGGACGCGGTCCCACAGATCCTCGCCCTTGTCGGCAACCCACGACGCGCCGCGGCGTCCCGCCTTCGCCCCGATCCTGGCGCCTTCATAGCCCGTCACGCCGGCCCACTTCGCGCCCCTGCCGGCGGCGCGGAGGATCGGCATCAGCGGCCGCTCCCCGCGCGGGCCCTGCCGCAGCAGCAGCGTCGTGCCGACGCCGAGTGCCACCCCGATCAGCGTCGCGGTGAGCAGGTCGAACTGCTGCTCGCGCGACTCGTCACGCGAGGTCTCGCGAGCGGATGCGCGGGCCGGGCCGCCGGTCCGCGGCCGCGGACGAACTGTCGTCGCCATCGTAGTCTCCCCCTTCGGTCCAGTCATCGTTCTCATAGGCTGGGCGCGGCACTCGCGCCACATTGTCCGCTCGCGATTGCTCGTCGAACGTTTCCATCCCCTTCCGCACACCGCGCACCATGGCCGCGGTCGAGACGAAGGTGTCCTCCGCTTCCTGCTGCACGACCTTGAGCAGCGCGTTGAACTCGTTCATCCGCTGCTCGGTGAGATCCACCGCCTCGCGCAGCCGCTGGTTCGCCGCGCTGATCGTCTGGTTCACCCGCTGCATGTCGACCCGTACCGACGTCGTGATGTAGTCGACGTTGTCGGCGATCGCGCTCGCATGCTTCGTCAGCGGGTTGATGTCCGCGTACACCTTGTCCAGCAGGTCGCTGATCTTCTTGTAGCTCTTCCGGAAGTTCCACGCGGCCGGGACCAGCGCCACCGTGAGCACCAGCAGGGAGAGCGAGACCAGCCCGCTCGCGATCGCGGTCAGCTGCTCGAACCACCCTCGCTGCGCCGCCACCGTCTTCGTGTAGATCGTGTCCGGGAGCGTTGCCGTGGCCTGCAGCAGCAGCGAGCCCGCGTGTGTGATCGCGTCGATCATCGTCTCCATGGGGTGGTGGCACCTCCGGACGGTTCGCGCCGGTCCGCCCTTCGGCCCGCTTCCCATCGTGCAAGGGTGGGGCCAGCCGAGCCCTGCTGCGGCAATCCTGGTGAGCCCTGGCACACCGCGTCAATCGCCGTACATCGGACACGGCGCTCACGCTTGCGCGCGCGCCCCGCCCCTGACCATTCTTCGCGCCCCTTCCTTTCACTCGCGCAAGCGCAGCTCCCCGGACAATGGTCACGAACGCGGTTCAGTACATCGTCGAAGGCGGCCACCGCCTCTCCGGTACCATCCGGCCCTCCGGCAACAAGAACGCCGCGCTGCCCATCGTCGCTGCCGCGCTGCTCTCCGACAAGCCGGTCGTCCTCGAGAACGTGCCGCGCATCCGCGACGTCGAGACCCTCGTGCAGCTCGTCCAGTCGGTCGGCGCGAGCGCCGAGTGGGTCGAGCGGAACACGCTGAACATTCACGCGAAGAGCCTGCGCGCCGCCGACCTCGATCCCGATCTCTGCAAGAAGATTCGCGGCGCGATCCTCCTCGCCGCCCCCCTCCTCGCACGGTGCGGCGAGGTGACGCTGCCGCCTCCCGGCGGCGACGTGATCGGGCGCCGCCGCCTCGACACGCACTTCCTCGCGCTCGAGCAGCTCGGCTCGACCTACAAGATCGGCAAGCGCCTCGAGTTCCGGACCTCCGGGCTTCGCGGAGTCGACATGTTCCTCGACGAGCCGAGCGTGACCGCGACCGAGAACGCGATCACCGCCGCGGTCGCCGCCACGGGGACGACGACGATCGGCAACGCGGCCTGCGAGCCGCACGTCCAGGATCTCTGCCGCTTCCTCGTCGCCCTCGGCGCCGAGATCGAGGGGATCGGCACCAACCGCGTCACGATCCATGGTGGTCGCAACCTCTCCGGCGCGACACACCGCATCGGCCCCGACCATATCGAGGTCGGCTCCTTCATCGGGCTCGCCGCGGTCACGAAGTCCGCGCTGCGCATCGAGCGGGCCGGCATCGAGCACCTGCGCGCGATCCGCATGGGCTTCGAGCGCCTCGGCGTGATCTGCGAAGTCGACGGCGATGACCTGGTGGTGCCGGCGAACCAGAGCATGGAGATCCAGAGCGACCTCGGGGGGGCGGTGCCGAAGCTCGAGGACCAGCCCTGGCCCGCCTTCCCGGCGGACGTGATGAGCATCGCGATCGTCACGGCGACGCAGTGCACGGGGATGGTGCTGATGTTCGAGAAGATGTTCGAGTCGCGGATGTTCTTCGTCGACAAGCTCGTTTCGATGGGCGCGCGCATCGTCCTGTGCGATCCGCACCGCGCGATCGTCGCCGGTCCATCGGCGCTCACCGCGTCGACGGTCGAGTCCCCCGACATCCGCGCCGGGATGGCGATGCTCCTCGCCGCGCTCTGCGCGCGCGGCACGAGCACGATCAACAACGTCGGCCAGATCGAGCGCGGCTACGAGCGGATCGACGAGCGGCTTCGCGCCCTCGGCGCCCGCATCGAGCGCGTCGAGGATCGGCGCGAGAGGTGACGGCCCCAGCCAGCGCGCGCGCGGCCGTGGCCGACGATCGCGAGATCGCCCCCGGCTTCGCCGCGTTAGGCGTCAGCGCCTTCACCACCACGCGCGCTGCCGGCAGCTTCGGGCTCCAGGGCGGGGAGCAGGTTGGGGAGGTGTTCGCCCGCTGGGGGGCGCTGCGCGAGTCCCTCGGCGGCGCCCGCCTCGCCAGCGCCAGGCAGGTCCACGAGGCAACCGTCATCCGCCACGTCCCGGGGTGGACCGGGTGGCTGCGAGCCGACGACGCCGATGGCCACCTCGCCCCGCTTCCCGGCACCGCGATGGCGGTGACGATCGCCGACTGCGTCCCGGTGTTCATCGCCCACCCGAGCGGGGTCACCGCGCTGCTGCACTCGGGATGGCGGGGCACCGCCGGGCGAATCACGGAGCGGGCGATCGCGATCCTCGAGCAGGAGCGCTGCCCGGCGCCGGAGCTCATCGTCCACTGCGGCCCCGCGATCTGCGGCAGGTGCTACGAGGTCAGCCCCGACGTCTACGGCGCGCTGACCGGGATGGCCGCCGACCGCCCGACGCGCGTCGACCTGCGGCTGCTCATCGCCGAGCACGCGCGCGCCCTCGGCGTCCGCGAGATCACCATCAGCGAGCGGTGCACGCGCTGCGACAACGACCGCTTCTTCTCGCATCGCGCCGGCGATGCCGGACGCCAACTCGGAGTGATGGTGGCTCATCCACGGTGAGGCTTGCCGCTTGCGTGCTTGATTCCCGCCTTCGCACAGGCTAGATTCAGGTTGCTCGACGCCAGGGGAGACGGGACGCGGGCTGAATGTGGGGGAGTTTCCCCACATTTTTTTGTTCTTGGAGCCGTTGTCCGCCATCTCGATAAAACGTGAGCGATTCGCTGGAAGTCATTGTCCGGAAGGAGCTTGACACACTCGGATTCGAGTTGGTCGAGCTCCGGAAGGGCGGGACGAAGGGTCGCCCGGTAATCGACGTCCGGATCGATCGGCTCGACCAGCAGAAGGTGACGGTCGAGGACTGCGCGAAGGTCTCGCGCGCGATCGAGGCACGGCTCGACGCGGGGGATGTGGCCGGCACGCAGTATGTCCTGCAGGTTTCGTCGCCGGGTGTGGAGCGCGTGCTCCGACATGCCGGGGACTGGCGGCGCTTCGCTGGGCGCCAGGCGAACATCGTCAGCGATGAGGTCGGGGGGCGGGCGGAGGTCGAGATCGTGTCGGTCGATGGCGAGCCGGGCGCGGAGACGGCGGTCGTTCGGATGGCGAAGGGTGAGGAGCGGCGTATCACGCTGGCCGGGGTTCGTGAAGCCCGGCTCGCGTTTCACTGGAAACGGTAGAGGGGTTCGCGATGGTCAGTTCAGCGGAAATTCTGGCGGCGGTGCGTGAGCTGACGAACGTCAAGCAGCTCGAGCGCGCGGAGCTCCACGACCTGTTGCAGGACGGCATCCTCGCCGCGCTCGCCAAGAAGTACGGGCCGACGGTGCAGGCCGAGGTCTCGATCGACGACGGGCGTGGCGACATCCGCATCGTCGTCCTCAAGACCGTGGTCGACACCATCACCGACCCCGCCCGTGAGATCACCGTCGACGACGCGCGCTTCTACGACGAGGGCTTCGAAGTCGGCGACCAGCTCGAAGAGCCGGTCGACTTCGCGGTCTTCGGCCGCGCCGCGGTCCAGGCCGCGAAGCAGCGCATCATCCAGCGCGTCCGTGAAGGGGAGCGCACCCGCATCCGCGACGAGTTCTCGTCGCGCGTCGGTGAGCTGCTCTCCGGCGAGGTCCAGCAGATCGAGCGCGGGAAGCTCGTGATCATGCTGAACAAGTTCCGCGAGGCGGAAGCGATCATCCCCTATCGCGAGCAGAATCACCGCGAGCACTTCCACCAGGGCGAGCCGATTCGCGCCGTCCTCAAGCGCGTCGAGGAGACGCCGAAGGGACCGCGCCTGATCTTCAGCCGCGCCGATCCGCTGTTCGTGAAGGCGCTCTTCAAGCTCGAGGTCCCCGAGATCCAGCAGGGGATCGTCGAGATCCGCGTCGCCGCGCGCGAGGTCGGCAGCCGTTCCAAGATCGCGGTCTTCTCGCGCGACGACAGCATCGATCCCGTGGGCGCGTGCGTCGGGCTCAAGGGCTCGCGTGTGCAGGCGGTCGTGAACGAGCTCGGTGGTGAGCGCATCGACATCGTGCCCTGGTCGTCGGACCCCGAGCGATTCGCCAAGCTGGCGCTCGCGCCGGCCCGCGTCGCGCGCGTCTTCAGCGATCCGGCCACCAAGACGATCCAGGCGATCGTCGACGAGGACCAGCTGTCGCTCGCGATCGGGCGCAATGGCCAGAACGTCAGGCTCGCGTCCGAGCTCACGGGGTGGAAGATCGACCTGTTTTCGAGCCGCGAGTGGATGGAGCGCGGCGCCGAAGGCGTCTTCGCACCGCTGCCCGGCGACGAGGCCGAGGTCGACCTCCAGCTCTCCGAGATCGAGGGGCTTCCCCCCGCGACGGTCGCCGTGCTCGGCGAGGCTGGCTACAAGACGCTCAACGACATCATCGATCTCGAGCGCGACGATTTCCTCAAGCTCCCCGGAATCGCGCCGTCAGAGGCCGATCGCATCATGGCGATGATCGACTCCCTCACCGAAGAGGGCGCCGACAACGACGGCGCCAGCGCGGGCGGGACGCAGGAATAGACGATGGACGACGCCGCACGCCGCAAGCTGGCCAATCTCCTCGGCCTCGGTGTGCGCGGTCGGATGGTGGTGGTAGGGGTGGAGCAGGTGCGCATGGCCGCGACGAAGAACAAGCTCGCATTCGCGGTCGTCGCTCCTGATGCATCGAAGAACAGTCTCGACAAGGTGATCCCGTTGCTCAATGCGCGGCGGGTGCGCTATATCGAAGCGTTAGGTGCCGACGCGCTCGGCGCGGCGGTAGGAAGGCAGTCGACGGCCGCGGTCGGCATCGTCGATAATCGGCTCGCGAGAGGGATTCGCGCGCTCGTGGAGGGAGCGGAGGCTGCACGCGAGACGCGTGTCGAGCCGTCGCCCAATCGGAGGAAGGTTTGAGCAAGCTTCGCGTGAACGACCTGGCGGGTGAATTCGGGATCAGCGCTGACGAAGTCGTCGCGCTGCTCCGCAACATGGACATCCCCGTCCGCAGTCACATCAGTCCCCTCACCGACGACCAGATCGCCCGCATCCGGGCGCGCTGGGAGCGGGAGAAGCGTGCTCGCGCCGAGAAGCCGGCACCAGCGCCGGCCAAGGGCGGCCGGGGCAAAGGCCGCGGCGCGGCGAGCCGTGGTTGAACAGGATGCCCGAGGTGGCGTGCAGC
>OEPS010000361.1_pt1 | contig 16529 bp, 11 predicted proteins | sample 1539411 | NCBI WGS metagenome assembly OEPS01 (sample SAMN02671747, study PRJEB22543) | soil metagenome | biome: bacteria | place: China:Hunan Province, Lengshuijiang City | collected 2012-10-15 | depth 0.08m m
CGGGCGCGCCGGCGAATACACCGTCGGGCTCCTCGACGCGGTTACCAATCGCGAGACCGCTCGCTTCCGCGCCGACGGGATCGCCGGCGAGCCGACGCTGGCGCAGGAGGTCGAGCCGCTCACCAACTACTTCGTCGGGCGCGTGCGGCGCGACTTCCGCGGCGGCGCCACGTCGTTAGGCGGGATCGTCACCTCGACCGTCCGCCGGCTCGGCGACTCCCTGCTCGTCGCCAGACTGCGCAACCGGGCGACGGTCGCGGGCGTCGACGTCGACCACTCGTGGCACAGGCAGGAATACACCCTCCTCGGCCAGTTCGCCGTCTCCGATGTCGCCGGCTCCGCGATCGCGATGGACAGCGCGACGCAGCAGACGAGCGCGCACTACTTCCAGCGTCCCGACCGACACCAGACCACCGACGGGCTGTTCGACACGCGCTACGACCCGGCACGCACCGGCCTCCGCGGCTACGGGCTCTACGCACGGCTCGGCAAGGACAACGGCGACTGGCTCTGGGAGACCGCGCAGAACTGGCGCAGCCCGGGCTTCGAGGTGAACGACCTCGCGTACCTCTCGCGCGCGGACTACAAGTGGATGCTCGCCAACGTCGCGCGCCAGTGGACGAAGCCCTTCGGCGTCTGGCGGTACGTCAACGTCACCGCCGGCGCGCAGTACCAGCTCAACTACGAGGGTGCCCGCACCGACGTCGAGCAGCACTACGGCGTGTTCCAGAACTTCAGGAACTACTGGTCCGCCAACGTCTTCTACATTCACCACCCGTCGACGCTCGACGACCACCTCGCCCGCGGCGGGCCGATGCTCGTTCGCACCGGCTACGACTACGGCTCGCTCAACGTCAGCACCGACTCGCGCCGCACGGCGGTGCTCGGGCTGCGCGCCGATGTCGCGCATGGGATCTCGTCGCATACCCGCACCCTGCAGCTGCGGCCGAGCGTCGCGGTGAAGCCGGCGTCGAGCGTGTTCGTCCAGTTCGCGCCGAGCTTCACCGCCGACGAGGACGGGTCGCAGTTCGTGATGAAGGTCAGCGACCCGACCGCGACGCAGTTCTACGGGACGCGCTACGTCTTCTCCCACATCCGGACGCGCTTCCTCTCGCTCGACACGCGGCTGAACATGACGTTCACTCCCGACCTGACCCTCGAGCTCTTCGCCCAGCCCTTCTTCGCCAGCGGTGCGTACACCCGCTTCCGCGAGTTCGCCGCGCCGCGGACGATGCGCCGCCTCGACTACGGCCGCGACATCGGCACCATCCAGTACAACACAGCGGATTCGACCTACACCGTCGATCCCGACGCCGCCGGCCCGGCGGCTCCCTTCACCTTCTCCAACCCCGACTTCACCATCCGCTCGCTCCGCGGCAACGCCGTCCTCCGCTATCAGTACCGCCCCGGCTCGACGATCTTCCTCGTCTGGACCCAGGAGCGCAACGGTCATGACCCGACCGGCCGCTTCCTCTTCCGCGACCAGTCTCGCGCGCTGCTGAGCGACCGGCCGGTGAACATCTTCCTGCTGAAGGTGAACTACTGGATCGGGCGTTAACGCGCGGTCAGTCGCGATGAGCGCATTTCGCTCGATGAGCATCAACGGTTGAACAACGATTTCGCGGATGACGCGGATACTGCCCCGGTCGGCCAGGAGGAGCGCCGCGCCACGAGGAACGATCCGCGAAATCCGCGACATCCGCGACATCGTCGTTCCCCCTGTTGATGCTGGCCCACCACGCCGGCCGTTCAAGGGGTCAGAGTGTTGAACCCCGATGATACGTACCATCGCCGTTCAACGACTCTGACCCCAGGATTGCCGTTCAGCCGTTATGAGTGTCCCGATCGACAAGCGCCTCTCGGCGCAGGGAGTGACTTCTTCTGGCGGCTCGAGATCGGTTGGTGTTACTGCCCCACCGCAAGATGCTCGGTGCTGAACGGCGCGACGTTCGCGCGCGGCAGCGCCGGTGTCGTCGCGCCGCGGCGGAGCACCGCATCGAGGAAAGCGCCGGTCATCTGCACCACCCCGCCGACCTTGGTGGCGAGGTTCGCCACCGGCGGCCCGACGTGCAGGGCGGTGTCGACCGCGGCGACGAAGCCTAACGCGGTGAAGTACTGGTGGTGCATGTCGTCGACGCGCACGAGGTTGCGGTCGGCGCGGTGCCAGCGGCGGACGAGCGTGAAGTCCGGCTGCACCGTCGAGTCGCGGTCCTGGTAGATGTGGAGGAGGGGAATTCGCAGCTGCGCCGTGTCCAACGGCGTCCCCGCGAGCCAGTCGTTCCCCAGCTTGTTCGCGATCCCGCCGTCGAGGCTCACGAAGGCGCGGCATGGCGCGCCATCCACGATCGCGACGAACGCTGCCCGCGCACCGAAGCTGTGCCCGACGACCGCGACGCGCAGTGGATCCACCCCGGCGCGATTGCGCATCACGTCCGCCACGTACTCGATGTCCGCTGCCTGACGGCGCGCCCGCGTCAGGAGCGAGGCGCTGTCCGGCGTGTCCTCGACAACGAGTGGCGACGGCGACGTCGCAACGACGTAGCCATGGCTCGCCAGGTACTCGCCGAGCACCGCCTGGTTGTACGCCGAGTGATAGTTCCCCTGCGCGATGACGACGAGCGGGAAGCGGCCGGGCGCGCGCGGCGCGTCCCAGCTCGCCGCGACCGGCATGTCCATCCACTGCCGGACCGCCTCGTCCGACGATCCCGTCGACGTCACGAATCGCGTCAGCCGCGCGATCGCTGCGGTCGACGCTTCCGGCGTCGCCGTTTCGAGCGATCCCTGGTTCGCGGTGAGGGCGATGTAGTCGCGATAGGTGAGCAGCGCGCCGCGCGCCGTGGCAGGCGACCAGATCGTGATCTGCACCGGCCGCCCCGCCGGCGCCCAACCATTCCTCGCCGGCGCGCGGCGCATGAGGGTGTCGAGCCGAACCGCGTAGCCGTCAGGCTCGAGCGGTCCCCAGAGCGTCGGCGCCGGGAACGGCGGAGCGAGGACGAGCCCCGTCGTGCGCGGTGCGCGCGCGCAACTCCCCGCGCCAGCAACAAGAATGAATGCAGCGAGCATGCGGATTCTCATCCGCAGATCGTCGCTCCCCACCCCCAACGAAGCAAGGGGTCGGAGTCGTTGCGCGACTCCAACCCCTCCACCGCCCTCATCATCGTTTTCAACGCGATCAGGGGTCGGAGTCGTTTCGGGAGTCGCACCCCTCCAACGCCCTCGTCATCGCTTTCAACGACTCTGATCCCCTTGAAGGGCTTTCCTTACCGCGGGCGCGACGATGGTGCCGAGCAGCTCGATCGCGTGCAGCACCCTGTCGTGTGGCAGTGTCCCGACGCCGACCTGCGCCAGGAAGCGGGTGTGGCCGAAGAGCGAGTGCTGGAAGAGGATCTTGTCGATCACCTCCTGCGGGCTGCCGACGAACAGCGCGCCGCGCGCGGTGCGCCCCGCCTCCACCTGCTCCCTCGTCGTCGGCGGCCAGCCGCGCTCGCGGCCGATGCGCGTCATGCTGTCGGCGTAGCTCGGGTAGAACTCGTCCATCGCCTGCTTCGAGTCGTCGGCGATATAGGCGTGCGAGTTGATCCCGACCTCGAGCGACATGACGTCATGCCCCGCCTGGATCGCCGAATTGCGGTAGAGCTGGACGAGCGGCGCGAATCGCTCCGGCGCGCCGCCGATGATCGCCAGCGCCATCGGCAGCCCTGACGTTCCGGCGCGGACGATCGACTGCGGCGTCCCGCCGATCGCGATCCAGACGGGCAGCTTCTCCTGCAGCGGCCGCGGCAGGACGGCGAGGTTCCGCAGCGGCGCGCGCGTCGTCCCCGACCAGGTGACGCGCTCGCTGTCGCGAATCTTCAGCAGGAGGTCGAGCTTCTCCTCGAAGAGCCTGTCGTAGTCCTCGAGGTCATAGCCGAACAGCGGGAACGACTCGATGAACGAGCCGCGCCCGGCCATGATCTCCGCCCGTCCTCCGGACAACAGGTCGAGCGTCGCGAAATCCTGGAAGACGCGGACCGGGTCGTCGGAGCTGAGCACCGTCACCGCGCTCGTCAGGCGGATCTTCTTCGTCCGCTCGGCGCCGGCGGCCAGCACCACTGCCGGCGCCGACACCGCGTAGTCGGGACGATGGTGCTCCCCGACCCCGAAGACGTCGAGCCCGACCTGGTCGGCGAGCTCCATCTCCTCGACCAGGTCGCGGAGCCGCTGCGCCGCGGTGACGAGGTGCCCCGTCTTCGGATCGCGGGTCGTGTCCGCGAAGGTGTAGACGCCGATCTCCATGCCTTACGCTTCCAGCTCCGCGCCGAGCGTGAGCACCGCGTCGACGAGGACGTCGAGGTCCTCGCGCCGCGTGCGGTGATTGACGTTCGCGACGCGCAGCGCGTAGCGCCCGCCGAGCACGGTGCTCGACGGCGCGGCGATCCCGCGCTCCTGGAGCCGGAGCAGGAGCTCCGCATTCAGCGCGTCGAGCGTCGCGTCGTCGGTGCCCGCCGTCGCGTAGCGAAAGCAGGTGATGTTGAGGGGCGCCGGCGCGAGCAGCTGCAGCTTCGGCTCGCGCCCGATCCGCGCGACCAGGTAGCGCGTCTGCGCCACGTTCTGCTCGATGATCCGCACCAGCTTGTCGACGCCGTCCGCCTTGAGCGAGAGCCAGACCTTGAGCGCCTTGAAGCCGCGCGTCAGCTCGAGCCCGCGATCGGCGAACGGAAGCCCGCCGGCGATCACCCCGCGCGTCGACGCCGCGAGGTAGCTCGCCGGCGACGCGAACGCCGCGCGATGCGCCTCACCGTCGCGGACGAGGACGCACGCGCACTCGAAGGGGAGCGATCCCCACTTGTGGAGGTCGAAGCCGATCGAGTCGGCGCGGTCGAGCCCCTTCACCAGCGCGCGCAGCTCGTCCGAGAGCCAGGCGAGCGCGCCGAACGCGCCGTCGACGTGGAACCAGAGCCCCTCACGCTTCGCCAGCGTGGCAAGCGCATCGAGGTCGTCCGAGGCGCCGGTGTTGACCGTCCCCGCCGTGCCGATGATGCAGAACGGCATCAGCCCCGCCTGACGGTCCTCGCCGATCATCCGCTCCATCGCCGCGACGTCGCACTCGTACTCGGCGTTCACCGGCACGCGCCGGAATGCGCGGGCACCGAGCCCGAGGAGCTCGGCGGCCTTGCGCGCCCAGCCATGCGTCTCGGTGGACCCGTAGAAGACGAGCGGCGCCCGCACCGCCTCGCCGGGCCACGCCTGCATTCCGTCGGCGCGGGAGTCGAGTCCGAGCTGGCGCGACTTCGCGAAGCGCGCGACGGCGAGCCCCACGGTGCTCGCCATCGTCCCGCCATTGACGAGCAGTCCGCTCGACCCCGGCATCCCGAGCAGCTCGCCCAGCCACGCGACCACCTGGTGCTCGACGAGCGCCGGCGCCTGGTTGAAGCCGCCGAGGTTGGGATCGATCCCGGCGGCGAGCATGTCGGCCATCATCCCGAGCGGCGTGCCGCCCCCCATCACCCATCCCCAGAACCGCGGATGGATGTTGCCGTTAGGGTAGGGCCGGACGTTGCGGACGAACTCCTCGTACGCCGCCGCGGCGCCGATCCCCTGGCGCGGGGCTCGGCCGTCCGCGCCAGGCGGCCCGCTGCCTAACGCGCGCCGGACCTCGGCGGGCATCTCCCGCCAGACCGGCTGCCCGCGGAGGGAAGCGAGGTGCGCGAGCATCTCGTCGACCATCCGGTGCGCCAGCGACCGGAACTCCGCCCACTCCTCCGGTGACGACGGGTCGAGCGTTTCTTCGTTCACGAGGTGCCTGACGGCGGGGAGGGCGGGAAGGGGAGCGAAACAGGCGCTGTGTCGCCGCTGGCGTCAATCGCGGTATGGATAGTCCGGGTCGAGCCGGTCGCGCTCGGCGCGCGCGATCGCGTCGGGGCCGGCGATCTGCCGCGCCAGGTCGATCAGCATCGGGCTCAGGTGCGTGCCGTAGTGGAGGAGGTTCTCCGCACGCTCGCGATTGCCGAGGAGGAAGGCGAGAAACGGCTTGTCCGCCTTCGCCGCGTTGCACGCCGAGCAGGAGAGCACGAGGTTGTCGCGCCGGTCGTATGCCGTCTGCCCACGCCGCGGGGTGACGTGGTCGAGGGTGATTGCCCGCGGACTGACCTTCCGCTCGCAGTACGCGCAGATCGGCCCGTGCTGCGCGAGCAGCCAGTCGCGCGTCTCGGTGTAGGCATTCCTGCTCGTCGGCAGCGACGTGTGCTGCGACTCGGTCGGCGTCCCGCGATACGGCTTCCGCGACCGTCGCGACCTCTTCTTCGCCGGCGCCTTCGCGGCCCCTCCTCCCTTCGCCACGCTCTTCGATGCCGCCTTGGCCGGTCGGCTCTGCTTTGCTGCTGGTTTTCTTCGTTCTGTCATGTCGGTAAGAATACCCCATTCCCGTCAATTCGGCACTTCTGAGGGGGGAGGACGGCGGGACCGCGCCGCAGGGACGCAGAGGTCTCGCAGAGGTCTCGCAGAGGTTTCGCAGAGGTCTCGCAGAGTACAGCAGAACTGCGGAACGGCGCCGCCGAGGCACCGAGACGCCGAGAACAGCCTTGAAGGGCGAGTTCCTGTCAGCGATAGCTGAACTGCCTGGTGGCAAGCGGGGGGAGATCATCCCGCCGAACGCGTACCAATGACTCGTTGCCCGCGCGCGATCGCGAGCCTTTGAAGGGTGCGGCGGTTCTCTGTGGTCCAACTGCCGTTGCACGAACTGCAACAGCAACCGAACCACAGAGAACGGCCGCGAAGGCGAGGCTTGCGACGCCCGCCCGGGATGGCTTGGGGCAAGCACGGCGAGACCATCTCACCCACTTGCCCCAAATCAGCACGACCGTGGTGCAGACTGCTCAGCCCTGTCGGGCCGTTCTCGGTGCCTTGGTGCCTCTGTGGCGCTGTTCCGCAGTTCTGCTGTACTCTGCGAGACTCCGCGCCCCCTCTGCGTCCCCGCGTCTCTGTGGCGCCCCTGCGAAAGCCGACCTGCCGTCCCGCCGCCCCTGCCGCCCCGCCTAACGCTTACCCTCCCCCGCCGGCCGCGCCCACGTCGGGTACGCCGGCCGTTTCGGCGCCGCCGGCGTCGCCTTCGCCAGCTGCTCCATCAGGATCGCCACTCCCTTCTCCAGCTGCGTGTCGTGCCCGGCGCGCCAGGCGGCAGGGTCGAGGTCGACCTCGACGTCCGGTGCCTGGCCGCGGTTCTCGATCGCGTATTCGCTCTCCGGCGTCCAGAGCGCGATGCGCGGCGCCGTCACGGTGCCACCGTCCATCAGCTGCGGATACCCGCCGATGCCGACGAGCCCTCCCCATGTGCGCTTGCCGACGAGCTGGCCCACCTTGAAGCGGTGGAAGAGCCACGGCAGCTCGTCGCCCCCGGAGCCGGCGTATTCGTTGATCAGCATCACCTTCGGGCCATAGATCGCGCCGGCCGGGATCGGGACGTCCTCGCCGTAGCGGCCGCTCATGTAGTTGAACGGCGCTTCGCGGCGGAGATACTCGATCATGTAGTCGGCGATGTTGCCGCCGCCGTTGTAGCGCTCGTCGACCACCGCCCCCTGCTTGTCCTGCTGCGCGAAGAAGTAGCGGTTGAAGCGCGTGTAGCCCTCGTTGGCGGTGTTCGGGATGTAGAGGTAGGCGAGCTTCCCGCCGGAGAGCCTGTCCACCGTCCGGCGGTTGGCATCGATCCACGCCAGGTGCCGGAGCAGCGTCTCGCTCGCCAGCGGGACGACGGTCACGTCGCGCGCGCCGGCGCCGTTCGCGTTACGCCCGACGCGGAGGACGACGCTCTTCCCCGCCGTCCCCTGCAGCGCCTCGTCGACGCTCTCGTCCTTCGTCAGCGGCTGCCCGTTCACCGCCAGCAGGTACTCGCCCTCGCGGACGTTCACCCCCGGCTGCGTCAGCGGGGCGCGGAACTGCGGGTTCCAGCTCTCCCCGGCGTAGACCCGCGCGAACTTCCACCGGCCGTTGTCCACCGTGTAGTCGGCGCCGAGCAGCCCGTTCCGCGGCGTCGCGTTAGGCATTGACGACGGTGGGCTGCCGACGAACAGGTGGCCGACCGTCAGGTTGCCGAACACCTCCTGGAACAGGTAGTCGAGATCGGCCCGGCTCCCGAGCCCGTCGAGATAGCCGGCGTAGCTCTTCTCGGTCGCCGCGAGGTCGAGCCCGTGGTAGCCCGGGTCGTAGAAGAACGCCCGCTGCAGCCGGAAGGCGTCGTGGTACATCTCCTTCCACTCCGCCCGCGGGTCGGTCTCGACCTGGATCTCGGCGGTGGCCAACATCCCCTCCCCCGCCTTCACCGGCTGCGCGAGCGCGGCGATCGCCCACTTTCCCTGCTGCGCGTACAGGATCTTCTCCCCGTCGCGCGAGATGTCGAACTCGTTCACTCCGCTCACCACCTCGCTCGACTTGCGCTCGCCGAGGTCGAACTTGTGCACCGTGACGCCGGGGCCGGGCCCCGCCTGCTGGTCCACCGGCACGAGCGGGGCTTCGGCGAGGTAGACGACGCCGGCCTTGCCGGCGACCACGGCGACGTAGTCGCGCGCGGGCATCGGCATCGCGACGGTCCGCTGGTCGATCCCGGGGAAGTCGATCCGCACGCGGGGCGGCGCGGCCGGCGTCGTCTCGTTCGTCTTGTCGGGCTTCGCCTTCTTCGCGCCGGCGACGTCTCCGGCCGCCGCCTTCGCCGCGCTCTTCGCCGCGCTGTCCCCCTTCGCCCTCTCCTCGTCGCTCTCCGGCGCGAGCGGGGACGGCACATCGTCAGGCAGGACGATCGCGTAGAGCGTCCGCGTCACCGGGTGGTCGTACGTCGTCATGCTGAAGTCGGTCGCCGGTCCGGCATCCGTGCTGGCGACGAACCAGAGGTACTTCCCGCCGATGTCGAACGCCGGACTGCGCGCGTCGCTCATTCCGTCGGTGACCTGCGTGACCACCGCGCGCGCGACCTCGTACACGAACACTGCGCTCAGCCTGTTCTTCGCCGACCGCCCGTAGGCGAGCCAGCGCGAGTCCGGGGACCACGAGACCTGGGTCCCACCTTCGTTGAATCCGCCGATCGGATCGGTGTCGACCTTCGTCAGCCGCCCCGTCGCGACTTCAACCATCCAGATCTCGTTCCGGGAGTTCGCGAAGGCGATGCGGCTCCCGTCGGGGGAGTAGACCGGCGTGTAGTAGTACGTGTCGTCGTCGCCGAGCCTGATTGCGCGCGGCGCGCCCATCCCGGTCTGCCCCCTGAGCTCGAGATGATAGGCACCGCCGGCGTCCGAGAAGTAGGCGAGCGTCTGGCCGTCGGGCGACCAGGTCGGGTATCGCTCGGTCGCCCCGACGGTGCGCGTGACGTCGCGCGCGTCGCCCTTCTTCGCCGGCACCGTGATGATCTCCCCGCGCCCCTCGAACGCGGCCCGCACTCCCGTCGGCGAGATCGCTGCGTGCTTCAGCATCGTCCCGACCCGGGCCCACTTCGGCAACGCGTCGCTCAGCTCACCGCGTAACCGTACCGCGACCGGCGTGTCCTGCCCCGTCGTCAGGTCGTGCAGCTTGATCGCGCCGAACTGCTCGTAGACGATCGCGCCCGGCCCCGCCGATGCGCTCTTGATGTCGAGCCCGCGGTTGTCGATGCGCTTCGTCACGCGCTTGCTCCCCAGCTCGTATGCGTAGAGCGTCGTCGGCCCGTCGCGGTCGGAGAGGAAGAACACGGTGTCGCCCACCCACATCGGGAGCATGTCGGTCGAGTTGTCGCGCGGGATCCGCTCGATGCTCGCGTCGGCGAGCGTCGCGATCCAGATCGGCGTCGTCCGTCCGCCGCGATAGCGCTTCCAGATCGCGTTCGCGTTCACGATCGGCATGTACGCGAGCCGCTTCCCATCGGGGCTGAACGATCCGGCGAACCCGCTCGGCAGGTCGATCGCCGTCGGCGCGACGTCGTTCACTCCCTGCACGTACAGCCGCGCCGGTATCCCGCTCGCCGACTGGCTCTCCCGCATCGACGCGAACATCACCTTGCCGTCGGGGGTCCACCCGCGCGCCATGTCCTGGCTTGGATGATACGTCAGCCGCTTCGGCGTCCCTCCCGACGTCGAGATGACGTAGACGTCGATGTTCCCGTCGAGCGTGCTCGTGTAGGCGATCGACCGCCCGTCCGCCGAGAACCGGCAATCCGTCTCGTTCCCAGGCGACGCCGTCAGGCGGCTCGCCGTCCCCCCGCTCCGCGGCACCAGCCAGATGTCCCCGGCGAAGCTGAAGCAGATGTCGGTCGCGCTGACTGCCGGCGCCCGCATCAGCAACGGCTGCTCCCCCTGCGCGGAAAGTGTCGAGGCGACGGGAGCGGCGACCGCGGCGAGGAGCGCGGCGACGCCGGTGCGAAGGAACGACATGGAGGAAGCTCCGGGCTGTTGGGTGTCCGGCGAAGCTATGGCTCATCGTCGCCCGACACCAGACGCGCTCCCTCTCGCATCTCCCTCGACGCTGTCGCTGTGCCGCCATCGCTGCCGGCACGTGGCTGACAGCTGATGGCTGACAGCTGATGGCTGACAGCTGATGGCTGACAGCTGATGGCTGGCAGCGGACGGCTGATAGCTGCCCTCGGCCCTTCCCCGCGCGCCGCACGCGCTGTTTCGTCCACTCGTGCCCTCCGCTCTCTCCCTCCGCGCCGGCCCCGACGCATTGCGCATCATTCGCGAGCGCGGGCTGCGCGCGGAGGACGTCGACGTCGTCCCTGGCGCGTCCGGGGGCGCGAAGTGGCTCGTCCTCGCCGGACTCGATCGCTTCCTCTTCGGGGAGTTCTTTCGCGCCCCGCGCACGCGACCCCTCCACCTCATCGGGTCGTCGATCGGCAGCTGGCGGATGGCCGCGTTCGCGCAGCGCGATCCCGTCGTCGCGCTCGAGCGTGCGCACCACGCCTACATCTACGACCAGCAGTACTCGCCGAAGCCGAGCGCGCACGAGGTGACCGAAGTCGGCCTGCGGGTGCTCGACATCCTCCTCGGCGACACCGGGATCGACGACATCCTCGGCAACAGGTCGAAGCACCTGCACATCATCACCACGGAAGGACGCGGGCTCGCGGCGAGCGACCGGCGGATCCTGCTCGCCGCGTCGATGGCCGTGGCCGCCGCCGGGAACCTGCTCAGCCGGCGGACGCTCTCGCTCCAGCTGCGGCGCTTCATCTTCCACACCGCCGGGGACACGAGCCCCTTCACCGGACTCGAAGACTTCGAGACCGTCCACGTTGCGCTCACCCGCGAGAACATCCGCGCCGCGCTGCTCGCGTCGGCGTCCATTCCGCTCGTCCTCGAGGGAGTCGCGATCCCCGGCACCGGCGGCGTGCACTGGGACGGCGGTGTCCTCGACTATCATCTCGACATGCGCTTCGGCGCGGGCGACGGGCTGGTACTGTATCCGCACTTCTACTCGCACATCGTCCCCGGCTGGTTCGACAAGTCACTCAGCTGGCGCCGCGCCCGCGTCGACAACTTCCGCCGCGCACTCATCATCGCCCCCTCCGACGACTTCGTTGCCGCCCTCCCTGGCGGCAGGATCCCCGACCGCAAGGACTTCTATGCCTTCGACGACGCCGAACGCATCACCCGCTGGCAGCAGGCCGTGGACGCGAGCCAACGGTTAGGCGACGAGCTGCGGGAGCTGCTGGAGTCGGGAAAGATCGCGGAGCGCGTGAGGCCGTGGTGAGAGACGGGGTGTCAGGTGCAGGTGCCGGAACGACGCTACCGCTCGCCCTCCCCCCCCGGAGCCTTACAGCAGTACCTGATACCGGGCGCCCCTGCCACGTGACAGTCAGCAGTCTCGCCTGACACCTGACCCCTGACACCCGGCAGCTTCGCCGTGCCTAACGCCTGGGTCCTGGCTCGCGGTTCCCCGCCGTGCCCAACGCCTGGCCCCCGGCCCCTGGCACGCCATTCGCCGGCGTCGCCGCCGGTCCGACCATCGCGCGCAGGCGCCGCGTCTCGGCGAGGACCTCGACGGCGGGATCGGTCTCGAGGAAGGTGCGGATCCGTGCCTCGTAGGTGCGCCCGGCTCGGAGCGCCTCGTGCGCGTCCCCGCACGACTCGAGCGCGCGCATCAGGGCGAGCGTCGGTGCGCTCGCGTACGGTTCGAGGTCGGCGTGGCGCCGGAGCAGGTCGATCATCCGCTGGTTCTCGCCGCGCGCTGCGGCGATCGCGGCGAGCCCGTCGAAGACGGCCACGGCCCGCGCCGTCAGGCGCGTGCGCTGGTCGCTCGCCCACTGCTCGAAGTCGACCGCGTCCTCGAGGAAGAACCCGGCGAGAAACTCCCCTTCGTAATCGGCGGCCGCGCGCTCGAGGTCCCCGGCGTCGCACGCCTCCTCGAAGTCGACGACGTCGATGTACATCCGGCCCGTGTCGAGCCGTATCGTCTCGCCGAGGTCGATCACGACGTCCCCACCCAGCTCGGCGCGGACGGCGCGCACCAGGCGATCGAGCTTCTCGCGGGCGACCAGCTCGCTCTCGCGATGCCAGAGGAGCGTCGCTGCCCGCCCGCGATCGATCCCTGCGTCGCGGGCGATCGCCAGCAGCGCGACCAGCGCCAGCCGGCGCGGCGAGGCTTCGCGCCCGAGCGTGTCGTGCGTTCTCTCGGCAGCCGCCGTCGCGCCGAGCAGCCGGATGTTCGCCATGGGGCGAACGTACTGCGGTCAGCCGCCCGTCGCCAGCTTCACGTCTCTTGCCCGCTGGCTAACAGCCGTCGGCCATCAGCCTCCATCGCCGCGTTAACCACCGTCGCTCGACGCTGATGGCTGGCGGCTGCTCCTTTGACTGCCACCGCGACCGTTCCTAGCATTCGCCCATGTCCAGGCGCGACGACTTCATCGCCTTCCGGCGCTCGCTCGGCGCGACCCCGCGGCTGCACCGCCGCACAGTGCGGGCGCGCGGCATCGACTTCGCCGTCTGGCACACCGCGGCAGTGCCGGGTGAGCCGCCGCTCCTCTGCATCAATGGCGGGCTGCTCTACGACCACTCGCTGCTCTGGCCGGCGCTCTCCCCCCTCGCTGCCAGGCGGCAGCTGTTCTTCTACGACCAGCGCGGCCGGGGCATGACTCCGCCGCCGCCGGGTCCGAAGAAGGCGCGCATCGAGCACGACGCCGGCGACGTCGTGGCGATCCGTGAGGCGTTAGGCATCGCCCGCTGGGACCTGCTCGGGCATTCGTGGGGCGGGGGGATCGCGCTCCTCGCCGCCGAGCGGGATCTCGCGGGGACGCGCGCGGTCGTTGCCGTCTGTCCGGTGGGCCCGACCAGCAGCTGGATGCCGGCGCTCGACGCGGCGGCCCTCGCCCGGCTCGGCCCCGCTGAGCGCGCGGTGCTCGAGCACCACCCGCCGTCGTCGCTCGCGAGCGACGACCCCGGCGTGCAGAGCGCGCACTCGCGTGCGGTCTACCCCGCCTGGTTCGCCGACCGGGAGCTCGCCGCCATGTTTTCCCCGCCTCGTGCGACCAGCGTCACCGGCGCGGCGGTCGCGGCCCATTTGCGCCGCGAGGGGTATGACTGGCGGGCCCTCCTCAGTGCCCTTCCAGTACCCGTGCTCGTCATTCATGCAGAGCGCGATTTGCTCCCCTGCGAGTCCACCCGCGAGCTGGCGAATACTCTCGGGTCCTCGGCACGGCTTGTCGTCGTCCCCGCTTCGGGACACATGCCTTTCTGGGAAGCACCCGAGCGCTTCTTTGCTCTGATCGATTCGTTCTTGTCGGCGCCAGCGCAGGAGTGGGTCCCCCCATGAAGCAGACGTTGCTGATCGCTTCACTGACCTTGACCGTCGCCGCGGCCGCGACAGCCGCGATTCCGTTCGCGCGGCCCAGCGAGCCGCACGAGTCGAGCGCGGAAGGATCGCTCGCCTACGCGAGCGCCCGCACGACTCGCGGCCGGCGCGATGCGGCCGAGGTCAAGCGCAAGCTGCAACAGGCCGAGCCGGGAACCTACATCGGCGAGATCCTCCTCACGCGCGACTCCGCCCTCGCTCGCTGGCACGACCGCACGAAGCAGCCGCTTCACGTCTGGATCCAGCCGTCGAGCAGCATCCCCGACTGGCAGCCCGGCTTCGTCGACCAGGTGCGCGGCGCATTCTCGGCGTGGGCCGCGACCGGCATCCCGGTCCGCTTCTCCTTCGTCTCCGATTCGGCGCAGGCCGACGTCCACGTCCGCTTCATCGACCAGTTCAGCGCGCCGATCAGCGGCAAGACCCGCTGGGCGCGCGATGACCACTGGTGGATCGTCGACGCCGACATCGTGCTCGCGGTCCACCACGATGGTGGCGAGGCGCTCGACCGCTCGGCGGTGCGCGCGATCGCGCTGCACGAGGTCGGACACATGCTCGGGCTCGATCACACGTCGGACGTCGCGAACATCATGACGCCCCGCGTCCGCGTCCGCGAGCTCTCGCCGGCGGACCGGATGACGATGAAGCTCCTCTACTCGCTCCCTCCCGGGCCCGTCCGTTAGGCAGATGCGCCGCGCCGACTGGGTCGCCGTCGTCCTCGTCGGCACCGTCGCCGCTGGCGTCGGCGGACTGATCGTCACCGCGCCGCGCCCGCAGCCGGTTGCCGCGCCGGCGCCCGACAGCGCGAGCCCCTCTTCCCCCGGCGCGCCCGTCGATTCCGCCGAAGGCTCAGCCACCGTCGCGCTCACGGGGCCGCGGGGGCGCGAGGTGCGCGGACGCCAGGTCCGCTCCGGGAACGCGGCACCCGTGCGCGACATCGAGGAGATCCAGCGCCACATCCGGCTCGGCGCCCCGGGCACCTACATCCAGGACATCATCGACGAGCAGGACGCCGAGCTCGTTCGCTGGCCCGAGTCGACCGTGTTCCGCGTCTGGATTGCGCCGACGACCACCGCGAGCGAGTGGCGCCCCGAGTACGTGGACAGCGTGCGCGCCGCGTTCACCGTATGGGCCGCGGCCGGCGCACCGATCGGTGCGCAGTTCATCAGCGACTCAGCCGCGGCGAACGTGCGCATTCACTGGATCGACCGCTTCGAGGAAGGCGGCACGATCGGCCAGACGCTGCAGACCTGGGATCAGTACCGCTGGCTCGTCGCCGGCGACATCACCATCGCGACCCACGCGACGACGGGACAGACGCTCGGCCCCGACTGGATCCGGGCCACCGCGCTGCACGAGATCGGGCATCTCTTCGGGCTCAATCATTCGAAGACCGAGGGCGACATCATGGCGAGCCAGGCCCACGCGCTCGAGCTGTCGCGCGCCGACCTCGCGACGCTGCGGCTGCTCTACGCCCTCCCCCCGGGCGCGGTGCGCTGACGGGCCGGCGCGGCCGCGGACTCCTTTTTGCCGACTGCGCTGCGACATGACGCATCCGAAACCCGGCGCCCCACCAGCGCCGACACTCGATGACAGCGGCACTCCGCTCTACGACGTCGCCATCGTCGGCGGCGGCACCGCCGGGCTCTCCGCGGCACTCTGGCTCGCGCGCTACCTGCACAGCGTGGTCGTCGTCGATTCCGGCGACCCGCGCAACTGGGAAACCCGGGGGATCAACGGCTTCCTCGGCCTCCCCGGCATCCGCCCGGCGGAGCTGCGCGGACGCGGCCGCGAGGAGTGTCGCAGGTACGGCGTGGAGCTGATCGACGGCGTGGTGCTCTGCGTCAGCCACAAGTCGGAGGAGCACTTCGAGCTCCAGCTCGAGGGGGGCGGTCGCGTCGCCGGCCGCCGGCTGCTGCTCGCCATCGGCATCAGGGACGTCTGGCCCGACATCCCCGGGCTCGACCACATCTACGGCGACCGCGCCCACGTCTGCCCCGACTGCGACGGCTACGAAGCGACCGGCAAGAAGACCGTCGTCATCGGCAAGGGGCGCCGCGCCGTCGGGATGGCGCTCAACCTGACGACCTGGACGCGCGACATCGTCGTCTGCACCAACGGCCGGGACCCCGAGCTGACCGAGGAATATTGCGGCAAGCTGACCGCGCTGGAGATCCCTGTGGTCGAGGAGCCGATCACCCGCATCAACTTCCGCGAGGGCGAGCTGCGCTCGCTGGTGTTCGACGGCCGCGAACCGTTAGGCTGCGAGGAGATCTTCTTCACCATCGGCCAGTACCCGAGCGACGACCTCGGCGTCCAGCTCGGCTGCGAGCGCGACGACGAGGGGCACGTCATCATCGACGATCACTACCACACGTCAGTGCCGAACGTCTTCGCCGCGGGCGACCTGGTACCAGGGCCGCAGCTCGCGATCTGCGCGGCGAGTGACGGAGCGATCGCCGCCCTCGCCATCCACAAGTCGCTCGTGCCGGCGACAAGGAAGCTCGAACGAAAGACGAACGAGGGACGAGGGGTGGGCGCGGTCGCCTAAGGCGACTGGCGCGACGAGGGATGGTGGGACGTGGGCCAACAACGGATCAGGAACGAGGGAGTGGCGCCGTTGATCCGTGTGTCGTACTCGACCAGGGACGAGGGACGAGGGAGCGACGAGGAACGAGGGAGGGACGAGGGACGAGGGAGCGACGAGGGACGAGGGACGAGGGACGAGGGAGCGAAGGACGAGGGACGAGGACGAG
>OEPS010000362.1_pt1 | contig 16511 bp, 14 predicted proteins | sample 1539411 | NCBI WGS metagenome assembly OEPS01 (sample SAMN02671747, study PRJEB22543) | soil metagenome | biome: bacteria | place: China:Hunan Province, Lengshuijiang City | collected 2012-10-15 | depth 0.08m m
GTCGCCGGCCGCGGCCCGGCGCGCGCGGTCTGGACGAAGGCGCGGGCGAATGCGTGGGCCGACTCCACCGGATGGCTGGTCGGCAGCAACTACGTGCCGAGCACGGCGATCAACCAGCTCGAGATGTGGCAGCCGGCGACGTGGGACCCGTCAACGATCGACCGTGAGCTCGGGCTCGCCGAATCGCTAGGCTTCAACACGATGCGCGTCTTCCTGCACGACCTGCTCTGGAAGCAGGACTCGGCCGGCTTCCTCGTGCGGGTGGACCAGTTCCTGACGATCGCCGACAAGCACCACATCCGCCCGATGTTCGTGCTCTTCGACGCGGTGTGGGACCCGATGCCGCACCTCGGGGCGCAGCGGGCGCCGATTCCGCACCTGCACAACTCGGGGTGGGTGCAGAGCCCGGGCGCGGCGGTGCTCTCGGACACGACGCGCTGGGAGTCGCTCCGCCCATACGTGCAGGGCGTGGTCGGGCGGTTCGCCAACGACCGGCGGGTGATCGCGTGGGACATCTTCAACGAGCCGGACAACGTCAACCGTCCGGCGTACGTCGCCTACGAACCGCTCGACAAGGGCGAACGCGCGTTCCAGCTGATGCGGAAGGCGTTCACCTGGGCGCGGGAGATGAACCCGTCGCAGCCGCTGACCGCGGGACCTTGGAAGGGCGACTACCAGGACGCGTCGCGGGTCCCGCCGCTGGTGGCGTACATGCTCGACAGCTCGGACGTCATAACGTTCCACAGCTACGACGACAGCGCGAGCGTCGAGCGGGAGATCACCGCGCTCGAGCGCTACGGCCGGCCGATCATCTGCACCGAGTACATGGCCCGTCCGCGGGGAAGCACCTTCCAGGCGATCCTGCCGATCTTCGCGCGGCGGCGCGTCGGCGCGATCAACTGGGGGTTCGTCTCCGGGAAGTCGCAGACGATCTACCCGTGGGACTCCTGGTACAGCGAGTACACCGCTGAGCCGAAAGTCTGGTTCCACGACATCTTCCGCGGCGACGGCACGCCGTACGACGCGAGCGAGACGGCGTTCATCCGGTCGCTGACGGCGGCGGCGGTGAAGCGTTAGGCGGTGAACAGGTCGTTTGGCGCCATCGCTGATCGGGTCGTGTCGCTGCACCAGAGTCTAACTGCTTGGGGGCAGGTGGGTGAGACGATCTCGCCCCGCTTGCCCCCAGGTTGTTCCGGCTCGTAACAGTGGAAACGACGATTACGCGGATTTCGCGGATCGTTCCTGGCGGCGGGTGAGCTCCGCGTGGCCGCTCGAAGCAGTATCCGCGTCATCCGCGTCATCCGCGAAATTGTCGTTCCACCTGTTAGTGCTCGAAGCGCGCCGAGCACCCGATCCGCGCGCCAGTCTTCCAACAGGACTTGATGACGACTTGGGGCAGGCAGGCGAGATGGTCTCGCCCCGCCTGCCCCAAAGTCGCTCGGGCCAGGCCGAACCGCCCACCGATCCCGCGGTTGCTCCGCTCACACGGCCGCCGGCCACTCGCCGCGGGCGATCGCCGGGAAGTCGATCCGCATCTCGCTGGTCGGCAGGTAGCCTAACGCTTCGTAGAGGGGACGGCTGTCCCCGCTGGCATGGAGGGCGATGGCGCCGGGGCCGCGGTCACGGGCCCACTGGTGCAGCGCCTCGGGGGGGTCGCCCGGGCGAGGCCGGGCCGGCGGTGGGCCGGGTCGACGTAGACGTTGTAGATGAAGCCGAGCCCACCGTGCGGGTCGCGCGGGGAGGGTGGCCAGTCGAGGAGGAGCACGCCGGCGCTGCGCGACGAGATCGAGGTTCTGCGCCGAGCCGAACTCCTCGAACATCGAACGGCGGTGGCGCGCGATGATCGCGGTTTCGTCGCGCGTCGCGCGGTGGATCGTGCAGCCGGCGAGGGGAGACCGGTCGCGCTGCGGGGCGCCGAGCGCGGCGCGTTCGCGCCGGGTCCAGTCGGTCATGACGCTCCATCGTGCGCGCGCGATCGCCGCGAGGCCAGCGCGAGCGCGAGGGGCGCTACGTCAAGCGACGTATGTCGCCGCGAGTGTCCGGGCGGCAACCTTCGGGATCGTCGATCATCCCGCCCCTCTCGAAGGTTCCTCCATGCAAAGCATCATGCGCCCGTTCGCCCTCGCGGTGAGCCTGCTCACGGGGCTCTCCGCCTCGGCCGCTGCCCAGGAGAGCGCCGCGCGCACCTTCGTCCTCCCGTACCTCGGCTCCGCGCCGGAAACGGGAATCCAGTATGGCGCGACGGCGTTCCGCGTGCGGCTGCCGTCCGACAGCGCGACCCGGCCCTCGACGGCGCAGCTGTTCGCCAGCTACACGGGGAAGCGTCAGGCGCGCGTCTTCGCTGAGGTCGATCGCTGGAGCGCTGGCAGCGTCTGGCGCCTCACCGGACATCTCGAGTGGAAGCGCTTCCCCCTTCCCTTCCATGGCTTCGGCGACGCCGCGCCTGACGCCGCCGAGGAGTTCTACACGCCGACGGGGGTTCTCGGGTCGATGATCGTGCAGCGCCGCGTGCGCGGGCCGCTCTACCTGGTCGGCGGCTACGGATACCAGGATTTCCGCATCACTCCGTCCGCCGCCGACGGCGCGCTGGCGAGCGACGCGATCCTCGGGAACCGGGGAGGCCGGGTCGGGCAGCTGCAGCTCGGCGCGCTCTGGGACGATCGCGACGATGTCTTCGCTTCGCGGCGCGGATCGTTCCTCCAGGCGACAGGATCGAATGCGGCGCGACCGTTCGGATCCGAGTACGCGTTCCGCCGGCTTGTCGTCGATGGGCGTCACTTCGTTCCGCTCGGTGCCGGCCGCGTTCTCGCGCTGCAGGCGGTCACCGAGATGACGGGAGGCGAGGCGCCATTCGATCAGCTCTCGCTCGTCGGGAACTCCAATTACCTGCGCGGTTATGCGCACGGCCGCTATCGCGACCTCGATCTCGCCGCTGCACAGGCCGAGTACCGCGCTCGTCTCTGGCGGAGGCTCGGCTGGGCCGCGTTCGCCGGTGCGGGGCGCATTGCGCCGCGCCCCGCCCGTCTCCTTGCGAGCGGCGCGCGTACGCTTCCGTCGTACGGGATCGGGCTGCGTCACACCCTGTTCGCCAACTCGCGCAGCAACATCCGGGTCGATTACGCGCGCGGCGGACGCGGACAATCCGGACTCTATGTCGCGCTCAACGAAGCGTTCTAGCAGTTCGGTCGAGGGCGTCGAGCGCGGGAAGCTGCGGCGGGGAACGAAGAGAACGAGGTCCACGGATGCCGCCGCGCCGGATCATGGAGAATCCGTGGCCGGCCGAGCGGGCGTCAGCCGGCGCGCGAACGCTGCGCGACCTCGGCGGCCATCTCCGTCGGGCGCCAGCCGGCGTGCGCCGCCGCAGGCGCGGCGGCCGGCGACGACACGCTTTCGTACAGCACCGACGGATTCGTCGGGTGCGGCGTGAAGGTGAAGGTCGTCGAGCTCAGTCGCCCGATCGTCCACGCTTCAGCGGCGAGGCGCTCGTAGATGCGGCCAACGGTCGCCGGATCGGTGTCGCGCAACTCGAGGCAGAGCACGTACTGCCCGGGCAGGTCCTCGTGCGCGGGCTCGCAGGGGGCGTGCGTGATCGTCGCACCGATGCGCGACGGCTCGAATCGGACGATCCGCTTCGCGGTCTCGATGAATCGGGTCGCCGTGAAGAGGGCATCGCGGCGCCGGTCGTGCGCGGTGGTGGCGGCGCGGCGGCAGGTCCCCTGAACGACGATGGTCCACCGCCACACGCGGCCGGAGCTCGCGCCCCGGGATGCGTCCGCGCCTTCCCGCGAGAGGGCATGCGCGATCCGCGGATACTTCTGCCTTCCGAGATCTGCTGGCGTCACGTCAGCCAACGGGACGATGACGGCGTTGACCAGGGCGTCGCGGCCGTTCGCGTCCATCTCGCTGACGCCGGCATCGGCGTCGTTGTACAGCGGCTCCATTTCAGCTCCGTCGCCGAAAAGGGTGCGTGCCCGGGAGTCAGTCCCCCGGGCGTCCTTCGCAACCTGTCACCACTTTCCCGGAAGCGCAAGGCGAACGCATGCACGATGGCGCACAAAGCCGAAAATGCCCCGCGATCCCTGTTTCATCGGGCGGCGCCACCGGCCACCCCCTCCTTCGCCGCCCGTTCGAGGGCGCGGACGAAGGAATCCTCGTCAGCCCAGGCGCCGTCATAGCGCTCGCCATTGATGAAGAAGGTGGGCGTCCCGTTCACCCCCGAGCGGATCCCGCTGCGGAAATCCTCGCGGACGCGGGCGGTGTAGGTCCCCTCCTCGAGGGCGCGAGCGATCCGCTCGGCATCGATCCGGAGCCGGCGCGCGGTCGCGACGAGCTCCTCGTCCGCGAGCTGCGTCTGGTTCTCGAAGATGGCGTCGTGCATCTGCCAGAATCTTCCCTGGTCGGCGGCGGCTTCCGCCGCTTCGGCCGCGTGCCGCGCGTGCGGATGCGCCTCGCCAAGGGGGAAGTTGCGGAAGACGAAGCGAAGCTTCCTGCCGAGCCGGTGCTGGATCGACTTCACGATCGGGTGAGCATGACCGCAATGCGGGCATTCGTAATCCCCGTACTCGACGAGCGTGACCGGCGCCGCCGCATCGCCTTCGGCGTGATCGCGCCCGGAGACCTCGGGCGTCAGCCGCGCACCCCCGAGATTCCCGCTCACCGCACCGCCGCGGCGTTGCCGCCAGTCGCCGGCGGTGCCTCCGCGTCGCGGCTGCCTGACGGCGCAGGGGAGGACGCAGCCGGCTGCACACCACGCTGCTCCGGGGTGAGGCGCTCGAGCGCGGCGAGGATCCCGTCTGCCCCCGGATTCACTCCCATCGGCGAGAGGTAGCTCCACCGGATGACGCCCGCCGCGTCGATCACGAACAGCGCGCGCTGGCTGACGCCCGTGTCGGCGTACGCGCCATACGCGCGCGATACCGCGCCCTTCGGCTCGAAGTCGGCGAGCAGCGGGAAGCGCAGCTTGCGCGCATCGGAGAACGCCTTGTGGCACCACGCCCCATCCACCGAGACGCCGAGCAGCTCGGCGCCCTGTTCGCGGAACTCGGGAAGCATCTCGTTGTAAAGCGCCATCTGGTCGCCGCAGACCGGACTCCAGTCGGCGGGATAGAAGGCGAGCACCACCGGCTTCCCGCGAAGCTCGGCGAGCGTCATGCTGCGATCGGGCGCGGCCTTCAGGGTGAAGTTCGGCGCCGCGGTGCCGGCGGGAAGAATGGACACGGCGGCGCTTCGATCGGCGCCGCTGGAGCTGTCCGTTGCTCGTTGCTCAACCATTGGGAATCCTCGTCGGGGTCGCGTTCAGCTGAACGCCGGGTATTCGATAGCGGTTTCCGCGCCATCGCCGCGGCCGCCCGCGATGCGCCGGCAGCGTTGAGGGCGATGGCGCGGCCGGCCCGCCGTTCGGCGGCGCGGTCAGGGTGCTATTCTTGTAGGGAGCGCACCGCTGCCGCTCGTGCAGCGGCCGCTGGGCTGCGGGCCCGTCGCCCCCGGCCCGACACCGCCGACGCTACCTGATGGCCGAGCCCGCACCACAGGCGAAGGAGAGTTGGATGCCCGTGCGCCTGACGTGATCGCCGGGCACTTCGGCGTGGCGATGGCCGCGCGCGCGCGATGGAGCCGGCTTCCGCTGCTCGTTCTCGTGATCGCGGCGGTCTTTCCCGACATCATCGACTTCGCCACCGCCGCGGTGCACGTCTGCGGGCCGAACGGGCTCTACTCGCACTCCCTCCCGGCGATTGCGGTTCAGTCAGCGGTGCTCGGCACGGGGGTGATGCTCTGGCGGCGGTCGCCGGCCGCGGGGGCGATGGTGGTGGCGATGATCGTCCTCCACCTCGCCGCCGATTTCATCACGGGACTCAAGGTGCTGTGGGCGGGAGGGCCGGTGGTCGGGTTCGACCTCTATTCGCACCCGGCCTGGGACTTCCTTCTCGAGGCGGTGGTGACGATCGGCGGGTGGCGGCTCCTTCGGAGGTCGCCGGCGCGCGACCGGTGGTCGGCGGCACCGATGGCGCTGGCAGTGCTCCTCGCCGCGCAGGCCGCGCTCGACACCGCGTCCTACGTGGTCGGGCCGGTGAAGCCTAACGGCTGCCCGACGACGCCTCCCGTCCGACCGTCTCCTCAGTCTGGATCTGGAAGATGATGGTGCGGAAGGGGACCGGGTCGTCGGCGGTTCCCGTCTCGGGAATCAGCGTGCGCAGCAGCTCGACGCCGCGCGCCCAGGCGTCGGCCTCCGCACCGGGCACGTCGGGGGAAACGGTATAGAACGCGCCGCGCACCACCACGCTCCGCCAGTCGAAGATCCCGTCGATCTCGTCGACCTCGGCGGCCATCCAGTGGCTGTGGGCGAGCGTCGTCAGCTTCGAGCCGGGCGAGGTCCGGCCGAACATCCAGCCCTTCTCGTAGACGTAGTGCACCGGCTCGATGTCGACACGATCGTGGAAGGAGAAGGCGAGGCGCGCGACGTGATTGCGCGAGAGGACCTTCTCGCATTCCGCCGGCGTCAGCGCGCGGAAGGACGGCGCTGACGGCGTGTGCGGCGTGTGCGGCGTGTGCGCGGACTTCGCGGCGCGCGACCTGGCGTCATGGCTCATGAGACCTGTCCCTTGGTCAGCGGAAGAACGACCTGCACGATGGTGCCCGTTGCTGGTCCGCTTTCGATGGAAAAGGTACCACCGGCGAGCGACGCGCGCTCCTGCATCATGAACAGGCCGATCCCGGGCTCGGCCCCGGCGGCCTGGACGTCGAAGCCCCGCCCGTCATCGCTGACGATGAGCCGCACCGCGTCCGCAGCGGCCGACAGGCGGATGCAGACGTGCTCCGCGCACCCGTGGCTGACGGCGTTGTTCACCGCCTCCTCCGCGACGCGGTAGAACATCGCCGCCGCCGCATCGGGAACGCGTGCCGCACCGATGTCGGCGGAGACGTCGACCTCCACCGACGATGCCTGGCGCACGCGCCGCGCGAATCCCTTGATCGCGACCACCAGCCCGAGATCGTCGAGCACTCGCGGATGAACGGTCTGGGCGAGCATCCCGACATGCTCGAGCGCCTCGGAGGTCAGGGCGCGAATCGTCTCGAGGCGCGCCTTCACGCCGGGATCGCTCGTCCCCGACGCGAGCGCACTCGTCTCGAAGGCGAGTGCGGCGAGGACCTGTGCCGTCGATTCGTTCAGCTCGCGTCCAATGAGCGCGCGCTGCCGGTCGCCCGCCCGAATCACCTCGGTCGCGAGCCGCCGCGCCCGCGCCCGGTCGGCGATCAGGTTGTCGAGGACGTCGTTGAAGGTGCGCCCGATGCGCGCGATGTTACGGTCGGCCAGCGCCGACGACGGCACGCGCGCCCCGAGGTCGCCGCTGGACACGTGCAGCGCCGCCTGCTCGAGGTAGCGCAGGGGGCGCAGCGCGGCGAGCACGAGCCCGACGCTCACGACGAGGCTGAGCCCGAGCGCGATGGCCATCAGCAGGAGCAGCTTCCCATCCTCCGGCTCCGGGCGGTGCGTGTACAGCGCGGCACCCATCGCGGCGATCACGATCGTCAGGTTCGCGCCGGCGAGCTTCGCGCTCAGCGGAACGGCCAGGAAGCGGGCGACCCAGTCGGGCAACGCGTCAGGCAGCGCGCGCTGCCACATGCGCCGTCCGCTTCGCACGGGCGGCCACATGGCAAGCGCGCCGCGCGCCGCGGCGAGCGCCGACGCGCGGGCGTGCCTCGCCTCGGGGCTGGTCATCGTGCTCATGATGCTGCGCTGCAGCGAGTCGGCCGTCTGTTCACACCCGAACAGTGGATTCCTCGGGGAGGGGAATCTGTCGGGATAGGCCGGAAGTCGTGTGGGAAGATTCCTGACTCGACTCGCCCCGCGGGGCGCGGCTGGTGCGCAGCGCGTTCACGATCACCGCGACGTCGATCGCCTCCTGGAGCAGGGCACCCGGAACCGGCTCGATCATTCCGACCGCGGCCGCCGCCATCGCGACGCCGCTCAACCCGAGGCCGACCCATATGCTCTGCTTCGCGATGCGCAGGGTGCGCCGCGCGATGCGGATCGCGTCGGCGACGCGGGTGACGTCGCTGCCGAGGACGACGATGTCGGCCGCCTCGGCGACGATCCCGCCCCCATGGCCGGCGAGCGCGATACCGACGTCCGCGGTCGTGAGCGCGGGCGCGTCGTTGGTGCCGTCGCCGACCATCACCACCTTCGCGCCGCTCCCGGCCAGCTCGCCGACGACCGTGACCTTGTCGCCGGGGAGAAGGTCGCCGCGCGCCTCGGTGATCCCGACGTCTTCGGCGACCTCCCGGGTGTGCGCGACCGAGTCGCCGGAGAGCAGGACCAGGCGCTCGATGCCAAGGCCGCGCAGCTCGTCGAAGAATGCGGCGAGCCCCGGCCGCAGCTGGTCGGCGTACTCGATGATCCCCGCCGCCTCGCCGCCGATCACGACGAACGATCGAAGGCCACCGCCGGAGTCCGCCGCGTGAAAGGCGGTCATCGCCGCGGGTGCGTGCTCCTCGACGAGGCCGCGCGAGCCGACGATCACCTCGCGTCCCCCGATCGTCCCGAGGACTCCCCGCCCGGCGCTCTCCCTGACGTCATGGGCGGGGGTGAGCGCGACCCCCGACGACGATGCCGCGCGCGCGACCGAGCGTGCGAGCAGGTGCCCCGATCCCTCCTCGACGCTGGCCGCCAGCCCGAGCACATCGCCGGCGGCCCGCCCGCCTAACGGCAGGACGCGGCGCACCTCGGGAGAGCCGACGGTCAGCGTCCCCGTCTTGTCGAAGACGGCGACCGACACCGATGCCAGCTGCTCGAGCGCCCCCCCATGCCTGACGACGACGAGCTGGCGCGCGGCCCGGTTGATCCCGCCGATGATCGCCACCGGCGTCGCGAGGATGAGGGGGCACGGCGTGGCGACGACGAGCACGGCGAGGACGCGCTGCGCGTCGCCGCTCGACAGCCAGGCGACCGCGCAGACGACGAGGGTGAGCGGGGTGAACCAGACCGCGTAGCGATCGGCCAGCCGCTGCAGCGGCGCCTTGCTCTCCTGCGCCGACCGGACGAGGCTGACGATGCGCGCGTACTGGCTCTCCCCGGCGACCGCGGTCGCGCGAATGGTGAGTGGTCCGTCGATGTTGAGGCTTCCGCTGAGCAGCTCGACCCCTGCGCCGGCGGTGACCGGGATCGGCTCGCCGGTCAGCCGCGAGGTATCGACGTGCGAGCGGCCGCTGGCCACGACCGCGTCACAGGGTACCATCTCCCCGGGACGAACGAGCAGGAGGTCGCCGGCGACGATCGCGTCGACGACGATGTCCTCGGGCGCCTCCCCCGCGCCGCGCAGGCGGTGGGCGATGCGCGGCGCGTCCTGCTCGAGGGCGCGCACCGCCGCCGACGCCCGCCCTTCGGCGTAGCGCTCGAGTGCCTCGCCACCGGATTGCATGAGCACGACGACGAGGCCGGCCACCGGTTCGGCGAGGAGGACGGCCCCGACGATGGCGAGCGTCGCGACGATGTCGGACGCGAACTGGCCCCGCGCGATCCCGCGCAGGGTCCGCCAGACGAGCGGCGCGCCGGCGAGGACCAGCCCGGCGAGCCAGATGCCGGCGGCGAGCGCGCGATCGCCGCCGGCGCGCACGGCCAGGCCGGCAGCGATCACCACCACCGCGAAGAGCGCGATCAGGGGCACGTCGAAACCGTCAGGCCTGACGTGCCCCTGCGACGTCACTGGTGGCAGCCTCGCTGCAGGTCGATGAATGCCTGCTCCTCCCGCGACCGGGTCGGCGCGGCGCGCGGGCGGAGCAGCTCGGTGATGAGCGCCGCCGGGTCGCGCGGCGACGGCGGTGGCGATGGTGCGTTAGGCGGCCGCGTGTAGCGCGGCGGCGCGCCCGGCGGGGCTTTCTCCCCGGTCGCCATGATGGCCTCAGTCGAGGAAGGTGACCAGCGTCTGCGAGCGCCCGCTCAGTATCCGCAGCGTCCGCTCGGGACCTTCAGCCCCGGCGACGATCGAGATGTCGTCGGCCCGGGGAATCGACCGGGTGAGATGGCGCGTGTGGTTCTGCGGATCGCCCAGCATCACGTCCACCCGCTTGTCGTGGTGGTCGTACGTGGCGCCGAGCAGCGCGAATCCCGACTGCTGAACCTGGGCACCCAGGTCCGGGTCATCGACCTCGAGCTTCACCCGGCGCCCATCGTTGCGCGCCGAGAACTTCTCGAGGACCGTCGCCCACTCCTCCGGCTTGACGACATTCGCCGTCCCCTGCAATCGCAGCGAGAGCCGTGCCGCCTCAGCGGGCTCGGGCGCCGGCGCGACCAGCACGCTCCGCCCAGCGTGACGGAGCACCTCGGTCGCGACGCTGCCGATGAAGAACCGCTCGATCGCACCGGGGCCATGCGTGCCCACCGCGATGAGGTGCGCACCCGTCTCGTCGGCGACGGCGAGCAGCTGATCGAGGACGACGCCCGACCTCGTCTGCGTCTCGATCGTGACCCCCTTCGGCGCGTACTGCCGCAGCTCCTCGCGGAGGCGCGCGAAGAGCGCGGCCGTCTCCCTGTCCGACTTCGCGCGCCAGTTCTCGAGCAGCGCCTCGTAGCTCTCGCGCGAGTGCTCCTTCGTCGCGTACAACGGGAGGAGGTCGATCAGGGGCCGGACGTGGACCAGCACGAGCAGTCCGTCCTCGGCGATCGTCATCAGCGCGGCCCGCGCCGCCCTCACGCTCGCCGCGCTGAAGTCCATCCCGACGACCGCGGTCCTCGGCAGGGCGACCGCGTCCGGCGCGACCGCGAGCACCGGGCGATCCACGCTGCGCAGGACGTGCAGCGCGCGCTCCCCTCCGGGGAGCCTGGCGAGGCGATCGTGCCTGCCGAGGCCGACGACCACCATTGTCGAGTCGTGCTCGCGGGCGACGGTGGAGATCGTCCGCGCCGGGTCACCGTAGAAGATCGTGACCGGCCACTTCTCCGCATCCGGACCGAGCGCCTCGAGGCGGCGCTCGATCGCGCGGCGGATGACGTCGCGCTGGATCGTCTCGAAATCGGGAGGATACCTCGGCGGCTGCTCGCCGAAGAGGAGCACAGGATACGGCTCGAGGACGCCGGCGACCTCGACGCCGACGTTGAACCGCTCCGCCAGCGCGCTGGCGAGGAAGAACGTCGCGTTGGTCGCGCCCCGTCCCGCGCTCGCCAGGAGGATCGGCCCGCGTACGGGTGGATCGTACGTGCGGGACAGCGGCTCCAGGTTCGTGGAGAGATCGGCCCGCGGCTGGCGCGGCGGGCTCTCGATCGTGGCGTTAGGCATGGGACCTCCCGGTTGGGCCCGCTCTCCCCGTGAATGCGGCGCGAGCAGCGGGATTGGCGCATGTGGATAGTGCCGTGAGCCGGCGTGCTTCGCAGTCGGGGATACGACCGAGTCGGTGTCGGCCGCTCCCTGACAGCGCGCACCCGCATGCCCGACGCTGCGCGCGCGGTTCCGGACATATGCTTCAGCATCACGTGCTTTCGCACACCCGCTGGAGGTCTCCATGGCTACCACGACCACCCCTGAACGCGCAGTCTCCTTCGCCGACGCGACCACCGGAACGATGCGGGCGAACGTCTTCGTCGCGCCGAACAGGCTCGAGGTCCGCGAGGTGCCGCGGCCGCACGCCGGCGCTGGCGAAGCGATCATCCGCTTGACGCTGACCACGATCTGCGGCACCGACATCCACATCCTTCGCGGCGAATACCCGGTGCGCCCGGGACTCGTCATCGGTCACGAAGCCGTCGGTGTCATCGCCGAGCTCGGGGCCGGCGTCACCGGATACGAGATCGGCGATCGCGTGCTCGTCGGCGCGATCACTCCCTGCGGGCAGTGCCACGGCTGCCTCTCCGGGCATCAGGCGCAGTGCGGTCACGGCACAGGCTACGAGGCGGTCGGCGGCTGGCGCTTCGGCAACACGATCGACGGCGCGCAGGCGGAGTACCTCCGCGTGCCGTACGCGCAGGCGAACCTCGCGAAGATCCCCGGCGACCTGCGCGACGAGCAGGTCGTGCTCCTCGCCGACATCGCGTCGACGGGATTCAGCGGCGCCGAGTCGGGGGGCGTGAAGCCCGGCGACAGCGTGGTGGTGTTCGGGCAGGGACCGATCGGCCTCTGCGCGACGGTCGGCGCGCGGCTGATGGGCGCGGCACTCGTGATCGGCGTCGAGCCCGACGCCAACCGCCGCGAGGTCGCGAAGCGGATGGGTGCCGACGTCGTGATCGACCCGACGGCGGTGGATGCCGCCGCCGAAGTGAAGCGGGCGACCGGGGGCGGTGCCGACGTCGCGATCGAAGCGTTAGGCACGCAGCAGACCTTCGAGGCCGGTCTTCGCTCGCTGCGCCCGGGGGGAACGCTGTCGAGCCTCGGCGTCTACTCGGGGAAGCTCGGCGTCCCCTACGATGCGTTCGCCGCCGGGCTCGGGGACATCCGGATCGTGACGACGCTCTGTCCGGGCGGGAAGGAGCGGATGCGCCGGCTGATGGAGCTCGTCCGGCATGGCCGCGTCGACCTCACTCCGCTCCTGACGCACCGCTATCCGCTCGAGCGGATCGGGGAGGCGTACGAGCTGTTCGGCGACCACCGCGACGGGGTGCTGAAGGTCGCGATCATCTTCTGAACCCGCCTCTGCACACCCGCTGGCGCGCAACTGGCGAAGAAGGCCGCGGCGCGTTCCCTTCCCGGGACGCGCCGCGGTTTCGCGTTCTGGTCCACCCTTCACCAGGAGAGAGCCCGATGTCGAACCCGGAGGCTGGGCGCCTGTCGGAGATTCTCGCCCGTCCCGCCACCCGCCGCGACTTCCTGTCGCGCGCGTCCGCGCTGTCGCTCGCGATCCCCGCGGTCGGCGCCGCGCTGACCTCGTGCGCGCCTAACGGCACGGAGCGGGCCGACAGCGGCACCGCCGCGGCGGGGGGCGCGGCCGGCGCTCCCCCGCCCGCGAGCCAGGGCTCCCTCCTCCACCACAACTCCGACAGCCGCCTCGACTCGGCGGTGCTCAAGGGCGGGCACGCGACAGCGACGTCGGCCACGCCCGAGGCCACCGCGCGCGCCGCAGAGACCAGGTATCACCGCTTCGACCCGGTGCTTCCCCCGCTTCCGCCCGGCAACCGGCTCCAGCTCCATTTTCGGGCCCGCGAGGCGCCGATTCGTGTGTCCGACGACCTCGTCGTCGCTGGATGGACCTTCGACGGCGACATTCCCGGCCCGATCGTGCACTGCCGGGTGGGCGACACCGTCGAGTTCACCCTGACGAACGAATCGGACATCCCCCACTCGATGGACTTCCACTCCGCGCAGATCGACCCGAAGGTCGCCTTCCGCTCCGTCATCAAGGGGCAGTCGGTGAGCTACACCTTCAAGCCGAAGTGGGCCGGGATCTTCATGTACCACTGCGGCACCGCGCCGGTCCTCATGCACATCGGTTCGGGGATGTACGGCGCGATCGTCGTCTCCCCGCGCGAGCCCCTCGCGCCGGCGAAGGAGTTCGTCCTCGTCCAGGGGGAGTACTATCTCGGCGATACCGTGAACGGCGCGCGCGCCTTCGACTTCCAGAAGATGCTGTCGACGGTCCCCGACTTCGTCGCCTTCAACGGCCGGCCGAACCAGTACATCAGGGAGCCGCTGCGCGTGAGGGTCGGCGACCGCGTCCGCTTCTGGGTGGCGAGCGCCGGGCCACAGCATCCATGCAGCTTCCACGTCGTCGGCGAGCAGTTCGATACGGTCTACCTCGGCGCGCCGCCGGGATCGCCGATCCGCGGAGTGCAGACCTTCGCCGTCCCGGCGGGGGGCGGAATGTGCTTCGAGCTGCTCTGCGACATCCCTGGCGAGTTTCCCTTCGTGAACCACGCCTTCGGCCACGGGCAGAAGGGAGCGATCGGGATCCTGTCGGTCGAGGGGTAGCCGCCTGACGCCGGGCGGCGGTCGCGGCTGTGCGGGCGGCTGCCGGGCAGACAGTCCATGCCAGGATTCCCCCGCGCTACGTGTTCGCGCGTTCATCGGGCGGGACCACCAGCATCGGGCGACTGCCGTCGCGCGCGATGTCGGTCGTCACGCTGCCGAGGATCCACCGCTCGACACGCCCATGGCGCATGCTGCCTAACGCGAGCATCTCGATCCGCGCACCGTCGGCATACGAGAGCAGCACCTCGGCGACGCGAGCGGTCGTCCAGCGGCGCAGCTTGACCTGCTCCACCGGCGCGTCCGGTGCGCGGCCGAGCTCCCCGCGGAACCACTTGAACGCCGCGTCGACCCCGAGCTCATGGATCACCCGCTCGCCATTGTCGGGGACGTCCACCTCGGCCGGCGCGACGTAGGCGAGGACGAGGGTGCCGTTCCGCCCGACGAGATGGTCGGCGGCGCGCGCCGCCTCGAGGCTCGCCCGGCTGAAGTCCACCGCGACGAGCACGCGTCGCGGCAACCCGGCGAGTGGTTCGGTCGCGCCGATCACGGGGCACGGCGCCGCCCGCATCACGTGCAGCGTCGTCTCGTCGCCGGCCGCGCGCTGCACCGCGCTGTGCCGGCGGAGGCCGAGCACGATGAAATCGGCGTCGAGCCGTCGCGCCTCGCGCACGATCGCGTAGGAGGGAACGCCGAGCGCGACGCTCGCCGGCCAGTCGACCGACTGGCCGAGTGTCGCCGAGATCGCGGTGCGGAGCTCCTTCTCGCGCTGATCGCGGAAGGCGTCGCCATACGTCGCGTCGGCGAAGGAGATCGCGGCCTCGAGCGGTGGAGGCATCGGCACCGAGCGCGTGTCGACGACGTGCAGCGCGTGAACCGCTGCGCCTCCCTCCGCCAGCGCGAGCGCGACGCGCAGTGCGGGTGCGGAGGCCGGCGTGTCGTCGGTCGCCACGAGCACGATTCGGCCGGGTGCGGCCATCACCAGCGCGCCGGCGCCGGGCCGCTCCGTCGGTGTGTCGCGCGTATCGGTTGCCATCTGCTACCTCGGAGGCCAGGGTTCATGCCGCACGTTTGCCGCGGGCGGAGGAAATCGCAGTCGGGAGACCCCCGACAGCACGTCGCCGGGAGGCGTACGACCTTCGAGGACCTCGTGCGGAGGCACAGATCGGTGGCTGAATCGCTTCACGCCAGTGCACAGGCGCCGGTGGTGCCCGGTTCATCGGTCCCCGGCCAGCACGCCGACTGGCACGCGAGGCCTGGCGAGGAGGTGCTGCGCGCGTGGGCCGCATCGCCTAACGGTCTGGACGGCGGGGAGGCGTCGGCCCGCCTCGTCCGCTTCGGCCCGAACACGATCGCGCTCGAGCCTCCCGAGTCGGCGTGGCGGATCCTCCGGCGACAGTTCGCCAGCGTCGTCGTCGCGCTGCTCGTCGTCGCGACCGCGCTCGCCGCGGCGACGGGCGACCTCGCCGACGCGACCGCCATCGCGGTCGTGCTCGCCCTCAACGTCGCTCTCGGCTTCACCACCGAGCTGCGCGCGCGGCGGGCGATGGAGGCGCTGCTCGCGCTCCAGGTGGCGCGCGCGGTCGTCGTCCGCGATGGGAAGCGGCGCGACGTCCCCGCCGGCGAGCTGGTCCCCGGCGACGTGATCGTGCTCGAGGAAGGGATGGCGGTCCCTGCCGACGCCCGGCTCCTCCACGCCACCGAGCTTCAGCTCGTCGAGGCGCCGCTGACCGGAGAATCGGCCGCGGTGCCGAAGCGCGCCGGTCCCCCCGCTGCCGCGCGCGCGACGCTCCCCGATCGCGCTACGATGGTGTACGCGGGGACCACCGTGGCGAGCGGGATCGCCCGCGCAGTCGTCGTCGCCACCGGGATGGGCACCGAGGTCGGCCGCGTCGGCTCGCTCACCCGCGGAGTCGGGGGGCAGCGGACGCCGCTCGAGCTGCGGCTCGGCGCGTTAGGCAGGCGCCTCGCCCTGATCGCCATCGCGGCGGCGCTGCTCATCGGCGTCGTCGAGTGGCGATCGGGGGTCGGGCTCGCCGCGGTGATCGCGACGGTGATCGCGGTCGCGATCGCCGCCGTTCCCGAGGGACTTCCCGCCGTCGTCACGATCGCGATGGCGGTCGGGGTGCGCCGGATGGCGCGCCGCCACGCGATCGTCCGCCACCTCGCCACCGTCGAGAGCATCGGCGAGACGACGGTGGTCTGCACCGACAAGACCGGCACCCTCACGGTCGGCGAGATGACGGTGACGACGCTCGCCCTCGCCGATCGCGAGTACGCGGTGACCGGCGCCGGCTACGCCCCCGCCGGCGAGCTGCTCCGCGACGGCGAGCGGACGTCCGCAGCCGTCGACGCGGCGCTCGCCCGCGCCCTCCGCGCCTGCGTCCTCGCCAACCGCGCCGACGTCCACGAGGAGAAGGGGCGGTGGATCGCCCGCGGCGACCCGACCGAAGCCGCGCTGCTCGTCGTCGCGGCGAAGGGCGGGATGACGCGGGCCACCCTCGCCCACTCCTGGCCCGAGGTCGCGACGCTGCCCTTCTCCAGCGAGCGGATGCTGATGGCGACCGTCCACCGGCCCGCTGCCGCACCCGTGGCCGTTAGGCCTGACGGTGGCGGCGCCGCCTC
>OEPS010000363.1_pt1 | contig 16503 bp, 17 predicted proteins | sample 1539411 | NCBI WGS metagenome assembly OEPS01 (sample SAMN02671747, study PRJEB22543) | soil metagenome | biome: bacteria | place: China:Hunan Province, Lengshuijiang City | collected 2012-10-15 | depth 0.08m m
GCTCGCCCGCGGCGCGGAGGCGCTGCGCGCCGCGGCTGAGCCCCTCGGCGCGCTCGCGATCTCGTGCGACGTCACCGACGAGGACGCCGCGGCCTCCGCCCTCGCGCGAGTGCGCCGCGAGATCGGCAGCCCCGACATCCTCGTCAACAATGCGGGACTGTTCGTCCTCGCGCCCGTCGAGTCGCAATCGACCGCCGGGCTGCGCGCGGCGCTCGACGTCAACCTCGTTGCCCCCTTCGTGCTCGCCCGCGCGCTGATCCCGGCAATGCGTGCCGCCGGCCGCGGCCACATCGTGACCATCGGGTCGATCGCCGACCGCGTGACCTTCCCCGAGAACGGGGCCTACGCGGCGAGCAAGTTCGGCGCGCGCGCGATGCACCAGGTCGTGCGTGAGGAGCTGCGCGGGAGCGGGGTTCGCGCCACGCTCGTTTCCCCGGCCCCGGTCGACACGCCCCTCTGGGATCCGATCGGCCCCGACGATCGTCCCGGCTTCACGCCGCGGGCGCAGATGCTGCCAGCGAGCGCGGTTGCCGAGGCGGTGCTCTTCGCGCTCACCCGCGACCCGGCGGTCAACGTCGACGAGCTGCGCCTCTCCCGTTCCTGAGATCGAGGCTCCGCCATGCATAGCGAGCTCGTCGACACACTCCGCTGCCTGTCGGTGCACGAGGAATCCTGGCTGGTCGCCGCGGCCGACGAGACCGACGGCCGGCACATCATGCGTGGGCTGCTCGGCTGCCCGGTCTGTCACGCGCGCTACCCGATCGCGCATGGAATCGCCGATTTCAGCGGCGGGGTGCGCGTGCCCGTGGCGCTCGATGACGAAGGTGCTCGGCCGGCGGAAGACGCGGCGATGAGGCTCGCCGCGATGCTCGACCTCACCGACAGCTCCGGCTACGTGATCCTCGTCGGATCCTGGGCGCGGCTCGGGGCGGCGCTGCGCGAGGTCGTCCCCGTGATGGTGCTGGCGGTCAACCCGCATCCGGACGCCGGGATCGGCGACGGAGTCTCCGGGGTGACGACGCTGGACCGGATCCCGGTCGCCGCGAGCTCAGCTCGCGCGATCGCTTTTGACGCTGCGGGCCGGTTGGACGAACAGCCCCTCGACCTTGCCGCGGCACTTGGCGCGGTGCGCCCGGGCGGGCGGGTCGTCGCCGCGACGACCGTCGATGTTCCCGAAGACGTCGCGGTCATCGTCCGGGATGCGAAGCACTGGGTCGCGACCCGCACGAGCGGCGCCCCCCTCATCCGCCTCGTCCGCAATCCTGCCTGACGGGGCGGGCTCCCCGGGCTTACTGGGTCTTCGCCGGGACCGCGACGCCGGCGGCTTCCGCCATCGACTTCTTGTGCCAGATCGAGCTCGGGACGATCGCGGCGGTCCCCTGGCCATGCGGGGGCGGCGCGAACACGAGCGAGGAGCCCGCAGCGCTGGCGACGACGACGATCGGACGCCCGGCCACGAAGGCGCCCCCGACCGCGGTCGGATCGGAGACGGTGCTCGGGGTCAGCGTCAGGAGCCCTTCACCCTCTGCCGCGCCGCCCGAGACGGTGAACGTCGGACGACCGGGGTACATCGCCGTGATCGTGAACGATGAGGGATGGAGCGCGAGCTCCACGGTCCTCGCCCCGGCGAACGCGGTCGAATCGGGGTTCGCGAGGATCCAATCACCATAGATGCTCGTCGTCTTCGGTTCGGAGTGCGCCGGGGGCGCGTCCTTGATCCCGAACGTCTTCTTCAGTCCACCACAGCCAGCGATCGCCACCAGGGCGATCAGAACGGCGACTTTACGCATGAGTGCACTCCGTGCCTTAGTGATCGAGCCGAAGTGCAGGGAGCGTGCCGCCGGTCACCCCTGATCGTCGTGCTCGCCGGCGTAGAGGGCGTCGATCTGCGGCTTGTAGCGGGACTCGACGATCTTCCGGCGGACCTTGAGGGTGGGGGTCATCTCCCCGCTCTCGAGGGTGAGGTCGGCGTCGAGCAGGGCGATCTTCTTCGGTTGCTCGAAGTTCGCCAGGCTGCTGGTCCTGCCGAACACTTCCTTTTCCATCTTTGCGCGCACGATCGGCATCGTCACGAGCTGGCGGCGGTCGGTGAAGATCAGGTTCTTGAGCTTTGCCCACCGCTCCAGCTGCTCGAAGTTCGGGACGATGAGCATGCTCGCGAACTTCCGCTTGTCGCCGAGCATGATGGCCTGGCTCACGTACTTGTTCGTCTTCACCAGGTTCTCGATCGGCTGTGGCGCGATCTTCTTCCCCCCCGCGGTGACGAGCAGGTCCTTCTTCCGGTCGGTGATCGCCAGGTAGCCGTCGCGCAGCTCGCCGATGTCGCCTGTATGGAACCAGCGTTCCGCGTCGATCGCGTCGCGCGTCGCGTCGGGCTTGTTGAAGTAACCCTTCATCACGTGCGGGCCGCGGGTCAGGATCTCGCCATCGTCGGCGATCTTCACCTCGACGCTCGGGATCGGGCGGCCGACGGTGCCGAGCCTGAACTCGCGAGGGGTGTTGCAGGCGATGACGGGCGAAGTCTCGGTCAGCCCGTACCCCTCGAGGATGATCAGCCCGGCCGCGTAGAAGAACTTGTTGATCTCGGGGGAGAGCGGGGCGCCCCCCGAGACGAAGAAGCGGAGGCGGCCCCCGGTGCGCGCCTTGAGCCTGGAGAACACCAGCTTCTGCGCGATCCGGTACTGGAGCGCCAGCAACGCGTTAGGCGTGCGGCCGGCGAGGACGACATCGGCCCACTTCTCGGCGGCGCCACGCGCCCAGAAGAAGATCCGCTTCTTGATCGCCCCGCCGGCGAGCGCGTTGTCGAGCACGCGCGAGAACATCTTCTCATAGAGGCGCGGCACCGACGCGACGATCGTCGGCCGCACTTCCTGCATGTTGTCCGGCACCGTGTCCATCGACTCGGCGTAGGCGATCGTGCTGCCGGTGTACATCATGACGAAGTGCCCGACCATCCGCTCGAACACGTGCGAGAGCGGGAGGAAGCTGAGCGCGAGGTTGCCCGGGTGCTCGAACGCCTCGTGCAGCCGGCTGACGCAGCAGCCGACGTTCGAGTAGAAGTTGTCGTGCGTCAGCATCACGCCCTTCGGCTCACCGGTCGTCCCCGACGTGTAGATGAGCGTCGCGACGTCGTCGGGCTTCGCCTGCAGCGCGGCCGCGCGGTAGGCGGCGATCGTCTCCGCGCCCTCACCCTCGGCGCCGCGCTTCTCGAGTGCGGCCATCGTCAGCTCGACGCCGGCGGGTGCCGGGTCGGCGAAGGAGATCACGTGCCTCACCGACGGCGCGTCGCTGCGGGCGGCCATCGCCTTCGCCGCCTGGGCAGCGGTCGAGACGAAGATCGCCACCGCGCCGGAGTCGCGGAGGATGTAGGCGACCTGGTCGGAGGGAAGGTTCGGGTAGATCGCAACGTCGATCACCCCGCTCGTCAGGCAGGCGTAGTCGGCGATCGCCCATTCGGGCCGGTTCTCGGAGAGGATCGCCACCCGGTCACCAGGCTGGACGCCGAGCGAGCGCAGTCCGCGGCCGCAGCGGATCACCCGCTCGGCGAGCTCGCGATGGGAGATCGGCCGCCAGCTGCCGGCAGCCTTGTACATCATCGCGTTAGGCAGGTCGTGCGTCGCGACCGCGTCGAAGAACAGCTTCGGAAGGGTCCCGGGCGGGATCGTCCGCGGGCCACCGTTGGCGATCATCTCGTGTCCTCGAGGCGAGTGGCGGTCAGCTCCGTCGCGGCTGGCCGGGCTGCCCCAACATACCGCCCATGGAGTCCGGCTCGCCAGCGTTCCGCTACTGCTTGTTGGCCTTGATGATCAGCCGGAAGGCGATGCCGCTCCCGGGGACCGCCGTCCCGCCCTCGCGGTACGCCGAGGCCTCGACGGTGATCGTGTCGCGGACGATGTTGTCCGGCCCCGCAGGCTTCCCGAAGGGAAAGTCCACCCGGCGGATCCTGACCTGGCGCGACGCGTTCCCGCTCGCGTCGGTGGTGTCCAGCTCCGAGCGCCTCCGGTCCCCGTTTGTCAGCATCACGTACGAGGTGTCGGTCGCCGCGCTCGCCGGCTGGACGATCCGGAAGCGGACGAGATAGGCCGGGACGGCGCTGTCGGCCGCCGACAGCGCTCCGCGGGTGTGCAGCAGGCGCACGGTGAATGGCGGCGAGGGCGCGACGAGCAGGCTGTCGGTGTTGAGGAAGCTGAGCATCAGCGAGTCCCTGACCGGCCCGGCGGCGACCAGCGTGTCCGGGTGTCTCGTGGCCGTGATGGTGATCGTCTGGCTCTGCAGCTTGCCGGACTGCGCATAGACGCGCGCGGTCTTCGTCGCGTACGCCGGTGCCGATTTCCCGGTCACGGTCCCCGACGCCGCGTCCACCGTCAGCGGCACCGAGTCGACGAAGGCGGGGTTCCGCGGATCGACGTTCGAATAGGCGACGACGTGATAGGTCACCGTCGCGCCGGCGATCTCGTCTCCCTTCGCGTTGAAGACCCTCGCCTCGAGCGGCGCCGCATTTCCCAGCGAGTCGAACATCACCTCGCCGAGCACGACCGAGGGGGAGGCGGCGCGGTTGAACTCGATCGAAAAGGGGGTGTTCGGGTCCGACGGCACGGCGCTGCAACCGGCGGCGATCGCCGCCGCGACCCCGATGCCGAGCCCGAGCCCGCGCCCGCGTGCACCGTTAGGCAGGGCGAGCCTCATCCCATCCGCTCGCGAAGGACCCCGGCGATCGCGACGTACGCACCGGAGGCCCGGTCTTCCGGATCGCGCAGCACCACCGGCTGTCCCGCCGCCGACGCCTCGACGACGGCCGGGGTCCGCGGCACCTCGCGATCGAACACGAGGTCCGCGGGCAGGCTTGCCCGCACGTATTCGGCGACGCGCGCGCTCATCGGGTCGCCCTCGTCGTACATCGTGAGCAGCATCCCCTCGAGCGCCAGCGCCTCGTTGGTGGCGATGATGTCCTGGAGCCCACGCAGGATCTGCGGCGTCGTCTGCAGCGCGAGGGGCTCGCACTGCAGCGGCACCAGAGCGTGCGCGCTCGCCTCGAGCACCCGCCGCACGATCCCGCCGAGCCCGGGCGGGGTGTCGACTATGACGATGTCCGCGCGCTCGGCGAGATCGCCGAACAGCTCGTCGAGGACCCCCGGTGCGGTGACCTGCCGCTGGAAGTCGACATGATCGCCGCGATCGGCGATCGCTCCGGCGACGACGACCCTGAGGTCCGAGAGCGGAGTCGCGAGCAGCACTTCCTGCAGCGCGCGCTCGCCGGTGAGGTACTCGCTGATCCCCGGCGTCGGCTGCCCGGGGTACAGCCCGATCCCGTAGCGCACCGACCCCTGCGGGTCGACGTCGACGAGGATCGTGCGCATTCCGCGCCGGGCGAACGCGGCGGCGAGGTTCACCGCCGTCGTCGTCTTCCCGACACCACCCTTCTGACTGACGATCGCGAGGACCTTGCCCACCGTCACTCCATCGGGGTGGACGAGTCGGCGCCGGTCTGCAGCGCGTCGAGCGTTTCCTTCGCGTGGCGCACCCACCGCCCGGTATCGACGCCGTCAGGGGGCGCGGCGAGGAACGCTTCGAGATGACGCGACGCACCGGTGGCATCGCCGCGCTTCAGCAGCAGGAAGGCCAGCCCGTAATGCGAGCCGGCGAGCGCCGGGTCCAGCTCGAGCGCGCGCCGGTAGCTGCGAATCGCCTCTTCGAGACGCCCGGTCTTCGAGAAGGCGATGGCCATGTTCTGCAGGATCTTGGGATCGTTCGGGTGGTCGCGCAGCGCGAGCCGGTAGGACGTGAGCGCCGCGTCAAAATCCCCCTGGCGCTCGAGCGCCAGGGCCTCGCTCAGGTAGTCGATGCGCTGAGTCTTGGAGTCGCGCTTCGGGCTGCCGCTCGTGAGGCGGCTCCACCAGGACATGCGGTCGGTGTTGGGCAGAAGAGGGAGGGGCGGCCGCTCCCCCGGGTTGCAACCTGCGCGCCGGTGGCCGCTACCGGCACCAAGCTATGGTGCGGGCGAAGCCGGAGCAACCGCGCGGCCCCGTCGCCATCTGCTCGCCGGACGCGGCCTTCCCGACCGCGACGCGACCCCCGACACGCTTCCCGCTCCGCCGCGCGCGGGCTACCTTTGCCCCATGTCACCGCGCCGCTACACCGTCGACCAGAGCAAGGGCGTCCTCGACGTCGAATGGCCGCTCTTCGGCGAGATGGCGCGTGCCCTCGCGCTCAAGGTCGCCCGCGACTACGACCCGGAGATCATCGTCGGAATCGCGACGTCGGGGGTGATCCCCGGTGCGGTGATCGCCGCCATTCATGGGCGCGAGTTCCGCGCGATGACGATCAGCCGGCGGGGCGACGAGGAGAAGGTGCGAGAGACTCCGCACGTCCTCGGCAGCGTCCCGCCGCAGGTGCGCGGGAAGTACGTCCTCATCGTCGATGAGACCTGCGACTCGGGCGACACGCTTCGCCTCGCCGTGAGTGCCTGCGTCAACGCCGGCGCCACAGAGGTCCGCACCGCGGTCTGCTTCAAGACGGGCCCCTACCGCCCCGACTTCTGGGCCCTCGAGACCGAAAGCACCATCGTGCTCCCCTGGGACCGCGAGATCCTCGTCGACGGCGATCTGGTCCCCAATCCTCTCTACGACGACGCGCGCAAGCTGCTCTCGCCGTACCGGTAGGGTCAGGTGCCAGCTGTCAGGAACGACGCTACCGTTCGTCCGTCCCGCCGGGCCGTTGCCGCCGCGCCTAACGCCTGGCTCCTCGCACCTGACACCTGACACCTGACCCCTGACCCCTGCATCTACTCCACCTCGCCCAACGCTGACTCGTAGTCGGCGCCGCGGCCGAGCGTGTCGTAGACGTGCTCCATCACCTCGGCATTCCCGATCAGGAAGCGGCAGCGGTGCGCGCCGGCCGAGCGGCACTCCACTTCGAGCACCGCCAGCGGCGCGTCGGCGATGCGCCCGAAGAAGTCGGCGAACATTCCCGTCGTGAAGTGGCACGACGGCTGCTCCATCCCGCTCGCCGCGTCGGCCTCGCCCCAATCCGGCGAGTCGAGCACCGCGACCGCGCTGCGCAACGAGCCGACGGAGAGCGATCCCCACCCCGCGTCGCGGAAGAACGCCGTCGCCAGCGCCTCGAAACGCTCGAGCGGGAGCGACTCCGGCTCGGCTTCGCTGCGCGACTTGAGCCAGCCACGGAAGGCGGCGAACAGCGTCTCGCCCCCGGCGTACCCCGCTTCCTGGAGGTACGTCGCCGCGGCCGGACCGGCGTCGCGATACAGCGCCGCACGCAGGGCGGCGAGCGCCGCGCGTGGAAGTCCGAGCATGCCGTTGTCGACCAGTTCCATAGCCCTGAGCGCCGTTGTGTGGTTCAACCTGCCGCGATCCGCTCGAGCAACTCGGCTTCGTCGATCGTCTCGACGCCGAGCTGTCGTGCCTTGTCCAGCTTGCTGCCCGCATCCTCTCCGACGACGACGAAGCTCGTCGCCTTCGAGACCCCGCTCGTCACCCGCCCACCGGCACGCTCGACCATCGCCGTCGCTTCACCCCGCGACAGCGTCGGCAGCGTCCCGGTAATGACGACCGTCTTCCCCTTCAGGGCACCGTCAGCCGCCACCTGCACCGGCTCGACGAAGGTGAGTCCATGCCCGCGGAGCTTCTCGATCAGCGCCCGCGAGCTCTCCGCCGCGAAGAACGCCGACACCGCGTGCGCGATGATCTCGCCGACGCCGCGGACCTCGAGGATGTCGTCCGCGGTCGCCGCCATCAGCCGGTCCATCGTCCCGAAATGGCGCGCCAGCAGCTGCGCCGACTGCTCGCCGACGTGGCGGATCCCGAGCGCGTTCAGCAGCCGTGACAGCGGCTGCTGCTTCGACTGCTCGATCGCCTTGACGAGGTTCTCCGCGCTCTTCTCGGCGAACCGCTCAAGCGTGACGAGCTGCTCCACCGTGAGATCGTAGATGTCGGCCGCGTCGCTGACCAGCCCGGCCTCGATCAGCTGCATGATCCGCGCATACGAGAGCCCGCGGATGTCCATCGCCCCGCGCGACGCGAAGTGCACCAGCCCCTCGAGCCGGCGCCCCGGGCAGGCGACGTTGCCGCAATAGAGCGCGACTTCGTCCTCGTCGCGCTCGACCGGGGTGCCGCAGCTCGGGCACGTGGTCGGCACCTTCACCTGGCGCGGCGGGTCCTTCGGATCGCGCTTGTCGGGGACGGGCCCGATGATCTGCGGGATCACCTCGCCCGCGCGCTTCACCAGCACCGTGTCGCCGATGCGCAGGTCCTTCGTGTGAACGAGGTCGAAGTTGTGCAGCGTCGCCAGCTTCACCATCGCCCCGCCGATCTCCACCGGCTCGAGGATCGCGAACGGGTTGAGCACTCCCGTCCGGCCGACATTCACCTGGATGTCGAGAAGCTTCGTCTCGGCGATGTCCGGCGCGAACTTGCGGGCGATCGCCCACCGCGGCTCGCGGCCGACGACCCCGAGCTCGTCCTGCACCGCCAGCGCATCGACCTTCACCACCGCGCCGTCGATCGCGAAGTCGAGCTCGGCCCTCACCTCGCGCTCGACCCGCGTCGCCCATGCGTGGACCTCGCCTAACGTCCGGCAGCGCTCGCGGTGCGGGGCGACCGGGATCCCCCACTCGTCGAGAAGGGCGAGCAGCTCCCATTGCGAGCGCACCGGCGGCGCCTCCCCGTCGGGGAGGGCGATCGCGTAGCCGTAGAAGCGGAGCGGCCGCTTCGCGCTCACCCCGGGATCGAGCTGCCGGAGCGATCCGGCCGCCGAGTTCCGCGGGTTGGCGAACACCGGCTCGCCGGCCTTCACCCGCGCCGCGTTCAGCTCCTCGAATCCCGAGAATGGCATGTACACCTCGCCGCGGACCTCGAGGAGCGGCGGGTGTCCCTTCCCGCGCAGCCGCAGCGGTACGTCGCGCACGGTGCGGATGTTCGCGGTCACCACCTCGCCGATCGTCCCGTTCCCGCGCGTCGTCCCGATCTCGAGCACCCCGTCGCGGTACGTCAGGCTCACCGCCGCACCGTCGATCTTCAGCTCGGCGGTATAGCCGCTCGCGCGCACCGAATCGCCGCCAAGCCTGACGATCCGCTTCTCCCAGTCCTCGAGCTCCCCCTCGTCGAATGCGTTGCCGAGGGAGAGCATCGGCACGAGGTGGGTGTGCTTCGCGAGCTGCGTCGCCGGCTCGGCGCCGACACGCTGCGTCGGCGAATCCGGGGTGCGCAGCGCCGGATACTGCTCCTCGAGCGCACGCAGCTCGCGGAACAGCTGGTCGTACTCGCGATCCGGGATCGATGGATTGTCGAAGACGTAGTATTCGCGATTCGCGTCTTCGATCCGCTCGCGCAGCGTCGCCGCGCGAGCCGCCGCATCTGGGGGCACGGACGTCATGGGACGGAATATATCGCCGCGGCTCCGCGACGCAGGGAGCGGAAGCGCGCGGGGCTAACCGTCCGCTTCCTTGTCTATCACCTGCAGCGCAACCGTCACCAGCCGCTCGAGCTCCTCGTCGCTCGCCTTCGGCAACAGAGTCTCCGCCCACATGTGGTCCTCGGTCCGCGTGTACCGGTCGAGGAGCCGGCGGATGAAGGCGACCATCGCGATCCGCTGCATCTCGCCCCGTCGCTGCGCCTTGTGCACGTCCTGGGTGTCCCGGATCAGCGCTTCGAATCGGTACGCGTTGCGCAGCGCCTTCGCCGTCAGCGACGCGACCACCTGGCAGAAGCGGACGTCGCTGTCGCTGAACGGCGACGCATCGCGCTCCGTGCGGAGGAAGATCGCCCCGATCGTCGTCCCTTGCGCACGCAGCGGGACGACGACGATCGAGCGGACGTTGCGCAGGTGCAGCTGGTCGCGAACGCTGCGCAGCATCGGGTCGGTCGCGGCATCGGGGATGAACACCGTCTCCCCGCTCTCGAAGGCGCGCTGCAGCTCCGGGTAGCGATTGAGGTCCACCACCAGGTTGCGGATGGTCGGATCCTCGTAGCTTGCGACGAGGCGGACTTCTTCCTTCTCCCCGCTGAGGAAGATCGAGCAGCGGTCGAGACCGAACGACTCGCCGAGCTTGCGGGCAATCGTCTGCAGGATGTCGATGAAATGCAGCGACGACGAGATCTCCTGCAGGATGTCGACGATCGCTACGAGATGATCACGCTCCCGCTGGAGCTCCGAGATTTTCGCCTCGAGGCGGGCGATCTCCGAGCTCTGTGGAGAGGGTGCCGGCGATGACGTCGGCGTCTGAGGAGGCGGCGGGGGAGCCATCAGCATTCCCGATGTGCGCGTTGAACTCGTCGCTGGCGAAGCGAACGACCTTGTTGCGGCCCGTCTCCTTCGCGACGTAGAGGGCGTCGTCGGCCGTCTTCACCAGCGCTTCGCAGTGCGTGACCGCGGGGTGCGGCCATCCGGCGACGCCGAAGCTTGCCGTCCGCTTCAGTGTGCCGCCTTCGAAGGTGAATGTATGCGCCTCGACGGCTTTGCGCACGCGCTCGGCGAACGTCACCCCCGCGTCGAGGACGGTGCCCGGGAGCAGGATGACGAACTCCTCGCCGCCGTACCGCCCGACGCGGTCGATCTCGCGCGCCTCGTTCTGGAGGATGCGCGCGAACTGCTTCAGAACCGCGTCCCCGGCCTGGTGTCCGTAGGTGTCGTTGACGCTCTTGAACTTGTCGATGTCCGTCATCACGAGCGAAAAGGGCTCGTTGAGCCGGATGCTGTGCTCGAACATCTCGTTCAACCGCTCCTCGATGTGGCGGCGGTTGTCGAGCTGCGTCAGCCCGTCGGTCTGCGAGACGCGGAGCAGCTGCGAGTTGAGCTCGGCCAGCTCGTTCGTCCGCTTCTCGAGCTCCACCTGCAGCCGCTTGATTCGCAGCATCGACTTCACGCGCGCCCCGAGCTCGGCGAACTCGATCGGCTTGGTGATGTAGTCGTCCGCGCCCGCGTCGAGTCCCTTGACCTTGTGCTCGGTCGCATCGAGCGCGGTCTGCATGATGATCGGGATGAACGGCAGCGCCTTGTTCTGCTTCACGCGGCGCGCGACCTCGGTGCCGTCGATCGTCGGCATCATGACGTCGAGGAGCACCAGGTCGGGCGGATTCTCCTCGATCATGCGCAGGGCGACGTCGCCGTCGTTCGCGCTCGAGGTGATGTAGCCCCATGCCTCGAGGCGGGCCTGCAGCAGGTCGACGTTGTCTTCGTGGTCGTCGACGATGAGGATCCGTGCGGGGCGGTCCCCTATCGGCTCGTCATGCGGCATTGCCCGTCCCGAGGAACCGCTGCACCTCGGCGACAACCGCGCGGGGCTCGCAGGGCTTGGCGAGGTACCCGTCGCACCCGACCTCCATCGCCTTCTCGCGGTCAGAAGCCAGCGCATGCGCGGTCAGCGCGATGATCGGGATCGAGCGCGTCTGCGGGTCGTGCTTGAGGACCTGGGTCGCCTCCCACCCGTCGATGATCGGGATGGAGATGTCCATCAGGATCAGGTCGGGGTGTTCGCTGCGTGCCTTCGAGATCCCTTCTTCGCCGTTCAACGCTTCCGTCACCTTGTAGCCGAAGTGACGGAGGATCGTGGAATAGACGATGCGGTTGTCCTCGTTGTCCTCCACGAGGAGAACGGTCTTCCCATTTGGATTCATACTAGCCCTCGCGCCAGTCGAACGAGCCGAGGTCACTCCCTCGCCCGGGCCAGCAAGCGCTGCGGTGTCTGAGCTCACGGTGTGCTCCAACTGCGAACCGGGTAATGCAAAAAAGTCTCCCGCGACCAGAACGGGCGACGGGCGAGGATACGTTCCCCGCTGTCCAAGCAAGATTCTTACCAGCCTGGAGGGTTGAAAGCACGATGTCCTACGCCCCGAATCCGACCGCTCAACGGTCGCGGACCCAGAATGCCGCGTCCACGACCACCTCGACGCGCGGCCAGGCCGGCGCTCGCCGGAACAACGGGTCGACTGGCCGAGGGAGGGGAGCCACACCCAAGGCGGCGGCGCCTCGGTCCACCCCGCGCGGCCGTCCCTACGACGAAACCCGGAACTGGAAGCAGCTCGGGCTCCTCGCGGCCGGGATCGCGGCCGGTGCCGCGGTCGGGGCCGGGGTCGCGCTCCTCTTCACCGCGAAGACTGGCCCCCAGCGGCGCGCCGGGATCGCCCGCACGGCGCGTCACCTCGGCCACGACGCGGAGCAGCGGTGGGAGGACCTCGCCTTCGCCCTGAAGGAAGCCGCGCGAAGCACCCGCGATCGCTTCCGCCACCGCCACGCCGCCGACAGCGAAACGGACATCGACGACTGAGCGGCACCGCGACGCGTCAAGGGGGCAGAGCACTTGAAGCCGTTTCAAGTACTCTGCCCCCTTGACGCTTCTCTCGTCCGTCATCGCCGGGCCATGACCGGCGTGGCCGCTACAGGTCCTTGAGCTCCTTTTCCGCGCGCTGCTTGTAGAAGCGATCGTTGTAGTCCGTCGCCGGCAGCGAGATCACCGCCTGGAACTGCTCGCGCGCTCTGGTCTTGTCGCCGGTGTCGCGGTAAATCTCCGCGAGATCGATGTGATGCGTGATCCGCGTCGGATCGACCTCGACCGCCTTCTCCATGAACTGAACCGCGTTCTTCCAGCTCGCCGAGCCGAAGACCTGTCCTCCCAGCACATTGCGCGCGATCCAGCGCGTCGGCCCGTTGAGACGCATCACCTCCGCGTTCCACATCCCCATCACGTGCAGCGCACCTGGATGAACGGGATTGAACTTCAGCGCGTCCATCGCGTGCGCGCGCACCTCGGTCGCGTACTTCACCTTGTCGCGCGGACCGAGGGAGAGCGCCGTGCGGCCGAGGGCGCGGGCGAGGACGAAGTGCCCGTCGGCGTCGTTCGGGTTCACCTCGATCGCGCGGCGCGCGTACAGCTCGCCGCTGTGAAAGAGTTCGTTGCGCGCGTTCTTGTCTCCGTTGAACTCCCCGACGTCGACAGCGTCGCGCGACGCGTTGATGAGCGCCTGGTAGTTCTTCGGGTCGATCGCGATCGCGGCTTCGTAGTGCTTGAGCGCGGCTGCCGGATTCATCGCCTTGTGCAGCGAGTCGCCCATGGCGATATGATCCGCCGCGGTCTGCGCCCCGGCGGTCGATGCGGCCGCGACGAACATCGCGACGGCGGCGGGGGTGAGGTAACGCGGGATGGAACGAGTGACACTGCGCATGACAGCCTCGCGAAGTCGCGAACGGGTCGTGGAGCCGGGAAGACCGCGCTGCCCTTGTCCATTGAGTCCACCAGCGGCGGCGCGGCAGGGTTCAGGTGCGGACATCATAGGTTTACCCCGGAGTCCGGTCAATGTTGGCGCATCGGCTGATCGAGCGTAAGCGGGACGGCGGGCGGATCGAGGCCGGCGAGTGGCGCGCGCTCATGAACGCGTACGCCGCGAACCACATCCCCGACTATCAGATGGCCGCCCTGGCGATGGCCATCTACCTTCGTGGACTCGACCGTGAGGAGACGAGCGCGCTCACCGAGGCCATGCTGCGCTCCGGTGCGACCCTCGATCTCTCGTCGCTCGAGGCGCCGCGCATCGACAAGCACTCGACCGGGGGGGTCGGCGACAAGGTCTCGCTCGTCCTCGCGCCACTTGTCGCCGCGTGCGGGGTCGCCGTGCCGATGATGTCCGGCCGCGGTCTCGGGCACACCGGCGGCACCCTCGACAAGCTGGAATCGATCGCCGGCTTCCGCACCGACCTCACGCTCGCCGAGGCGCAGGCACAGATCGAGCGGATCGGCTGCGCGCTCATCGGCCAGACCGGTGAGATCGCACCCGCCGACCGGAAGCTCTACGCGCTCCGCGACGCAACCGCGACCGTCGAGTCGATTCCGCTGATCTCGGCGAGCATCATGAGCAAGAAGCTCGCGGAAGGGCTGACCGGCCTCGTGCTCGACGTCAAGCGCGGGTCCGGTGCCTTCCTCCCCGAGCTCGAACGGGGGCTCGAGCTCGCGCGGACGATGATCGAGCTTGGCGCCGATCACGGCTGCCCGACCGTCGCCCTGGTCACCGCGATGGACCGCCCTCTGGGCCGCGCCTGCGGCAACGCCCTCGAGGTCGAGGAATCGATGCTGGCGTTGCGCGGGGAGGGGCCGCCCGACCTGATGGAGGTCACCTACGCGTTAGGCGCCGAGATGCTCGTCCTCGGCGGGATCGCGCCGGACATCGACGCCGCCCGCCGCCAGCTCGAGAAGGCGATCGGCACGGGGCGCGCCGCCGAGAAGATGCAGGAGATCATAGAAGCCCAGGGCGGCAACCCGGGCGTCGTCGACGACCCGGCGGTCCTCCCGCAGGCGTCGCACGTCGAGCTTTTCCCGGCGCCGCGCCGCGGCTTCGTGGCCAGGGTCGAGCCGCGCGCGATCGGGCAGGGGATCATCGCGTTAGGCGGCGGGCGCACGAAGATGGAGGACCGGGTCGATCCGAGCGTCGGCTTCGTGATCACCGCCAAGCCGGGCGACTGGGTCGAGGCCGGGGAGCCGCTCGCCACCGTCTTCGCCAGCGACCGGAGGGGCGTCGAATCGGGGCGGGCGACCCTGCGCGTGGCAGTCGTCATCGCCGACGAAGCCGACCCGCCGCTGCCGCTGGTGTCGCATCGCGTGACCGCGGGCGGCGTCGAGCTGTACGCGCGCGACTGATGACAGCCGCCTCAATTCGGTGTCCCCCCCCGCCAGGGGTCGGAGTCGCCGGGCAGCGCCAGGGGTCGGAGTCGCCGGGCAGTTCAAGGGGACCGGCCGCCGGCGGCCCGGGCCATCCTGCCTAACGGTCAGCGGCCGAGCCCGATCGTGCCGGCGAGCGCGCTCGAGCAGTGAGTCGGCGCCCGCGCCGCGCAGTGGTATCGTTTCTGCTCGCGAAGCACGCAGAGGCCAACATCGGCCTCGGTCACCAGCCACGAGGAGGATACGGACGCATGGCGCACGCGCACGACCTCGACCTCGCTGCTGCCGGCGGCGACGCACGGATCGCGGCGTCGAACGAGCAGCCCACCGCACGATCAGGTCCGATCGCGCCCGAGGACGCACCTGGTGATCGCGCCCGCTTTGCCACCGCGGCCGACCCGCGTTCCGGGCTGACAAGACGAGAGCACTCCGACCGGTGGCCGATCGGCTGATTCGACCGCACGTCGAGCGCCGCTCGTGAGCGAGGGGGCGGCTGCGCGTTGGGCAGTCGCTCCCTCATTCACGCCCCCGCGCGACGACGGAAGCGGCGAAGCGGAGCAGTACTTCGGGCAGACGCCAGCGGAGTTCCGTGCCGCGGTTCTTCCCGGCTTGATCCTCCAGCCGTCCGGCATCTTCCCCGCGACTCGCGCACAGAATCCGGCTGCACCTTCATCGCGTCGACCAGACGGTCGCGCCGAACGAAGAAAGGGGGCCGCTGCACCAGCGCAGGCGGCCCCCTCTCTCATCTCCCGTCGCCGTGTCATTGCCGACGCGGCGCCGCGTGTCGGTGTAAGTATTTCTCCGGATGGGCGTGTGCAGTTTTTCTGGAAACAACATTTGTGATGGATTGTTGGATGGCGGGGCGACCTCTGTGGCTGCCCCGCCATTCGGCTTTCGCCGCTGCAGCAGCCCGGACAGAGCGGCTCGCCGTGGCGCGCCTGTCGTCGCGGCGGGCCTCGGTCACTGACCGCTTCGACTCCCGCGATTCCCTCGCGACGCAACCCATCGGCGATCGGAAGAACGATGCAGTCGCCGCCCGAATGATGCCTTCCGTAATCTCGACGATGAGCACGAAGCCACGACCGGTGATCGTGAACATGCTCTCCAAGCGGCAGGCAGCGGTCATCCGATCTGGATGGAAGGCCGTGCCGCTGGTACCCCCAGCGGCGAGAAGCGCAGTCGATCCAACGGAACATTCGCGCTCTCAGCGCGCAATGCCTAACGTCAGAGGCCGAACCGCTTCTCGTTGTACCTCTTCCAACGCCTGCCTGCCCACCAGTACGTCAGGAAGCAGATCGGGACTCGCGACCGCCGCTCGATGCCGGGCATCGCCGTCCCGATTTGCTGCAACGCGGCGGCAATACTCGCCGGTGACGATGGGACGCCTTGGCCTTCGCGAGCGCCGATCAGGAACGCAAGTGGAACACGCAGCCATTGCATGCCGGCCGGGGCGCACCCCACGAGCAAATTCCCGCGGTCGTCCCCGAACGACACGATCAGCGCGCCGATCCGGACGTCGACCCGCTCGGGGCCCATTCCTCCCGCCTTCCTCCCGACGATTGCCGCGGCATCTCGGAGACCCGACGCCGCGATCGCGGCCTCCACGTCGCGGTTGAAGCTGGGGAGTGACATCACCCGCTCTCCTTCGTCGGCGCCTCGTCGGCCCCGTGACAGACGAGGGTGCCTAAGCATCGCGTAACCGGGATGGACGAGCCTGACGCGAACCCTGACGCGCCCGGCGAATCGTCTCGCGCGTTGTCATGCGCCTGCCACATGGGTGTTTTGCCCAATCTCAGGAGCGTCTCAGGCGGCATGAATCTGCGCTTCTGGCTCGTGCCGCACCT
>OEPS010000365.1_pt1 | contig 16488 bp, 14 predicted proteins | sample 1539411 | NCBI WGS metagenome assembly OEPS01 (sample SAMN02671747, study PRJEB22543) | soil metagenome | biome: bacteria | place: China:Hunan Province, Lengshuijiang City | collected 2012-10-15 | depth 0.08m m
GTCGGTGCCCTCCCACGTCTGCGACCCGCTCCTGGAGCCTGCCGCTCCGGAGTCGGTGCCCTCGCCCCAGGGGGCGATGGGCCACGGCGACAGCGCCGCCATGTCCATGGATGCCATGGCGGCCGACCTGCGGAACCGGTTCCTGGTGGCCGCTTTCCTCTCGGTGCCCATCCTGCTCTGGTCGCCGATCGGGCGGGCGGTGTTGCACTTCAGAGCTGGTGCTCCCTTCGGTCTCCGGGATGACGTGTGGCTCCTGGCGCTCAGCCTGCCGGTCGTCTGCTACTCCTCCTGGATCTTCTTCGATGGAGCCGTGCGGGCCCTCCGTGCCCGCACCCTCGACATGATGGTGCTGGTGGCCGTGGCCATCGGCGCCGGCTGGCTCTACTCGGTGGCGGTGACCCTCACCGGGGGGGGAGACACCTTCTACGAGGCGGCCACGGTGCTGGCCGCCTTCGTCCTCCTTGGCCACTTCTTCGAGATGCGGGCCCGGGGCGGGGCCAACGACGCCATCCGCACCCTGCTCGACCTGGCCCCGCCCATGGCCACCGTCATCCGAGGTGGTCAGCCGGTGGAGATCCCCACCGCCGAGGTCGTGGCGGGGGACCTGCTGCTGGTGCGCCCCGGGGAGCGGATCGGCGTCGACGGCGTCGTGGAGGAGGGCCGCAGCGAGGTCGACGAGTCCATGGTCACCGGCGAGAGCCTCCCGGTGTCCAAGGCCCCTGGATCCCCGGTGATCGGGGCCACGATCAATAAGAACGGCACCCTGCGGGTCCGGGCCACCAAGGTCGGCGCCGACACCGCCCTCGCCCAGATCGTCAAGCTCGTGCAGGAGGCCCAGAACTCCAAGGCACCCGGCCAGCGCCTGGCCGACCGGGCCGCCTTCTGGCTGGTGTTCGTGGCCCTGCTCGGCGGGGCGGTGACGCTGGCGGCCTGGCTGGTGGCCGGCGCCCCGGTGAGCGGCGCCATGCTCTTTGCTATCACCGTAGTCGTTGTCACCTGCCCGGATGCCCTCGGGCTGGCCACGCCTACGGCCATCATGGTGGGCACCGGCTTAGGTGCCAGACGCGGGATCCTCTTCAAGAACGCCCTGGCCCTGGAGACCTCGGCCCGGATCCAGGCGGTGGTGATGGACAAGACCGGGACGCTGACCAAGGGCGAGCCCGAGGTCACCGGCGTCGTCGTCGCAGGGATGCCCGAGGCCGAGGTCCTCCGGCTGGCCGGCTCTGTCGAGGCCGAATCCGAGCACCCCCTGGCCGAGGAGGTGGTCAAGCGGGCAGGGGCCGCCGGGGTGCAGCTCGTGAGCCCGGAGAGCTTCGTGAACGTCCCCGGGCACGGCGCGGTGGCCGGCGTGGAGGGTCACCGGGTGGCGGTGGGCAACCTCCGGCTCATGCACCAGGAGCAGGTCGACCTGGCTGCCCTGGCGGCCCGGGGCGAGGAGATGGCCGCCCGTGGGCAGACCGTGGTCTGGGTGGCCGTGGACGGGCGGGCCGTTGGCCTCATCGGGATCGCAGATGCTCCCCGCCCGACGTCGGCAGCCGCGATTGCCTCGCTCAAAGAGTTCGGCATCGAGGTGGTGATGCTGACCGGCGACAACCAGGCAACCGCCCGGCGCATCGGGGACGCCCTCGGCGTGCAGACGGTGATCGCCGAGGTGCTGCCCGGCGACAAGGCGAGCAGGATCGCCGAGCTCCAGGCCGCCGGGAAGACGGTGGCCATGGTGGGCGACGGGGTGAACGATGCCCCAGCCCTGGCCCAGTCCGACCTCGGGATCGCCATCGGCGCGGGCACGGACGTCGCCATCGACACCGCGGATGTGGTGCTCATGCGCTCGGATCCCCTCGACGTGCCCACGGCGCTTGCGGTGGGCCGGGGGACGCTGCGCAAGATGCACCAGAACCTGGGGTGGGCGATCGGCTACAACTCGGTGGCCCTGCCGATTGCGGCGGGGGTCTTCGAGCCGGCCTTCGGGCTGGTCCTGCGGCCGGAGATCGCCGCGCTGTCCATGTCTGGCTCGAGCTTCCTCGTCGCCGTCAACGCCCTGCTGCTCAAGCGGCTCCGGCTCCCCCGAACCCAGGAAGGGACCGGAGCATAGGTGACGAGCCGCCCGGTGCCCATCGGACTCCAGTTCGCATCGACTCTGACCAGGTCACGCCGAGCCGTGCCTCACCGGATGGAGGGTGCCCTGACGGCCGCGCACCTATCGAAGGCCACGGCGTCGGTTCAGCCACCCATGCCCGGGCCGTGCATCCCCGGGCCGTGCCTCATCCAGTCCTCCCAGCTGGTCCAGCCGCTCCAGGACGCCATGTGGGCCGACATCCAGTCGACGAGGCTCCTGCAGGTCGTCTGGGGGTCCCCGGTGGCCCCCCCTGGGGACGGGCTCGCCACCATCCACCGGTCGCAGGTGGCCAGCATGTGGCTGGGGTCCCCCCACACCTGGCTGGCGCTTTCGGCGTGCTGGTTCATCTCGCTAGCCATCCAGCGGGCCATGTCCGTGCACCAGCTGCTCCCTCCGGGCGGGCTGGGGGTGGCGCGGGCGCCCAGCCATTGCTGGCAGGCGGTCTGCACCGAGGCGACCTGCGCCCCGGCGTCTGTGGTCGCGGCCTGGTTGCGGTTCCGCGCCACAAGCACCCCCGCCAGGACGCCGATCGCCGCCAGCGCCCCGATCCCCACCAGCAGCATGCGGCCGCCGACGTGAAGCTTCCCCATGCCAGCAGTGTGGCCGCAGTGTGTCGGGTCGGTCAGGGCCGAGGGGACTGGGCCGGGCAGTCCCAATGGACTGTCGAACCGGCTGGCACGGCAGCGGCTACCGCGACTACGACGGTGAGGCCGCCGAGCGACCGAGGTTCATCAAGGCAGCCCAGTTCGTGGAGTTAAGCCAAAAGCTCTTGAGCAGCCAGGACAGCCCAAATCGCCTGACTACCTTAGCGCTACTCTTCGAACGGTTGTTCGTCGTGGGCGGAGCTCGCCGGCATGACTGGCCTTCCCTTGGCAATGCGGCCCTGCGAGAGGTACCGGGGCCGCCATAACACTTTGGGGGAGACGTGTCCTGCCTCATTGCGATGTCCGACTTGTGGATCGGAGGCGGTGCGCTGCCGCCGGCCGTGGGGCCATGACGCCTCCGAATGGCACCGTGCCCGCCTGCGGGCCGCAGCCGACACGGCACGGCAGTAGTGCGCCACGCCGACCAGCGCAGCGAGGCGATGGTCGTGCAGCAACCGGCCCCAAGCCGGCTTCGGTCTTTGGCCTTGTCGAGCTCTTGTCGTTCCTGGATGGATAGAGTTCCCAGAACTCTCCAAAACGGGCGGCCTGCGAAGCAGGCAACAGGTCTTATTTTTATTCTTGTTCTTGTTCTTGTTCTTTAGGTAGGATCTCGCGGTATGCACGCTTCCCGCCTCGTTGTCGGCCTGACCCTGCTCTTGCTTGCCCTGCTCCTGCCGGTGCAGCCGGCGGGCGCGGCCACGGTCGGGGATGGCCTTCCCACCCAGTTCGCGGGCAAGGAGCTGACCAGGCTGCCAACCGCCCGCAAGCTCGTCGCCCTCACCTTCGATGCCGGCTCGGGAGATCAGGGCGTCGACTCGATCCTGGCGACGCTTGCGGGCGAGAACGTGCCCGCAACCTTCTTCCTCACCGGCACCTTCGTGAAAGAGTTCCCTGGTCAGGCACACCGCATCGCCGCCCTCGGCAGTCACATCATCGGCAACCACACGCTCACGCATCCCCACCTTCCGGCCCTCACGGAAGCCGGGGTGGTGGCCGAGGTCTCGGAAGCGGCAGGGGTGATCCGCTCTGCCACCGGCCAGGACCCGCGCCCGCTGTTTCGCTTCCCCTTCGGCGACTCGGATGCCCGGACGCTGGCCGATGTTAACGCCCTGGGCTACGCCAGCATCCGCTGGACGGTCGATACGCTTGGCTGGGAGGGAGCAACCGATACCACGACGGGGCTGCCCACCGGCCAGTCGCCGAGCTCCGTCGTCGCCCGGGCGCTCGGATCGGCACAGCCGGGAGAGATCATCCTGATGCACGTGGGAGCCGCGCCCGACGGCACGACGCTCGACGCCGCAGCCCTTCCGGACATCATCGACGGCCTGCGCCGGGCCGGCTACGGCTTCACCACGGTATGGGACGCACTCTATGCGGGGGCGAATGGGCTGAGCGCGCCGGTGGTGGGGGCGGCGTCGGTCACCACCACCGGGCTGTGGCTGGCCGGCGGGGACGGGGGCATCTTCGCCTTCGGGCAGGCGCCGTTCCTGGGGTCCACGGGCTCGCTGGTCCTCAACAAGCCTGTCGTCGGCATGGCCTCCGTGGCACAGAGCGGGTACTGGACCGTTGCTTCGGACGGGGGCGTCTTCGCCTTCGGGCAGGCGCCGTTCCTGGGCTCCACGGGCAGCATCCGGCTGAATAACCCCGTGGTGGCCATGGCCCCCACCCCGAGCGGGCGCGGCTACTGGCTGGTGGCATCCGACGGAGGGGTCTTCGCCTTCGGGGACGCCCGTTTCCTGGGGTCGACCGGCTCCCTGCGGCTCAACCAGCCGGTCGTGGGCATGCAACCGACCCCCGACGGCAGGGGCTACTGGCTGGTGGCATCCGACGGCGGGGTCTTCGCCTTCGGGGACGCGGCATTCCTCGGTTCCACCGGCTCGCTCACGCTGAACTTCCCCATCGTGGGGATGCTGGCGACGCCATCGGGGGCTGGTTACCGGATGGTGGCATCCGACGGGGGCATCTTCTGCTTCGGCGACGCGGGCTTCCTCGGCTCGACCAGCAGCATCCACCTCGACGCACCAGTCGTCGCGGCGGCCGAGACCCCGTCCGGGGGAGGGTACTGGCTGGCCGGTGCAGGAGGCAAGGTCTTCAACTTCGGGGACGCGCCGGCCGTCGGATCTCTCTGAGCAGAAGAGTCCGTCTCTCACGAGCCTACGGGCCTGCCAGATTCGGGCCGGGGGCCTTCGACGAGGCGGCGATCCGAGGTTGTCGGCCCCCGTCGAGGTCACGAAGGCGTGGTGCCCGATCGTGGCGCCCCAGGCGGCGGGCAACATCTCCACGGCCGCCGGCGGCCAGTTGCCGGTGGTCTGTTGCCGGAACTCGTCCGGCGAGACCTCCTCAAACGCGAGCGTGCGCCCCGGGACTTCCCAGACGACCCGGACCTGCTCTGCCCGGGTCTGTGACACCGGACCACGGAGAGGATGTGTCACCTCCGGCATGCCCGTCCGCAAGCAGCGTCCGGGCGGCGACGTCGCGGTCGTCGACGGGGGCGGTCTCCACAGCGGCGTACGGCCACCGGATCACACCCCCACTGCCGATCGTGGCCCACCACTACGCCAGTGCATTCAAGGCGAACATCCCCGGGCGGACGAAGGTCCACTCGAGCCCGCTGGCCGCGATCAGCCGCTCGGTACCGGCGTACAGACGGCCATCGGGTTCTGCTGCTGGAAGAACCGGTGCGGGGTCTTGTGCGGGGGCCGAGAAAGGCGAACCGCCGGGCGTAGGTTGCGAGACGCTCGACGCCTGCCGGTGCCGTCGTCGACGGGGCGGTCCAGACCAGGAAGACGGCCCCGACTCCTTGCAGTCCTGCCCAGCGATTCGGGCTCGGTGAGGTCGCCGACAACGATCTCGGCCGTCGCCGGCAGCACCGCCGCGCCTCGGATCGCCGCGTGAGGGGGCGCACCGGCACGTCTTCGTCCAAGCAGCCGGTCGATCGCAAGGCGCCCAACCCGAGCAGTGGCTCCGGTAACGAGCGGCGGCGGCGCGTGCGTCGGTGCCATCAGCGCTCCCTTTGTGCCGGCTTCGACAGGACAGCGACGAGAGTTACGGCCGTTCGAAGTCCCGCATCACGATCCCGGTCCTCGGCTTCGGCCAGAACAGCGTGCTCTTGGGCGGCATCACATGGCCGGCGAGCGCCGACTTGATCACGAAGCCGACCGGGATCGGTGCCGGGAGGACCGCCAGCGAGCCACCGGCAACGGCGGCTCCGACCAGCTCCAGGTCGTGGGGCCGGGCCGATGACCCCGTCCCCGCCGACCAGCCATAGCGGCTCCAGGTTCGCCCGGGCGGCCCGGGTGAGGTCGAGCCGGTCGGTCTTGGGTTCCGGCATCACCCGCTCGTGCCGGTAAACCCCCGGCCCGGGCCCGCCGGGAGTGTCGTTGGCAAACGGCTCCAGCGTCAACGCGGTCCGGGCCGTCTTGGACGACGGTGAGGTGATCGCCAGCTACACCGACGACACGCCGTTGCCCAGCCGTTTGGTGCTCGGGTGGCTGGCCCACCGGGCGCTGCACGTGGTGGCCGCCGATAACGACGCCGAGGGCGTTACCGTGGTCATCGCCGTCTACGAACCCGACCCAGCGATCTGGGCAGCCGACTTGCGGTCGAGGAGGAAGCCATGAAGTGCGTGATCTGCAAGCAGGGCGAGACTCGCCTTGGTGTGGCGACGGTAGCCCTGGCCCGAGGGGCATTGACGATGGTGTTCAGGGCGGTCCCGGCCGAGGTGTGCGACAACTGCGGCGAGGAGTACCTGGCCGAGGACGTGACCACCGCCCTGCTGGAGGCCGTCGAGGCATCGGCCCGCAACGGCGTCGAGGTGGAGGTCCGGGAGTACGCCCGGGGAGCCTGAGATCGCCGTCACCGTGGGGGCGCCCGAGCCGGGGGAGGATCCTCAACTGGAAGGGCGGATTCGTTTCATCACCAGCCACCACGTCCCCCAGTTCGTGGAGGAGCTCATCGGTACAGGGCTACCCGGGGAAGTCCTCACCCGGAACCCCGTCCACCATGCAACCTTGGTCCACGACCTGGGCGCTGGCAGCGCGCATCTGCCCCGCGGCCAGCTTCCCCAGACCTTTTGTGAGTAAAAACTGATCACTATTGCTTGATTTCACGCACAAAAGCGTAGCGAGGGGGCACGACGGGAAGCACCGCGGCGCGTGCGTCGGTGCCATCAGCGCTCCCTTTGTGCCGGCTTCGACCGGACAGCGACGAGAGCTACGGCCGTTCGAAGTCCCGCATCACGATCCCGGTCCTCGGCTTCGGCCAGAACAGCGTGCTCTTGGGCGGCATCACATGGCCGGCGAGCGCCGATTTGATCACGAAGCCGACCGGGATTGGTGCCGGGAGGATCGCCAGCGAGCCACCGGCAACGGCGGCTCCAACCAGCTCCAGGTCGTGCTCGTAGCTGACCGACGCCCCGTCCCGCAGGTGCCGGGCGATCCAGGCGGTGTCCGGAGCATCGAGCTCCGGCGGGTCGATCGTCATCGTCCAGGCCCCCGCCGACGTGGCGACCCCGATCGTCCCCGGCCCCAGGTCGGCGACCTGCCGGGCCAGCGCGGCGACGTCGCCGGAGTACGGGACCAGCTCGCCCCAGGCCTCGACGTCGCAAACCGTGAGGTCGGTCACCCGGTAGATCGGGAGCAGGGCGGGGGGCTCATCGGTCGGGTCGGACACCAGCGCCAGGGTGGCGTCCCACGGCCCCGGCCCCTCCGCCGCGCGCATCTCGTCCCGGAACGCCAGCGACGCCGAGTAACGGTGGTGCCCGTCGGCGATCACCAGCGGCGTCGTCAGGCCCGCAGCGATCGGCGCCGCCTCCTCGTCGGTCAGCGGCCACAGCTGGTGCCGGGTGCCGTCGGAGTCCCGGAAGTCGACCAGTGCCGGGCGCCGGGAGGCCGACCGGACGGCCGGGCCGATGACCCCGTCCCCGCCGACCAGCCATAGCGGCTCCAGGTTCGCCCGGGCGGCCCGGGTGAGGTCGAGCCGGTCGGTCCTGGGTTCCGGCATCACCCGCTCGTGCCGGTAGATCCCCGGCCCGGGCCCGCCGGGAGTGTCGTTGGCAAACGGCTCCAGCGTCAACGCCCCGATCACACCGCCGGCCACCACCCCTGCCGTGCCCGCGGTCATGGTGTACGCGAACAGGCGGGGCGTCTCATTGATGACCAGCACCCTGGTCGCAAGCCACTCCCGGAACAGCCCGGCGGCCCGTTGGTACTTGGCACCGGGCTCGTCCCCGGGGAGCTCCCGGTTGAGGATGATCCGGATGACGTTGTGGGGATGGAGGTGCTCCAGCCGCTGGCACTCGGCCTTCGAGATCACGTCGTAGGGCGGGGAGGTGACCAGGGCGGGATCGATGCCGGGTGCGTAGAGCACGGCGTGGAACGGTACCAAGGAGGCCACGCCCGGCTGTATACCATGGACCCGGTACGGCGAGGTTCGCCCACGCCGAGGCCACACCAGGGCCACGTCGGGGCCACGTCGAATCCGCACCGAGTCCGCATCCAGGTGTCACCGACCCGCCAGGAGGGCACGCATGAACCAGGCCGATCCGCAGGACGTCTACGCCATGGTGATCCGCGGGCGGTCATTCCTGGAGCAGGGCCACCCCCACCAGGCGGCGATGATCCTGGAACGTGCCAGCGAGCTCGAGCCGGAGAAGACCTCGATCCGGGAGACCCTCGCCCGGGCCTTCTACCTGTGCGGGCGCAAAGGGCGCGCGGCCGAGGAGTTCGCCCGCGTGGTCGAGCTCGACCCCTCGAACGACTATGCCCACTTCGGTCTCGGGCTGTGCCAGGCGGCCACCGGCAACATCCAGCGGGCGCTCGGCCACCTCAAGCTTGCCGTCGCCATGCGCCCGGACTCCGAGGACTACCGCCTGGCGCTCCAGCGGGTGACCGGATAAGCGCCTGCCGCCGACCACCACGCCGCCAACCACCACGCCGCCAATCCCACCGGTGACCGGCTCCGTCCTCGACCGCTACGCGGCCTTCGCCTTCGACCTCGACGGCGTCATCTGGCGCGCCGGGACGATCTTCCCGGAGGCCCCGCCCGCAATCCGGACGATCCAGGACGCCGGGAAGCGGCTGCTCTTCCTCACCAACAACGCCTCGTACCTCCCCTCCTGGATCGTCGAGCACCTCGCCGGCGCCGGCATCACCGTCGGCGAGGAGGCAGTCATGACCTCAGCGATCGCCGCCCGCTCCTACATCGAGCACCACGGCCTCGTCGGGAAGCGGGCCTTCGTGATGGGGACCACACCGGTGGTCGACCAGATCGCCGACCTGCTGGAGGTCGTCCCAGTCGAGCGGGGGGCCAAGGTCGACGTGGTCATGGTCGCCCGCGACCTCGCCTTCAGCTATGACCGGCTGGCCGCTGCCGCCGACGCGGTGCGCCACGGGGCACTCTTGCTGGCCTCCAACCGGGACCACGTCATGCCCACCGTCGACGGCTACGAGCCGGGGACCGGCTCGGTCCTCGCCGCGATCGAAGCGGCCAGCGGGCAACGGGCGATCGCCCTGGGCAAGCCGGAGCTGCCGATGATGGAGGCTGCCGTCGAGCGGATCGGCCGCCAGGGCGTCCTGATGACCGGCGACCGCACCGACTCCGACGTTGCCGGCGCCCGCCAGGTGGGATGGGACGCCGCCATCGTGCTCACCGGCGTCACCAAGGCGGGAATGCCAATGGACCCGGCCCCGGATTACGTATTCCCGACGCTGGCCGACCTGGTGGGCTATCGTCACAGTGGGAATTCGCGCTAAGGAGGATCGATGAACGACCAGGTTCGCGAGGCCCTTCGCCGGGCATCCAAAGCGGTCGAGGCCCCCCGCCGCCGGACCGAGAACGTGGTCCGCAAGCTCGCCGAGAATCCGGATTTCGATCTCCTCGATGTCTCCGGGATGGCCCGCGACCTGTTCCGCCTGGGCAAGGAGCAGGCCGGGAAAGCCCGCTCTATCGTCGATGACCAGCTGCGCCGCCGCCTGAACGACCTCGGCCTGGCCAGCCGGGAAGAGGTCGAGAAGCTGCAACGGCGGGTCGCCGAGCTGGAGGCGACCTCCGTCCAGACGCCGGCCACCGAGGGTCCGGCCGGACCAGCGACCGAACCGGCCGCCAAGCCCGCCGCGCCACCCCGGCGCAGGGCCGCGGCCCGGGGGAGGGCGGGCGCCACACCTACCCCGGCGGAAGCCAACCCGGTTCCGGCAGCCAACCCGGTTCCGGCAGCCACCACGGCCCCGGCCAAGCACCCGCTGGCACCGCGGCCCGCAGCCAAGCGTGCACCGGCGGCCAAGCGTGCACCGGCGGCCAAGCGTGCACCGGCAGCCAGCCGTTCACCGGCGGCCAAGCGTGCGCCGGCGCCCGGCAACGGCTCGCCGCCGGCTGAGTCCCCCACCGAATGACCGAGGACGAGCCCCGCCCGGCGGACGACACCACCGCCGAGCTTGCCCGGCTGTCGGCGCTCCCGCTGGACGAGCGGCCCGCCGCGCTGGCCGCGGCCGTCCGCCGCCTCGAGGAGGAACTCGACGCCACGGAGGGCCGCCCGGCCGGACGGTGATGGCGACCCCCCGGAGGCGGCTCGACCGCGAGTTGGTCGCCCGTGGGCTGGCGGCCGACCGCGAGGAGGCGCTGGGGTTGGTGGCCGACTGCCGGGTCCTGGTCGACGGTGCGCCGGCGCTGTCCGCAGAGCGCCTGGTGGGCGGCCATGCCCACATGCGCGTACTCCGCCCGGCCCGGGCCTTCGTCAGCCGCGGCGGTGACAAGCTCGCCGGGGCGCTGGACGACCTGGGCCTATCGCCTGCGGGCAGGCGCTGCCTCGACGCCGGCGCCGGCCACGGCGGGTTCACGGACTGCCTGCTGCAGCGGGGAGCGGCGTCGGTGGTCGCAGTGGACGTCGGCTACGGCGACTTCGACTGGGCACTGAGGACCGACCCCCGGGTCCGGCTGATCGAGCGGTGCAATGTCCGCACGGCGAACCCGGCAGTGCTCGGCGCGCCGTTCGATCTGGTCGTGGCCGACCTGAGTTTCATCTCGCTGACCGCGGCGGCCGCGACGCTTACCGCCGCGGCCGGCCCCGACGGCGACCTCCTGGTCCTGGTCAAGCCGCAGTTCGAGGCCGAGCCGTCCTCGGTCGAGGCCGGAGGTCTGGTCACCGACCCGCAAACCCACGCCGCCACGATCCGCAACGTCGCCGCCGCCTTCTGGGACCATGGCGTCGGCACGGTGGGACTGGCGCCCGCGCGGCTCAAAGGTGCCTCCGGTAACCAGGAGTTCTTCCTGTGCGCCCGCCGGGGCACCAACCCACTCACCGACGACGCCCTGGACGCCGCCACCCGATGACCTTGAACCACCCCCCGCTCACCACGATCGGGACCGTCGTCCACCCGACCTCGGGCCCGGCTCAGGACGCCTTGCGAGAGCTCGGCGCGCTGGCCCCGCCGCGGGGGATGCGGATCGTCGATGAGGCCTCCGGCGAGCCCGTAGACCTGGTCGTCGCCCTCGGCGGCGACGGCACGATGCTGCGGGCCGCCCGGGCCGCGGCGTTCCGCCAGGTCCCGCTGCTCGGCGTCAATCTCGGCCGGATGGGGTTCCTCGCCTCGGCCGAGAGCGGCCATCTCGGGCTGGCGCTGGAGGTGCTCCGGGCCGGCGACTACCGCATCGAACCTCGGCGCATGCTCGAGGGCGACGCCAGTGTCGACGGTGACCGGCTGGCCTCGGCCCTCGCCCTCAACGAGATCGTGGTCGAGAAGGCAATGCCGTCCACGGTGATCGACATCGACCTGGCCGTCGGCGATGAACCGGTCGCCAGCTACACCGCAGACGGGTTCATCGTCTCGACCTCGACCGGGTCGACCGCCTACTCGCTCTCTGCGGGGGGGCCCGTGGTTGAGCCCGACCTCGACGTCATGGTGCTCACGCCGGTCTGCGCCCACTCGATCCGGTGGCGGTCGATCGTCGTCGGCATGCACCGCCCGGTGGAGGTCCGCCTGACTCAGGGCGGGGGAGCCCTGGTTGCCGATGGTCGCCCGGTTGCCGTGCTGCCGGACAAGGCCTCGGTCTCGGTCCGCCCTCACCCCGAGCCGTTGCGGCTGATCCGGCTGAGCGACGACGGCTTCTTCCTCCGGTTCCGCTCCCGGTTCGACCCGGGGCCGATGCGTGACCGCTGACCGCGACGTTCACCGCGGGGTAAAGCGCCATTTCCGGGGCCGGTAAAATGCCCCCCATGTTCCGCCGGAGCACAGAGCGTGCCGAGCGGGTCGATGAAGCGCCAGGGCCGGGTGTCATCCGCGGGGTGGTGCGCTCTGGGCGCCGCACGAAGACGCTCGTCGGCCGCCTGCAACCGGGCGAGATCGCCCTGATCGACCATGCCGACCTCGACCGGGTGTCGGCGGAAAGCCTGGTGGAGCGTAAGGTCGGGGCTGTCCTCAACGTCGCCCGCTCCAGCTCAGGCCGCTACCCCAACCTCGGGCCCCTGATGCTCGCCTCGGCCGGCGTTCCGCTGATCGACTCCGTAACGCCCGACCTGTTCGACTTGGTCCGTGAGGGCGAGCTCATCGAGATCGAGGATGGCCGGATCCTCCAAGGTGGCGCGGTGATCGCCAAGGGCGAGCCGGTGACCATGGAGCTGGCCCAGGGGCAGCTCGACGCCGCCAAGAGGAAGATCGGCGCCGCCCTGGAGAGCTTCGCCGAGAACACGATCGAGTACCTGCGCGCCGAGCGCGAGTACCTGCTGGAGGCGATCCGGCTCCCCGAGATCAAAACGCCGATCGCTGGCCGGCACGTGCTCGTCGTCGTCCGCGGCTACGGCTACAAGAAGGACCTGGCGTCACTGCGAGCGGGATACATCCGCGACTTCCGGCCGGTATTGATCGGCGTGGACGGGGGCGCCGATGCCCTGCTCGAGCTCGGCCTGAAGCCGGACATCATCATCGGCGACATGGACTCGGTCGAGACCAAAGCGCTCACCTGCGGCGCCGAGCTCGTCCTCCACGCCTACGCCGACGGTCGTGCCCCGGGAGCCGAACGGCTCGACGCCCTCGGCCTCGAGTACCGGACCTTCGAAGCGCCTGGCACCAGCGAGGACGTCGCCATGCTGCTGGCCCACGAGAAGGGGGCAGAGCTGATCGTTGCCGTCGGCAGCCACTCCAGCCTGATCGAGCTGATGGACAAGGGCCGCAAGGGCATGGCGTCCACCTTCCTGGTCCGGCTGCGGGTCGGGCCGAAACTGGTCGACGCCAAAGGGGTGAGCGAGCTGCATCGGGCCGGGGCGAGCGGGCTTGAGATCGCCGGCCTCGTCGCCGCCGCCCTGTTCGCCATGCTGGTGGTGGTGGCGGTCGCCGGTCACTCAGGGCACTCGACGCTGCTCTCGGTGGCCGCCGGGACCGTGCGGCTGTGGGCGCACCACCTCTGGCTCTCGCTCAGCAGGTACCTGTAGTCTCCGCCTCCAACCCATGATCACCCTCCGGCAGCACCTCATCAGCCTCATCGCGGTCTTCCTGGCCCTCGGTCTGGGCGTGCTGGCGGGGACGACCTTCGTCACGCCGGGCACCGTCAAAGCGCTGCGCAACTCGCTGAACGCGCTCGCCAACCGGGACAACCAGGTCGAGTCGCAGAGCCACCAGTTGCAGCAGCAGCTCTCCGGACTGCTCGCCGATGCGTCGGCGGCCCGGGACCAGCTGGTTTCCGGAGTGCTCAGCGGCCGGGTAACGGTGCTGGTCGCCTTCGATTCGACGCCGCAGAGCGAGGTCGCCAACATGGCGACGACGCTGGTCGAGGCGGGGGCACGGCTCGAGGGCTCCTACGTGCTCTCCTCGGACCTTGGTCTGCCCGATGACGCCAGCCGCCAGCAGGTGGCCGCCGCGCTCGGGCTCCCGGTGAACTCGTCCGATGGGACCGTCGAGACCGCCGAGGTCCAACGGATGGCCGACTGGCTCGACGGCAAGTCGTCCGGAGTCATCGGCAAACTGGTAGCGGCCGGCCTGGCCACGTCGAACAGCGTCCCCTCCCCCCCGGTCGGTGCGCCGGCGGTCACCGGATCCGCTACCGACGTGGTGTTGCTGGCCCCGAGCCAGACCCTGGCGACCTCCTCGCCCCGCAGCCCGAACCTCGGCCCGCAGCTGCTCCTGCCGCTGGCCCGCGCCCTTTCGGCGACCGGCGTCCTGCTGGCGGTGGGGGAGGACGGCACCAACCCGTTGCCGGTGCTGCAGCTGCTGCGGGGCGACTCGACCGTGAAGGCGGTGACCGCCGACGGGGTCGACGAGCCGATCGGCCAGGCCAGGATCGTGCTCGGCCTGCGCGACGCCGCCGCCGGGATCTATGGCGACTACGGCAACGGCCCGGGGTCCTCGACGCAGTTGCCGACACCGCTGCCGCCGAGCTCTCCCGCGCTCACGGCAAGCCCGGGCGCCACCGCCCGGCCGAGCAGCTGACCCGCTTCAGCGCCCTGCAAACGCGTTCTTTGTAACGTGAAGGGTCAAATAGAGCCATCAGATTCCAAAGAACGATCTTGCCTGAGTGCCAGGGGCAAGCGGAGCCAGCGTCATGGCGAGCTCTCGCCCGGCGCCGATCCGGGATCGGGCGCGGGATTGACCCGCATCAGTACGACCATCACCATCGGCACACCGATCACCAGGCCCATGGCCGGGATCCCGGCGCCGGAGTCGTTGACTGCCGCCCCGATCACGTTGGCAGCCAACGCCGCCCAGAGCCCGGCGCCGAGCCCGGGGACGGCGGCGATCCGGCTTCGCAGCCAGGGCGGGGGCCGCCACAGCGCGAACGCAAGGAACGCCAGCACCACCGGGATCAGCATGGCGAAGGGCACCCGGCCGTAGATGCCCAGGTTGGCGTCGAGCTTGCGGATGATCACGTCGCTGACCGAGCCGGGCCCGCCACCGAACAGACCGGCGATGAACCGGCCGATGTGGGTCTGCTGCTGCGACGGGCGGAGGGCGTCGGCGACCCCCGCGGCCAGCGCCACCGCCCCGGCGGCAACCAGCAGGAGCAGGACCTTGCCGGCCGACACCCGCCGGGCCGACAGCGCCACGACCAGTAGCCCGAACGCCGGGACGAGGGTCAGGATGGCGCCGAACTTCGCCCCGAACATCGGGGCCCCGGCGACGACGACGGTCAGTGCACCGATCCCGGCGGCAGCCCACGCCGCCCGGCGCCCGGCCACCGCCGCCAGGACGGCGCCGAAGGCCAGCACGTCGGTTGAGAGCACGGCGAAGGACAGCGGCGACAGGCCGTAGAACCGCCCGGCCTCGATCGGCGAGTAGCCGATCAGGCTCACAAGCTGGCCGTGGGATCCGCTCAGCAGGTCGCCGGCGATCACCGCCACGGTCACGGCGACGACGAAGCCGGGTGGGCCCATCGGCCACCGCCGCCACGGACCGGCCATGGCCACGGCGACGATGGCGCCGTCGACGGCGGCGAGCAGCACGAACGCCGGCACGACGCTCCACCGCTCCGCCCCGACCGCCGCCTGGACGAGAGCCGCCACCGGGGCCGCCCCCAGAGCCAGTCCGGCGGCAGTCAGCAGAACCTTGCCCGGCGTGTAGCCACGGGCCAGCCGCACCCAGCCGGCAACAAACGAAGCCACCGCAACCACACCGAGCACCAGCAGGAGCGAGGCGATGCGGTCCCGGTAGGAGTTCGCCGCCTGATCGAGCCCCACCAGCGCCGCCAGCCGGTTGCTGCTCGCCGGGACCGACTGGATCGCCTGCCCGGTCATCGACCTGGGGATCGGGCGGCCGAGCAGCGAGAGGATCTGCGGGGCGACGTCGGGCAGGGTGATCAGGCCATCGCGCTGGGTCGTCGCGGAGGTCAGCCACCCGTCCCGGGCGACCCCCACGCCGGCCTCGACCGCGACCGTCAGCGTGTCCGGCCAGCTGGCACCGGGCCCGACGGTGCCAAGCACGATCACGGTGTCGTGCCGCAGGTCGACCGATTGCAGCGTGGCGGCCAGCGCGCGGTCATCGCGGGCAATCGCCGCCGTGCGCACCGGTGAGTCGAGCACCGCCGCGCTCGGCTGGTTGCGGAGCCTGGTCTCGGCCGACGAGAGGTCGTCGCCGGCCCGGCGGGCCTCGTCGAGGTCGACCAGGACGACCGACGCCGTAGACAGGGCGGCGGCGGCGGCCGCGGCGATCGCCGAGGGATCCTCGACGGTTGCCAGACCGGTACCGGGCGAGAGCGCCTCGCCGACGTTCCCGGCATCGACCCGGCCGGCCGAGTCGGCGAGCGCCAGCGCGGCGTAGCTCTGCGGGACCCGCAGGCCGCCGTTGATCTCGTCCTCGTTGCCGACGACCCCCGTCTTCAGGCCGGCGGCGTGCAGCGCGTCGCCGAGCGAGCCAGGCACGGCGCCGAAGTGCAGGTGGGCGTTGTCGTTGACGACCTGGCGCCACTCGGCCACCTGCAGGCCGCCTCCGGGCAGCGGCCCGGCGTTGGGCGTGTAGCTGTCGTCGCCCGGGCCGAGTCCCCGCGCCCGGTTGCCGGCGCCGATGGTCGCGAACGCCGAGGCGGGGTCGGTCGGGCTGTCGACCACCCGCACCGACAGCGACGCCATGGACCAGGTCTCCGCCAGCGACTTGAGCGTCGGCGCCGTCCCCCGGGCCACATCCCGCCAGGTGACCCCGGGCAGGCTCACGATGACGACCTTCTGCGGCCGCTCGGCGGCGGGCACGGCGCTGGCCGCGGCGGGTGCGGCGGGCACGGCGGCGACCGCGGCGGGTGCGGCGGTAACGGCGG
>OEPS010000367.1_pt1 | contig 16464 bp, 16 predicted proteins | sample 1539411 | NCBI WGS metagenome assembly OEPS01 (sample SAMN02671747, study PRJEB22543) | soil metagenome | biome: bacteria | place: China:Hunan Province, Lengshuijiang City | collected 2012-10-15 | depth 0.08m m
ACGGCGTCCCCGGCGCGCCGCCGCTGCTCGTACTCCACGGCGGGCCGGGGGCGAGCCACGACTATCTCCTGCCGCAGATGCTCGAGCTGGCGAAGGGGCACGAGCTGGTCTTCTATGACCAGCGCGGGGGCGGCCGGTCGAAGACGGACGATCGCGAACCCGTCACCTGGCGGACGCAGGTCGAGGATCTCGAGGCACTGGTTGCGGAGCTGGGGCTCGAGCCGCCGGCGATCGTCGGGTATTCGTGGGGCGGGTTGCTCGCGCTGCTGGCGACGATCGAGCGCGCGGCGCGGGGGGCGGCGCTTCCTTCCCTGCTCGTGCTCATTGACCCTGCCCCGCTCACTCGGCAATATCGGGAGCGATTCGAGGCCGAGTTCGCCCGGCGCCAGAATGGGCCGGAGATCAAGGCGATGCGGGAGGAGCTGGCTGCGTCGGGGCTCCGCGAGCGGGATCCCGAGGGGTACCGGCAGCGCGCGTTCGAGCTGAGCGTCGCCGGGTACTTCGCCGACCCGCGGCGGGCGCGGGAGCTGACGCCCTTCCGGGTGACGGGGCGGGTGCAGCAGTCGGTGTGGGAATCGTTAGGCGACTTCGACGTCGTCGGGCAGCTGCGCGGGCTTCGCCTCCCGGCGCTCTTTCTTCACGGGCGGCAGGACCCGATCCCATTCGAGTCGTCGGAGGATGGGGCACGCGCGCTCGGAGCGCCGCTGGTGGTGCTCGAGGATTGCGGGCACGTGCCGTACGTCGAGCAGCCGGGGGCGTTGTTCGCGGAGATCGGCGCCTTCCTCGCGACGGCGGGGGAGCGCAAGGACATGCAGCGGCGCGGCGGACATTGAGCGAGGGGACATGAGCGGCTACGAGGACCGCGGGCGTTCGGAGATCACCACCACCGAGATCGACGGCAGGACCTTCGGCGTGTCGATGCGCATCATCTTCGATGGCATCGAGCACGTCGGGCGTCTCTGGTTCGCGGAAGAGGGGTGGGACGACGACGGGATCCCCGACCGCGGCGCCTTCCCGGGTCGCACGCGCGAGGAGGTGATCGCCCTCGCCAGGCGCCTCGGGCCGCAGGAGCTGGCGCAGCGCTATCGCCGGGCCCAGGCCGAGAAGCGGCGCTTCCACAGCCTGCGCCGCGTCACCGACGAGATCCTCGCCAAGATCCGCTACCTGAACCAGGTCGGGATCTCGATGCGCGCCGGGCTGCTCGACGTCGAGGGGGCCGCCCAGGAGCTCGAGCTCACCGAGCGGCAGCTGCACGAGCTGGTCGACCGCCTCCGACCCACCGCCGGCGTCGAAGAAGACGAATAGCCGGCGGCAGCAGCATGGATTCCCGGACCGCCGCGCACGTCCTGTCGCGGATCGCAGCGCTCCTCGAGCTGTCGGGCGCGAACACCTTCAGGGCGCGGGCGTACGAGGGCGCGGCGCAGGCGCTGCGCAGCATCGACACCGACGACCTTGCCCCGCTGCTGGCCAGCGGCGAGCTGGCGAAGCTTCCCGGCGTCGGTCCCGCCACGTTGGGCGTCGTCCGCGAGCTCGTCGAGACGGGGGAATCGGCCTACCTCGAGCGGCTGCGGGCGAGCATTCCCGAGGGGCTGCTCGAGCTCCTCCGCCTGCCGCGGCTCGGCGGGGCGAAGATCCACGCCCTGCACGAGGCGTTAGGCATCACCTCGCTCGACGACCTCGAGCGCGAGGCGCTGAGCGGGGCGCTCGCGAAGGTGAAGGGGTTCGGGCCGAAGACGGTCGAGGCGATCCTCAAGGGGATCGCCGGCCTCCGCGCCGCCGGGGACAGGATGCGCATCCCCGCGGCGACCGCCGAGGCGATCCGCATCCGTGCCGCGGTCGCGGCGCACCCGGATGTCGTCCGCGCCGGGATCGCCGGCTCGGTGCGGCGCAGCGTCGAGACCGTCGGCGACATCGACGTCGTCGCGGGGTGCCGCGGCGACCCGGCGGCGGTGCGGGGGTCGTTCGCCCGCGCCCCCGGCGTCCGCCGCGCCACGGAGAAGGACGCCGACACGACCACGATCACCTACGTCGACGGCACCTGCCTCGACCTCTGCTGCGTGAGCGACGATCGCTTCGCGACCGCCCTCTGGCGGATGACGGGGAGCGACGCCCACGTCGCGGCGGTGGCCGGGCACGCCGCGCGCGGCGGCTTCGCGTTAGGCGCGGACGGGTTGCGCGACGCGGCCGGCCGCCCGGTCGCGGTCGCCGACGAACCGTCGCTCTACGCGGCGCTCGGGCTTCCGTTCATCGTCCCCGAGCTGCGCGAGACGGGAGAGGAGGTCAGCGCGGCGGCGGCCGGTGTCCTGCCCGAGCTCCTCCGCGACGAGCAGCTGCGCGGTGTGCTGCACTGCCACACCCGCTACTCCGACGGCAGGGCGAGCGTCGCCGAGATGGCGGCGGCGGCGCGCGAGCGCGGCTGGGGGTGGATCGGGATCTCCGACCACTCGCAGGCCGCGTTCTATGCCGGAGGGCTCAAGCCCGACGAGGTCCGCCGGCAGCACGACGAGATCGACGCGCTGAACGCGACGTTCGGCGGCGCATTCACCATCCTGAAGGGAATCGAAGCCGACATCCTCGCCGACGGGCGCCTCGACTACGACGCCGGGCTGCTCGACAGCTTCGACTTCGTCATCGGCTCGATCCACTCGCGCTTCGCGATGGGGGAGCCGGCGATGACGGAGCGCGTCCTGCGCGCGCTCGACGACCCGCATCTCACCGTGCTCGCGCATCCCACCGGGCGGCTGCTCCTCAGCCGCGACCCGTACGGAATCGACATCGATGCCGTCCTCGAGAAGGCCGCCGAGCGCGGCGTCGCGGTCGAGCTCAACGCCGACCCTCACCGCCTCGACCTCGACTGGCGCCACCTCCACGCCGCGAAGCGTCTCGGGGTGACGATCGCGATCGGCCCCGATGCGCACTCGACGCGCGGGCTCGACAACACCATGCTTGGCGTGGTGATGGCGCGAAAGGGATGGCTCGAGGGCGCGGACGTCCTGAACACGCGCGATGTCGCGGGGGTGCGCGAGTTCGCGCGTCACGGGCTGCCGGAGGGGGCGCGGTGAGAAAGAAGGGGGGGCCAGGGGTCAGGGGTCAGGGGTCAGGCAGGGCGGGAGCTGCGACCGCGGCGACGAAGGGGGGGAAGAAGACGGCGCCGGCGAAGAAATCGCCGCGGGCTCGTGCCAGGGGGAAGCCGCGGCTGGCGCGCGATCCCGAGCGGGCGGCGCGGCTGTACGACGTGCTGGCCGGCAGCTACCCGGATGCGCACTGCGCGCTCCACCACGAGAATCCCTTCCAGCTGCTCGTCGCGACGATCCTCAGCGCGCAGTGCACCGACAAGCGCGTCAACATGGTCACCCCCGCGCTCTTCGCCCGCTTCCCGGACGCGGCGTCGCTCGCCCGGGCGAACCAGGCGGACGTCGAGGAGATCGTCAGGAGCACGGGGTTCTTCCGCAACAAGGCGACGAACCTGATCGCGATGGCCGGCGCGCTCGTCGACCGCCACGGCGGGGAGGTCCCGGCCGACATGAATGCCCTCGTCGCGCTCCCCGGCGTCGGCCGGAAGACGGCGAACGTCGTCCTCGGCAACGCGTTCGGCCGCAACGAGGGGATCGTCGTCGACACCCACGTCTCGCGGCTCAGCCAGCGGTTAGGCCTGACGGCGGACAGCGACCCGGTGAAGATCGAGGACTCGCTCGTCCCGCTCTTCCCGCGCGAGCGGTGGACGATGCTCTCCCACCTGCTGATCGAGCACGGTCGGCAGGTCTGCGACGCGAAGAAGCCGCGCTGTGCCGAGTGCCCGCTGGCCGAGCTCTGTCCGTCGGCGGCGCCATGAGCGAGCCGCGCACGGAGAGCGAGCCGGCGCGCGTCGCCGACGTCCTCATCCGCACCGGGCTCGCCCTCGCCTCTGCGCCCGACCTCGATACCCTCCTCCAGGTCCTCGCCGACTCGGCGCGCGAGCTGGTGGAGGCGCGCTACGGAGCGTTAGGCGTGGTCAACGCCGAGGGGACGGGGCTCGAGGACTTCATCACCTCGGGGCTGAGCGCCGATCAGCGCGCGCGGATGGGCGCGCTCCCGACCGGCCACGGGATCCTCGGGCTGCTCGTCCGCGACTCGCGGCCGATCCGGCTGCACGACCTGCGCGACCACCCCGAGTCGGTCGGCGTCCCGGCGAACCACCCGAAGATGCGCTCCTTCCTCGGCGTCCCGATCACCTCGCGCGGGCGCGTCTTCGGCAACCTCTACGTCACCGAGAAGGTCGGAGGCGGGGACTTCGACGACAACGACCTCAACCTGCTTCGCGTGCTCGCCGCGCAGGCGGCGATCGCCCTCGAGAACGCGCAGCTGCGCCTGACGCGCGACCGCTTCTTCGCCGCGTCGAGCCACGAGCTCGGCAACGCGATCGCCGCGCTGAAGGTGTGGGCGCGGCACCTCCTGCAGGACACGCCGGCCGATCCCGACGAGCTGCGCGCGGGGCTGCGCAACCTCGCCGGCAGCGCCGAGCAGACGGGACGGCTCGTCGAGGACCTGCTCAGCCTCGCGAAGCTGCAGGAGGGACGCCTGACGCTCGAACCGTGGCGGCTCGACGTCGGCGAAGTGGTCGCCGAGTCGGTCGAATACCTGCGACTCGAGGCGGAGTCGGCGGAGGTCTCGCTCGTCGTGCTTCCCCCGGATGGCGACCTGCACGCGGAGCTCGACGGGGCCCGGCTGCGGCAGGTCGTCGTCAGCCTCGTCGCCAACGCGATCAGGTTCACCCCGCCCGGGCGCGCGGTCGAGGTCTCCTCCGCGACACGCTCCACTGGCGGGATCCGCGTCTCGGTCCGCGACGCCGGTCCGGGGATCGCGCCGGCGGACCGCGACCGGATCTTCGAGCCGTGGGAGCCGACGTTAGGCGTCGCCACCGGGCGCGGCACCGGGCTCGCGCTCGCCCTCTCCCGCCAGCTCGCCCGCATGATGGGCGGCGACATCACGGTCGAGAGCACCGCCGGCGAGGGGACGACCTTCCAGCTCGACCTGCCGACCGCGGCGCCGGAGCGGGGGCTGGCTCCGCAGCGTTAGGCGGTGCCGGGTGCCGGATGCCGGGTGCCGGGTGCCGGGTGCCGGGTGCCGGGTGCCGGGTGCCGGGTGTCAGGTGTCAGGTGTCAGGTGTCAGCAGGGAGGGACGGCGCAACATCTACCGCGGTAGCTGTTGGCGTCGTCCCTGACACCTGACACCTGACACCTGACCCCTGACACCTGACCCCTGACACCTGACCCCTGACACCTGACCCCTGACCCCTCTACTGGGGCCCGGCCGTCTTCTCCGCCGCGAGGATGCCGATGCGGAGGGCGAACTGGACGTAGTCCGGGCGGTGGGCGAGGCCGAGCTTCTCGTTGACCCGCTGCTTGTAGGTGTCGACCGTCTTCGGGCTGATGTGCAGCTTCTCCCCGATTTCGGGAGCGCTGTAGCCCTCGGCGGTCATGCGCAGGACGTCGCGCTCGCGCTCCGTGAGCTTCTCGTAGCGTGAGCGGTCGCTCGCCGCTTCTTCCTTCTTCTTCAGCTCGCGGGCGAGGACGCGCGCGGCGGACGGGCGCACGTACAGCTCGCCGCGCGCCACCGTGCGCACCGCGTCGACCAGGTCGCGGTCGGCGGCGCTCTTGACCAGGTAGCCCGACGCGCCCGCCTCGAGCAGGGGAACGAGGTACTCGTCCTCGGGATGCATGGTGAGGACGAGCACCCGCGGGGCGTTCTCGGTACCGACGATCAGTCGCGTCGCGGCAATGCCGTCCATCTCGCCCATCGTCAGGTCCATCACGACGACGTGCGGGCGGAAGCGCGCGGCGAGTGCGACCGCGTCACGTCCATTCGACGCTTCCCCGACGACGGCGATGTCGCGCGCCGCACCGAGGATTGCCTTGAGCCCCGCGCGGACGATCGCGTGATCGTCGGCGAGCACGACGCGAATCTGATCTTCGCTCATTTGTTCACGATGAGTGCGGTGACCATCCCGAACATGCCGTGCTCCGACTCGGCGTGCGGAAGGATGTGACAGTGGAAAGCCCAGGTCCCCGGGTTGCTGCAGTTCACGATCACGTCCCAGCGCTCGCCCGGCGCGATGTTGAGCGTGTCGCACTTCCACGGCGCGGGCTGCGGCCACCCGTCCTTGTCGATCACCGTCATGTGCATCCCGTGCAGGTGCATCGGGTGGATCATCATCCCCTCGTTCATGAAGCGGATGCGCACTTTCTGTCCGAGCCTGGCGACGATCGGCTCGGTGGCCGGGAATCCCTTCCCGTTCAAGGTATATCCGTGCATCCCGTCGTTGAGGATCATGACGTAATCGACATCCACCTTCTCGATCGCCCGCTTCTGCTTCGGCTCGACGATGAACGCGCCGAGAAGTCCGAGCCCGACCTGCTTCGCCGCGTTGTGGTGCGAATGGTACATGTGCGACCCGGCGTTCGGGACGGTGAACTCGTAGGTGTAAGCCTGCCCCGGCTTGACCGGCGGCTGGGTGATGAAGGGCACCCCGTCCTGATCGTTAGGCAGCTCGAGGCCGTGGAAGTGGATCACCGTCGACTCGGGGAGCTCGTTCTTCAGCACCACGCGCACCCGGTCCCCCTCGCGGACGCGGATCTGCGGACCGGGCACCTGGCCGTTGTAGCACCACGCCTCGACCGTCTTTCCCGGCTCCGTCTCCCACTGGATCTTCCGCGCCGTCAGCTCGAACACCTTCACGCCGTTCTCGAGCTTCGGCGCCAGGAGCTGGTTCCCCTTCCCCGCGGTGCTGGCCGGGAAGGCCTTGATCCCCTGCTCGTGCATCGCGTCCATCTGGTCGGCCGCCGTCGCCGCCGGCGCCTGGCTCTTCGGCGACGCGGGGGTCGCCGCCGGCTGCTGCGCGCCGGCCTTGCTGCCGTCGTCGCAGGCGCTGAGTATCGACGCCGCGGCCGGGGCCGCGATCGCCGTCAGCGCCGCACGTCGTATGAAGTCGCGCCGGGTGGCCGGACGCTCGCCGGTCGTGATTCCGGCCCCCGCCGGCACGGGTCGCTTGCTGTCGCTCATCGGTTGTGCTCAGGGTTCGGGTACAGGCTCGAGGTACGCCCTGAACTTCGTCCGGGAAGGGCCTACGCTCCGTCGGTACTTTCCTGAACTTTCCCCGGAGAGCGACTACAGAGGCGTCAGGAAATCCCCTACACAGGGCCCGAGGACAGCTACCCCCCCGCGACGCCCGCGCCCCGGCGGGATCGGCGGGTTTCTTCCGCGGCCGCGGTACGCATGATGCTTGCTATGGGTCATCTTCGCCACCCGAGTCTTCACCTGCCTTCGATGACGTCGATGAACCGCTTCCGCACTCTCTCCGCCGCGATCGCGTTTGCCGCGGCCTCGCTCCTCTCGTCCTCCTGTGGTGACGCGACCGCCCCGGCCACCCGGACGGACGCCCCGAACGCGATCCTCGGCTTGCCGTCCGGGCTGGGCGGCGGCGTCGGGACCATCGTCGACACGACGGTCAGCACGCTGCAATTCGCGGTGCCGCTCGTCTCCGACATCAGCCGAAGCGCGACGATCGGCCCCGAAGGCGGCGCGATCGAGATCCCGGAAACGGGATTCCGCCTCGACGTCCCCAAGAACGCCGTCGCCGCGCCGACGCTGATCACCGTCACCGCCGTGCAGGGCTCGACGGTCGCCTACGAGTTCGAGCCGCAGGGGATCGCGCTCAACAAGCGACTCATCGTCACCCAGAGCCTCGGCCCGACGAGCATCGCCTCCAGCCTGCTCGGCCGGTCGTTCACCGGCGCGTACTTCACCAGCCGCAACGACATCCATCTCGACGGGACCGCGCTCGTCCACGAGCTCGAGCCGACGAACACGGACCTGCTCGCGCTTCAACTCCAGTTCTCGATCGGCCACTTCTCCGGCTACCTGGTCGGAGTCGATTGACCGTCAGGCGGTGCAGGCTGTCCCATCGTGATGAACCCCTCGGGTGACGCGGCGGAGCGCGCGGCGCTGATCGAGGTCGGCCGGGCGCGCTCGGCCGAGCGGGAGGGGCGCGCCGCGGACGCGGTGGCCGCATATGACACCGCGCTCGCCGCGCTCGAGGGATCGGACAACGCATCGCTCATCGCGATGGTGCTCCGGCGAAAGGGGAACGTCCACCTCCATCGCGGCGAGACGAAGGAGGCGGAAGCGCTCTACCGCGAGAGCCTCGCCCGGTGCGAGGAGTGCGGCCACGCCCCGGGACTCGCCAGCGCGCTGAACTGCCTCGCCAGCGTCGTGCAGCGTCACGGCGATCTCGCCGAGGCGGAGCGGCTGTATCGCCGCGCGGCGCACGCCGCGGTCGACGCGAACGAGACCCGCCTCGCCGGCATCATCGAGCAGAACCTGGGCATCCTCGCCAGCCTTCGCGGCGACTGGGAGCTCGCCCTCGCCGCATACGACCGCAGCCTGGTCGCGTTCGACACGATCGGCGACGACGAGGGCGCGTCGTGGGTGCTCAACAACCTCGGCCGGCTCCACAGCGAACGCGGCGAACCGGAGCTCGCCGAGCGCGCATTCGCGCGGGCGCGCTCGATCGCCAGCTCGCGCGCCGACACGCTCGTCGAGAGCGCGGTCGAACAGAACTACGCCGAGCTGCTCGTCTCGCAGGATCGCCTCGACGAAGCGATGGTCGCCTGCGAACGCGCGCTCGCGCTCGCGACCCAGCGCGGTGACCGGCTGCGCCGCGCCGGGAGCCTGAAGCTGCGCGCGCGGATCGAGCGGGCGCGCCGCGACTACGATGCGGCAATCGGCTCGCTGGCCGAGGCTTGCGAGCTTGCGCGCGCGGCGGAGGACTCGATTCTCGAGGCGGAACTGCTGTGCGAGGTCGGCGAGGTCTGGCGGCTGCGCGGGGAGCGCGGCGTTGCCGGGGCGGTGTGGAGCGAGGCCCTCGCGACGTTCAATCGCGTTGGCGCAAAGCGCGCTGCGGTCGACACCGCGGCGCTCATCGCCCGATCGGAGAGCCCCGCGCCGCAGCACTGATCTGGAAAGTTTCTTTCCAGCCTGGGTGGAACGTTTTGTTCCAGGGAGCCGCAAGGAAACGTTGCACGAAACGCCAAGACGTTGCTGCCTGACGACTTGGGCGCACGGTACGAAGGCTGCTTTTACCGTCGGCGAACCCCAACCGGATCTCGCCGATGAAGCGCCTCGCCCCCCGCACGCTCACCGCCCTCGCCGCCGGCACCCTGCTGATCCTTGCCGGCTGCCGCGACTCGATCTCCCCGGCCTCGTCGGCGCTGGCTGAAAGTGGCCAGCCCGAGGCACTGCTCGGCCTCAACGTCCCCCTCGTCGACAACCTGCTCGGCGCCGGCGACACCGTCGTCGTCCTGCAGCGGCTGACGCCGCTCCCGTCGAACATCACGGTGACGAAGGTCATCGGCAGCGGCGGTGGGACGATCACCGTGCCGGGCGCGGGACTGACCGTGGCCGTTCCATCGGGTGCGGTCGCGTACCCGACGACGTTCACCGTCACCGCGCTTGCCGGCCGTGCCGTCGCCTACGAGTTCGGCCCGCACGGGATGAAGTTCGCGAAGCCGCTGACCATGACCCAGGACCTGCGCGTCAGCTACCTGACGCCGGACGCGCTGCAGTACCTGCACTTCCACGCCGGGTACTTCAGCTCGACGACGAACCTGATCGACAGCCTGCTGCGCGCGATCGTGAGCGAGCTGCTGCCGGCGAGCGCCGACGCGAACAGCATGGTCGTGCGCTTCAACGTCAGCCACTTCTCGGGCTACCTCGTCGCGATCGACTGAGCGAGGCGATCGGGCAGCGACCGATGGCCACTCGTGCGCATCCAGTGGAGCTGCCGCCCCCCGACCAGCGCGACCCGCTCGCGATGCTCGGCGAGTCGCACGACGTGCGCCTGCTGATCTCGACGATCCGCCGCCGTGGGAACGAGCAGTTTCATCGGGGGGAGACCGCCGCGGCGGCGGCGCTGTACGAGCAGAGCCTGTCGATCGCGTGGGCGGTCGGCTACGTCGCGGGAATCGCCCACGCGCTGAACTGCAAGGCGAGCGTGGTTCACCGGCGCGGGGACTTCGAGGAGGCCGAGCAGCTGTACAACGACGCCGCGATCTTCGCCGAACAGGCGGCGGAGCGCCGGCTGATCGGGATGGTGCAGCAGAATCTCGGGATCCTGGCGAGCATCCGCGGCCACTGGGACGCGGCGCTGGCGTGCTACCGCCTCAGCCTTGCGGCGTTCGACGCCGAGGGAGACGCGGTTGCCGCATCGTGGGTGCTGAACAACATGGGGAAGCTTCACGGCGAGCGGGGCGAGACCGCGCTTGCCGAGCAGTGTTTCGTGCGAGCGGGGGAAATCGCGCGGGAGCGTGGCGACCTGCTGGTCGAGTCGGTGGTCGAACAGAATCGCGCCGAGCTTCTGTTGATGCAGCGCCGGCTCGATGAGGCGACCGTCGCCTGCAGCCGAGCGTTCGCACTGGCGCACGAGCGAGGCGATCGTCTGCGGATAGCGGAAACCCTCAAGCTGCGCGCGAAGCTCGAGCGCGAGCGTGGCGATTACGACCATGCGATCGCGACACTCGAGGAGGCTCGTCGCGTCACCAACCCGACACAAGATGCCCTTCTCGCTGCGGAGTTGCTGTGCGAGATCGGTGAGGTCTGGCGTCGGCGAGGGGAGCGGATGCGGGCCGGCGCGATGTGGGCTGAGGCGCTGGCCGCGTTCGAGCGGGTGGGCGCCCTTCCCGCGGCAGCCGATGCGGGGGCCCGGCTGAGGAGCGTGGGCGGGGGCGCAGTGTGACCTGTGTCACATCGGGAGAACGGCAGAGCACGCCATAATTAGGGCCCTTTAACGCCGAGCCCGCTCGGTGATGAGTCCCTCTGCGCTGCCATCCGTTCATCGAGGCGACCATATGGACCCGCGTGCCCGTACAGTGCTACCCGATGAGCGACCCGGTGCGGCGGCGGGGGCGGCCAGCATGGGGTTTGACTGCCTGCTCGGACGAAGCCCGGCTCACCGAGCGGCAGTGGAGAACGCGCGGCTGGTCGCGGCGACGTCCCGGACCACGGTGCTCCTCGCCGGCGAGACGGGGACGGGCAAGGAGCTGTTCGCGCGCGGGATCCACTACGGGGGGCCGACCGCGGACGCGCCCTTCGTGGCGGTGAACTGCGCGGCGATCCCGGACACGCTCCTCGAGGGTGAGCTGTTCGGCCACGAGAAGGGCGCCTTCACCGGAGCGCACGCGCGGAAGCAGGGGCTGTTCGAGCTCGCGGCCGACGGGACGCTCTTCCTCGACGAGATCCACCAGCTTCCGCTCGCGCTGCAGCCGAAGCTGCTGCGCGCGCTCGAGTCCCGGCTCATCCGGCCGTTAGGCGGGGGGCGCGAGATTCCCGTCCGCTGCCGGATCGTCGCCGCGACCAACGTCGCGCTCGACGACCTGGTCGCCCGCGCCGAGTTCCGCCCCGATCTCTTCTACCGGCTCAACGTCTTCCGCGTCGACATCCCGGCGCTGCGCGATCGTGGCGAGGACACAATCCTCCTCGCGACGCGCTTCCTCCAGGAGGTCGCCGCCGAGCAGGGACGGCCGGTGAAGCTCCTCGCCCCCGACGCACTCGACGCGCTGCGCGCGCACGACTGGCCGGGGAACGTGCGCGAGCTGCGCAACGTCGTCGAGCGGTCGGAGATCCTCAGCGGCGCGGACGGGATGATCAGGGCGCGGCACCTCATGATCCAGCGCAGGACGCTGCGCAGCGGGGTCGCCGACGCCGACAGCATCGGCGAGATCGTCCTCGCCCGCGGCGGCACCTCGCTGGCCGAGATCGAGGTCGAGGCCGCCCGCCTGACGCTGGCGCACACCCGCGGCAATCGCAGCGCGGCGGCGCGGATGCTCGGCATCTCGCGCCCAACCCTCGCGCGGCTGCTGCAGCGGGCGAGCGAGGGGACCGGGCAGGAGCGCGCGCCGGTGATGCCGTCGGCCGAGGCCTCGCGGGCCCGGCAGCTCGCCCGCGCGACGAGCGGGATGCTCGGCGGCGAGGCGATCGCGTGACGCTGCTCGCCGCCCCCGGCCTCGCGCCCGTCGCGCCACCGCTGACGACGGGAGCAGAGGCGCTGCTGCGGGCGGCCGACGATGCATACGCGGCGGGCGACCGGGCGCAGGCGGTGCTGCTCTACGAGCGGGCCGTCCACGAGTTGCCGGCGACGGCCACCGGGATCGCGGCGACGACGCTGCGCCGGCTCGGCCGCGTCCATTACGAGGAATCGCGGCTCGACTGCGCGATCGACGTCCTGCAGGTCGCGCTGATCGCCGCCGAGGCCGCCGGTGACGCGAGCTGCGCGGCGCACGTGCAGAACATCCTCGCCGCCTGCCACTGGCAGCGCGGGCAGCTCGACGAGGCGGAGTGGCTCTACCGGGCGACGCGAACCAGCGCGCTCGGCGCGCGCGACGCGGCGCTGGTCGCGATGATCGACCAGAATCTCGGCATCATCGAGAGCGTCCGCGGGAACATGACGGCCGCGCTCCGGCACTACCAGAGCAGCCTCGCCGGCTATCGCGCGTTGGGGCGGCGGGCGCATCTCGGCCGGCTGCTCAGCAACATGGGGATGCTCTACACCTCCCTCTCGCGGTGGGACGACGCCGACCGCGCGTACGACGAGGCGAGGGCGCTGTGCATCGAGGTCGGCGACGCCGGGGCGAGGACGATGGTCGAGGTCAACCGCATCCAGCTCTGGATCGCGCGCGGCGACATCGCGCGGGCGACCTCGGCCTGCGACGCGATCCTTGGCGGCGCCGCGGCGACCGACCTGCGCGTGCATGGCGAGACGCTGAAGCTGCGCGGGGTCGCGGCGCGGGAGAGCGGCGATGCCGCGCTCGCCGACGACTTCCTCGCGCGCGCGCTGGCGGCCGCCCGCGAGATGGAGGACCCGCTCCTCGAGGCGGAAACGCTGCGCGAGATCGCCGAGGTGGCGTGCCAGCTCGGGCGCAACCGCGAGATGCTGCGCGCGCTGAGCCAGGCCCACCACATCTTCGCCGGGTTGCGGGCGCGGCGCGACCTCGCCGACGTCGGCCAGCGCGCGCACCGGCTCGAGCAGCGCTTCCACGACGTCGTCGCGCGGTGGAGCGGGTCGATCGAGGCGAAGGACCTCTACACGCAGGGGCACTGCGAGCGGGTGTCGAAGTACGCATGCGCGCTGGCCGAGCGTGCCGGGTTCCACGCGATCACGATGTTCTGGTTCCGGGTCGGCGCGCTGCTCCACGACGTGGGGAAGATCGTCGTCCCGACGGCGATCCTGAACAAGCCGGGACCGCTGACGGAGGAGGAGCGGCGGATCATGGAGCGCCACGCCCTGGCCGGGGCCGAGCTGCTCTCCGACGTCGAGTTCCCCTGGGACGTGCTGCCGATCATCCGCAACCACCACGAGCGGTGGGACGGCCGCGGTTACCCCGACCGGCTCGCCGGGGAAGACATCCCGCTCGCGGCACGGATCCTCTGCATCGCCGACGTCTACGACGCGTTGACCACCGACCGTCCCTACCGGAAGGGGTTCACGCGCGAGAAGGCGCTGGCGATCATGGCCGCCGACGCCGGGGCGTTCGATCCGGCGCTGTTCACCGAGTTCCGGGAGCTGCTCGGTACGGCGATGTCGGATGCAGCCTGACGGCGAGTAGTGACGAGTGAGGTGTCAGAGTTCCGGCGTGGTGAAGATTCAAGGGGTCGGTTTCAAGGGGTCAGAGTCGTTGAAATGGGATGATGGGTATCATCGTCTTTCAACGGCTCTGACCCCATGAACATTCATCATCATTTCCGACAATGAACTCTGGTCGTTTCCGATTTCTCGGGTTGCTCGTGGTCGCGGGGTGTGCGTCGTCGGGCGCGGCGTCGAACGCGCGAGTGCGGCCGGCGCTCACCGGCGCGGCGCACTGCGCGGAGGTGCGCGAGCGGGCGGAGGCAGATCCGGCGCTCGAGGTCGAGAAGCTGCCGACCCCGGTGAAGCGGCCGTCGCGACTGCTGGCCGGGCCGTTCCCGCCCGGCGTGATCAGGAACGGCTACGCCGACGTGCATACCACCGTGGTGGTCGACACCCTCGGCAGGCCGGTGATGAAGACGTTCAGGGTGCGGAAGGCGAGCCATCCCTGGCTCGGGCAGGACGTGAAGAAGACGCTGTCGCGGTGGACGTTCAGCCCGGCCGAGCTGGAGGGATGCAAGGTGGCTCGGGTATACAAGGTCGATGCGACGACCGGCGTCCGGTGAGACGCAGCGTCAGCCGCCCGCCGTCAGCGACGGCGGAACAGCACGGCGGAACAGCGACGCCGGAAAAGCGGAAGCGAGTTGCGCAAAGCGCCGGTGGGTGGTGAACTTTCATCCTGCTGTGAACTCCAACAGGGTGAGGGCAGAGTGGCGAAGCAGGCGACATTCGAGACGAATCGCGGCACCATCGTCGCGGAGCTGTACGAGAAGGACGCGCCGAAGACGGTCGAGAACTTCGAGAAGCTGGCGAACTCGGGGTTCTACGACGGGGTGAAGTTCCACCGCGTCATCCCCGACTTCGTCGTGCAGGGTGGCGATCCGCTGTCGCGCGACCTGAAGTCGGGCGACCCGCGAATCGGCACGGGCGGTCCCGGGTGGAAGATCAAGTGCGAGACGGCGGGAAATCCGCGGAAGCACGAAGTCGGCGCGCTGTCGATGGCGCACGCGGGGAAGGACACCGGCGGGAGCCAGTTCTTCATGGTGCTGAGCGAGGACAACACCCGGCACCTGAACGGCGTGCACACCGTGTTCGGGAAGATCACGCAGGGGATCGACGTGATGAAGAAGATCACGAAGGACGATACGATGACGAAGGTGCGGGTCGCCTGACGGCGGCGCCGGTTCTCTTTCCGACAGCGAGGCGTGAAATGGCGGCACCATTGCCGGGCGACAAGAAGGCGGGGTTCATGGGGCTGATCATCGGGGGGATCGCGGTGTTCCTGATCGCCTGGGGGATCGTGCACCTGACGAACAGGAAGTACGCGGCGGAGAAGGGCGAGGGCGCGCACACGGAGCAGGTGGAACACTGACCGGCAGCCGTTAGCTGACGGCTGTCAGCCATCGGCTGGCGGCAATCGGCCGGCAGCGAAGGCGGCGAGCAGGAGCGAGGTCGGAAGTCCCGACCCGCTGACTGCCCGCCGCCTTTCGCGTTCGAGGCGTCCGACGGCCTTGATTCAGCATGGCGGCTCGCCTACTATTAGTGACTGACCAGTCAGTAATTGCCGGCGCGGGGCGGCCGCCTTGCCGGCCGAGGGAACCCGGCGACACCCGTACGCGCTCGTCAGGAACGATGTCCGAACGCACCGCCAAGCCGTCCCGCACCAGCGCCAGGCGCGCCTCGATCGCGAAAAAGTCCGCGCCACCGGCAGCGGCACGGCGGCGCCGCCCCGATGAGCGGCCGAGCCAGATCCTCGAGGCCGCGCTCGACGTCTTCGGGGAGAAGGGACTCGCCGCCGCCCGGCTCGACGACATCGCCAGGCGCGCGAAGCTCGCCAAGGGAACGATCTACCTGTACTTCCCGAACAAGGACGAGCTCTTTCGCGCCGTCATCCGCTCGACCCTCGTCGCCGAGCTCGAACGCGCCGAGTCGACGCTCACGACCGGCTCGCCGGAAGAACAGCTCGACGCATTCATGCACGGCTGGTGGGCCTTCATCTGCACGCCGACCTTCGAGCGCGTCCACCGGCTCGTCACGAGCGAGATCCCGAACTTCCCCGATCTCGCCCGCTTCTACGGGACGGAAGTGATCGCGCGCGGCCACCGGCTCGTCAGCGGGATCATCCGCGACGGGATCGCCGCCGGCGTCTACCGTCCGAGCGATCCGGCGGCGACGGCGCGCATGATCATGGGCACCTTCGTCATCCATGGACTCTGGCGGACGAAGCGTGTGTACCTCCCGCACCTCGCCGTCGCCTCCGACAAGGCGATGTTCGACCAGCTCTCCGATTTCCTCCGCGCCGCGCTTCGTCCTGATCGCGCGCGCTCGCACCAATCGGCGGCTGCCGCCGCGCCGCGTTCGCACTCATGACCACCGCATCGACCAATCACGCCCCGGGCGCGCGACTCCGCGCCGCGCTCCTGCTGCTCTCCCTCGGCTCGCCGCTCGCGCTGCGCGCCCAGGACAGCGCCACCGCCCTGCCCGCTCGCGGCCAGACGCTCGTCCTCACCCTCGGCGATGCAGTGCGGCTGGCGGCCCGCCAGTCCCCGACGGCGGAGACGGGACGGCTCCGCGCCGCCGAGGCGCGCGCCCGCGTCAGGCAGCGGCGCGCCGACCTGCTCCCTAACGCGTCGGCGTCGGCGATGCGCTCGGGGCGCACCTTCAACACCGCGACGCTCGGGCTCGACTTCCCGACCGCCCCGGGCCAGCCGCCGCTCTTCGACCCGCGCGGCGAGGTCGCCGGGCCGGTGGTGGTGACCGACCTGCGCGCCCGGGCATCGATGAACGTCGTCGACCTGGCCGCCCTCGCCCG
>OEPS010000368.1_pt1 | contig 16416 bp, 27 predicted proteins | sample 1539411 | NCBI WGS metagenome assembly OEPS01 (sample SAMN02671747, study PRJEB22543) | soil metagenome | biome: bacteria | place: China:Hunan Province, Lengshuijiang City | collected 2012-10-15 | depth 0.08m m
CGGCGACCGCACCACCGCCGACCGCCTCATCAGCTCCACCCGCCGCAAGCATCCCCATCAATCCGAAGAGTGGTGCCGGGAGAAAGCTATCTATGATTTGGAGCGCGATCGACGTTAACACTCCTTGGTGGCGGTGGTGGGACAGGAGCATTTGATGTCTCTGGGATAAATTCTAAGCGAAAGCGGATTTTTCCCTTACGCCATCCACCCCCAGTTTCACCCAGCACTTCACAATCAATTCCTTCATTGAGCCATTGCTCAATCGCGTTTGTGCCCCAGCGCTCTTTCAATCCTGCTGGTAGCTGGTTCGCTTTGAATACCTCCAGCCCTATCAAGCTCTTGGCGGCATCCATTGAGATGACATCATGCTCGTTAATCTTACTCATAGCTACACTCTAAGTAGTTGGACTAAAACCCCTCCACACTTCACGCTTGGAGGGGTTCTTTATTAGAGTTCCCAAATTTTTGACTCGTAGAACAAAACTCACTAGCGGCTTACTGGTGAGTTACCTTCTAGCTCTTTTTCAATCTGATCTAAACGCTCATTCAGCAAGATTGCCACAGCCTGACTCATTGACCAGTGCTTTGAGTCAGCATATTTTTTCAACCTATCTTTCAGATCGGTGCTTACAATTGCGCCTAAATTTGTGCTGGATTTCCCTTTGGGCATAGGTTACGGCTTAGCCTTTAAACCTATCTTAAATCTTTTCAGCCTCTTATAGTACCTTCTCACCCCTAAAAGGCTATAATATGCTTCAAAGACATTAAAGAGTCTTTAAGGGTGTTTAAACGCATAAGTCGCAGTGCCGCCGCGTACCTGACAAGCTCCAACCCATACCCCACAACGCTTTGAGGATTTTAGCTGAGTAAGTCGCTGCATCGCATCAGCCCCTTGTAAGCTGGTCACACACCTTAAATGAAGTGATTAAACAGATGGAGGATACAGGACACGAGACACAATCGACGATTGAACAACCGAGCAATGAGGCACCTGTAACCACAAACAAGAGGAAACTCAAGCCTATGGCGTCAGCAGTACAAGAGACAAACGGACACACAGCCACCACTGAAGGGAGTAAAGGGAAGCGAGAGCGGAAAGTGGGACTTCTACCAACAGCAGCAGGCGACCAAAAAGAAGTCATCTATAACGGCAAAATCATTCAGGAGACAACCTGGTCCGCACTGAAGGGTCGCAAACTCTTCTCGGTTAATCCCGATGGCAGCCACCCTTACCTTAAATTGTCAAAGTCCAGTTATTACGATTTGGTCACTGAGGAGGTGATGACCAACGTTCCCATGACATCCGGTCAAAAGGTCTACCGGATAAAGCTGCTTTAACTGGCAGGGCGTCAGGGGTGAGTCACTACCTCAGCCCTGACGAAAACCAGTCTTTAACTTAACCAATCAACCAGTAGCCGCAATCAATAGCTACCAATCAATCACCAACTTTATTATGCCCAAAAAACTCTCAGAATACCGACAAGAGGCAGAGCAGATTAATGCTCAGGCCACTGAGCAGGGACAAGAACCTCCCATCCCCAATCCTTCGGAGCTGGGATTGAAGCCCCTGGCGAAAAAAGTTATTCAAGCCCGTCTTGACTTAGGCCGTGGAGGTGGACGCTGATGGGGGAACGCATCAATCGGATTATTGCCAAGCAAGCTGAGATTCAAGAGCGCCTCAGCTCCATGTCAGAACAGCGAATCTGGCAAGAGGATTACGAATCAGCCGAAATCACTCAATTTGCTGAAAGCTGTTTACCGCAGCGGCCTCCAATTAATCTCAATCATATCAATATCGAATGGGAGGATGAGGAGTAATGGAAGAAAATGAAGACGAGCTATTTGATTGGATGGCTGATACTTATCAATCAGATAATCTTGCAGAGACAGGAGATAGGATTGACCTCACTCAGTATGAGGTGAAACTTGGCTCTATTTATAAAGAACCAACTGGTGAGGAACGCATCGAAAGTATTGAGGTGAAGAAAAAATGAGTGAGTCACCTCTGACTGAATTCATCGCCGTCGCTTCTTTGCTTGGATTATTCGGATTAGCTATCCTCTGTTTTCAGCAATCAGGCGAGATTGAAAACTTGAAAAAGCTCAATGCCAACCAAGCTTTGAGAATCGAAACAATGGAAAAGACTCTATTAATGAGTCGGTAAGTGAAGGGTGAGTCATCCAGTGACTCACCCTTATTTCGACACTTTGAACGTATCCCAATCCCACTACAGTTAACGACATGAACATCTTACACGCTGCTGGTTGTGCTTTAGCCCTAACAATTGCCTCTTGTGCCGCTATCCCTGTAGGGGCGATTTGCACTTCCATCGGAATAACTGGCTTTGCCGCATTGATTGGAGCCGTCACTGTTATTGCAATAGTTCAATGAATTTAGATTCAACCATCAATAGAATTCAACAACTAGCCAACGGCTATCCAGACAACTCTTGTGAACGACGAATCCTAAATAGGAGCATTAATCAGTTGAGGAAGATTATGAAAAAAGGAGCCAGGAAACCATGACGCGAGAATGGATTGAAATCCCACTATCAGCAGCAGATAAGCTGGGACAATGGGCAATTTGGAGCGGAATAAAGCTTATCGTTGCAATTCCAGGAAGTCTGATTTATGGATGGAAGCAAATCTCCAGACTTTCCCTACACATAGCCCAACAATGTGAAAGCTTTTACAATCAGATTCTTATCCCTTTAGACGGGATTCCCTATGGGGGAATAGCAGGGACAAAACTTCAGAGGGCAGAGATTAAGGAAGTTGATTTTGAAATCTGTGCAGATATCTTGGATGTGCTCGAAGGCAAACACGCTTTATTAATCGGTGGGAGCGGGGACGGAAAAACCACCACAGCCATGTACATCGCTTACTCAGTGGGAGGAGAAATTAAGGTATATGACGCTGATGCCGCTGCTGATGAATGGCTCGGATTGGATGTGATCGGTCGTTGCGCTAATTTCGACGCAATTGAGCAAGCGATGACCGCTGACTTAATCGACCTCCAGGAGCGCACTATCTTAAGAGGTGAAAAAGGGAGCCACGCATGTGACGGGATGGATTGTGTAACCATTGCGGAAGAGTTTCCCTTGCTCGTGGGGGAAGTTGAGAGCGCTAGCGAATGGTTGATTAAACACGGGAAACGGGGCCGTCGTGTGAAGAAATTCATCCTTGCCATTGCTCAAAATGACACCGTGGCTAACTTCGGCCTGGAGGGCGACAAAGGTGTAATGGACTCTTTCCGAATCGTGCGACTTGGGAAGAAAGCCCAAGCCCATGCTCGGAAGTTGAGAAATGAGGCGTTACTAGAGTGGCTGAAGGGCGATCGATCAAGAGTCTTAGTTGATGACATCCCGGTTCAGTTGCCGTCGTATCGAGAAATCCAGAGGGTTATACAGCAAGGAGCGAGGAGTACTGGTACATTTGTACCGAGGTTCATCACCGATTCTGAGGGAGTTACCAGTGAGTTACCAAGTGGGTTTTCCAAAACCACCGAAACCGACCCCGAAACCACGCAAAATCAAGGGTTTGAGCCATCCGAAACCGGTTTTTCGGAAACTTCCGAGGGGGGGGAATTGTGCCTTCTGGAGCGGATTTTGACTGCTTTTGCGGAGGGGCGATCCGATGATTGGATCGCCAAGAATGTGATAATGCAGCATCAAAGCATCGGCTATTACAAGGCTAAACAGAAAGCAGAATCCTTGCGGAAGCGATGGGGGAATAAATAAATAAATGCAGACATATCCAGAAACCAAGCTTGAGAGATTCCTCGCCAAATATAACCGGATCGACTTCCCCAGCTTGGTCAAGCTGGAGGAATTTCTAGCCAAGCTCGATCTCGATCCAGAGCCACCGTCCCCACAGTTAACAGAACTTAAAGAAGACTGGGAGACGGTGCTCAACCTCATTGACACGCTCTTTTTAGAAAGCATCATGAGCGGGAATTGGACAGAGCTGGAAGAATTCATCGCATCGTGCAAGGGGGAAAAATGATTTACGGTAAAGCGATCGAATACCCAGCCGCCGCATTCCAACCAGGCGATCGAGTGGCATTCAAGTTTGATAAACAATATCGCGGGTGGTACCGGGTCATCGCCAGTTCCCACACCCACACCCGGATCGAGGGATTCTACTACGCGGTAGCTAACTGGGAACTCAAGCGAGTGCGTAAAGCCGCAAATTCTGCATCCGTAGAAATACGGTAGAAATTTTCTCCAGAGCATGGGTAGGATCGGGGGTTATTTACGGTGCGATCAATGAAGCATTCCTTAAATGGCTCTCGCCCGTAGGGCGAGAGCCATTTTTATTTTTCCGTATCCCGGTTCCCGTGTGGGTTACAGCCGATTCAATTTTGACCAAAATTCAGGAAAGTTTGCCCCTGGTTGGTTGGAGATGAGACTGTAAGCCGCACGACCTTCCCCAACCAGGAAGAAAACTACAGAAAAGTTCACTCACTCTATCAAAACGATAGGGATTTCGATCGTTAATCGATCGATCTTTACAATCCAGGGGCAAACGAAGGGAATACTTGTATCAACTTCTGCTCCTGCCCCACCTTTATCTCGCCGCCGATATCCTCAGTCGCTTCACCGTGAGGATTCATTCGCGGATCGTGGAGAAGGGTAGACCGTGGGTCAGACTTTGGTACCTGTTACGTGGGTTTGACCGGAGGGGTTCCGGTTACATGCGGCTCCCGATTGTTACCATCTCCCAACTACTGGGAGCCGCTTCATCTTCCATCTACCAGTGGTTGAGGGAAGGGAAAGCCGCCGGGGCGATCAGGTGGTGGAAATGCCAGCGGGGGAATTTGAGGATTGCGATCGGTGGATTATTTTCTGTTTGCCGTGCCTCATTTTCCGAAGGCACGAACAAACAGGGGCGCGCTCCATGGGGTGTACCCTCAGAGGTTGGCCTACATGAGATTTTATCATTACAAAGTTTGAGGGCTGTAGCTACCGCTTCAACAGCACAGCGCCTTCAGCAGTTATCCCGCTTTGCAGCGTGGAGAAAACTTCCGGCTCCAGCCCGGAAAATTTACAAGCTTCCTCAACCCGAAGCTTTCTTTCAAAGTGAAACTACAGATCGGCTCTCTAATGATCATGCCCAAGGGAGCATCCGATGTGTAATTCACATTGGGAAACGACGGATCTGGACATCGAGGGGGTTTATCCCCTTCGGTGTTTCCCAAAATGCGATCGCATCCGAGAGGAACGTGAGCGATCGCACCGTCCGAAGACACCTGGCTCTCTTGGATGTGAACAGACGCCAGGTTGTACAAAGTAAGAGTGAGTATCGTCTAGCGGCTGAGTGCCTGGGGCACGACGCCGGGGCTGTAGAGCCGTCTGAGGATGTGAGCTTACGCTCATCTGTCGATGGTAGCTACTACCTCTCCGAGAAGGGATTAGGCGGCAGACACACGATAAAGGTGGGAGAGGTCGGTTTCCACCGGATAAAATCGCGGTTCTTTACCTATGGGGCAAAACCCAAGGTTTGGCTCTATCGGTGCAACATCTACAAGCCGTCCGTCAAGCTCTGTACCATGCGATCGCGTCGGACAGAATTTAAACGTACTACAACCAACTCGCGCCGGGGGGATGTTACAGGTTGTAAGAGTGAGTTTAATTCGTTTGAAATTTCAGAGGAACGAACGCCATACCCGGCAGAAAAAGAAGGACAAAATCCATAAATCCTATTTGAGAGATTCAACCGGGCGATTAGGCGATCGCCCTCTATACCCATGTCTCCTTGTTGTCGCCCTCCAGGGCGTCTACGTCGTCCGGGCGTAGCTCTAGATAGGTCATAGTTGTATGCTGCCCCAGACGAATTAAATCGCCATGGATGAGGGGGTGGAGCACCTTGGGGGGAAGCCTGCGTCCATTAATCTGCTTCCCATTGCGACTGGGAGTGAATTCGATAGCTCTGTGATTAGCATCGAATCGCACTAGGCCGTCTCCCAGATACCACCGATTGTTGATGAGCTGAAGCGTGGCGGCGATTCGTGACACATACGGGTCTGACCCAATCTTGATTAAGCCGCCACTGAAATCATCCCCGCCCAATGCAGAGAAGTCTCTCCCTATTAAATAGCGGTTTCGATAAAGAAAGAAATTTCTAATCCTCCCCTGATTATTAATTTCTATTTTACTATCTAATCGCCCTCCAAAGGTGAATCCATGGGGGGATTCCAGGATAGATAATAATTGCTTGAATGAGGCTTCAAAATCTTCAAAGAATAGCCAATTGATTTCTTGTAAGCCTGGATGAATCAAATCTTTAGAAGTTGGTTTAACGATTACTGGAATAATCCGCTTTTCCAAAGCTAAAGCATGTTCTAATTCCTTATTGCACTCTGGCGACAAACAGGAATCAGGCGATAAACAATAAATAAAATCATTACAGCTCTGGATGGCTACCATCACTTCCTGACGCCAAAACCCAGCAGGGGTAAGGTCGTCAGAGTCGAGCCACGGGTCAATTTGCTCTTGTTTGAATCGGGAAAAGAGCTTTTTTACAAACTCTTTATCCTTGCGGGAATAGGATATAAAAAATTCGTTTGCCATTTTAAATAGAGCAGATATAGATATTATTGATTTGTGCCCCATCTACAGTAGGCACAAAACTTAAATTTAAAATGCCATCATTGACGGTGGCATTAAAAATCCTTTTGATAGCGCTATACCTCATTCCTGCTTGAGCGCGAATATCGAAATCACTCAGTACCCGCATTCCTTCAATATTCACGTGGAATTTACGGGAATTAATAGTATTGTGCCAATTCTCACTAAAGCCCAATTCAATTCTGTAATTTCCATTGGGAACTGGGATTTTGTAATTAAATCCCCCACTTCCACCACCGCTGCGAGAAGAGTTGAAAAGCAGAAAATCGTAGGTAGCGCCGATGATACCTGTATAGGAGGTATTGTCTAAGCTGCCAAATTCAAAATATTGGTCAGCCGCCCATGTTTTCCCCGCCGCGTCGGTATAAGCGATGGTTGAGCCACAGTTAATTCGGATTTCTGTGGTTGGGACACGAGCGGGTGAAAGATTAATGCAATTTTGCAGAGTCATATCACGTCAATATTGCCAATCGAAGAAATAACCTGCCAAACCGTATCAGCCGTAAGACAGACGAGGCGGATACAATCCCGCTGATGGGTGCTATTGAGTTGCCCCGCTACTCCCGTCGTATTGGCAATATTGCCAAAGATAATTTGCTGACCAGCGGCCTGAGAGAGCCGCCAACCGCCAGCACCAGCCCCTACAATTTCCAAAATGCTGCCGATTGCCGCCGTCGCTGGAAGAGTGATAGTCGAAAGAGCAGAAGTATTGATGATGTACCCAGAATTAACAGCGGCGGCCTGACTGGTGGCAGTGACCACCGACCAATTCAGAGCCGATTGATTGCCCCACGCTGGCAAACCGGCATTGACTACCAGCGCTTGCCCATTGCTGCCAATGCCCAACCGCGCTACTGGCCCGGAAGCGGATCGAAAGTAAATGTCGCCAGGGGCATCACTTCCTAAAATGAATTGCACCCCAGCTCGGAAAGCATTGTTAATCGCATTTTGGATTGCCATTTCTAACTGCTCCTCTATTTGAAGAATCTGTTCGTCTGTATAGTTCCGTGCTCGTGATTCTGCCCCTAGGGGTTCAGCCCCAGTTAAGGCCAAATCAGCAGCGCTTAAATTATTGATTCGTACTCGGACTGACATTTATTTCCACTGTTGTGTCATCCATTGGCCCAGAATATTTCCAAATCTCACAGGAGAATTGCTTGAAATAATAGGGAACTTCCAGATTCAGGAGATAGGAAGATACCCCCAAATCTGGAAAGATCATCAGGGTAAGACTAAAGAGTTTGCATTTTTTAGTTTCCGCTTCAACAGCCGCCGCATACTCAGAAGTACTTGAAGGCAAAGTAAGCAAACGCATGGATGCATTGCCACCCCAACTCCACCAGGGTTTTGCATGGTTGCAATTAGTCCCGATTTGAATAATCCGACTATCTAATACCCGGCTAATATCGGGAATAGGCCGCCATTTTGGGCGGCTCCCTTCTGGCACTGGTAGAAAGATTGCTTCGTAGCTTTGCCTGACTACTAAATCCCAGTGAAGGGAGTTATTGAATTCATAGGCCATCTGTTAAGGAGGCGTTGGGTTTGGGGTTGGGGTTGGGGGTGGGGTTGGGGTTGGGTTAACATCACCAGTCACAGCTACGACTAAATGAGGAACCCCGGAAGCTGTCCAAAACATTGTAGGCTTGTTTTTGGTGCACTTTGTAAAGAGAAAATTTGAAACTGCTCCAATTACAATCCCGCTAGGAAAATTCATCGTAACTTTCCGGATAAAACCTTTAGTGGTCTTTTTCTCGGTTGGAACAATGATTTTTGTCCCCGACCCTCTCCTAGGAGGTGAGGGGGTATCTGTCCAGCGTGATGCTTCGACACTAACAAGTTTCGTTGCAGTTGTAGCCGCTCCTAAAGGAGTCGTCAAACTTCTTTGGTAAGCCTTGCGAGTGCGTACTCGTGCAGTTGCCGTAGTTGTTGCGAAAGCAATTCCAAAATAATCACAAACATCATCAGGGAGAATAATCGTGCCATTTCTCCCCCCCCCTAGCTCAACGCTTACCGTCCTAATAATCTGAGGCATTTTTTCTTCCTACCTATTGAGCGAAATTAATATTTATTGGGCAAAATCGACAACCCTAATCACAGTCGCATTGACTTGTTCATTATCTTCTTCTGTGATTGGCAGAACAAAGCTCCCAGTGACTTGCTTTGAATTTAAATCTGTATATATAGTCACTTGCCCTGTGGGCTGTCCATCAATAGGAGAAGCGGCTTGTATTCGCTTTAATCTTCTATATGTTTCGTGTATGTATCCGGGTGGTAGTACTTCAGCCATTAAGCCATTTCCTAATAGATTGAATTGAATTATAACAGGTATTAACGGCAAAAGTTCTTGTAAGACCTATAGGTTCTACAAGAACTTTTTTTGGAGACTAAGCATTTAAAGGATAATTCTTTTGTCGAGTGTACTTGGCTCTAGACTCGCTCCCAAGATACGGATTTGGTGCAAATTCATAGGCATTAGCATAAGTGTTAGTCGTATCCACTAGCACATAGTCGCTAGGGTCGGGATAGTGTTTAGCAATTGCATATTTAAAGTAACAATTTACATTAGGACGCTTAGGGCCGTGTCGAATTGTTTGACCTAAAATACGAACTGTTTCATTTTTGGAATTTTGGGGCCGTGTCGCTTCGCCTAAGTAATCCCAGTTTGGAGTTTTCTCCATTAATTCAAACACAGGGTCTAATAGCCTAATTGCTTCCTCTCTAGTATTAACAGGGATTTTAAATTGAATTTTAGCTTTAGCTTCAAAATAAACCTGTGTTTTCTCACCTAAATCAAAACTAACAATGGGCGTGGCAAATTTAGCTTTTATCTTCCTTGCCATCTCCCTTAATTCAGTTTCAGGCCAGTTGTCTTTATAAATCCTAAATCCTATTCTAATTCTCTTCTGGTCGTATCCTCTGGCTTTGGCTGATGAGTACTTTTCCCAAAAGAATAATTGCACTTCTGGATACCCCTCGACATTAGGGTTATCCAGAAATAGAAAGTCGTGAGGAGTATCGTAATACCCAGCCCGACGTTTTAGTCTCTCGAAGTTTTCTATCTTAAGTTGAGCGATGCCCTGAGAATCTTGGGCACCGATTAAACAACAAGCTTTAGCCGTTCTTGGGCCTGTAGAGTTGTCAAGTTCCTCATCATTATTCTTGAAGTATTCGTGTACCTCCTTGTTATGGGTCTGTCTAAGAAACCCGCGAATCATTTGCCACTGACGAGAAACTGCCATCTACTTGGCTCCCGGTTCCAAATCATCATCAGACAATTTTGCCGCTTGACTTTTTAAAGCTTCCTCTACTTCTTTTTTGGTAACAGCCTCTTGTTTTTCATCTAATAGTTTAACAAGTTTTTGGGTTTCTTCCGTCAGCTCTTTTGCTTCAGAAGTGAATTCAATGCTGCTACCTGCTAGCTGTTGAATAGTACTGGCTGCATCCTCTACATTTTCTAACCTCTGAGTGAAAGCGCTAATTCTTTTAGATTCAAACCTTGGGTTTTCATCCATCCAGGGCCAAGTTTTATCTGACACTAATCCCTCTCGCTGAATTCCATTAAACCCAAGTGCTATCCATCGGCCTATTACTTGTAATCCTTCAGTGATTGCATTGAGCATCGAGCGCATAGCACTAAGCATATTTGCAGCGGTTGATAAAATGCGGTTTGCTCTTATCCAACTCACTTTAAGATTAACGTAGTTCTCAGCCCCTAATAAATCTTGGAGGAATTTCTCTAACTTAGCCTTGAGCAATTCCGATAAATCAAATCCCTCTCCATCAGGATTTTTTAAAAAGTCTGGCATCCAACCTTGAATTGCTGTAAGAATTGATTCTAAAGTTTCAACTAGAGTCTCGCCTAGTTCTCTCGATAACATTGCGGCATTGTGAATACTTGCAGCAAGTGTCAGCATTGATACAATTCGATCTAATCTGAAAGTCCTCCATAATTTATCGAATTTATCTTTGAGAAAATCAGTCATTCTCAGCAAATTCCCAGCGATTCCACCATTAGGAATCTGTGGCCCCAATTTATTATTGATAATTCCGAGCAAGGCTAAATCAGCCCCTTGCATCAACTTATCTGCCAAGCTATCCATCTGAGGCTTGACGCAACGCCTACAGTTTTCCTCTGGCAGTTTATCAACTTTGGCATCTAATCCTTTGAGGATTAGAGTTAAAAGCGCTAGCCCTGAACCTATCCTTAAAATCTCTTCTTGCAATTCCTTAATTGATTTTTCAGTTTTTTCCTGCTCTTTAGTTTTAGGCTCAGTTTCTTCTTTTTTAAGCTGCTCTACAGGCTTTTCCGCATCGGGTATTGGAGCCGGGGCTTTTTCAGTTTGGGGCGTCGTGGTGTTGGTCGGCGTATTTGTAATTGTGGTATTTGACCCCGACGGGAATGGGAATCCAAGCCCGGTTCCGGTGCCTGTCTCGGTTCCGGTGCCTGTCCCGGTTTTGGTTCCTGTGCCTGTGCCTGTGCCTGTGCCGGTTCCTGTGCCTGTGCCGGTTCCTGTGCCTGTCCCAGTTCCCGTGCCTGTCCCGGTTCCTGTCCCAGTTCCCGTACCCGTGCCCGTACCCGTGCCAGTACCCGGCGGAGAGTAACCCGGCATAGATAAATTGGAAGGTAAATAATTCCCACCGCGGTTAGTGGAAGTTGGGATTGGCTCAGAGAAAGGACTTGGTGGTGGAGAATTTGCCACTCCACCTCTAGGCGCTACGCTCGGTTGGTTAGCTCCTGGCGTTAGCAATCGTTCCCCCATCGGGTTTCCGCTTAAGGGTTTAGGTTGACGAGAGTCAAAGCCAGCCGGCGGGCCTTTGGCTGCATCCGAGCCTTTATTTTCTTCTTGCCTAGGATTGGGCTGGGGCGATAAATCTGGATTGCCATCCAAGCGCCGAACAATAATGTTGTAAACGTCGTAGCGAAACGAATTGGCAGTTGTCCAGTAATACTTAATCCTTTTTTCTGGGTCCGAATCACTCCCATGCTCGACAAAATTTCGGCCATCCGGATCCTTGCCAAACGGTCCAATGGGCCCCATGACATTAGGCATTGGAAAATTTGGGGGATAAACTGTAAATCGAATATCAGAAGAAGATCTTTCTTCTCGATAACTCCAACTCACACTGTATCGGGTGTAATTTTGTCCGCCCCTGAATTTTTCTACCGTTTCTTGCTGGAGCCGCAGCTGACTTGCATCGTTTCCCGGTGGGGGTGGATTCAATTTATCAAACAGTATTCCGCCCAGTGCGCCACCAAGCATGGAAGCCGCTACGGCTCCAGCTGGCCCACCTAATAATCCACCTAAAGCGCCTCCTGCCAATCCGCCCAAAGTAGAGGCGACCGCTCCGCCCGCTGCATGTTGCACCGGTTGACCCGAAGCTACTCTCAAGCCGAAATCAATCAAGCCGCCCGCTGCAACTGCTGCCGGAACTGCTCCCCGAAAACCAGGGGATGCACTTGTGGGAAGCGCTGATCGGGCCGCATCATCAATCGCCCCACCAAAACCGCCGCCCGGTGTGGCGGTACGGGGAGTATTCGGCGGCTTAATCCCTACATCTTTAGGAGTTGGTGGAGGTGAGGCAGTTGATGGGGGAGTTTGGCTTGCCGCTTTGGGTGTTGGGTTACCCTGAATTGCACCCCCCAATCTATCTTCTACATAAAGAGGCTCAAACTTTGGCGGTTGATAAGCTGGCCGACTCGTTGGGGGTGGCTCTACTTCAATCGGCCCATAGGCACCTCCCCTGGGAGAGCGTGGATAATCCGGGCCTGGGTCTTTCCACCCTTCGTGGAAATAGCTCTCGTTGTGGGTGTCGGAACTCGTCGGCAGCTGCTGAGTAACCGGGGGAATGAACGTGAGATTTTGAATCATTAGTTACTGGCGAATAATGACGGAATCGCCGTATTGCCGACTTCCTGGATAAACTGCCATTGTTTTCTGCCGCCGCCCTTGAAGTCATTTGATACAGGAAGCGAAGCCCGGACAATCAATCTATCGCGGTTGTCTGCTGCAATGTAAAAGAAATTTGCTTGGGCTACCCTTTCGGAATAGCCCTGACCTTCTATTGCGGTCAGATTCGGAAAATTAAACGCGAGACACAAACCGCTCCAGGCGTGGAGTTTTTCAAGCGTATCGATTTGGCTAGGAATTTGAGTCGCAATCGCAAGAGCAACCATAAATCGCAGGAATAGTAACAACGTACTATCCCGTTGTAAGCCCTGTGTAAAAAAAAGAGAAGGACAGTGCCGATAAAATATCAAGTCGGCACAGTTCCTTCTATTCTTAAAGGTGATAATGAAGCGGAGAGGCGTTAGTACATGGGTAGTACTTCTCGTCAAAACGGCACAGTTAGAAATCAACCGCCCGTGAAGCAACCGAACCTTGCACTTCGCTGTCGTGAACACCTGCTTCCCGATGAAGTGGAAGCGATGATCAAAGCCGCTCGTGATACTCGCTATCCTGAGCGAAATTCAACTCTCATCCTTATAATGTACCGCCACGGGTTACGGGTGGGTGAAACTTGTGCTTTGAGGTGGGCACAATTCGATTTAAGGATGGGACTCGTTCACATCAATCGGCTCAAGCGCGGGGTGGCGAGTACCCACCCGATCAGCGCTAAAGAATCACGGGCACTGCACACGCTCAAGCGGCAAAACAAAGACAACAGCCCGTTTGTATTCGTCTCCGAGCGTGGAACACCGTTTAGCGATCGGGGCATCCGTAAGATTATCTTTGAAGCGGGGCAGAAGGCTGAATTGGATTTTCCGGTTCATCCTCACATGCTGCGTCACGCTTGCGGGTACTATTTGGCGCTCAATGGGCAAGATACCAGAGCGATTCAAGCGTATCTTGGGCATAGGAGTATCGAACACACGGTGCGCTACACGGCACTCGCACCGGATAGGTTTAAGAATTTTTGGCAAGATTAAAGTGTAGGGGACAGCAAGGCGGCAACCGATTTATCGCTCTGCGACGCTAGCGCCCTACTCATCATCCTCATCCTCTTGCCACTTCCACGCTAGCCCAGGCACGCCATTGGGATGATAAAATCCCCAGCGATCGACTTCTGGGGGTGGGAGATGCTGCCTAAGTTCTTGTCTTTGCCCTAACCAATTCGATCGCCAGTTACCCAAACGTACAGCCGGGGCGAATCCTTCCTCTGGGTCTTTGCAATGCTCAGCATCGCAGATATGAACCGAAGTGATGATCAAGCCTTTCTCAACTTCATCCCAGTAATAAGGGAGTTCGTCAGGGTTTGCCCACCCGGCCTCTGTTAGCTCTCTCCTTATATAGTTGATCCAAGTGTCGTAGCGGTCAGCCCACTCAATTTCGTGGTCTGTATTATTCACCTCATCCCAATTTGTAGGGCTGGGAATCGACACCAACAAAGCACCTTTGTCATACCACCAGTCGATCTCCCAAATTTGATACGGCATAGGCCACGGGGCCGCCATGCTCTCACAATAGCGTTGGTTTGGACATTTCTTCTCGGCAATACATTCCAGGCCGATAGGGCAAATCATAGCGTTCCTCCCACTGGATAAAATTTTAGCCACTGGCCTTCCTTGCGGCATTGCCACGCCAAGCCCTCTGGGTCTTTGCCCTTACTCCACTCTTCAAAATCCCCCCGATTTTTGCGGTTACTCACTACGCTCTTGGCGACGTTCAACCGTCGCGCTAGTTGCGTCAGTTTTAACTCACTTGGTAACTCACTGAGCGCTTCACTCACCAGTACCTTACTCTTGTCCAAAGCCTTAATCACCCTCGTACTAATCGCTTCAGGCGATGGAGTGAGATGTTCTTGCCGAGCTGTGGACGATGGCGATCGCGTCAAATCGAGTGAGTTACTTTCCGCTGTTCTTGGCTCCTCAAGCATTACCTCTATGGTATCTTCCACCGCTTCCAGCCTGGAGTTGATGTCAACAATTGAGTGGCTCCAGTAAGCGACCACAACAGCCTCCACAAGCTGCTGTAGCTTCTCATTGCTTACGGCTTTATCTAAAGTTTCCCTCCAAATAGAAAACTCCTTTTTTAATTGCAACCATACTTCATTTTTGAATTCTGCTCGAAATAAATTAAATTCTTTAAACTTCTCATTTAACAATTTATCAATCATCGCTTCAAGCTCCATAGGGGAAGCAGAAGGCTGATTAGAATCTTCTATCCCAAAGTATTCCTTCAATATCTGATTGAGGGCTTCTGATTCCTTGGCTATCCCCCGCTGTTTTTTCCAGCCCAGGAACAAGTCATATACTGCTGGGTCAAGGTAGCCCTGAACTCTAGGTCTTTCAGTTCCCATAAGTTTTAGTGAGTTAATAGTGAGTTACTCATGATAGACTCATGGTAACTTACCAATGACTTACTTTATGAATATTCCTGATTACCCATTGCCCGATCCAAGCTGGGACTATGCCCAACTATGGGCTGATACTTGGGATTTAAAATCCCGCATTGAAGAAACAATTAAATATATGAGCGAAGTGGAAGAGGCTTCCCCTGAATCCACCAACACCCTCAAAGCCAAATTGGCTCATTTAAAAGAACGGATTGAAGCGATGGAGAAAAAATTTACTACAAAGGAAGATGACAATGAGTAGCAGATTAGTGGCTTGCACATGCTGCGGAGCCAGATGGGTAGAGGATGAATCAAGCCCACCGAATGCAGGATGCCATGCCTGCGGATCTTCCGTCGTAGCCCTGGAGAAAAATTTAAAAGGCGAAACGGAAGAAATAATCAAAAGGCACGGATTTCGGCAGGGAGCTAACGCAGACCTATGAACCAAAGCACGATTGAGCGCTTAAAATTAGCGGCTCCATCAATCGAGAAATTCAGGCAGCTCCACCCAGATGAGCAAATCTGGATAGAGCCGTTGATGAATCAGACGACCAAGACCGCATTAGACATACTCGATGCAATCGCCAATACTCCCCTGACCTATGAGGAGATTGCCAACACTTGCGAATTACACATTAATTCAGTCAAACAAATAAATCTTAACAGCCCTTCAGGAAGGAGGGGTGAGGATCGACATGAGCGAGAAAAGTGCGGTCGCGCCCACAGGTCGCCCTCGGCTGTTGGCGAGAAGATAAGGGCGAGAGCGTTGCGCGGCGGCGAAGCGCCGATCGCAAAATTTTCCACTCTTCACTAAACTGGGAGGAAGTGTTACGCACCCTGTAACCGGTAGATGCAACAATCACTTCGGGATGAGCGGCTCAAAGGTCAGCCGCTTTTTTATTGGATTTTCACCTCGATGCCAGCCGATCGTACAAATTCTCGGAGGAAGTACACCACGCGATCGCGCTCTTCTTGGCTCAATTCTGGTGCAATTGACTTTGATTTTTTGAGCAAGCCAGCATGGATGCCCACCGCCAGGAGTGCCTTATCCTTGTAGAGTTGGCGACGGGCTTGGTTATACTTGCGAATCCAGGCAAAGACAAACGCTTCGTTGATTTCCATGGGGTACTGTTTCTTACAATCGTACCGGTTCACTGATAACTTGAGGCCAAATTTGGGATTACTAAATAGAAGCATTTATCCCCCCGGTTACAATGGTTCTCCTCGGAATCCTACTCGCCGCTCTCTGGTTCGCTGGTCTGGCTCTTTGCCTGCACTTGTTACTCAATCGCAAGCAACCACGTTCAAAATCCTCCCAAAAATCCAAGCCCCGGCGCAGACCCAGAAAGAAATTCTCTAAGCCTGTGCCCCTGGTCCAGGAATTAACAGCACTGCTCAACGGCGACCGCACCACCGCCGACCGCCTCATCAGCTCCACCCGCCGCAAGCATCCC